>Ga0180435_10002325_pt1 | contig 19502 bp, 20 predicted proteins | sample SS_ome_3_FD_132467 | JGI IMG/M metagenome (GOLD analysis project Ga0180435, IMG submission 132467) | Hypersaline lake sediment archaeal communities from the Salton Sea, California, USA - SS_3_S_1 metaG | ecosystem: Environmental > Aquatic > Non-marine Saline and Alkaline > Hypersaline >...
GCTATAGCAGCTCGTTGGCTAGTTTATCCAGTTCACTGAGAATGTTGTTTTCTTGGTAGAAACCCAGCATAGGTATCAACCGCTGTATCCCCAGCGCAGCATAATCCTCCATCATCGACTTCGTGGGCGGTTTGGGAGGGGTCAGTGACAGTTCAATATCACCAAGGCTATCAGGCCTGGTGTAGCGCGCCTGGGCAAGCTTAAGTGCTTCGAGGGCTTTTGCCGTGGTTGCCACATCCAGGGCGAAGCCGTACCAGCCGTTGCCATGGGTGACGGTGCGCCGCATGGCGGCAGGGCTGGCGCCACCAATAATTACGGGCGGTCCATCGGGTTGTACTGGTCGTGGCTGTGCGTCGATATTATCGTAGTTAATGTATTTGCCCTGAAAGCTCGGTTTTTCTGCGCACCACATATTGCGTAACACATCAATGTACTCATCCGTGCGCGCACCTCTGGAAGCAAAGTCGACGCCCAGCGCAGCAAATTCCTGATGCAGATATCCAGCACCGACACCGAACAACAGTCTGCCGTTGCTTAACACATCCAGGCTGCTGATTTCTTTGGCCAGCACTAACGGATTGCGTTGTGCGATCAGGGTGATGCCGGTGCCGAATTTCAGCGTATTGGTGACGGCAGCCAGGTAGGCCAGAGAAACAGACGGATGCAACATGTCCGTTTGCGGGTCTGCAGGTGAGGGTGCCTGGCGTGGGTCAGGCAGGACCACATGCTCGCCTGTCCAGACGGATTCAAACCCCAGCGTTTCGGCATGGACAGCTACTTTTGCAGCCCAAGCCGGTTGTGCCAGGAAGTTCATATTGATACCAAACAAACCAATCTTCATGTTTTTCTACCCTAAAATGCGTTCGCGTTTATACAAATGGATGGCAACCCAGGACAATAGAATCGCAGCGACAGCTGTTGTTGTCATGGAGGTCAGCGCGCTGGCAAAAGCCACGGGTTCGCCTTTGATCAAATCAGCCATCAGAATAGCCTGGCTCAAGCTCGGCACAAGCATGACGGTCAGGCTGTTCTCTATATTCAGCAACTGCGCGAGAATCAGGGGCAGAGTGGGCACCAGGACAACAATAGTCAGATAGGTCTGCGCCTCTTTGTAGCTTTTTGCAAACGAAGCCACCACCGTCAGCAGCGCAGCGGCAAAGAAGATCAGCGGAATGGAAATCACCAGAATCGATAAGATCTGCGTGAGGCCAATTTCCAGCGCCATGCCGATCTTTTCGAAGGGCACAAAAGGCACTGCAAAATATAAGCTGATCAGGAACACCAGCAGACTGAGGGTGCCAAACACTGAGGTTGCAGCAATTTTACCCAGAACCAGTTCCGCACGCTCAACAGGTTGCGTTAACAAGGGTTCTAACGAGCCGTGCTCACGCTCACCCGCAGTGGTATCGATAGCGAGGTAAAAACCGCCCATAAAAATGGCCAGGACCAGAAAATAAGGTAGTGATGCCAGAATGGTGAGCGCCCGTGCTGCCGGCGAGGCAACGTCCAGTTCCTGGGTTGTTATGGGGTTGCTGATGCTGGGGTCGAGACCGCGCAGCCACAAGCGTAAGGTACCAATGGTACGGCCATACTGGCCGATCAAACCGCGCAGTTGCCCCAGATTGCGTCGGGTGGAGGAGATTTCGCTGCTGTCGTGAATCAGCATCAATGTGTTGACGTTGCCCCGGGTGTAGCGCTCTGCGTAATCGGGGTTAATGACCAATACCAGTTTATGCTCCCCGCTGGTCACCAGATCTCTGGGTTCTTCAGCATCCACTTCGCTGATCTCGGTGTTCTGCTGACGCAGGTAAGACATGAGTTCCGGGGCGTATGTTGCCCCAACGACCGCAAACGTGACCGGCTCGTCTGATTCACCCAACGCCCGGTCCAGTACAAACACCATGATGCCGACAAAAAACACCGGACCCAAAATGGCAACCGAGAAGGATGAGAACAACGTGCGTTTGTCGCGTGCGTTGTCGATAAACTCCTTGAGGAAAACTACCGTAAATCGGTTCATCCTTCGCGCTCCTCGCGCAGATCTGCAAGCTGTACAAAGGCTTCTTCGAGATCTTCGGTGCCTGCGTGGGCGCGCAGCTGTGAGATGGTCCCGTCAAATTTGACCTGGCCATGAGCGATAACAATGACATCGTCACACAAAGCATCCACTTCCTGCATGATATGGCTGGAGAACAGGACACACTTGCCGGCTTCTTTTAATCTGCGAATGATGCTGCGTAGTGCGCGCGTGGCCATGACATCCAGTCCGTTGGTGGGTTCGTCCAGCACAACGTGCTGCGGGTCGTGAATCAACGCTCGGGCCAGAGCAACTTTGATTTTCTGACCCTGGGAAAAACCGGCCGTGCGTCGGGCGCAGAAATCTTTCATATCGAGCTGTTCGACCAGGGCTTCTATGCGGGGCTCAAGTTCCTGTTTACTCAAATTCTGCAGGCGCCCGAAGTAGCGGATATTCTCAATGCCGGTAAGACGGGCATAGAGTCCTGAATTATGTGGCAGCACACCCAGCTGACGACGCACCTCCATCGGGTGTGTGGTGACGTCGAGACCCGCAACCAGAGCTTTGCCGACGTCAGGCTCGGCAACCGTCGACAGGATGCGCAGGGTTGTCGACTTACCTGCGCCGTTGGGTCCCAGCAGGGCCGTGATGCGACTATCCTGAGCAGTGAATGAGACGCCGCGAACGGCATGGACTTTGCCATAGCTCTTTTCGAGGTTGTCTATCTGGATCATGGCCGTGGACCCATCAGGTCAACAAAGAAGGGAAAGGCGTCCAGGTGCTCGACGCAACTGGCATCAATTTCACCGGGATCCGCGCTTTCCACAAACTCCAGGATCAGACGCGGGATACATCCCTGGGCAATGGTGCCGTGACCCTGGCCAGGTGCGACAATATGTTTGGCCTGGGACAAGCCAGGCATAACCGCATCACCATACTCCGGTGGTGTGATCGGATCGAACTCACCGGATAGAACAAGTGTCGGTACGCTGCTGACCAGAGGTTTTTTCATGTCTGTGCCGATCACCCCTGCTGGCCAGGTTGAGCACATGGCTTTCAGCGTGTCGTACATTTCGCGACCCAGATAAGTTTTTTCCAGCTGCTGGAAATCAACGGTAGTGTCATCGAAGAAGGGGGCATCTTCAGTACACACCACGGCGTTGTGCATGCCGTAATTCATGCTGTCGTTTAACTGATGCAACATGCGTAACGCTGAGGCAGCAATAGGTAAAAAGTTTTCCGCATTGGCCGCTTCATCAATGATCAGTGGAATCAGCGCGCTGGTTGCGGGCGCATAAAGCGCCAGTCGGATCCATACGGCCAGATGGCCATAGCCGACTTCGATGTCCGTATTCACACCGGTAACAGGGTGCTGGATGTTCATGGCAACAGGGTCCGAACGCAGTTGCTCGCGCAAGCGTTCGAAGTCCGCCGCAAGATCTGGAAACTGCTCACCACAGCTTGGGTGTCGCCGGCAACGCTCAAACAAGCCGTCTAATGTCTGCTGGCTGTTGAGAGCAACGTTTTCTCCTAACACCTTTGTTGGTGGGACAACGCCATCTATCACAACGCTGCGTAGCGATTGCGGGTAGGTGCGCATGTATTGCATAGCAACGCGTGTGCCATAAGAAACCCCGTACACACTGAGCTGTTCATAATTCAGGGCAATGCGTAGCGCTTCCAGATCTTCAACCGCGATCGCTGTTGAAAAGAAACGTGGGTCGTAGGGTAATTTATCGATGCAGTCCTGGGTCAGCGCAATGGTTTGCTGTGCGTCGAGCACTTCTGTTGAATCCGTTAGTGCCTGACAGATTAAAGGCGCTGAATCTCCGGTACCCCGCTGGTCTATAACAACCACATCCCGTTCTCTAGTGAAAGCCTGTAAAACCGGCGCGAGGTCGACCATCATTTGAACTGAAGACGCTCCGGGTCCTCCGTTGATGATGGTGAAGGCATCTGCTGCAGGTTGTAATGCGGTTGACGCGAGTTTAGTGACAAACAGGTCCACGGTCGGGCCGTCCGGCCGGGTTGGGTCCAGTGGTCTGGTCCAGGTAGCACACTGGGCCTGCAGATTCCCGTTGCCTGCAGAACCGGTGACGTAACAGGGTTCAAAGTCGATGACCGCAAAACTCTGTTTGCTCAACAGCATAAAGGCAGCGAATACGGTATACCGGAACAGCCGGCGGTAAACGGAAATGGGCATAACGATAATGTGGACTAAAACAGGCGTGCGGTACTGTACTGCGTCACGGTACGCATCGCATCTACATGTTGGTTCTGCGGAAGTTTGTCCAGTTCTGCAAGAGCGGCCTCAGATTCCGCTGTCGCGGCCTGGTGCGTGTAATCAAGCGCGCCACTTGACTGCACGATCGCAACTATTTCAGCAAGGTGAGCGGTGCTTTTTTCACGGATGGCATCTGCGATCATCTGTTGATCGCGTTCCGGGCTGTTCTGCAGCGCGTAGATCAAAGGCAGCGTGAGTTTGCCTTCAGCAAGATCGTCACCCACATTTTTCCCCAGCAGCTCGCTGTCACCGGCATAGTCGAGCCAGTCGTCAACCAGCTGGTAGGTGATACCAAAGTGCAGACCAAACTGGCGTAACGCTTCGACGTGATGCGGATCAGGTTGGTCGACCACAAGCGCACCCGTATGTGCTGCTGCCTCAAATAAAAGTGCAGTTTTGCAGCGGATCACTTCACGGTATTGCGCTTCAGTGATGGCCAGATTGCCGACATTGGTGAGTTGCAGGACTTCGCCTTCAGCAATGGTGTTTGTGGCACCGGCCAGCACTTCCATGATCTCCATGCTGCCCACTTCAACCATCAGCTGGAACGCGCGGCTGTAGAGGAAATCACCGACCAGAACGCTGGGTGCGTTACCCCATTTTTCGTTGGCTGTTAAGCGCCCGCGACGCATACCGGAATGGTCGACCACGTCATCGTGCAGGAGGGTGGCGGTGTGCAGAAATTCGATGATTGCGGCTACGCTGATGTGCTTGTCGCCGCGATAGCCCAGGGCGCCGGAAGCCAAAAGAACCATCAACGGACGTAAACGTTTGCCGCCACTTTCGACAATATAGCTGCCGATTTCTTCCACCAGGCCGACAACCGAGGTGAGTTTTTCCGGAATCAACCGGTTTACCGCAGAAAAATCTGCTTGAACCAGACTGTAAACCGGTGCCAGGGCGCTGATTTCACCCGCACTACGACTCACGGAGGAGCTGATCGCGCTTTTCATACGTCCTGTCTTACCCGTCCTGTTTTACCTGGCCTTTTTTGCCGGCCTTTTTTACAAAGGATATGCATCAAGCCGGCCTGTAAATGACTTTAGGCCCACTTAACTCGTTGTAATCCAAAAACTTTGCCCTTAGAATTACGCGCCTTTCGCGCAGGGGCCCTGAAATCGGCGGCTCAGCCGGGTTTTTTGTACCCAGTTTATTGCGCACCCAAGTGCCCGACAGGCTTAAGAATACAGCCTGCGGCAGCTCAGGAGTAGAGTTATGTTTGCGGTTTTCCAAAGTGGCGGCAAACAACATCGTGTCAGTGAAGGCGATGTTGTGAAGCTAGAAAAAATTGTAGCCGAGCCCGGTGAAGAAGTTGTCTTCAACGAGGTGTTGATGGTTGCCAATGGTGATGACGTGAATGTCGGTGCACCTTTTGTTGCAGGTAGTGCTGTAACTGGCGAAGTGGTACGAACGGATCGCGGCAAAAAAGTCCGCATCATCAAGTTCAAGCGTCGCAAAGACTACATGCGTCGACAGGGCCATCGTCAGTGGTTTACCGAAGTTAAAATCACCGCTATCAGCTAGCGCAACAGGAGTTATTAGAGATGGCACATAAGAAAGCAGGCGGCAGTACCCGTAACGGCCGCGATTCAGAATCCAAACGCCTGGGTCTGAAAAAATCCGGTGGCCAGTATGTCACTGCAGGGAATATCATCATTCGGCAGCGTGGCACCCAGTTTCATCCGGGTCCCAATGTAGGTTGTGGTAAAGATCACACCCTTTTCGCCACCGCCGATGGTCACGTACACTTCGCGGTGAAAGGCCCACTCAAGCGTCGCACCGTAAGTGTGGTCCCACAGGCATAAGCGCCGGCAGACTCAGATAAACCCCGCTTATGCGGGGTTTTTTTTAGCTAAGCGAAAAACACCATGCAATTTCTTGATGAGGCATCGATCCGTGTCCAGGCAGGCAAAGGCGGCAACGGTTGCCTGAGTTTCCGGCGCGAGAAATATATCGCCAAAGGTGGCCCGGATGGCGGTAATGGCGGTGATGGGGGTGACATCTACCTGGTCGCCGAAACCAGCCTCAACACACTGATCGATTTTCGCTATCAACCGGGATACAAGGCGCAGAACGGTGCCTCAGGCGCTGGTCGCAATAAAACCGGTGCAGCCGGTGAGCATCTTTACATCAAGGTTCCTGTCGGCACGACTGTAATTGATGATGAAACTCAGGAAACCCTGGGTGATCTGAGCGTTGCCGGCGAAACTTTACTGGTGGCCAAGGGCGGTTATCGGGGCGTTGGCAATGCCGCGTTCAAATCCAGCACTAATCGCGCCCCGCGCAAAACCATCCCCGGCAAACCCGGTGAAGAGCGGCGCCTGCGTCTGCAACTGAAACTGATGGCGGACGTTGGCTTGCTGGGGCTGCCCAACGCAGGCAAATCCACTTTGATTGGTCAGGTATCTGCAGCTAACCCGAAAGTGGCCGACTATCCCTTTACCACCCTGGTGCCCAGTCTGGGTGTGGTGCGCGTCGGTACCGACAGCAGCTTTGTGATGGCGGATATACCCGGCCTCATCAGTGGCGCTGCAGAGGGTGCAGGTCTCGGCGCCCAGTTCCTGCGGCACCTTGCGCGCACACGCATACTTTTACACCTGGTTGATGTATTGCCTGAAGACGGCAGCGATCCTGAGGAAAACGCAGCCGCCATTGAAGCGGAACTACAGCAATACAGTGGTGCGTTGATGGAGCGTCCAATCTGGATTGCGCTGTCGAAAGTTGATCAGCTGGAAGCGGATGATCTGCAGGCGTTGAAAGCACGTTTTGAAGCACGTTTTCCCGATCGCCCGATACATTGTATTTCTGCGCTGGGCGACATAGGTTTGATCGAACTGACACGCGCTTTGATGCAGGCATTGCAATCCTATCAGCGTCGCCTTATCGAAGATGAAGCGTTTGCGCAATATAGTGAAGATCTGCAGCAGCGCATCAGTGACGATGTGCTGGCTCATTCACAGAAGATGCGCGCAGCCAGACGTCGCGATGAGGATGAAGACAATAATGATGATGACGATGGAGATGTTGAGGTGATCTACGTTAATGAGTGAGATCCGACAATCGCTGACCCGGGTCAAGAAGGTTGTGGTGAAAGTCGGCAGCGCTTTGCTCAGCGATCCGGCTGACGGCTTGGATCGGCGAAAAATCGACACTTATTGCGAGCAGATTGTGCAACTCATGAGTCGGCACATTGAAGTGATTCTGGTGTCTTCTGGCGCGGTCGCCGCAGGTTGCCACAAGCTCGGCTGGACACGCCGTCCGGCAGCCGTGCATCAGCTGCAGGCCGCCGCTGCGGTCGGCCAGATGGGGCTTGCGCAAGCCTATGAAAGCGCCTTGTCTGAATACGGACATGCCACCGCGATGATCATGTTGACCCATGATGATCTTGCTGACCGCGAACGCTATCTGAATGCCCGAGCAACGCTTTCACAACTGCTGCAACTCAAGGTTGTGCCGGTGATTAATGAAAACGATACCGTGGCTACCGACGAAATTCGATTTGGCGACAACGACACGCTGGCTGCTCTGGTGACTAACCTGGTTGAGGCTGATCTGCTGGTGATCCTGACCGATGTCGATGGCCTGATGGATGCGGATCCCAGGGTGGACCCAGGTGCGCAGCGCATTGCCCAGAGCCGCGCACAGGATGCTGCCCTGGACACGCTGGCAACAGCAGGTGCCGGGGCCATGGGCAGGGGTGGCATGCTCACCAAGCTTGCTGCAGCCCGTCTGGCAGCACGCTCCGGCGCAAACACGGTGATTGCATCCGGTCGGCAGGCTGATGTGCTGTTGCAGGTGCTGAGTGGTGCTGACGTGGGTACGTTGCTGACTGCCGATCTGACCCCGATGACCGCACGTAAGCGCTGGCTGGCAGGTCAGTTGCGCGCAAAAGGTGATCTTGTGCTGGATGCAGGCGCAGCCCGTGCTGTTGCTGAACATGGCGTCAGCCTGCTCGCCATTGGTGTGGTAAGCGTCAACGGTTCTTTCCTGCGCGGTGATATGGTGCGCATGCTGGATGCACAAGGCCAGGTGATAGCTCAGGGACTGACAAATTATTCAAGTGACGAAGTTATTCGCCTGGCGGGTACCCATTCTGAACAGTTTGGGCAACGGATTGATTATGTAGGTGAACCGGAACTGGTTCACCGCGATAATCTTGTGGTGGTCTAGGCGGAGAGCGCTTTGACCTTTTTGTTCAAACGAGACTTATGCCGCGCGGCTTTGTTTTTATGCATGATGCCTTTGGTGACCATCTTATCGATCAGCGGCAGGGCTTCAGCGAGGGCGGTGCCAGCTGCGCTGGCGTCCTGGGAATCCAGGGCGGCATCTACGCGTTTGATGTAGGTTCTAACCATAGAACGCTGGCTTGCATTCTGGATGCGTCTTTTTTCTGATTGTCTGGCGCGCTTACGGGCCTGTGCACTGTTAGCCAAGAAATCCTCCAACAGGGGGCATAATTTTTGAGGGCGGCAATATGCCGCTCGAGTAGGTAGATGTCAACTAAAGACTCACGTGACAGCGCAGTAATCGCGGCCAAAGCAGGAGCCGTTGACGCATCATCGCAGAATATGGCCCGTCAGGGTGGCGTGGTTGCGGCTATGACCATGCTGTCCAGAATCAGCGGTCTGTTGCGCGATATCGTGCTGTCTTACCTGTTTGGCGCCTCGCAGATGGCAGACATGTTTTTTGTGGCGCTGCGAATCCCGAATTTTTTCCGCCGGCTGTTTGCTGAAGGTGCGTTTAATCAGGCGTTTGTGCCGGTACTGATCCGTTACAAAAATATGGGTGTGCAGGATCTGCTTGGGTTTATTGCCCCTCTGTCCGGCTTTTTTGCTTCGGCCCTGCTGCTCTTTGTCTGCGCCGGGGTGTTGTTGGCACCGCAGTTGGCGCTGCTGTTTGCCCCGGGCTTTGCCGAAGATCCGGCTGTGCTCAAGCAGACTGGAGAGCTGGTGCGCATTACGTTCCCCTATCTGGGGTTCATTTCTTTAACCGCGTACGCCGGCGCGCTCCTGAATGCACACAACCGCTTTGCCCTCCCGGCTTTTACCCCGGTGCTGCTGAATCTGACTCTGATCGGCGCGGCGGTGATTGCTCTGCGGGGCTGGTCGCTGCTGCCGGCAACCGAAATTCTGGCCTGGGGTGTACTGGTGGCGGGCATTGTCCAGCTGCTGTTTCAACTGCCTGCCCTGGGTGGCTTGAAGCTATTGCCAAAACCTACCTATGAACACAAACACCCGGGATTGCGGCAGGTGGGGAAATTGCTGTTGCCTGCAGTGCTGGCCGCTTCCGTAGGTCAGATCAATGCGCTGGTGAATACAATCCTGGCGTCAACGTTGATTACTGGCAGCATATCCTGGCTCTACTACGCGGATCGGTTACTGGAGTTACCGATTGGTCTGGTGGCTGTGGCATTAGGCACCGTGATGCTGCCGCATCTGTCTCAGATGGCGGCCACGTCTGACGAGAAACATTTTGCCGCGACGCTTGATTGGGGTGTAAACCTTGGTTTGATGCTGGCTTTACCCGCCGCGGTGGCGTTGTACGTGCTTGCGCAGCCACTACTGGCGACTCTGTTTATGAGTTTTGATAACGGTGCCATGACAAACCACGATATTCGCATGGCCGCTTTAGCACTGCAGATGTTTGCTGTGGCGATGCCTGGCTTTGTGCTGGTCAAAGTTCTGTCACCGGCATTTTTTGCGCATGAAAACACCCAGTCTCCGTTTCGATATGCAAGCATTGCGGTAGCGGTCAACCTGGTGGTGAGTCTGTCTACCTTCAGCTGGTTTGGTCATGTGGGTCTTGCCTGGGCAACCGCAATCTCCGCCTGGTCACATGTGCTGTTGCTTTACATTGGATTGGCGCGTCGGGATCTGTATCACGCAACCTTCAGTCTCTGGCCGATGTTTTATAAAACGCTTATTGGTACCGGTTTACTGGCTGGGTTGCTGGTTTATGTCAGTGCTCAGTTCCAGTGGCTGGCGATGTCAGGATCGCTGCGCATCGGCTGGGTGCTGGGCATCAGCGTCGCGGGAATCTGTTTGTATGCTGTCATTCTGTGGTTGCTCGGGGTACGCAAAAAACATCTCAAACACATGAGCGCTGCTTAGACAGATTGCCTATAATTGGCGCGATGGAAATTATTCACGGCATTCATAACCTCAAAGAGCGACACGTTGGCAACGTTGTCACCATGGGTAATTTTGATGGTGTCCACAAAGGCCACCAGATGCTGCTCGATCACCTGCAGGCATACAGCACAAAGTTGAACGTGCCCAGCATGGTCGTCACATTTGAACCTCAGCCGCGGGAATTTTTTGCCGGCAGCTCAGTGCCACCGCGTCTGACGCGCTTACGGGAAAAAGTGGTGTTACTGCAGCGCACCGGCCTCGACCGTCTGTTACTGCTGTCTTTCAACGAAAAAACTTCGATAGCAGGACCCAGTTGGATTACCGACTATCTGTTTCATAAGCGTCTGGGTGCAAAACATGTGATTGTCGGAGATGACTTCCGCTTTGGCCGCAACCGCGAAGGTGACTACACGTATATGCGCAACGCGGGTGAAGCGCTGGGATTTGGCGTCAGCCAGACACCAACCCTGGATATTGGCGGCGAACGGATCAGCAGCAGTCGCGTGCGGGCTGTGCTTGGTGCTGGAGACTTTGCCCAGGCGACTCAACTGCTGGGCTATGAGTACTTCATCATGGGGCGTGTGGTGTACGGTCGGCAGTTAGGTCGGCAACTGGGTGTGCCCACCGCAAATATTCGGCTGCAGCGCTACAAGGCGGCATTGGAAGGGGTTTACTGCGTCACCGTGGAAGGCGCCGGAGAGGACTCACAGGATCCGGTAGTTAAGCAGGGTATTGCAAATATCGGCGTGCGTCCGACGGTAGATGGCAAAGAGCCGCTGTTGGAAGTCCATTTGTTTGATTACGCAGGCAATCTTTACAATCGATTACTGACCGTGACGTTTAAACAGAAATTGCGTGACGAATGCGCATTCGATTCAATTGATTTACTCAAAGCCCAGATTGAGCGTGATCTCGGCCATGCCCGCGAGTGGTTTGCGCAGGGATGATCAAGTGGCTGTTGTTGTCGAGTCTGGTGGTCATTCTGGATCAGCTGACAAAGCTCTGGGTCATCAGCGTTCTGGCGTATCAGGAACGTGTGCAGGTGCTGCCTTTTTTCGCCTGGGTGCGGTGGCACAACGAAGGCGCCGCGTTTTCCTTTTTATCCAGTGCCGGCGGCTGGCAGCGCTACTTTTTTGTTGCCCTTGCCATTGGATTTTCCGCTTTCATCGTTTTTGAGATCAGTCGTCTGCAGAAGCATGAGCGCGTGATGGGCTGCGTTTATGGTCTCATTCTGGGCGGAGCGATTGGCAATCTGATTGATCGGATCCACCATGGCTACGTGGTTGATTTTGTGCTTTTTCATTACGACAGTTACTACTTTCCTGCGTTCAATGTGGCTGATTCCGCGCTGTTTTGCGGTGCGGCATTATGGATTCTGGTGATGATTACGGAGTACCGTCAAAGTAAGAATCAGGTGAGTGTGGATAGCGATGGATGAGTTGATAGCCAGCAGCAGTGAGAAAATAGGTCCAAACAGTACAGTAACGCTGCACTTTTCCCTGCTGCAGCCGGGCGGCAAAGAAATTGACACCACGCGCAATGGACAGCCCGCAACTTTTACCATGGGTGACGGCAGCCTGTTACCTGGTTTCGAAGCGGTTCTGCTGGGTAAACAGGCCGGTTTTGCTGAGCAGATTATGCTGCCAGCCACGGATGCATTTGGTGAAAAGAATCCTGCCAATGTGCAACTCATCAGCCGCGACCGGTTTGCTCAGATGGACGGTGATCAGCCGCTTGAGGAAGGCCTGGTGGTGTCTTTTCAGGCGCCTGATGGTGAACTGCCAGGTGTTGTTGTGGCGGTTTATGAGGATACCGTCAAAGTCGATTTCAACCATCCGCTGAGTGGCGCGGACATCATCTTCGATGTTTCAGTGCTGTCGGTGCAAGAATCCGCACCTACTTAGCACACGATCGGCATCAACTGCAGCTGAGATCTCTGCCACGTGCATCTTCGTGGATGCCGTTACCATTGGCATCTCGAGAGGGATAGGTGCGCCCGGCGACGTTCAGAATGAGCTGACGCGCAAGGGTCGGGTCGCCATTGTTGGGGCAATACAGCAGGTTACCGTTCTGCCAGTCTGTCAGACCCGAGCCAGTGAACTGCAGATAGCTGCGGCTGCGAAAAGCCCTCCAGTAAATCTGCCCGCCGCTGATCGGGTTGAGGTAGCCGACAATGATATCTTCTGCAGTTCGTGTGCGGCTGTTGTCGCGGTCTTCAAAGATGATTGCGCCAGCATGCCAGGTATTGCGCGGGCCACAGGCGTTCTCGCGGCGTGGACAAAGGATAACGTTGACGTTTTTGTTAATCGCCGTCTGTCTGGCCAGGTGTATACCGGCCCGCAGATCCTGTAGTGCACTTCTGGCCTGATGCGTGTTTACCAGTGTCTGCATACCCGGCACCGCAAACACCATAATGATCGCGGCCACGGCCAGGGTAGTTAAAAGCTCCATCAGCGTGAAGCCGGTTTCCAGTCTGCACATGAAAGCAGCTTGCGCGTGCCCAGGTGACGCGTCTGTAGGTCAGGGTTTACCCGTTGTGTGGGTTATTCCAGGTCAAGCTTTTTCAGTTTGTAACGCAACGCCCGGAAGGTGATGCCCAGTTCCTTGGCCGCAGCGGTTTTGTTCCAGCGGGTGGCGTCCAGCGCCTGGGTAATCAGTGCGCGCTCTATCCCTTCCAGGTAGTCTTCAAGGCTGACTCCGGGTGGCAGGCTGACACTGTCATCCCCTGTGTCTGGATGAAGTTCGCCTCGCTCCTCAGGTACTTCAGTAGCCTGGACTTCCGGGCGGGTCTCTACAGCGGGTGGTGGCGCAGCATTGTGTGTGTTGGCTAGTTGCAGGTCCGCCGGTGTAATCTGGTCGTTCTCACACAGGGTGAAGGCACGCTCAAGTATATTTTCCAGCTCGCGCACGTTGCCGGGAAATGCATACTGCTGCAACGTGGCCTGCGCATCCTCGGTAACCACGGGGGCAGGGCAGCCGTATTCCTGCGCTAAACGTTGCAGGCAGGCGTTGGCCAGCTCTGGAATGTCGTCAAGGTGCTCTCGTAGAGCGGGGATCCGCAGTTCGATAACATTGAGACGATAGTACAGGTCCTGACGGAAGCGCCCACTGTCTACCTCCTGGCTTAAGTCTTTATGTGTTGCACATAAGATGCGCACATCGGTCAGGTCCTCTCTCTGGGATCCAACCGGGCGCACGGCTTTTTCCTGTATCGCGCGCAGTAGTTTGACCTGCATCGCCAATGGCAGGTCAGCAACTTCATCAAGAAACAACGTGCCCGCGCCCGCAGCCTGGAATAAACCTTCCTTGTCGCTGACCGCGCCAGTAAAACTGCCTTTGACGTGACCAAAAAACTCACTTTCCATCAGTTCCGAAGGAATGGCGCCACAGTTGACCGGTACAAATGGGCCGCCGCTGCGCGGTCCCTGTGAGTGGATCATGCGCGCAGCCACTTCTTTGCCGGAGCCGGATTCGCCGCTGATATAAATGGGTGCCTGGCTTCGAGCCAGTTTGCTGATCTGTTGCCGCAGTCGACCCATTGCGGCGGACTGTCCCAGCAGGTTCTCATCTGTTGCAGAGTCTGTATTGTCCTGCATATCGCTCATTTTCAGCGCGGATTCAATCAGGCTGCGCAGCTGTTCAAGGTCTATGGGTTTCTGCAGGTAGTCAAATGCGCCGGCTTTCAACGATGCGATGGCCGTGTCCATACTGCCAAAGGCGGTAATCATTGCTACCGGAAGGTTCGGGTAGTGCTGGTTGATGTGCTCGACAATTTCCAGGCCGTTGCCGTCAGGCAGTTGCATGTCTGTCAAACACAGGTCAAAAGTCTGTTCGCCGAGCGCTGCCAGAGCCTGCGCCTGGTCTGCAGCTGTGACGGTTTCCAGTTTCATGCGGCCGAGAGTAATCTCCAACAATTCACGTATGTCGGGTTCATCGTCGATGATGAGAGCGCGTTTAAGAGCCATGGTTTCTGTAACCTTGATCTGTCCATTTTTTAGTTATAGCAGACTTGTTGCGCCTGCATCCCCATTCATCCCGGTTCATGCGCTGAGCCTGTCCGGGTGAGCAAAGAGAATACGAAAACAACTGCCGCCCTGGTCCGTCGGCGCATAACTCAACTGCGCCTGATTTGATTCGCACAGCTCCCGGGAAAGGTACAGCCCCAGGCCAGTACCTTTTCGAGAGGACGTGGTGAATGGCTGAAAAAGGCTGTCAACAAGTTCCTCCTCGACACCCTGGCCATTATCCACAATGTTCAAAAACGGGCGACCCGAGCCCGGGTCTATGCCACCCTCCAGGCGTACGGTCGGGCCGTTGCCATTTTCTTCTGAGTAGCGGATGCCATTGTCGACGAGGTTGGTAAGCGCCTGAGTCAGCTGGTTGGGATCCATGCGTATTTCTGTTGTTACAGGTTCAACAGCGATGTCCAGTTTTGCTTCTGGCTGCGACTGACAGAATGACTCCGCAAACTCTTCGAGATGGTTGAGGAGGTTTATGCGCTGGGGGTCGGGCCTGGCCCGACGCGACATTTCAAGTACGTTCTCAACGACGCCGTTCATACGATGACAGTGGTTGATGATGATATCTGTCAGCCGTTGATCAGGGGGCTGCAGCTCCTCAGATTCATTCAGTAATTGCGCCGCATGGGAGATGGCGCCTAAGGGGTTGCGTACCTCATGCGCAATGCTGGCTGACAAACGGCCCAGTTCCGCAAGTTTCAGCTGTTGAGCCTGTTGCTGTATCTCACCGGTATCCTCCAGGAAAATGGTCACATCACCGTTTGCATCGTCGTTGCGCACGGCGGAGAAGTTCGCTCGTATCGCCGGTGCGGTGGCAGAGATCTGGAACGGCTGTTCACGGCGATCGGTGTCTGCGCGCCAGGCGCGTAACGCATCATTGAGCGGAGCAGGTAGGTCGTCAAGGTTGTCATCGCTCTGGGTGCCCATCAAGGCGCGGGCTGACTGGTTCAGCATGCGTACGTCATTGTTCTGGTCAACCACAATGATACCTGTGCGCATGCGCTGGATAATCTGTCTATTCAGACGTTCGAGATCTGCCAGCTCAACGGCCTGGGTCAGCGCGCGGATGTCGTTTTGACGAATTCGATTGGACAGGCGTTGAATGGTCAGCGATGCAGCAAAATAGATAACGCCAAATATGCCTGCCTGTAGAAAATCGTCGTTGGCACTGCTGGTGGAGATGCGCAGATAAAATTCTTCATACAGCACCGCAATACTGGCCAGCGCGGCTATGAAGGTGGCACGGCGGCCGGTGACTAAAATAGCGCCGGTGACTACAGTAATCAGTATCAATGCGGCTACGCCGCTGCTGATGCCACCTGAGGTATACATGATGACCGTCAGGGACAGGACATCAAATATCACCAGGCCAAGACTTAAATTCTGTTGCTGGCCCCACGCTCTGGGCACAAATCGGTGAAACAGCGCAGAGGCGACGTTTACGCCGGTATAAACCACCGCCGTGATGAGAAACAAACCGGGTTCTAAAGCGCCGAGCTTGGTTGCAAACAGGTCCTGCTGATAGGCCACCAGAATAGCCAGCCCGATGAACATCCGGTAGTAGTTATAGATGTTCAGCAGACCGGTGCTGAGGGCCACGCGCCGGCGTTCGATCTCAGCGATAATGTCGGTGTTCTGTGTGCTCAAGTGAATCCCCGCAGCGGCGGAAGTTGCGGTGGTTGCGATGGCCCGAGTTTAGCCGATAAAGGGTAACCAGCTGAACCAGCCGCGACTTTTTTTAACCTCACCAGCAGGTTGGGCTTCGACGGCAGGAGGCTTGAACCCTTCTGGATGGACAATTTTGAGCGGTGGCGGTACCTCGGGACGGTCCAGCAGACCAAACGTCATGATATTTGTCCATGAACGATCGCGATTGCGGATGGTATTGGTCAGCACCAGATTTCCGCCTTCGTCGAAAGCCGGATGCGAAGGGTAGTTCAATGACAGGATGCGCAGGGCATTGTTGGCCTCGTCCTCTAAACCCAGTCGGTAGTTGCTTTCCACCAGAATCAACAGTGCATCTGGCGTAGGCTCGGATTGAGGGTACGTCTCCAACACGTAATGGGCGCGATTAGCAGCGGCAATAAACGCGCCGCGTCGCATGTAGTAATCGGCCGCCGCAATCTCAGCACTTGCCAGAACGTTACGCAGGTAGATCATGCGCTGGGTAGCGTCCGGGGCGTACTGACTGTTCGGGTAGCGTGCCAGCAGTTGGCCCAGGTCCGCGTAAGCCGCTCGCATCGGCGCCATGTCGCGTTTGGAGATGTCTACTTCGAACAGTCGATCCATCAACCCTTCGTTTTTACTGATGCCAGATAAGCCTTTGATATAAAAAGCATAATCGATATTTGAATGCTGTGGGTGCAGGCGAATAAAACGATCTGCTGCTGCAATTGCACCATCAAGATCAAACGATTGATAGCGCGCGTAAATTAATTCCAGTTGAGCCTGTTCAGCGTAGCGACCAAACGGGAAACGTGCCTCAAGCAATTCCAGCTGGCCTATGGCCTGTTGATAGTTGCCGGAACGCAGATAACGCTGGGCATCACGATACAGCCTCTGCTCGCTGGTCTCTGCGGTAATGTCCGGTAGTTCGTCGTCTCCGCCAATAAAGGGCATCCAGCTGCATGCGCCCAGCGCGGTGGCGAAGACCACCAAAAGCGCAATTGAAGAGGCGTGTTTCGGGGTTCTGGTGCGAACATCATGCTGCTGAATCAAAATAACGGGCCACGAAAAGGGTTAAGATGGCGCTATTCTTTACAAATTTGATTCGGTTGCAACCGCATGGACAGTATTAGTGAAGATAAAGTAGTTCCTGCTGAGCAGGCAGGGGAGCGTATCGACAAAGCTGCGGCACATCTGTTTGCAGATTTCTCCCGTGCCGAGCTGTCTCGCTGGATTACTTCTGGAGAATTAACCGTTGATGGCAAAGCCGTTAAACCGCGCGAAAAAGTGCGTGGCGGCGAGCACCTCACCCTGCGCGCGCAGCGGGTTGTGCGTGAAGCCTGGCAGGAAGCCCAACCCATGACGCTTGATATTCTGTATGAAGATGAACATCTGCTGGTCATCAACAAACCTGCGGGGTTGGTGGTGCACCCTGGCGCGGGAAATCCCTCTGGTACTCTGGTCAATGGCCTGTTAAACCATCGAGACGCCTTCAGTCGCCTGGCTCGGGCCGGGATTGTGCATCGCCTCGACAAAGACACCAGCGGTGTGATGGTGATCGCTGCGGATGAACTTACCCAGCTGCGCCTGTCACGCATGATTGAACAACGTAAAATAAGTCGCGAATACGAATGTGTGGCTGAAGGCCGAATGGTGGCTGGTGTCGATGTGGATCGTCCCATTGGTCGAGATCCTCATGTGCGCACCCGTCAGGCCATCGTAGAAGAGGGTAAACCCGCGCAGACACAGTTCCGTGTCTTGCAGAGGTATCGCGCGCATACCCTCGTTCATGCGCGCCTGCAAACCGGTCGCACCCACCAGATCCGCGTGCATATGCAGAGTATTGGTTATCCGCTGGTAGGCGACAGGCGGTATGGCGCACGCGGCAAATTGCCGCCGGGATGTGAGCCGGAGCTTATCCAGCTCATGCAGAGCTTCCCCCGACAGGCATTACACGCCAAGCGGATCGCTTTCGAGCACCCCATCACCCAAGCAGAACTGGTTGTTGAGGCGCCCTGGCCGGCGGACTTTGCCGGATTGGTAGCTGCGTTGCAGGCGGATCTGGGCTAGCGCTTCGATGTGGGTGTCGGCAGAAATTCCTTTGCCCGCGGGTCTGCTGGTAGGTTGCACGGTGACCACAGGTGGTGTCTCCAGCGGGATCTACGCTGAATCAAATATGGCTTTGCACGTGGGTGATAATGCGTCTGCAGTGAACGAAAACCGCCGCATTCTGCAGCAGCGGCTGGGTTATACGCAGGTACAGTGGCTTGAGCAGGTTCATGGTAATCACTGTATCGAAGCACGTTTTGCCGACGCCGGCGAGTTGCCAGAGGTGCCTGTGGTGGCACCAGAGGCTGACGCCTCCTGGACCACAGAAACCGGCCTGGCGCTGGCTGTATTGACCGCCGATTGTGTGCCGGTGCTGCTCTGGTCAGAACAGACAAGGGCCATAGCGGCTGTACACGCCGGTTGGCGTGGCCTGCAACAGAAAGTACTGCAGCTGTCTATGGCTGCCGTTGGTGAGCCGCCGTCGCAGCTTTGCGCCTGGATCGGCCCCTGTATCAGTGCCGGGCACTACGAGGTGGGAGAGGATGTCTGGGGACATTTCAAAGCCGATTATCCGGCGTGTCTTTTTCCGCACCCGGAGCAGGACGGCAAACGCCTGCTGGATCTGCCAGCGGTTGCACAGGCGCAGCTCAATCGAGCCGGCGTTACGCGGGTTTATCAATCTAACTGGTGTAGTTTTGCAGACCCGCGATTCTACTCTTACCGCCGCAGCTTTTTACGCGGTGGGGAAACGGGGCGAATGGCTTCGATTATCGCGCGGCTCAACTAGGCAGCGCCTGCAGAAATCCAGGTCGCGCAGCTAAGTGCCGCAGTTTTCTACGATACCACGCTGCGCGGCGGCAATTTTTTCCTGCCGTTCTTCTTCAGGCAGCACCCGCTCGATGCCGGTTTCGGAACGGACGCGAATGCGGTCTTTGGCGGTCAGATTAGCCAGCACGCGGCGGGAGCGCTCACAGTTATCCTGTTTGATCTGCGCGACCTGTGCCTGGCGATCTGATTCAGCCTGCTGCAGTCCGCGCAGCATCTCCTGCTGATCGCTGCTCAGTTCAACTTCGTCCTGCGTCTGCGGTCTGAAACCGGGAGTGGGTGTGCTGGCAGGCGCGGGGCTGCTGGATGCGCCGCCTCGGGTTGTCATGCCGGCGACCCGGGTAATGCGGCTATCGGGTACGCCTCGCGGTTTGCGTTCGGCATAGTTAACCACACCGTTGTCGTCAACCCAGCGATAGGTGTCAGCAGCGCTCGGTATCGACACAAGCGCACTCAGTATCACCGTGCTGAAGCAAATGCATATGTGGAAGGCTACTTTTATCATCCTGGAC
>Ga0180435_10002326_pt1 | contig 19494 bp, 20 predicted proteins | sample SS_ome_3_FD_132467 | JGI IMG/M metagenome (GOLD analysis project Ga0180435, IMG submission 132467) | Hypersaline lake sediment archaeal communities from the Salton Sea, California, USA - SS_3_S_1 metaG | ecosystem: Environmental > Aquatic > Non-marine Saline and Alkaline > Hypersaline >...
CCCTTGTCACTTTACATAAACACTGCTACAATCCCACTGGAGGACCCATGCCAGAATCCCAACCAGCAGCGGGAGAAAAAGCACTTCCCACCTTACAGCCCACCACGGCCATGCGGCGCTCCGTTCAAGACTTCCCGGAACCCACAGGTGGGCAGATCCTCACCCTCATCCTCCAGACTGCGACCATGGCAGACGAAGCGCCGCCGTGGTGGACGACAGCCCGAGACGTCTATCTGACGCACTTTTGGCCGAGTGAGCCGTTCTTGGCTGGTGCGATCTTTTCAGTCTGCTCAAGGAACGCGTCTTTTCGTTATGAGTTGACCGGCCCGAGGAACAAAGTCATCTGGGCACAACAGCTCCTCGCTCAGGCGGAGTTCGGTCAGGGCTGGCAGAACTTTATGATGAAGCTCTCTCAGGACTACCTGACCATGGGTAACGGTTCCTTTATCGAGATCATCCGACCTGCCCGCGCCCGCACCAACAAAGCTGGCCTCTGGTACGACGCCATAAAAATGCCGCATCCTGACGATCCAGAAAGCCTCACTTGGTTCCCATTCGACCGCCACTCCGGCAGGCTGATCCACACCCTGACCCACGGGAAGGATTTCAAGGTCGTCGACTTTCCCTTTGACCTACCAGTCGGCATCGCCCATCTGGATGCAATTAAGGTGACAAGAACTGGCAACCCCAACCACCCCGTCATCTACGAGGACCTCAAGGGCAAGCACCACAAGATGGCGGCGCACCAGGTGCTGTCTATGGAGGAGATGCCATCGCCTCGGGAGGATATGTATGGGGTGCAACATAGCGCTGTAGACAGATGTCTAAGATTGGCCCAGACCCTCCGCGACATGTTGATCTACAAACACGAGAAAGTCTCAGGTCGCTTTGCCCGCGCCATTCATTTGACTAACATCGACGCCGAGGCCATCCAAGACGCGGTCGACCAAGCCAACAACAACGCCGACGCCAGATCTCTCATCCGGTACATGCAGCCCATCATCGCCGCCACCTTGGACCCCAACGCCAAACCCTCTGTAGAGACCTTAGAGCTCGCCTCGATGCCGGACGGCTTCTCCGAAGAGACCGCCATGAACTGGTACATCGCCGGAGTCGCCATGTGCTTAGGCGTAGACTACGGCTTCCTCGCGCCACTGCCAGGTGGGAAGCTGGGCACCGGGATGCAAGCCGAAACCGCCGAACGCCAGGCCAAGGGTAAATCATCCAGGCTGTTCTTGAATACCCTCGCGTACAAGTTCAACTTCTCTGGCATCTTGCCCCAGGGTGTCACGCTTCGTTTCGCCGTCCCCGATCCCTACGAAGAATCCGAAAAAGACCGCGCCCTGGCTCGTCGCGCCCGCACCCTCTCCATCCTAGTCAAAGCTGGCCTCATCGACGAACCCATAGGCCGCCAGCTCCTCGCCGACTGGCGCGACCTCGATCCCGACTACCTCGAGCACTGGGGCGAGGGCGACATGACGCCCAACATCACGCTTTCTGGGACCGAGCCGCCCCGCGCCAAGAGGAGAGTCAAACCGAAGGCCCCTGCCGTCGCCATCGAGAGTCCACCAGGCGATGAAGAAGGAGAAGAATAATGCCAAATTCTGCACTTAACCCACGATGGCCTGTAGATCGTCACGCCATCCTGCGTACCAGTTTCAACCTCACTACCATCGGCGACCACGTCGTCATTCCCGGCGTCTTCCGACAGCGTATCAAGGTCATTGGTATGCTGATCATCGTGTCTGATGACGTGGATGTCCAGGTCCTGGACTGGCCGGGCGGCAGCGAACTCACTGGTGTTCTCTCCCTGGCAGGCGATGGCAATGGGTTTATCTTGCCCCAAGCCGACCCTGCCGCTCATTGGTTCGAAACCAATCCTGGCAACGGGTTGAATATCTCGCTCTCTGCCAATGTACAGGTAGGCGGCTGTATCGTCTATTATGTAGAATAGATCATGACCAGAAAGACTCTGACCTTTGTAGGTGTGGGCGTGCCCGAGTTCGTGTTCAACCTCGGGTTGTGTAACTTCACGCCTAGTATGGCCAAGCGGGATGGACCGGGACCATTCGCCGCTGCGCCTATCGTCCAAGGAAGATGGGACACAACAGGTATTTCTGACGTAGTCTCCCTCGCCCGTGGGACACAGCTCGCCAACCCGATCAACGACGCCTTCTACACGAACCTCGATGCCAACCAGGGTTCCATCGTCTTCTGGATCACGCCGGAGTGGGATGGCAACGACTCGAAAGGTCATTTCATCTACGACTCCGGTGGGACAGACGACATCCTGATTCTCAAGGCTGTAGATAACTTTCTGTATCTCTACGTGGGCGACCAGTTCATGGCTGTCGACGTCTCCGCCTGGACGGCAGGGACAACCTACTTCGCCGCTGTGCGATGGGACCAGAAAAATCCTATCGACGGCACGAACTATGGCTGCATCACCGTAAACACCACCGATACGTTTGGGATAACCACCCAGCCGACCGTGGCAGACCCGGCAGCCACGATATACCTGGGCAACAGTGCAGCGGCGTATGCCGTGGATTCTATCGTTGAAGGATTCACCATCTACCGTAGGGTGTTGTACGATGGGACATATGGCGTAGATGCTGGCAACGGCGACGAACTGACGGCTATCTATGCTGCTGGTGCTGGTGCTGATCCGTGCCTGTTCACCGGTTCCTGGGGCATTCCACTTTGTGTTCCCACCGACTCCACTCCCGGCGCTCTCACCACCGGCACCGGCGAAGCCTGGTCCCATCCCCACGGCAGCGCAGAAATCCAGGACACGTTCATGTCGGAGGGTGGGTATTTCAGCGAGCCGTATGCGGTGGGGTATAATGGGACAAGTACGTACATTGATTGTGGAAGTGGAGCAACGCTGGATGACATTCCATCTGGTGGCCAGATGACTATAGGTATCTGGGTACGCATTGACGCCGATGACGATATGTGGACAATAGCGAAGGGTAACTTCTCCACCAACGGTTGGATGTTATGGTATGTTGAAACAGCTGAGAACTTTCGTTTCTGGGTCAACTGTGTTGGCGCTGAGGCAGATGCCAGCTCTCCAGTTGTAGAGCCTGACGGCAAATGGCATTATGTCACGGCGTTTTACGACGATATTGCCAAGTCAGCACGGGTGGCAGTTGATGGTGTGTGGGGCGCTGCCGATGGTAGCGTAGGTGTATACCAGTCTGACGCCGCGGCTAATCTGATCATTGGTCGCAGGTCTAGTTCACCGTCGTATTATTGGGAGGGCGCTATCGGCTGGGCTGCTATCTGGAGCGACGACCACCACGTAGCCGGAACCGATTTCATCCCTCCGCGCACCGCCCCAACTCCCGGCGGCAACCTGGTGGAATGCTGGCATATGGATGAGGGCACTGGCGCTACCGCAGCGGCTCAGGTGACTACCCCTGCTAACGATGGGACTATTACAGATGGTACGTGGATCGCGGAGTGGTATCAGCAAGGGACGCCTGTCATTCCACAGTCTCTGAAGTTCGATGGAACAACGACTCTAATCGATGCAACTAGTGGTGCGAATATTGACGATCTCCCTCAGTCCGTCAATGGCATGACGCTTGAGGGATACTTTCGCTTCGCAGGCCATGGCGAAGGAAACTCCAATTATCTATGGCAGAAAGGTTCTTGGCCGGGTGGTGGTTTCTTTGTTTACGTAAGCAACAATGGGCAGGTTGCGGTATTAATTAACTATGATGATACTGATGCGTACACATTTGCGTCTCCCTCGTCTGTTTTCACTGGTTCAGAGGACAATGTCTATCACCACATTGCTGTCACCTACGATGAAGGAGGAGATCGTAAAGTCTATGTTTGGATAGACGGCATTAAGGCATCCTACGACGCTCAAACTGCTTCTGTCGGCAACTACGTCTCGGACGCTGCGGCCAATGGGTGTATTGGCAACGTGATCGGTGGAGCACGCACGTTGAATGGCGCAGCGGGCTGGCAAGCATGGAGCGATACAGTACGCTACACCGGCACGTTTGTCCCCAACGGACGGAGCAATCCGCGAGCCAATGACGCCAACGTCCAACTACTCTACGCGATGACGGACGGTGCGGGAACCACGGTCGCAGATACATCTGGGAATGGCTACAATGGCACCATCACTATGGGCTCCGGTCGCTGGCTCAACACCCCCGATATGGAAACTGACGAACCCGGCGCTCGTGTCTTCGCCTGGGGCTACAACGTCGGCTCCGACGGTGCTGACGACGGCATGCTCACCGAGATCGACGACCTCACCGCCGAGACCGATTACGTCATCCGCGCGGTCTGCTCCTATGGCATGTCCGGTCGCGCCTTCCCTTACATCTACCTCTGGGATAACGACAACGCGGCCCAGATCGGGGCGGCCTACAACCTGCCCCGGATGACGGGCCAACACTCAGGCGGGAACAACTCACCCACGCTCATCTGCGCTACGGGTTATTTCACCCAGCAACTCGTAGGCTGGAAAATCTACAACATCACAGACGGCTCCTCCTCCACCATCACTGCCGTGTCAGGCGACAGGACGACCGTCACCGGCGTGCTTGCAGGTGGGACGGATAACGACTGGGACACCAACGATGTCTATCTCCTGCGCCCTCCCGCTTTCCACACCTACTCCTCCCACCCCAACGCCACCGAATCCATCTTCGTATTCCGCACGCCCGCAGGCTGTACCAGTATCGAGGTTCGCGGCCTCAATGCTGCTGGGGAAGGGGTGATCCAGTGGCATCAGGTTGAAGTCCAAGAATCCATTCTCGATAACGGTGACCACGAATCCCTAACCGGTGGCAACCCTGATCTCATCACCGGCTGGGCCAACTTTGATCTCGATGCTGGCGACACCCAATCCTCTGCCGGAGGGGCGGGTGTCATCCACGCAGGGGCAGAGGCATTGGAGTGGAATCCTGGTGCTATTAACGAGGGTATGTCTATCGTCGTTGCCGGTGTTGGCGATGGCACTTTCTTCACTCTGGGTGGTTGGGAGTATGGTGATGGGAACGGCTATCTCTACGTTGGCCCATCGGGTGCTAACGGCCTGCTCCAATACTCACTCACAGATCGCTATGTCATCTGGCCCAACGCTAATTATTGGAAACACGCCGTTGGGGTATTGCGTTCTCTCGCAGTCAATCCTACCATCGGCATTCTTGCATCGTCTGGCGCAGTCGGGGATCGGTTCTCCGATGACACCTACATGTTCACCCTCGACGACGTAACCCTCACCTGTACCCCCGCCTCCGCCGCCAACTCCGCCGAATCCGGTGGCATCCGCGTCGATGGCCGCGATTCCCTCACCCAGCCCATCACCGCCGTCGCCCCCAACTCAGGCCGCATTCGCTGGACGTGGCGCCCCCGTCACTCCGCCGCCAACCTGGTCGCTTTCGACGAGACGGGGAATGAAGCGTATATTCTCCACGCAGACGGCAACGCTACGAACTACATTACTTTGATTGCGACCGCCGCCAACACCATCACACTTGAGTTCAACGACGGCGGCGGCGCCCACAACGTCAACTGGAACTGCGCTGGTCAGGTCGTCGCCGATACCGCTTACTCTATGGAGATTCGCTATAGCGACTCGTGGATGAGGTTATACCAGGATGGAGTGTTAAGAGCTACCATCAACCAACCCGTCGCCTTCGCTCTCGACCCTCAAACCTGGACCATGTATTGGGGCAGCGAGGACACACCCTCATTAGAAGGAGATGCGGTCTTTGCCGCGCCGTAGGAGGTTATCATGGCATACACGTTCAAATATCGCTTGAGCCAGGCGCCATCCCCCACCAACGACGGCTCGGGAGTGGTCGCCCACGACATCTGGGCGATCGCCTATGACAACGGCGAAGGTCAAATCGTCCCAGGCCGCCACAAGACCGTCATGATCCCCGGTGACCAGCTTCAAGCCGTTATGGATCTACCCAACGACGGCGCCAAGATCGCCGCCTACAAAGACGCCCTGCGGACCAACCTCAACACGACCGGCGTTCCCATCACCGGTTGGTCCACATCTGCCCTTGAGCTTCTGATGACCACCAACGACGCCGCTGCATCCGTCGCCGCGGAGGCGAACGACTACATCACCGTTACATTGGGGCAATCCTACCCGGTGGAGTTCAACCTGTGAACAGAGTATTGGTCACCCTGATCCTATTCCTGCCGTTGGTGTTCGGCAACCCTGACGTGCCGCCGATACCAGGATCTTCTCCATTGCCCACGCCAACTCTCATTCCAACGCCGACCCCGACCCAGGCTCCTACTCCGACCCCAACATCAACTCCCATCCCTCCTCTACCCGCTCTAGGCAAGGGTACAGCGGGGATTAGGGGCGGTTGCGATTACGCTATGGGTGACTGGTACTACAATTGGGGGCCGGAGGGAACAGGCTGTCCAGACCAAATCCACATCCCGACCATTCGAGATGCCGATCAATGGGAGCAGATCAAGTCGGGCGAGAAAAGCCTCGACGCCGAGATTGTCATCATCCTTGGTTTCAATGAGCCGGATGGGATGGAACCCGCAGGTTGCGATCTCACCCCCACAGAGGCTGTGCCACTGATGCGGGAGATATACACCGCTTATCCAGACCTGCTCCACGTCGCGCCCTCCCCATCCCAGTACGGCATCTGGTGGGTCTACAACGCCAGGAGACTGTACATTCAGGAGTATGGAGAGCCGCCTCCTTGGTCCTACTTGGGTGTGCATTGTTATTTCTACGACCAAAGCACACTCAACCAGTGTAAAAGCGTTATCCGCCAGTTCGAGACCTGGGCTGTGGCCTGGGGCATTCCCGGCGGCCTGATCCTGACCGAGTTCGCGGCTGGCGCGATCAGTGGAGATTACGATACCGCCGTAACTCTAGCCGATTCATTTCTGACTTGGGCAGAGCCAAAGATGTCGGGATATAGCTGGTTCACCGCCAGGGACATCGGGTGTTGGCCGCCTCACGTCTCAACGTATCTCTTCGACGAGGACGGCATGATGACGCCCTTTGGCGTATGGTACGAGGCTTTCGGGGAATGAATACCTTCGAGGTGCTCTTATGGCTGACCCGTACATTTGGGATCCAAACTCTCAATCAACTCTGGCTGGCTTTGGTCGCTCTCGACCTAGCTCTCCACTTCGTATCCTCCTCATTGGCGGGCTGGGCAGCGTTTTCTTCGACGCGGTACGTTTTGTGCCTCCTTTTTTCTCAGGGCGGCTCCCCACCTGGGATGACAACATTGGAAGGCAAGCTCATTTACCTATGCTCGTTGGGGTCGCTGTTTTTTGCATCGTGGCTTATGCACTGCTGGCTGGACTATGGGTCAAGGCTGTGGGTAGAGCTGGGGAGGATGTGACGTGAAGACCAACGTGACGATCACCGCACCGGAGGAGCTTTTCTCCTTGGCAGAACTGGAGGCCAAGCTGATCGGCGTCGTGGACAAGATCAATGACTCCAGCTTACAGGACTTTGAAGCCACCGTTGCAACCTTCGAGCACAAGCCTGACTTCAGGCAAGAGCGGGCCAGGAACGATGGGGGCATCATCGCCGCGAGCGTATCCACCGACGACGAGAACTACGCCCGACTCAACTATGGCACTGATGACCACATCGTCGGTGCGGGTGGCAAGTTCATGTCCTTCTATCCCGGCTACATCCCAAAAACCCATCCCGGTGTGCTTCACTCCGGTCCCGGTCGCCACACAGGGGATCGCCAGGGCGCCCGCGGGCCGTGGGTCGTTAGAGGCATCGAAGCCAGAGAGTTTGACAAGTTCATCGCCCAGGATCACGAAGACATCTTCTACGAAGGTGTAGATAAAGCGTTCACAGAAACAGTATCCAAAACAGGAGGTAAATCATGAATTTCGGAGATGCAGTGCTGAATGGAATCCCTGTCCTGGTCGTCATCATTGGCCTGGTCGAGTATTCCAAAAAGTTCGGGGCCGAGGGCAAAATCTGCGACGGTCTATCGATGGGCTTGGGCCTCACTTTTGGGGTCCTATACCAGTTCTCTACCGCTGGTATGCCCACCGATCTGGCAGGCTGGTTTGGCGTAGCTCTCTACGGCTTTGGTCTTGGTTTGACCGCATCGGGTGTCTGGGCTACGGTGACCGGCAAGAACTGCAAGTAAGATGCCTCCCAACCCGATCGACGAGGTAGCGCTAGAGGGACGCCTGGCCCGCATCGAAGAGAGCCAGAAAGCTCTAAACGTCCGTGTGGGCGATGGATTCACAACCTTGAGCGCACATATAGATGAGTGTGTGACTGGCCTGCGTGGCGACCTGGCCCGTTATCTTGACGAGCAGAAAGAGCAAGCCAAGCAGGTTCGGGAGCTTGAACTGGAACAGGCACAACATCGCACCGCACTGGCATCCCACGCTACCGCCATGGGTGAGCAAAAGAGAGACGTGGACAAGCTAAGAGGTCGCATCAACACTTGGGGCGGCGGTAACTCCCTCGCCATTGCTGTGGGCTATCTGATCAGCTTGCTGAGAGGTGAGTGGCCATTATGAAAGGCCTCTATCTCGCCGCCCCCCACGGTCGCCTGGTCCACGATGGTTCCAAGAAAGCCATCGCGGTCGCCAAGCCGGTCGACATTGAAGGCTCACGTCTCCTTTGCTCCAAGGAGGATGGCTCTGGCCTATGCTACGGCCTCGTCGAGATCGGGCCGCCCGCTCACTGCAATCTCGATACGTTCGATGACCAGTTCGCCACCCACCAGGTTACCCGGTCCAGCCGCACCAAGTGGTGGCCACAGGCCAGCAAACTACTCGTCTACCCGATCCTGCGGTTCGAGGCTTTCTCACCCCCAGAGCCCATCGAGGTGCTCCCTGGAGTCACCATGAACATGGGGGATGTCACCTTTCTGAATAAGGAGAGGGAAGCGCTGTTGGGGGGATTGGGGGAGGGCGGGAGGGATGAAAAAGTGGTCGGAACAGACTCGCCACTTGACCCGCTGCCTCCTGGCGTCTCTCCCTCTACAGCAGTTATGTCAAGTTCACTCGATCCCTCCCTTGTCATCCCAAAAGACTATGATACAATGCTTATGTCAAGTCCACCAGACTTGAAGGAGACCGCTATGCCTTGGACAACCGATAATCCCCCCTCTCCGGCCAAGAACTGGACGGCGGAGGAGAAGAAGAAGTGCGTTTCTGCTGCGAATGCAGTCCTGGCAAAGGATGGCAGCGAGCAGGACGCCATCTTCGCGTGTATCCGGGCTGCGGGGAAGACAAAGAATCCTGGGGGGAAAAGTATCAACCCGGACGACTTTGCCGTTGCCTATGACCTCGTCCACGGGTACCTGGATGCTGAGAAAGCTGGCGACGACGGCGACGGCGAACTTCATGTCTGCACCTGCCCCAACTGTGGCGCCAAGACCGATCTACCTCTAGGCGAACCCTGCCGCGAGAACGAGTGCACAGAATGTGGGGCGAGATTGCGGGGCGGCGGTGACGAGACGGAGGAGAAATCCACTCCAGAGGAGCCAGAACCAGTGGAGGAGTCGCCTACAATTGATCCCACTGCCTCTCTCCACGATATGGAGAATGGAGACCTGGCGGAATTGAAAGATCACCTCGAGACCGCTCTCTCCAACGTGAACGATGCTCACAAGCCCACCGTCCAGGCCGCTATTGATGCAGTCGCCCAGGAGCAGGAGTCTAGGATCCCGCTGGTTGACGAGGACAAAGTTGGAAAGTCCCTCACCGACAAGGTCATCCAAACTGTCAAAAACTGGCTCTCATCTCTGACCACCCGACCACCCGACGTCACCTCTGCCATCACAATTCTAGGCCGCAAGGACTCCTCCGATCCCACTTGGTTCGCTATCTGGCCCACCAACACCTACTTCGATCGTGAGGGCGAGGCTTTTACCACACCTTCACTCAACGACTTTGTCGCCCGCCACGAATCCAAAGACGTCAAGGGAGAAGCCTGGGTGTGGCACGTTCCTGGTTCCAAATTCGGCACGATCCATCACCAGGCCATCGTGGCCGAACATTTTCTATGTCAACTTGGTACATTCGACGACACCGTCGTCGGCAATGCAATGAAGGGGTTCTTCTCCTTGTATCCCGATGGCCATCCGGTCATCGCACCAGAAGGATGGGGAGCATCGCACGGCTACAATTACAAACTATGGGACCGACTCCAAGACGGCGTGTACAACTGGTTTGATACCGTCGAGTCCTCGGTCCTGCCGCAGCGCTATGCCGCCAACCCATTCAACCCGAAACTGGAGGTTCTTATGAACGACAAACAGAGAGAGCTGTTCGACGAGGTCGGCAAGCAGGCCGGTGTGTCCGGTTTGGCAGACCTGATCGCGCAGGCCGGAGAGGAGAAGAAGGTTGCCCTGTTGCAAGCTGAACAGGAGCACAAATCTCTCGCAGACGCAACCCCGCCTAACAGCGAGGGCGAAAAGGCTAAAAAGCCACCCGAGCAGGTTCCTGACAAGGACGATGAAGAGGAAGAAGAGGACGAGTCTCAGGAGAAAAAGCCGAAGGAGAAGAAGGACGCGGAGCCAGTTCCAGACCAGGTCGCAACGATCGCGCAGGCGCTGGAGGACCGTTTCCAGTTCGAGAATCTCTCCAAGATGCTTGAGGACCAAGCTGCCACTATCAAGGCGCTACAGACCGAACTCGAAGCCACCAAGTCCACCCTGGCTGAGAGGTCGGACGAGCAGGAGGTCGCGGCCCGAGTCGCCGCTGCCCCTCAGTACGCCTGGTTCAGTGCCAGCAAGGCCGCGGAGACCGTTCTACAGGACAACGACCCCTTGGACCAGGAGCTCAAGGCCCGCCAGCCGCAAGTCTCCCCAACCGTGTCCAAGATCGCGTCCAAACTTGGCTAAGACCAAAGAATGGCCTCCAAAGTCTCTCTGCACCGGCAGGGGGACGATAACTGAATAGAACGGAGGACATATCATGTTCAAGACACCACAAGAGGTGGAAGCCTTTGGCAAGGCGCTTGCTGTTGCCTATGGTCAAGCCTCCAAACAGTACGGAACCAAAGCCCCTGTGGGCGCACCAGCCGCAACCGGTTGGACCCACGGCGTCGGGGGCTTCTTCGGTGTGCCGGGACTGGATAACGACGTTATCTCCGCCCGCGTCACACCTATGGGCATCGCCGCCCGGCTCCCAGTTCGCGGCAGTGTCGACGCCTTCCCTCAATTTGCCTACGTCACGGGCATTGAGGACGAAGGGGACGCGGAACCCGCCACTCACTGCGCTACCTGCCCCAGCGCGGTGATGGAGGGTTGTATCCAAAGCGCCTGCTTTGGCCGCATCTGCCGCGAGACCAGAGAGTTGACCCTCTCCCGCGCCATCGAGCGCATCAACCGGGGTGAGTTTGATCTGACCCTGGCCAACGACATCCTGGGTTTTGACGGGGATCCCTACGCGGCGATGCGGAACTACAACCGCAACCAGGTGCTCCAGATCGCCACCATGCAGGCTATGCTCGAGTTGGGCATCTCCATGCAGCAAGCCCTCGTCCCGATGTACTGGCAGGGCGCTCCGGCAAACAACATCGGCGTCGGGTACATGGAGTTTAACGGGTTGGACACCCTGATCTCCACCGGCAAGGTCGACTTCCTCACCGGGACGACCTGTCCCGCCCTCGACTCTGACGTCAAGGAGTTCAACTACCAGAACGTCAACGCGGTCGACGGCAACGGGAACTTCCGGATTGTGCGAATGCTCGAGTACCTCGAAGCCTATCTCTACCACAACGCCATGCGTATGCGGCTGGTCCCGACGACCTGGGCCATCTGTATGCGGCCTGAGCTGTGGTACGAGCTCTCCATGATCTGGCCGGTCGCGTGGATGAGTACCAGGAACATTGTGTGGCCCGCAGGGGTCGGCAATGTGCAGTACAATATCGACGCCACGAGGGTCAGGGAAATGGTGCAGGAGATGCAGTCCGGGTTGTTCATCTACATCAACGGGCGGCGTCACGAGGTTATCCTCGACGACGGCATCGTGGAGTTCAACAACGCCAATGACCCGAACGTTCTGGCAGGCAGCTTCGCCAGTAACATCTACATGGTCCCGCTGACCTACCTGGGCGGACGACCGGGCACCTTCCTCCAGTACAAGGACTACCGCGCTGGAGCGCAGGAGATCGCGTTCTCCAACAGCGAGGACTTTTACTGGACGGATGGTGGCAGGTTCTTGTGGACGGTGGAAAGGCTGAAGTACTGCTACACCTTGTCCGCACAGATCGAGCCAAGGTTGATCCTAAAGGTCCCGCAACTGGCCGGTCGACTCAACCATGTGATGTACACGCCTGAGCAGCACCTGCGCTCGTTCGATATGGATAGCGACTACTTCCTCAAGGGCGGTGAAGAGTCCCGCAGCTTCCCATACGGTCGCGTGTATCCTGATCACGAGACGGCACGTGGCGTCATCCCCACGGATGGTCACTGCCAGGAGTACCAGGGCCAGTAAGTGTACTGACAGGTCGAAAGACTTGTCCTTATCGGCAAATCGCCCTATAATATGGGCACTAAAGATGGAGTTCTTCTCCATCTGTATAACAAACAGGAGGCTGGATGTCTCCAGATTCAACCCGTTCTTCGGGAAAAGAGCCACCACCCGTCACCGCAGTCACGGTCAACTTTAAGACGCCCCAGTTGGTCAAGGACTGCGTGGTCTCTGTGCTAAAGTTCTACCCTGGACTGCCTTATGTGCTGATCGACAACGGGGGCTGCAAGAGGTCGCTGAGTGCCGTCAGGGAACTCAAGAAAAAGTATCCTCACGTTCATCTCATCGAGAATGACAGGAACATAGGGCATGGGCCTGCGCTCAACCAAGGGCTCAAACACGTCTCTACGCCCTACGCGCTGCTCCTCGACTCCGACACCAGGGCCAAGAAACCCGGCTTCATTGAACGGATGTTGAAAGCGTTCAAGGAGGATCCTAAACTCTTTGCCATCGGCTGGCTGCGCTACGTAGGCCATAACGGTGTCGCCACCCCCCAACAGAACGGCAGCCAGGGCAAGAAATACATTCACCCTTCGACTTGTATGTTGGATGTGAAAAAGTTCCAGGGCTTGCACCCCTTCGTCCACTCCGGCGCTCCCGCCACCAAACTCATGCACTCGGCGCGGAAAAAGAAGTACCATCTCAAGTACTTTCCTGTCTCAGAGTACATCTGGCACAAGGTTGCGGGGACAAGAGGGATGTTTGGAGGGGAGTGCAGGGTTAAGACGGATGCTAAGCCAGGGAAGTGGAGGAAACATCGGATATGAAGATCCTCGCCGTGACCTGTGACGCCTACCGTGATTCTGTACCAGCCTGGGAGTATCTCTGGTATCACCACTGGCCTGATTGCCCATACAAACTGGAATACCTTACCAACTCAGAGCCACTCCAAACAGAGAGGGAGGTATGGTATATTCACGGTCTTGAAGGTCAATTCGGTCGCCGTTTCCGCAAGTACTATTCCCTCCACGCCAGGGACAACGAGCTTATCCTCATCATGATGGCGGACTACTTTGTAAAGCACATCAACGTGGCGTTGATCGAGAAGGCCAAGGCGTGGTGCGAGAGAGATGATATTTCTCACGTTCGCCTGCGCCCTATGCCCCATCCTCCACTCCCGTTTAAGCGTAACAACAAGCTCTTTGGCACGATCGACAAGCGAAAAGCCTATGCCTTGAGTCTGCAACCGGGCCTGTGGTATCCCAAAGATCTCGCCAAGTGTTGCCGCGACAAGGAGTCAGCCTGGCATGTGGAGACCCACGGTTCAGGGAGGACTAAACGCATCCCCGGCGCGTTCCTCTCCACCCGCAAACCCGCTATCATCCATTTGAACTACTATCGCAAGCGCAAACCTTTTGGCCTGAGCTGGGTGCGAGAGAACGTACCCGAGGAGTTCTGGCCCAATGCAGTGAGGAAGAAATTTGGAGGTGACAATGACAAAGAAGACTAAACCAACCTGGGTGTTCGTGAGTGGCATCTACCGTTCCGCATCTACAACTCAATACCTCATTACCCGCGACGTGGTAGAAGACACTAAGTCCGGTATGGGAACCGGCTATGAAACTGAGGACAGGTTGAACAAATTCGACGTCCCCAAGTCCGGCCAATACGTCGTGAGCAAAGTCTTCAAGTTCCTACCCGAGACCTCGGAGCAAGGCGCTCTGTTCCTCAAGGAGAACCGCCTCAAGTCCGTCTGCACTATCCGCGATCCCCGCGATGTCATCGTCTCTATGCGAACCCGCAACGAGAACCGCGGCAAGGGCGGTCGCCGCAAGGATGAGACCTTCGACTTCGAGACCACGGTCAAACAGAACTTTCCCATCTGGTTTGGACAGCTTGAGCAGTGGATTGACCTGGGGCCGGAGATCACGATGGTGACCAAGTTCGAGGACCTGATCGCCAATCTCCTTAAAGAGACTAGAAGGGTTTCGGAGCACCTCGACGTCAAGCTCCCCAAAGGCCACGACTTTGAGATCGCCAAGCGGTACACCATCTCTGCCCAGAGGGACAAGGCGCGGCAAGTACGTGCAGAGGGCAAGGAAGCCGACCCGTGGTTGCCCAGCGTCCCTGGGATCGTGTTCGGCGCCGCGGGGCTGCATAGATCGTGGCTGTCGCCGACTGAGAGGAATCTCGTGGAAACGGTGTGTGGGAAGTTCATGCGGAGGTTTGGATACCTGTAGACCTGGAGTCAGCACTTATGTCAAGTTCCTCTAACCCAAGACCCATCGTCTACACCGCCATCTTTGGAGGCTTCGACGTACTCAAGTCCCCTCGCCATCCCGACGCTGCCGCCGACTACATCTGTCTTACCGATGACGAGAACCTCCCCGTACCCTCTCCCTGGGAGCGCCGTGTGGTCAAATGTGATCGTTCCCCTCGCCTCCAGGCCCGGTATTGCAAGATCCTGCCCTGGGCGTACTTTCCCAACGCAGAGACCACCATCTGGCACGGGGGGAATGTGATCCTGACCAAGCGTCCCTACGACTACTTGACCTTCATAGCCACTGGCTCTGACATCGCCGCTCTCCCCCACCCCAAACGCCGCTGTGCCTACAAGGAAGCCGAGGTCAATATCCACGACCGTAGAGCCAGAAAGTCTGCCATTCAACGCCAGATGAGGGTCTACGAGAACGATGGCTTTCCACATGACCACGGTCTCCATGCAGCCTTCCTCCTGGTCCGCCGCCATACGAAGGCCATCAGGAAGCTCGGCAAGCTGTGGTGGAAACACGTCCATACCTATACAGCCAGGGATCAATTGTCGTTTGACTACTGCCTGTGGAAGCTCGGGATCCCGATAGCCGACATCCCCATCCACCGGGGTAGCCACGATGCCGGTCCATATCACAAGAGACTAAAGCACAAGAGGAGAGCAAGATAGATGTCAGCAATCGTGGTCTTAGGAATGCACCGCTCGGGGACAAGTCTAGTCGCCGGAGCTCTCCACAAGATGGGGATCTACATGGGGTCCCGGTTCAGGGAGCCTGACTCCACCTCTCCCTACGGCTACTGGGAGGACCTCGACTGGCGAGACTTGAACAAGTCCATCATCAACGCCGCGGGAGGCACGTGGTATGAGCCTCCCGATCCTGACAGTCTTGCCGATCGGGTTCTAGCCCACCGTGACGAGATCCAGAGCCTGGTTGCTCATCGAGAGGCGATTCACAATCTCTGGGGTATGAAAGACCCCCGTACCTCCCTTCTCATCTCCCACCTCCATCCCCTCCTTCCCTCTCCCCACTACATCGTGGTACGCCGCAATATGTATGATGTCATCGATTCTTTGTCACGTCGGGCGTATCGCCGCGGTTACCGTAAATCCTTACGTCATTGGCGTGGGCTACACGACGTCTACATCTCTCGCATTCACGACTTCATCAAGCAAACCCATCCCGACGCCATCACCGTGGACTTTCGGGACTTTGTCCATCCCCACAAGTCCATCCAGGCCATCCAGGTCCTGGCTGAATGGGTTGGAGTAAGCTCTGAGCATGCCATCGATGCTGCGACGGCTTTTGTGGTCCTACGGGAGGAGATGTGAAGAAAGTGAGAAATGTAATGGAAGAGAAACCGATATTGTGCCTGGATTTTGACGGTGTCTTGCATTCTTATACAAGTGGCTGGAAAGGTGCTCACATAGTTTGGGACCCTCCTGTTCCTGGAGCACAGCAATTTGTCATGATGGCAAAGGAACATTTTAGAGTGGTGGTGTTTAGCTCTCGCAGCCTTCGAGCAGGTGGCATTCTTGCTATGACATCATGGATGCAAGAACATGGTTTTCCGCCTGTTGAATTTGCAGTGGAAAAGCCACCCGCGATGATAACAATAGATGATAGGGCGATAATGTTTACTGGTACGTGGCCTGCTATCGATGCGTTACTGGAGTTTAAGCCTTGGAACAAGAAGGACGTTTGACGTTGAAGAAGGACACAATGGCCTCCGAGATTTCCTGCGCCAAGAAGGCTGGCATTCAAGTCTTCTCACCTGGCTTGGACTACTACGTCCAGGAGATTCTCTCTGGCATTCCCTTCACCCTGGTTCGCTATGGTGAAGGCGAGTGGCGCACCGTCGTGCCATCCGTTCCCCACAAGACGTTCCACGGCCCGCTGCAACGCCAGGTCTTCCAAAAGATATGGAACGACCCCAAGACCGGCGCGGAGGAGATGCTTCGCGCTGCCATTCTGAACCATCACGACCACGAACGCTACTGGGCCGCCATGTGGCACTTCAAGCACCTCAAGCAGTATCACTGGCTGCCTACGATCAAGAGGTGGCAGGATAAGAAACTGGGCAAGGACATTGTGTGGCACGATGGGTCTATATGGCGGGTGGCAATAGAAAAAGGCGTCTTTTATCCTGTTATTGCTGCATTGAGAGAACAAAGGCTGCCCATCGTGGTCGTTGGCCCTGGGCAACTCACCGGACTCGGAAATCGTCTCCCCATCCACGACCACATCCTCATCGATCGTTGGGGCGCGTTCTACGAGATGGACATGATGGAGGAGGAAATGCTAAAGCAACCCCCATGCCTATTCATCCTCTGTGGTGCGGGTCCGGCCAAGATCGTCGCCAACAAACTCTTCCCAGAGATAGGCGAGCAGAGCACTATGATAGACTTTGGCGCGAGTTGGGAGGGATTGTTGGGCCATCCAGCACGGCGATACTTCCGAGAGATGTCAAAGGAAAAGTTGGAGCAGAACTGGTCAGAGGTGGAGGAGGAAGAAATAGAGGCGGAGGATGATTAAGACATTCTCTCCTGGCATCGCCTGGTACGCAGAACAGGTCCGTTCTGGCACACCTTTTTCAATCGTGCGCATGAGCGACCTTCTCCGCAACGCCTGTCCCTACGTGCCGAGCAAGTACGTGCCGGGCCACAAAAACCTAGGCGCTGAGATATTCCGCATCTGGGCGCAACCAGAAGGGGTGAACATGTGCCGGGAGGTGGTATTGGGGACACACGAACATCCAAGATACTGGCCCGCGATCTGGCATCAAGACAATCTGCGAAGGAGAGGGGAGCTGGGAAGGATCGAGAAGTGGCTGGAGGAGAACAAGCTGTTGGGCTTAACGTGGCACGATGGTGGGGTGTGGAAAGAAGCAGTCGAGAGGGGCGAGTTCTATATAATGATCAAGACGTTGAAGGAACAGAAGTTACCCGTCATCTTGTTCGGCCCTGAACGCATCCAACCAGCGGCTGATAAATTGGACGCAAAGCTTGTCTCTGTCCCATTCCCAGCACCTCCATCCCGCGCCTCGATTGGGTGGAGTGCCCATCTCCGCGACCCCTGTATCGCCCTCTTCTCCATCTCCATCCTCGGCAAGGCTGCCATCCAACATCTCTTCCCCATCATCGGTCATCATTCCTTTCTCATTGACTGCGGCTCGATCTGGGATGCACTATGTGGTCACAAGGAGCGTCCATATCAAAAAACTCTGACACCTGAGCTTATCGAGCGTAATTGGGGGAATGATGTCTAAGTTCGACTCGGCCCGCATCCCGACTTTTTCACCTGGCATAGAGTGGTATGCCACCCAGGTCCGTTCCGGCACGCCGTTTTCTCTAGTCCGCTACGGCGAGGGCGACCTCCGCACTGCTGTCCCTCCACTCCCTCTCAAGGCCAAGAAGGGGGCATATGGATTCTGGTACGATCACCCCGAAGCTGTGGAGGACTTTACTCTCTCCCTCCTCAACACGCCGAATCACCTTGACTACTTCCCCGCCATCTGGCATCAAGGCAATATCATCAAATGGCATTGGATGCCCAAGCTCAAGCGGTGGCTGCGTGATAACAACCTAGACTGGATAAAATGGCACCGAGGCAGGGTGTGGCGGCTGGCGATGGACAAGGATAAGTTGTATGTCTTCATCAACGCGATGAAGGAGCAGCCCTTGCCTATCGTCATGGTCGGCCCCGAGCGCATCCGACCCGCTGCCGACAGGATGAACGCCGAGTTACTCGTCACTCATCCAACCGAGGCTTACTTCCAGAAGGACGGCATCAAGAACCTCCTCCTCTCCCTCCCTCCCTCCTTCATCACATTCTCCGCAGGCGGCACGGCCAAGATGCTAATCTCCGAGCTGTTCCCCCTCATCGGCCACCAATCTTTCCTCATCGACTTTGGTGCCTACTGGGACTATCTGTGCGGCAACAAGATCAGAAAGCAACAAAAGTTATTGCCCCCTGAACGTCTAGCCCGCAATTGGGGGGAGCAATGACCAAGACTGGTTATCTCTCCTCCGAGTACGCCCACGCCCTGTCCCACGTCGGCGTGCCTATAGAGCTCGTCAACTCAGGGGCATGGCTCCTCGACCGGCCTATCCCCAATACCTCCCACCACGACCTCACATCCCCCTATCCGTTCCTTTGCTGCCAGCGTTGGTCGAGCCTAGCAGACGACATCCCAAAGTTCCAGCACGACTTTGTCTCTCTAGTTGTCGTGACAAGCCCTTTTCACGGTCCATCTCTCTCCGACCTCTCCACCTTCGACTTCTCACGGCCCTACAAAGACCACTTTGTCACCTATCTGGACCGCCCCTGCGTCTCCTCTCACCATACCCGTGACGCCACGAAAGCACTGAAGCAAGTAGAGGTAGAGGTATGCGCCAAGCCCACCGCCTGGACGAGGGACTGGACCAACCTCTACGACAACTTGATCGCCCGGCACAATATCCAGGGCGTAACCAAGTTTTCGTATGCTTCATTGGAGAGACAGCTTGCAGTCCCCGGCGCGGTGCTGATCCGCACGTCAAAGGAAAACCGCACGACCTGTATGCTGCTGTGGTATGTACAGGATAATGTAGCATACTACCACCTGGGTGCATCTAGTGACGAGGGCTACCAGCTCCAGTCCTCCTACGCTGCGTTCTGGGCGTCGATCGCGTTCTTTCGAGGGCAGGTGGAGGCGCTGTCTCTAGGGGCAGGAGCCGGGGCAGAGTGCGATGGAAGTGACGGGTTGAGCCGATTTAAGAAAGGTTGGTCGAACGGCACGTTGAAGACCTATCTA
>Ga0180435_10002327_pt1 | contig 19493 bp, 12 predicted proteins | sample SS_ome_3_FD_132467 | JGI IMG/M metagenome (GOLD analysis project Ga0180435, IMG submission 132467) | Hypersaline lake sediment archaeal communities from the Salton Sea, California, USA - SS_3_S_1 metaG | ecosystem: Environmental > Aquatic > Non-marine Saline and Alkaline > Hypersaline >...
CGAGGTCGATCGCGACGGCAAGCGCGAGGTCATCGACGTCGAGGTCGGCCTGCTGCACACCACCGGCTACCAGCCGACGATCCTCACCTACGCCAACATGATCACCAACCGCGACGGCGGCACCCACCTCACGGGCTTCAAGACCGCCTTCACCCGCGTGCTCAACGCCTACGCCCGCAACAAGAGCCTGCTCAAGAAGGGCGATCCCGTCCCCGACGGCAACGACTATCTCGAGGGCATCTGCTGCGTCGTCTCGGTCAAGCTGGGCGATCCCCAGTTCGAGTCGCAGGCGAAGGTGCGGCTGCTCAACCAGGAGGCCGGCACGGCCGTGCAGCAGGTGGTCGGCGAGCGCCTCGCCGAGCTGCTCGAGGAGCAGCCGAAGGTGGGCAAGGCGATCGTGGAGAAGGCGGCCAACGCGGCGCGCGCGCGCGAGGCGGCGCGCAAGGCGCGGGACCTGGTGCGGCGCGCCAACCCCCTGGAGAACGACGAGCTGCCCGGCAAGCTCGCCGACTGCCAGTCGCAGGACCCCAGCGTCAGCGAGCTGTACATCGTCGAGGGCGACTCGGCCGGCGGCTCGGCGAAGCAGGGGCGCGAGCGGCGCTTCCAGGCCATCCTGCCGCTGCGCGGGAAGATCCTCAACGTCGAGAAGGCCAACCTGGCGAAGATCCTGAAGAACGCCGAGGTGCGGGCGATGATCGCGGCGATCGGCGGGGGCATCGAGGGAAGCGGCGAGGACGTCCACTTCAACGCGGACGAGGTCCGCTACCACCGCATCATCATCATGACGGACGCCGACGTGGACGGCTCCCACATCCGGACGCTGCTGCTGACCTTCTTCTACCGCTACATGCGCCCGCTCATCGACCGCGGCTACCTCTACATCGCGCAGCCGCCGCTGTACGGCGTGCGCGCGGGCCGGCAGAAGGAGATGACCTACCTCTACGACGACGCCGCCCTGCAAGAGGTCGTCAAGCGCAGCCGCGACCGCAAGCTCGAGATCCAGCGCTTCAAGGGCCTGGGGGAGATGAACCCCGAGCAGCTGTGGGAGACGACGATGAACCCCGAGACCCGGGTCCTGCAACGCGTCACGATCGACGACGTGCTCGAAGCCAGCGAGACGATCGAGATGGCCATGGGCACGGAGGTCCCGCCGCGGCGCACCTTCATCGAGGACCACGGGCACCTGGCGGTGCTCGACGTCTAGGCCCCCCGCGGCGACTCAGCCCAACGCGTTCGCCGGGCGCTCGCCCGCGAGCGCGGCGAGGATGCCCGAGCTGCACAGGTCGGCCATCGCCCGCCGCGTGGCCACCGTCGCCGACCCCAAGTGCGGCGCGAGCACGACGTTCGGCAGCTCCAGGAGCCCCGGGTGCACCCGGGGCTCCTCCTCGTAGACGTCGAGCCCGGCGCCGGCCAGGCGCCCCGCGCGCAGGGCCGCCACCAGGGCCGCCTCGTCGACCAGCGGCCCGCGGGCGGCGTTGACGAGCAGCGCGTGGGGCGGCAGCAGCGCCAGGCGCCGCGCGTCGAGCAGGTGGTGCGTCTCGGGCGTGAGGGGCGCGTGGAGGGTCACGACGTCGCTGGCCCCCAGCAACGCGTCGAGATCGGCGAAGAACGTCGCCTCCAGGGGCGTTGCGGCCTCCGGTCGCGCGTGGCGTTGATGGTAGGCGATCCGCATGCCGAACGCGCGGGCGCGGGCGGCGACCGCCGCCCCGATGCGTCCCAGGCCGACGACGCCCAGGGTGTGGCCGCGCAGCTCCATGCCCAGCAGCTGCGTCGCCGCCCAACCGCGCCAGCCGCCCGACGCGACCAGCCGCTGGCCCTCCGGGAGGCGGCGGGCGGCCGCCAGCAGCAGGGCCATGGTGAGGTCGGCCGTCGCGTCGGTGAGCACGTCGGGCGTGTGGACCACGACGACGCCGCGCTCGCGGCAGGCGGCCGCGTCGATGTGGTTCGTGCCGACCGAGTAGGTGGCCACCACCCGCAGTGCCGGTCCCGCGGCGTCGAGCAGCGCCGCGTCGACGCGGTCGGTCAGCTGCATCCACAGCCCGGCCGCGCCCGCCGCCCGCGTGTGCAGGGCGGCCGTCGGGAGCGGCGCCTCGGCGTCGTGCACGTCGACGGTGAGGCCCGCATCGCGCAGCGGCGCGAGCCACGCCGGGGGCAGCGGCCGGGTGACGAACACCCTGCCGGCCGACGGCGCGCCGCCGCTCACCGGCCCGGGCTCGGCGCCACGAACACCGCGGTCGTCAGCGCCGGTACCGTGACGCGGGTGGTGCCGGGGTAGACCACCGCCGAGCGCAGGGCCTCTTCGTCCGCGCCGCCCGCGAGCGTCGGATGGAGCGTCCAGAGCCGGGCCGGGTCGCCGGGGAGTTCGAGGTTGGCCCGCGTGGGCGAGGCGTTGAAGACGACGAGGACGCGATCGAGTTCGCCGTCGAGGTCCGCCAGACCGGGCACGTCGTCGCGCAGTTCCATGACGATGACCCCCGGAGGCGCGTCGGGTCCCGTGGCGTGGAAGGCGACCCGGGCGAGCACGTCCTCGCTCGTGCGCAGGCGGAACAGCGGCGTGTCGCGGCGCACGCGCAGCATGTCCCGGAACGCCGCCGCGGCGAAGGCGGCGTCGTCGGGGCCGGGCCGCAGGAGCGGGTTCGTCAGCCGCTCGCGCATGACGCCCCACGACGGGCGGTTGTCGCCCGCCAGCGGCAGCCCGCGGCCGAAGGTCGTCGTCTCGCCGGTCCAGTCGATCTCGTTGAACCAGTCGCCCGCGTCGTAGCTGTTGCGGTCGAGGCTCTTGGAGCGCAGCAGATCGGAGCCGGCGTGGAAGAACGGCACCCCCTGCGCGTACATCACGGTCGACAGGGCGACCAGGTGCGCGCGCACCCGCGCCTCGGTCGGCAGGTCGAGCGGCAGCTTGTACTGGGCGATGTCCCACAGCGTCTGGTTGTCGTGCTTGGAGACGTACACCACGTGATCCTGCGGCACGCCGCCGTAGCCGCCGGGCTGGCCGTGGTACGGCACCTCGTCGCCGCGCACGAGCTCGCCGTCGGCGCCCTCGAAGATGACGTCGGCGAGGTTGCCGGCCAAGCCGACGCGCACGAGGTCCGCGGCCCGTCGGGCGGCGTCCGCCTGCTCGGCCGGGTCGAGGCGCGCCGTGATCTCGTTCGGCATCGTGCCGAGGCCGGTGGCGAAGCCCTGCCAGCGCACCAGGTCCTGGCCCCCGTCGAAGGGCCCGCCGCCGCGCACGGCGTCGCGCAGGCGGTCGTTGAAGGTGCCCGTGCCGCTGCCGGCCATGTTCGCCTGCGTGGCGTTGGCGCCGCGCGCGCCGTCGGCGACCTCCCCGAAGTTCCAGCCCTCCCCGTAGACCAGCAGGGCGTCGCCGTGCACGCCGTCGGCCTCGGGCGTGAGCGCGTCGAGCACGGCCCGCACGTTCTCCATGTTGACGACCATGTGGTGGCCCATGAGGTCGAAGCGGAAGCCGTCGACCTTGTACGCCCGCGCCCACAGCGCGACGGCGTCGAGCATGAGGCGTTCCATCATGGCGTGCTCGGTCGCCGTGTTCGGGCAGCAGGTGCTGGTGTGCACGCGACCGGCGTCGTCGAGACGGTGGTAGTAGCCCGGAACGACGCGGTCGAGCACCGATCGTGGGCTCTGGCCCGCCGCGTTGGTGTGGTTGAAGACGACGTCGACGACCACCCGCAGGCCGATGTCGTCGAGGGCCATGACCAGCTCGCGGAACTCGCGCACGCGCGCGGGGCCGTCCGGGTCGGTCGCGTAGCTCCCCTCGGGCACGAGGAAGTGCCAGGGGTCGTAGCCCCAGTTGAAGCCGTCCCGGTCGCGCGCGGCCTCGACGGCCTGCTGGAAGGCCGGGGAGGCGGAGGGCAGGGGCAGGTCGGGGATCTCGGGCGCGATCCAGCCGCCGCGCTCCTCGTCGATCGTGGCGATGTCGAAGGTGGGCAGCAGGTGCACGTGGCTCATGCCGGCCTCGGCGAGGGCCGTCAGGTGCGTCACGCCGGCCGTGTCCTCGAGCCCGAAGGCGGCGTAGGTGCCGCGCAGGTCGGCGGGCACGGTGGCGTCGCTGGCGCTGAAGTCGCGCACGTGCAGCTCGTAGATGACCGCGTCGACCGGGTCCGCCAGCGGCGGCTTGACGAGCGCGTCCCAGCCGTCGGGCATGAGGGCCGGGTCGTCGAGGTCGACGATCTGCGAGCGGGCCGAGTTCGCGCGCAGCGACAGGCTGTAGGGGTCGGTGACCAGGTTGCGCTCGACGCGGCCGCTGCTGGGCGCGTAGACCTCGACCTCGTAGAGGTAGTCGCGGTCCCACCAGTCGGCGTCGCCGACGATCGACCACACGCCGGTGGCGTCGTCGCGGGTCATGGGCAGGTCGCGAGAGGCGTCGCCCTCGAAGAGGTGCAGGCGCACCGAGCGTGCCGTGGGCGCCCACAGCGACAGGGTCGGCGCGTCGCCCGCGCGGTGGACGCCGAGCGGGGCGTCGGTGGCGAACAGGTCGTCGAGGACGCCCGGGATCTGCAGTCCGGTGGCGTCGAGCAGGCGGCCGTCGGGCCCGCTGAGCGACACCGCGAGTTGATGACGCAGGAGCTCGGGGGCGAGGTCGGCGGCCCCGACGTCGAGGCGCAGGGCGGTGAGGCCCGCGAGGTGCGGGAAGCGCAGGACGACGTCGGCCGGCGGTCCGCCCGCGTCGATCTCGAGGGGCAGCGCGGCGCCGCCCGTCACCGCCCCGTCGGCGATCGCCAGGCCGGCGTCCTCCGCGTGGTGCAGCGCGTAGCGGGCGCCCGGCAGCGGCAGGCCGACGTCCCACAGGATGAGGTCGCGCGCGACCCAATGGGCCCGCTGCGCGGCGAGGTCGCCGCCGCCCACGTCGCGCAGGTCGGGGCGCTCGCCGAACACGGTGGCGCTGCCCGAGACCACCCACGCCTCGACGCCGCCGCCCTCGTGGGTGAAGGCGTCGGCGAGCACGAGGAACATGTCGGGGCCCGGGTCCTTCTCGTCGCCCTTGTGCACGATGAAGCCGACCCGCTCGGCGTCGTCGGTGAGGCGGATCGTCCAGAAGATGCCGTCCGCGGTGGTGCCCGCGGGCGTGAGCCCGTCCGACCAGTCGACCTCGTCGAGCGTGTCCTCCCACACGTGCAGCGTCCAGCCGTCGTAGGCGCCGTCGGGGCGGTGGTAGTGGAGGCGCGCGGTGCCCGCCTCGGGCGGTCCCAGGGGCCGGGACGTGAGGATGCGGTCGCTGCCGGAGACGAGCCAGATCTCGCGGCCGTGGCTGTCGAGCCGCAGGAACATGTCCGGCCCGGGGTCCTTCAGGTCCCCCCGGTGGACGATGAAACCCACGCGCGCGGCGCCCTCGGCGAGACGCACGTCCCAGTACGCGCCGTAGTCGCTCTGGCCCGTGACCGGGAGGCCCTCCTGCCAGGTGACCTGCTCGACCGTGTCCTCCCACACGTGCAGCGTCCAACCGGTGTAGTCCCCATCGGGGCGCTGGTAGTGGATGCGGGCCACGTCCTCCGGCAGCGGAGGGGGCTCGTTCTGTGCGAACGCGCCCCCGAGGGCGGCGAGGGCGACGATCGCGGCCGCCGCCCACGGGGCGGCGCGCCGGGCGAGGGGCGCGGGACGTGCGGGGCGCGGGTTCATGGGTGCCTCCGGGACTCGCGGCCTAGGGGCGCGTGGGGCGCCGCGCGAGGGTGGATGCCGTGCGACCGCACCAGCCTACCGCGCGCCGCCGTCGAGCCGGGTGAGGCACGCGAACGGGCGACCCCGAAGGGCCGCCCGCCGCGTCGTGCGCGAGGCGCCCGCCGGGACGCCTCGCGAGGGCGTTCAGGGGAACGCGAGCCCCTCGCGGATCGCGTGCACGTCCGTCATCTGCAGCGCCGGCGTGCGCCAGCCGGCGATCTCCTCGGCGGTGTAGGGCTCGAACGCGTCGCCCAGCGCCTCGACGTCGTCCCACGCCACCAGCACGTGGTTGAGGATGCCCGCGACCTGCGCGTCCGAGAGGACGGGCGCGAGGCCCGGCATGACGCCGTTGTAGGTCGTCCCCGCGACCAGGATCTGGCCCATGAGGCCGAAGAGCACGACCTTGGCGGGGTAGGCGCGGTCGGCGGCGACGAGCTCGCCGACGTGGCCCGCGAGCGGCGGGAAGGCGCTGGGGATGCCGGCGCCGGTGGCCTGGTGACAGGCCGAGCAATGCTGCGTGTACAGCGCGGCGCCGTCGACGTCCGCCTGCGCGAGGACCTCGGCGCCGACGTCGCCGCCCGCCTCGGCGTCGCTGGCGTCCGCCGCGACGGCGGTCGCCGGGGCCGCGCCGCCGGCGTAGATCGGCTGGTCGACGCCGCGGTCGACCACGAGCTGCATGGCGTGGCCGATGTCGATGCGGGCGCCGTCGCCCACGAGCTCGTAGCCCGTGAGGGCGGCCTCGGCCGCCTGCAGCTGGCCCTGGATCTGGGTCTCGTCGACGCGCACGAGGTTGCCCTGGGGGCGCGCGGAGGCGAGCAGCAGGATGCCGACGATCAGGGCGACGGCGCCGATGCCGCCGGCGAAGTAGGCGCCGCGCACCTGCTGCGCGGAGACCAGGGGGCGGGGCGTGGGTCGATCAGACATGGCGGACCTCCGGTCCGGCAGCGTGAGGCTCGGTCGGATGGTGCGCTTGCTCGGCCGCCAGCAGCCTGGGATCGCGCTCCGGCACGACCGAGCGAGCGCCGAGGCTACGCAGGAAGGCGGCGAACCAGATGCCACCGAGACCGACGAACACCGCAACGTCGCCGAAGCCTGGGAGGCCGGCGCGCCCGATCTCGGGGGCGACGTACCAGTATACGTGCAGCGCCTGGTTCAGGAGCGCCCAGCCCGCCATGAAGGCCAGCGTGGCGCGGGCGCGCTTCACCCAGCGCGAGAAGAGGATGAGGAACGGCAGGAAGAAGCCCGCCACCAGCAGGTAGACGCCGAGGCCCTGCCACGGCTGCTCGTACAGCCGCAGCACGTAGAAGGTGTTGGTCTCGACCACGTTGTTCGTCCACTGGATGATGAGCTGGCTGATGTTGACGTACGCCCAGAACATGATGAACGCCATGAGGAAGTTGCCGAGGTCCTGCAGGCGCTTCTCGCTGAGCAGCTCGTCGACGCGCGGGCTGTGGCGGGCCAACCACACCATCGTGAGGATGACGAGCGCCATGGCGCCGATCGCCTGGCCGATCATGAAGATCAGCCCGTAGATGCCCGACCACCACTCGGGGGTCAGGGACATCGTCCAGTCGGTCGCCGCGAGCGTCATGCTGAGCACGTACACGATGAGCCACAGCCCGGCCGTGGCCTTCAGGCGGTAGCCGATGAGGCCGGCGCGGCCCAGGTCGGCGGCGTCCTGCTCGCGCGCGCCGCGCAGGTAGATCCAGGCGGCCAGCAGCCACAACGCGAAGTAGAGCAGCGAACGGATGACGTACCAGGTGGCGTTGAGGTAGCCGGCCTTCCAGGCCACCAGCTTGTGCGCCTCGACGTAGGCGGCGTCGGCCCACGGGTAGAGCTGTGGGATGAAGAAGGCGATCGGCAGGAAGAAGAGCAGGGCGATCGGCAGTGCCGAGACCATGGCCTCGAGGGGTCGCCGCACGACGGCGCCCCAGCTGCCGCCGGCCATGTGGTTGACGACCAGCAGCCCCAGGCCGCCGGCCGACAGGCCGAGCCAGAACACGAAGCCCATCAGCAGCGCGCCGGGGAGGCCGCCGTTGCCGAGGGTGCCGGCGAGGCCGGCGGCGAGGCCGACGACCCCGAGCGCGAGCGCGATGACGGCGGGGCGGGAGGTGGCGACGGTGGTGGGGGCGGCGGCCATCAGCGGACCCGTCCTTCGCGGTGTTCGAGTTCGAGGCGGACGTCCGCGGGCAGGTCGTCGACGCGGGCGTTCTGGGAGAGCTGCAGCGCCTTGACGTAGCCGGCGATCGCCCAGCGGTCCTCGGGCGGGATGCGCGACGCGTAGCTGTACATGCGACCGAAGCCGTTGGTCATGGCGTTGAAGAAGTAGCCGACGGACGCGTCGAGCAGCCGCTGGTCGTGGAACGAGGTCGGCGCCGGGAAGCCGCGGGTCACGATCATGCCGTCGCCGGCACCGGTGTGCCCGTGGCAGACGGAGCAGAAGATGTCGTAGCGCTCCCGTCCCCGCTGCAGCAGCTCCAGCGTGAGCGCGACGGGCAGTTCGGTCACCAACCCGCCCTCACCCTGGCCCGTCAGGAACACCGGGTCGATCGCGCCCTGGCGGCGCGACACGGTTCCCTCGAGCGGCGGGCGCATGCCGGCGCCGTCGGCGAAGAACTCGGAGCCCTGCAGCGGCCGCAGGTTCGGCTGATCGGCCATGTTGCGGCCGCAGCCCGCGAGCAGCAGGACGACCGCCAGGAGGGCGCTCAGGCGGATGCCGGCGTCGCGTCTCACCGCACCACCGCCTGCACGCTGACGGGCTGGGTGCCCTCGAGGAAGCCGCGCACGGCGTCCTCCGCGAAGGCCGGGTCGGCGCTCTCGATGCACAGGTAGTAGCCGTCGCGGGTCGCGCGCTCGAAGCCCGGGGTGTTGAAGACCGGGTGGTAGGGCCGGGGCAGGCCGTTGCGCGCCAGCATGAACAGCCCGGCGGTGAAGGCGGCCAGCAGCACGGTGACTTCGAAGGTGATCACGACGTAGGTGGGCCAGTCGTGCAGCGGTCGGCCGCCGATGTTGAGCGGGTAGAACACGGCTGCGGAGTACCACTGCAGGAAGTAGCCGGCGGCGGCGCCGAACAGGCCCATCGCCAGCACGACGAAGCCGAGGTTGGTCGGCGCGAGCCCGAGGGCGTCGTCCAGACCCTCGACCGGGTGCGGCGTGTAGGCGTCCATGCGGGTGTAGCCGGCCTTGCGGGCGGCCTCCGCGGCGGCGAGCACCTGCTCGGGGGTGTCGTACTCCGCGATCAGGCCGTACAGGTCGGCCGTGCCGGCGGCTGCGGTGGTCATGCGCGCACCTCCCCCCGGTAGTAGGCCTCACGGATGGACTCGTAGGCGTCCACGCCGTGGTGGGCGTCGTGATGGGCGAGCTCCTTCATCTCCGTCGTGGCGATCGCCGGCAGCAGCCGCAGGAAGAGCAGGAAGAGCGTGCCGAACAGGCCGAAGGAGCCGATGTACAGGGCCCAGTCCCAGAAGGTCGGCACGTAGCCGCCCCAGGAACTCGGCAGGAAGTCCTTCGTCAGCGACACGACGACGATGACGAAGCGCTCGAGCCACATGCCGATCGACACGAAGATGCTGATGAGGAAGAGCGCCCAGGGCGTCTGCCGCACGCGCCGGAACCAGAGCGGCTGGATCGCCAGCAGGTTGCAGGCGATCAGCGCCCAGAAGGCCCACCAGTGGTCGGCCCCCAGCACGCGGTTGTAGGCCATGTACTTCTCGAACTCGACGCCCGAGTACCAGGCGTAGAAGATCTCGACGACGTAGCCGTAGACGACGATCATGCCGGTCGCCAGCATGAGCTTGGCGGCGTTGTCGAGGTGGCGCAGGGTGATGAGGTGCTCGAAGCCGAACGCGCGCCGCAGCGGGATCGCCAGCAGCAGCACCATCGCGAAGCCGGCGAAGACGGCGCCGGCCACGAAGTACGGCGGCATCACGGTGTTGTTCCAGCCGGGCACCTGGCTGATGGCGAAGTCCATGGCGATCGTGCTGTGCACCGAGAGCACCAGCGGGAAGCTCAACGCGGCCAGCAGCAGGTAGGCGCGCATGTAGCGCTGCCAGGCCTTGGCCGAGCCGTTCCAGCCCAGGGCCAGCGCGCCGTAGACGAGCTTCTGGAAGCGCGACTTGGCGCTGTCCCGCAGGGTGGCGAGGTCGGGGATGAGGCCGATGAACCAGAAGAGCAGGGACACCGACGCGTAGGTCGAGATCGCGAAGACGTCCCAGGTGAGCGCGCTGCGGAAGTTGGGGAACATGCCGTGGGTGTTGGGGTAGGGCATGAGCCAGTAGAAGACCCAGGGGCGCCCGATGTGCAGGATGGGGTAGAGGCCGGCGCAGACGACGGCGAAGATCGTCATCGCCTCGGCGAAGCGGTTGATCGAGGTGCGCCAGGGTTGGCGGAAGAGCAGCAGGGCGGCCGAGATGAGCGTGCCCGCGTGCCCGATGCCGATCCACCACACGAAGTTGATGATGGGCATCGCCCACGACACCGGCTGGTTGTTGCCGAAGATGCCGACGCCGGTCGTGATCAGGTGGACGATCGACACCAGGTAGAGCCCGAGCAGCGAGAGGGTGATGCCGAAGCCGATCCACCACCACGCGGGCGTGCGCTGGGGGCCGACCAGGACGGGGGTGTTGACGACGTCGTCGATCGCGCCGGCGGTCTGGCCGGGGGCGATGACGCGGTTCGTCTCCACGACCTTGCGGGGGGCGCCGGTGACGACGGCCATCAGAGGACCCCTTCCGAGCCGGTCCGTGCCGCACGCGCCTCGGTCCGCGACGCGCGCGTCACGGGCCGTGACGCCTGCGTCACGTCGGGGTGCGGGTTGGCGACCCGCGCGAGGTACGAGGTGCGGGGCACGGTGTTGAGCTCCTCGAGCAGCTTGTAGTCGAGGACCGAGGCCTTGGCGGCCGTCACCGCGCTGTCGGGGTCATTGATGTCGCCGAAGACGATCGCCTCACTGGGGCAGGCGCTCTGGCAGGCGGTGACGACCTCGCCGTCGCGGATGCGGCGCCCCTCGTTGTTGGCGCGGATGCGGGCGGACGAGATGCGCTGCGTGCAGTAAGTGCATTTCTCCATGACCCCGCGGCTGCGCACGGTGACGTCGGGGTTGTGCGCCAGGCTGAGTTCGCTGGCGTTGACGGCCAACTCCGCGAACTGCAGGTAGTTGTAGCGGCGCACCTTGTAGGGGCAGTTGTTGGAGCAGTAGCGGGTGCCGACGCAGCGGTTGTAGACCATGACGTTGAGGCCCTCGTCGTCGTGGACGGTGGCCGCCACCGGGCAGACGGGCTCGCAGGGGGCCTTCTCGCAGTGTTGGCAGGCGACGGGCATGTTGAAGAACTCGGGGTCGTCCAGGTCGCCCTTGTAGTAGGCGTCGACGCGGATCCAGTGCATCTCGCGACCGATGATCACCTGCTCCTTGCCCACGATCGGGACGTTGTTCTCCGACTGGCAGGCGGTGACGCAGGCGTTGCAGCCGGTGCACACGGTCATGTCGATGACCATGCCCCAGGCGTAGCCGTCGTACTTCCAGTCGGGGATGATGTCCGAGACCGGGTGCGTGACGGGGTGGACGAACTTCGGGTGCTCCGGTTCGGCCTTGAGTTCGCCCAGGGTGCCGGCGCGCACGAGGTAGCGGCGCTCACCGGTGCCCTCGAGCGAGTGGTGCGTCTGGGTCGTCGCCAGCCGGTGACGGCCGCGGACGCGCTCCGCCTCCACGGCGCGCGACCATGGTTGGCTGCTGCCGCGCAGCGGGTAGACGTCGGCCCCGACGCCGTCGCCCACGCGGCCGGCGGCGCTGCGGCCGAAGCCGAGGGCGACCCCGATGACGTCGGGCGCCTGACCCGGCTGCACCCACACGGGCAGCACCACCTCGGCGCCGTCGACGCGCAGCGCCAAGCGGTCGTGGCTGCGCACGTCCAGGCGCTCGGCGGTGGCCGGCGCCAGGATGGCGGCGTTGTCCCAGGTGAGCTTGGAGAACGGTCGCGGCAGCTCCTGCAGCCAACCGTTGTTGGCGTGGCGGCCGTCCGCCAGACCGTGGTCGGCGTGGAAGTGCACCACCAGGTCGCCGCCGGCCGGCAGCCCGAGGTCGAGCGCGCGGGGCGTGACGCTGCGCTCCGGCGCGGCGCTGCCCTCGACCACGCCCAGGTGGAGGGTGCGGCGCCAGAAGCTCTCGAAGTCGCCGGTCACCCGCTCGCGCCAGGCGTCCCGGATCACGTCGTAGCCGCTGCGCTCCGGCCGGCCGAGCAGCGCCTCGAGCAGTTCGAGGTCGCTCTTGCCGCCGTAGAAGGGGGCGAAGAGCGGCTGCTGGATGGTGATGCTGCCATCGAAGGCGCGCGCGTCGCCCCAGGCCTCGAGGACGTGCGTGCGGGGCACGTGCCAGCGGGCCAGTCGCCCCGTCTCGTCGAGCTGCTCGCCCAGGTGCACGGTCGTGCCCGCCCGCGCCATCGCGTCGGCGAAGCCGAGGTCGGCAGGGGCGGTGAAGACCGGGTTGGCGCCGACGATGACGAGCAGGTCGACGGCGCCGGCGCGCAGGTCGGCGACGAGCTCGCCCAGGTCGCGCGCGTGCTCGGTGGGGGCGGCGGCGACCGGCGCCAGGTAGCGGACGGTGGTCCCGACGTTGCCGAGTTCCACGTTGAGGGCGTGCGCAAGCGCGTGGACGACGGCCGGCTGGTCGACGCCGGCGACGACGACGGAGCGCCCGGCGTGGGCGCGCAGGTCGGCCACCAAGGCGTCGGCCCAGGCGCGCGGCACGCGCGCGGGCAGCTCCGAGGCGGGCGTGCCTCGCACGCCGATCTCGGCCGCCACGAAGGCGGCCAGGGCGGCGATGTCGGCCGGCGCGAGCGCCAGCCGGTGATCCGCCAGGCTGCCCGTGGGCGTCGGGGTGCTCTCCACCTGCCACAGCCGGTTCATGTCGTCCTCGGCCGAACGCACCCGCCGCCGGCGGGCGAAGTCCTTGGCGTAGCGCAGGCGCCCGGGGCCCGTCTGGGTGAAGTCGGCGCCGAACGACACGACGACGTCCGCACGGCGGAGGTCGAGCACGGGCGCGACGTCCTCGCCGAAGAGGGCCCGCAGGCCGGCGACGGCGCCGTCGGCGTGCAGCGGGTCCCACTGGTGCCAGCGGGCGCCCGGGTGGGCGGCCAGCAGTTCGCGGATCTGACCGGCGAGGGTCGGGGAGGTGACCGTCTCCGTCAGCAGGCGCAGGCGCGAGCCGTCCGGCAGGGACGCCAGGCGCTCCGCCATGGCGGCCGCGAACTGGTCCCACGATCGGGGCGCGCCCCCCTGAAGCAGCTGCTGCGAGCGGTCCGGGTCGTAGAGCGACAGCACGCTCGCGGAGGTGATCGCGTGGGCGGCGCCCAGGCTGGCCGGATGATCGGGGTTGCCCTCGACGTGCGTCGGGCGCCCCTCGTGGCTCTCCGCCAGGATGCCCTCCGCGTAGCCGCCGTCGAGCACCGCCGTGGCGTAGTACTCGGCGCGCCCGGGGACGTGGTCCTCGGGGGCGCGCACGTACGGGACGATCTTCTCGCGCGGATCCGGGGGCCGGGCGCAGGCGCTCAGGCCGCCCAGGGCGAGCGAGGCGCCGAGCAGCTTGAGGAAGTCGCGGCGGTCGAGCGAGGCCTCCAGTGGCGCGGCCTGGCGTGGGAACTCCTTGCGCAGGAACTCCTGGAACTCGACGGTGTCGGCCAGCTCATCGAGGCTGCGCCAGTACTCGGCGCCCCGGCGCTCGGCCAAGCGCTCGCGCACGCGTTCGCGCACGGTCGCCAGGTCGACGGCGGGGGTGCCGGCCGCCGCGGCCGCGTCGCTCGCGCCGGCCGCGGGCTCCGGGGAGCTGCCCCGGGCGTGGGTGGGGTGGATGGCGTCGCTCATCGGTGGCACGTCGAGCACTGCGGGAGCTTGTCGCGGTCGATGTGGTAGCTGGCGACGAGCTCCGCCCCCAGGGTGAGCTGATCGGCCGGCGGGACGTAGGCCATGTTGAACACCTCGCTGCGCGGGCGCACGAAGCGCTCGGGCGCCCGGTGGCACTCCAGGCACCAGCCCATCGTCATGGGCTCGGTCTTCCAGATCTCGGTCATCTGGTCGACGCGGCCGTGGCAGGTGCTGCAGCCGACGCCGTTGTTGACGTGCGCACTGTGGTCGAAGTAGACGTAGTCGGCCACGTCGTGAACGCGGTTCCACTCGAGGGGCTGGCCGCTCTCCCAGCTGGCGGCGACGCTGGCGAGCAGCGGATCGCCGACCCGGATCTGGGAGTGGCAGCCCATGCAGGTCTCGGTGGCGGGCACGTTCGCGGACGCGGCCACCTCGACCGACGTGTGGCAGAAGCGGCAGTCGATGCCGAGCTGCGCGGTGTGCAGGTTGTGGGGGAACCCGACGGGTTGGGCGACGGGGACGCCCACCGCGTTGTTGACGGTGCGGGCGTAGATCGGCAGGGCGACGGCCAGCAACCCCACGAAGAGGCCGCCGCCGATGAGCGCCCAGCGGACGAAGGCATTGGCATTGGGCGGGAAGATCTGCGGCATCAGTCCGGGACCTCGGGGGCGGGCGCGTGGGGGTGGCGCTCGGTGGCGGCGGGAGGGCATCGGCGTCGACCTGACGACGCCGGAGCAGGCCTCATGAAGGTGGGCAGAAGGGACCTCCTCGCGGATCCGGCGCCCCGCTCCCGGGGCGGGCAACGTGTCCGGCGCGCGGCGATGGAACGGCACGCGGACGTGTCCAGGACGATACCACGGGCCCTCCGAGAGGTCCGGCGGTACGTACGTCCCGAGGGGTCCCGGCAGGCCGGGCGGGACCGCCCCCGGACGCGACGAGGGGTCCGGCCGCTCGGGCTCGGACCCCTCGTGCGCGGGACCCCCGGGCCGTGGCCCGCGTCTCCGTTCGCGCCTCGCGGCGCGACCCCTGGTGGAGCCTGCCGGATTCGAACCGGCGACCTATCGCTTGCAAAGCGACCGCTCTCCCAGCTGAGCTAAGGCCCCAGGCGACACGGGTCAGGTTACGCGCGCCTCACGGGGGCGTCAAGCCTCGCCGGCGGCCGGCTCCGGCGCCTGCACGGGCTCGGCCAGCCGGGCGAAGACCATCCGCCCCATCTGGGTCTGCAGGCTGCTCGTCACCACGACGTCCAGCGTGGCGCCCACTCGGCCGGCGGCGCCCTCCACGACGACCATCGTGCCGTCCTCGAGGTAGGCCAGCCCCTGACCCGGCTCGCGGCCCTCCTTGGCGATGTCGAGCGAGAGCCGCTCGCCCGGCAGGTACGGCGCCTTGACCGCGTTGGCGAGCTGGTGGGGGTTGAGCACCCGCACCCCCTGCAGGCCGGCGACGCGGTGGAGGTTGTAGTCGGCCGTCACGAGGTCGGCGCCGAGGGTGACGCACAGCCGGACGAGCTTGTCGTCGACCGTGGCGGCCGGCGGGTCGTCGAAGATGACCTCGGTCGGGATCCGCCCCTCGTTGACCAGCCGGTCGAGCATCTCGAGTCCCCGGCGCCCGCGTCGCCGCTTCAGCGGGTCGTCCGCGTCGGCGATCCGCTGCAGCTCGTGCAGGACGAACTGTGGCACGAGCAGCCGACCGTCGAGGAAGTTCGTGTCGGCCACCTCGACGAGGCGGCCGTCGATGATCGCCGAGGTGTCGACCAGCTTCGGCGTCCCGCGATCGGGCACCGTGCCGATCTGCGTGTCCGTGACGCCCGGGGTCCTGGCCGCGGCGAACAGGCCGCGGTTGACGACCAGGAACCAGGCCGACGCCGTGACCAGCGTCACGGCGATCGCCAGCGACCACAGCCAGGTGAAGCCGGGCACCACCGCCAGCACGTTGTTGAGCAGCACGGTGATGAGCAGGCCGACGGTGGCCCCGGTGCCGGCCGCGAGGACGGCGTCGGGCGGCACCGCGGCGACGCGGTCGGCGAGGCCGTCGAGCCGCCGGGCGATGGCGGAGCCGCGCCGGAGCCCGCCGAGCAGGCCGAGCAGCGCCCCCAGGCTGGAGAGGTAGAGCAGGTTGTTGGGACCGACGAGCCAGCCGAGCCGCAGCATCCACGAGGCCAGCAGCACGCCGCCGACGGCGCCGGCCAGGCTGAGGCCGACGATCACCCAGCGCCGCAGCCGCTGCCGTCTCACGCCCGCCCCCACAGCGCCACGAAGGCGCCCGCGACGTCCGGCGCCCCGCGCCAGGTCACGGCGTCGCCGCCGCCCCGCGGCCCCACCACCCGCGGGTGGCGCGCCCGTTCGGCCTCGCCGGCGCGGCGCGCGCCCTGCGCGACCGAGCGCAGCTCGCCGGCCAGCCCCACCTCGCCGAAGACCGCCGTCCCCTCGGGGACGGGGCGGTTGGTGACGGCCGAGGCGACGGCGACGGCGACCGCCAGGTCGGCGCCGGGGTCGGTGAGCCGCAGGCCGCCGGCCACGTTGACGAACACGTCCAGGCCCGCCAGCGGCAGGTCGAGCCGCCGCTCCAGCACGGCCAGCACCAGGTCGACGCGGCGGGCGTCGAGGCCCTGCACGACGCGCCGGGGCGCCGCGTAGGGCGAGGCGGACGCCAGCGCCTGCACCTCGACGAGCAGCGCCCGCTGGCCCTCGAGGGCGGCGACCACGACCGACCCGGGTACCCCGTGCGGCCGCTCGGCCAGGAAGGCGTCGGAGGGGTTGGCGACGGGGCGCAGGCCCGCGTTCGTCATCTCGAAGACGCCGACCTCGCCGGCGGCGCCGAAGCGGTTCTTGAGGCCCCGCAGCACCCGGAAGCCGGCCGCCGACTCCAGCGCGAGGGTGGCGTCGACGACGTGCTCGACGACCTTCGGCCCGGCGATGGCGCCCTGCTTCGTCACGTGGCCGATGAGCACGAGCGCGCTGCCGGCGGCCTTGGCGGCCTGGACCAGCAGGGCCGTCGCGTCGCGGACCTGGGTGAGCGAGCCGGGCGCGGCGCCCTCCTCGGTCGTGAGCGTCTGAATGGAGTCGACGATGGCCAGCGCCGGCGCCTCGTGCGTCAGGTGGTTGGCGATGGCGTGCGCGTCGGTGCTGCGCAGCAGCTCGACGTCGCCGCTGACGCCGAGGCGGCCGGCCCGCAGCTTCACCTGCGCCGGCGACTCCTCGCCGCACACGACGACCGCGCGGCGGCCGGCGCGGGCGGCGGCGTCCGCCAGCTGCAGCAGCAGCGTCGACTTGCCGATGCCGGGCTCGCCCGCCAGCAGCACGGCCGCGCCCGCCACCCAGCCGCCGCCGAGCACGCGATCCACCTCATCGATGCCGCTCGCCACGCGGGCGACGCCGAGGTCGCCGACGTCGCCGAGCCGCACGGGCGTCGGCGCGGCCGTCGGCGCGCGCCGCTCGCCGGCCTCCGGCGCCAGCGGCGCCATGCTGGCCCACGCGCCGCAGCGCGGGCAGCGTCCCAGCGGCCCCGGGCTGCGGGCCCCGCATTCGCTGCAGACGTAGGCCGTCGTCACCCGTGCCATCGTGTTCCCCCGCGGTCGTGTCGTGCCGGGCGGCGCCCCATGGCCGGCAGTCTAGCGCCGCCGAGCGGGCGGGTCACACCATCGGTACCGGCCGGGCGAAGACCAGGCGGCCGCCCTCGACGGTCACCAGGATCGGCTCGTCGGCGCCGCGCTCGAGCAGCTCGATCGACAGCGGGTCCTCGACGTGCTCGCGCAGCACCGCCCGAAGCGGCCGCGCGCTCTCGCCGGCCGGCAGCTTCTCGACCAGGAAGGTGGCCACCTCCGGCCCGAAGCGGACGTCCACGTCGCGGCCGGCCAGCTCGCGGGCGATGTCGTCGAGCATCTGGTGGGTGATGACGACGATGCCTTCGCGGTCGAAGGTCTGGAAGGCGATGACCTCATCGAGCCGGTCGAGGAACTCCGGCGAGAAGATGCGCTTGAGCGGGGCGTCGACGTCGGCGACGGGGTCGATCTGGAAGCCGATCCCGGCGCCCCGGTTGAAGCCGGTGTTGCTGGTCATGATGAGGATCACGCGCCGGAAGTCGACCTGCCGGCCGAGGCCGTCGGTGAGGCGACCGTCGTCGAGGACCTGGAGGAAGGTGTTGTAGATGTCGGGGTGCGCCTTCTCGATCTCGTCGAGCAGCACGACCGAGAACGGCTGCCGCCGAACGGCCTCCGTCAGCCGGCCGCCCTGCTCGTGGCCGACGTAGCCGGGCGGCGCCCCGATGAGCTTGCTGATGGCGTGCGCCTCCTGGTACTCGGACATGTCGAGCCGCACCAGGGAGCGTTCGCTGCCGAAGAGCTCCAGCGCGAGCTGCTTCGCCAGGTAGGTCTTGCCGACGCCCGACGGGCCGACGAACAGGAACGAGGCCGACACCCGCGTGCGGCCGCCGAGCCCGACGCGGGCGCGCCGCAGCGCGGCGGCGAGCGCCGCGATGGCCTTGTCCTGCCCCACGACCGCCTTCTTCAGGCGACGCTCGAGGTCGGCGAGGCGCTCGCCGTCGTGGTCGTCGACGTAGATGCCGCCCCAGCTGTTGACGACCGCCTCGACGTCCTCGCGGCTGACGATCGGCGTGCCGTCCTCGCCCTCGAGCACGGGGAAGCCCAGGGACTTGTTGAGGCGCGTGCGGGCCGCGGCCTCGTCGATGAGGTCGATCGCCTTGTCGGGGAAGTTGCGGCCGGGCAGCGAGCGCTCGCCGAAGCGCACGGCCAGCTCGAGGATGGGCACCGGGATGACGACGCCGTGGTGCGCCTCGTACTTCTCGCGCAGCCCGTGGAGGATCTGCAGCGACTCCTCGGGCGACGGCTCCAGCACGATGACCGGCTGGAAGCGCCGCTCCAGCGCCGCGTCCTTCTCGATGTAGCGGTGGTACTCGCCGGTGGTCGTGGCGCCCACGACCTGCACCTCGCCGCGCGACAGCGGCGGCTTGAGGATGTTGGCGGCATCCAGCGTGCCCTCGGCGCCGCCGGCGCCGACCAGCGTGTGGAGTTCGTCGATGAAGGCGACGACCTTGGCGTTCTTGAGCTCCTCGATGATCTGCCGCAGGCGCTCCTCGAACTCGCCGCGGTACTTCGTGCCCGCCACGACGTTGGAGAGGTCGATCGCCAGCACCCGCACGTCGGCCAGGTTGGGCGGCACGCGGCCGTCCACGATCGACTGGGCCAGGCCCTCGACGATGGCGGTCTTGCCGACGCCCGGCTCGCCGATGAGCACCGGGTTGTTCTTCGTACGCCGAGAGAGGATCTGGATGACCCGGCGGATCTCCTCGGTGCGGCCGATGACCGGGTCGAGCTTGCCGTCGCGCGCCTCCTTGGTGAGGTCGCGGGCGTACTCGTCCAGGAACGGCGTGGCCACCGCGTCGGGCGCCTTCTTGGGGTCGGCCGCGGCCAGGATGCGCCAGCGCACGGTGTCGACGTCGCGCGTCAACTGCTGCAGGATGCGGTACGCGACGCCGTCGCCCTCGCGGATGATGCCCAGCAGGATGTGCTCGGTGGCGATGACGTTGGAGCCGACGCTGCGCGCCTCGCTGCCGGCGAGCTCCATGACCCGCCGCGCGCGCGGGGTGATGGCCGCGGTCTCGTTGCGCGGCAAGCCGTCGCCGCGCCCGACCATCTCCTCGACCTGCTGGCGGATCCCGTCCAGCGTGGCCCCGAACTCGGCGAGGACCCTGCTCGCGGTGCCACCCTCGCGCATGAGCCCGAGCAGCAGGTGCTCGGGACCGATCATGGCGTGGCCCAGCTTCGAGCCCTCCTCGCGGGCGAAGTGGAACACCAGGCGGGCGCGATCGTCGTAGCGGTTCATCGGGCCTCACCGACCCCCGCGGGCCCGACGACGGTCGTGATTCGGCGATGAGGTGCGTCAGGGACGCGCGTTGGGCGCAGTACCGGCATGGTGTATCGTACGCTGTCGGCGTGAGCGCCGTGTGGGGTC
>Ga0180435_10002328_pt1 | contig 19491 bp, 14 predicted proteins | sample SS_ome_3_FD_132467 | JGI IMG/M metagenome (GOLD analysis project Ga0180435, IMG submission 132467) | Hypersaline lake sediment archaeal communities from the Salton Sea, California, USA - SS_3_S_1 metaG | ecosystem: Environmental > Aquatic > Non-marine Saline and Alkaline > Hypersaline >...
AACGCCATCGCCGCCAACCATCCCGAGGTGTGCATGATGGTACTGCTTGTTGATGAGCGCCCGGAGGAAGTTACAGACATGGCAAGGAACGTGGATGCCGAGGTAATCTCTTCCACTTTTGATGAGCCCGCTGAACGCCACGTGAAAGTGGCCAGCATTGTGCTTGAAAAAGCAAAAAGACTGGTGGAATGCGGTCATGATGTGATGATCCTGCTGGACTCCATCACGCGACTCGCCCGTGCTTACAATACCGTGTCCCCTGCATCCGGTAAGGTGCTGTCGGGAGGTGTTGATGCGAATGCTCTGCACAAGCCCAAGCGTTTCTTTGGTGCTGCCAGGAACATCGAAGGGGGAGGTTCCCTTACCATCCTGGCCACGGCACTTACCGAAACCGGATCCAAAATGGACGATGTGATCTTCGAGGAATTCAAGGGCACAGGCAACATGGAATTGCAACTCGACCGCAAGCTTGCCAACAAGCGCGTATGGCCGGCTGTTGACCCGAACCTCTCCAGTACGCGTCGTGAGGACCTCCTGCTCGATAAGCCGATGATGGACAAGATCTGGATCCTGAGGAACTACCTGTCGGATATGAACCCGGTGGAGGCGATGGAATTCCTGCGCGACAGGATGAACAAGACCGCTACCAACGAAGAGTTCCTGATCTCCATGAACAGTGGCTGATCTTTAAAGTTAGCCAGTATTTATCTGATCTGAAAAGGATACGGGCAGATAGATTATCATACAAAGGGGCCGGTTCAACATCATCGTTGAACCGGCCCCTTTTAAATTGTGACTGACCCCCAAATCAGGACCGGATCCCTGTTATTTGTAATGATTTTATATTAGGCTGATCTACCTGCAAATTCAACCAAAAATTATAATTTTGTTTGTGCAATCACAATATATCTAAATGGTTGTAATTTAATTACTTAAGTTTATAAATATGGCTAATAAGAAGAATTTTATTACCTGTGACGGGAACTATGCTGCTTCGCACATTGCGTACATGTTCAGTGAAGTGGCTGCCATCTACCCCATTACACCTTCCTCCAACATGGCAGAGAACGTGGATGAGTGGTCGGCGCACGGACGGAAGAACATTTTCGGGCAGACCCTGCAGGTGACTGAAATGCAGTCAGAGGGTGGTGCCTCGGGAGCGGTTCATGGTTCCCTGCAGGCAGGAGCACTTACAACTACGTTTACTGCATCACAGGGATTGTTGCTGATGATCCCGAACATGTATAAGATCTCTGGTGAATTGTTGCCCGGCGTATTCCACGTCTCTGCAAGAAGTCTTGCAGCCCAGGCACTGTCGATCTTTGGTGATCACAGTGATGTGATGGCAACGCGAAACACCGGATTTGCCATGCTGGCGACCGGAAGTGTGCAGGAGATCATGGATATCGCTGCTGTAGCGCACCTTGCTTCGATTAAGACAAGGGTGCCTTTCCTGCACTTTTTCGATGGATTCCGTACTTCTCACGAGATACAGAAAGTGGAAATGCCTTCCAACGAGGACTTCGCTGACCTGATCGATATGGAGGCACTTCAGGCATTCCGTGACAATTCACTGAACCCGGAACGTCCTGTAACCAGGGGTACCGCACAGAACCCGGATATCTACTTCCAGTCAAGGGAGGCTGCCAACAAATTCTACGAGGTCGTACCGGATATCGTTGAGGAATATATGCAGGAAATCTCCAAACGCATCGGCCGCGAGTACCACCCGTTCACTTATTATGGTGCACCTGATGCTGAGAATGTCATCGTTGCAATGGGATCGGTTACAGAGACCATCCACGAGGTGATTGATTACCTGGTTGACAAGGGAGAAAAGGTCGGGCTGATCACCGTTCATCTCTACAGGCCTTTCTCAGAAAAATATTTCATGAAAGTACTGCCCGATAGCGTAAAAAGAATTGCAGTACTCGACAGGACCAAGGAACTGGGAGCCAATGGTGAGCCATTGTATCTCGATGTCAAGGACCTTTTCTATGGCAAGGAAAATGCCCCGTTGATCGTGGGTGGCCGTTATGGATTGTCCTCAAAGGATACTACCCCGGCCATGATACAGTCGGTGTATGAGAACCTGAAAATGAAAGAACCCAAGAACAGGTTTACAGTGGGGATCGTCGATGACGTTACATTCCTTTCCCTGCCGCTGCTGCCCGAAATTTCAGTAGTGAAAAAAGGTACATTCGAAGGAAAATTCTATGGACTGGGATCTGATGGTACCGTTGGAGCGAACAAAAACTCCATTATGATCATCGGTGAGTCAACGGATAAGTATTGCCAGGCCTATTTTGCCTACGACTCCAAGAAGTCAGGAGGGATCACAACTTCCCATTTGCGGTTCGGTGACAATAAGATCAAGGCGCCTTACCTCATTGGGATGCCCGACTTTGTGGCTTGTCATGTACCATCCTACCTGGACAAGTATGACATGCTCAAGGGACTGAAAGACGACGGTGTATTCCTGCTCAACTCCATCTGGGACGAGGAGGAGACCAAAAACCACCTGCCCGACCACATGAAGAAATATCTTGCAGCGCATCATATTAATTTTTATACCATCAATGCCACCAAGCTGGCACAGGAGATCGGGCTCGGTAACCGGACCAATACGATCATGCAGTCTGCATTCTTCAAAATCGCCAATATCATCCCTTACGACGAGGCGGTTGAGGAGATGCGGAAGTTCATCGTGAAGAGTTTTGGCCGGAAAGGCGAGGAAATTGTCAATATGAATTTTGCTGCCGTTGAAAAAGGAGGGAATGTCACAAAAATTGAAATACCGGCTGAATGGGCAGACATCAAGGTTGAAGGTGTGGAAGAAGACACAACCAAACCAGAGTTCATCAGGAAAGTGGTTGAGCCGATCAATGGCCTGAAGGGAGACGATCTGCCTGTAAGTGCATTCCTTGGCAGGGAAGACGGAACCTTCCCGGCAGGTACCACGGAGTATGAAAAGCGCGGTATCGCAGTGGATGTGCCGGAATGGATCCCGGAAAACTGTATCCAGTGTAACCAGTGTGCCTATGTTTGTCCGCACTCCTGTATCCGTCCGTTCCTGATGGATGACAAGGAAAAGGCAGCATTGCCGGATGGCATAACAACCATTGATTCAAAAGGCAAGGGCGTTTCAGGTTACCAGTTCAGGATACAGGTATCTGTGCTTGACTGTACCGGTTGCGGTAACTGTGCCGATGTATGTCCGTCGAAGGAGAAGTCACTCGTGATGAAACCACTGGAGACCCAGCTTGAAGAAGTCAGGAACTGGAACCATATCTCAAAGAAGGTGGCCTACAAGGATATGCTTGTTGACAAGAAGCAGACTGTGAAGAACAGCCAGTTCGCACAACCACTCTTCGAATTTTCCGGAGCGTGCGCTGGTTGCGGTGAAACACCCTATATCAAGCTGATCACCCAGCTGTATGGCGACCAGATGGTTGTGGCCAATGCAACCGGATGTTCATCTATCTACGGGGGTTCCGCACCATCCACACCTTATTGCACCAACCAGGACGGACACGGTCCCGCATGGGCCAACTCCCTGTTCGAGGACAATGCTGAATATGGTTTTGGGATGGCATTGGGAATCAATAAGACCCGCGAACGTATCGGTATGATGATGGCAGCAGTGAAGGATAAGGTTGCGAAGGAAACGGCAGAAACATTCGATGCCTGGCGCGCTGCCGATGAAATGGAAACTTCGAAAGTGGCCTCCAAAGCGGTTGTTGCCGCCCTCGAAAAAGAGAAGAACGGGGTTGCAAAGGATATCCTGGCCCTCAAACAATACCTGGTGAAGAAGTCTGTATGGATCTTCGGAGGTGACGGATGGGCATACGATATCGGGTACGGCGGTCTCGACCACGTGCTGGCCTCAGGTGAAGATGTGAATGTGCTGGTGATGGATACGGAAGTGTATTCCAATACCGGCGGACAGGCATCCAAGTCCACTCCGACCGGAGCTGTTGCCAAATTTGCAGCTTCAGGAAAAAAGATCAGGAAGAAGGACCTCGGTGTGATGGCCATGTCGTACGGATATATCTACGTGGCACAGGTGTCCATGGGCGCAAGTCAGTCACAGTACCTCAAAGCCCTGCGTGAGGCAGAAGCCTACAAGGGACCATCGCTGATTATTGCGTATTCGCCATGTATCAACCACGGTCTGCGCCAGGGTATGGGCAAAACCCAGGCCCAGGGCAAATTCGCGGTCGACGCTGGATACTGGCACCTGTACCGGTACAATCCTGCTCTGGAAGAAGAAGGAAAGAATCCGTTCACACTCGACTCCAAGGAGCCGCAGTGGGATCAGTTCCAGAGCTTCCTGAAGTCGGAGGTGAGGTATACTTCACTTCAGAAAGCCTTCCCCGAAGAGGCAGCAGTACTTTTTAAAGCTGCACAGGAGAATGCCAAATGGAGATACGACAGCTATGTACGGATGGCAGCAATGGATTTTTCCAAAGCCGAATAGATCTGTATCAATCTGAATAAAAAAAGCCGGGGCAACGATTGCTCCGGCTTTTTTTTTGGGTCCCAAAGCGATCAGATTTCCTGCTTCCTGCTTAATTCAGCAAAGTTTTCATTAATTTTGCATTTTTGAGAATGATGGGCAGGTACCTTGCAATCGATTATGGAAGTAAACGTTGCGGGATCGCGGTGAGCGATCCTTCGCAGATGATTGCATACGGACTGGAGACAGTTGCCTCCCATGACCTGATGAAATTCCTGGATGGATATTTTCAGAAGGAAGCGGTGGAATGTGTGGTTGTCGGGAAACCCATGCGGGAGGACCATCAACCAAGCGAGTCTTTCATCCATGTAGAGCGATTTGTACGTGCCTTCAAAAAAAGGTTTCCGACAATGAAGGTAGCATGGGAGGATGAGCGGTTCACTTCAAAGATGGCCATGAAGTCTATGGTTGCGGGCGGGGTGAAGAAGTCTGACCGCAGGAAGAAGGAAAATGTGGACCGGATGAGCGCTGCATTGATCCTGCAGTCATTCATGGAACAGGAAAACAATTTCAGCTGAAATCTGTTAATTGTCAGAAAGACAACGTATATGATTCAGCCAGGAATACATGGCGACACACGAAATAAGAATTACGAAAATGGTATTACCGGTATATGTATATGGCATGTCGGTCCTGCGAAAAACAGCCCGGGAAATCGACAAGGATTATGAAGGTCTCACGCAGCTGATCGAGGATATGTATGAAACTATGGAGGCGAGCGAAGGAGTGGGCCTGGCAGCACCGCAGATTGGCAAATCGATCCGCCTGTTTTTAATTGATGCCACGCGGATGGAGGATGTGGATGATGAACCGGATCTGAAGGGTTTTAAGAGGGTATTTATCAATCCCTATATTACCGAAGAATGGGACGATAAATGGAGCTTTTCAGAAGGTTGCCTCAGTATCCCCAATATCCGCGAGGATGTAAGCCGGCATTCCAGGGTTCGCATCGAATATTACGATGAAAACTGGGAGTTTCATGAAGAGGAATACGACGGTGTTAAAGCCAGGATCATCCAGCACGAATATGATCACCTCGATGGAAGGTTATTTGTGGACCTGATCAACCCGCTTCGGAAAAAGCTGATCGGACCCAAACTCAGGGCCATCAGCAAAGGCAATGCAGACGCAGATTACAAAATCATCTATCCTAAAAAATAGCTGTGTTCCGGGATGAATTCTCGAAAGAAATTCTTTATCACAAAAAAAGACTGATCCATGAAGGGTCAGTCTTTTTTTTGAGCAATCACCGGTGCAAACGCCTGTTTCCGGCAGTCACCAATCTACTCAAACGATTGGATTGAAATAATCTTCCGATTTCAGTATCATGTCAATGTACTGGGCACGCTTGTATACAAACGGGTCGTTGATCGCTTTGGACGACAAATTGCCCTTGAAGTCATCGATTGATTTGTGCCCTTTGCGGTCCATCCACTCCTCAAGTTCGGAGAGCATGGCTTTGATATGTTTAATGCCGTTATGGTAGAAAGTGGATACTGATTCAACAGCATCGGCACCGGCCAGTAGCATCTTCACAACATCAGTGCCTTCATACACACCGTTGTTGGCTACGATACTGCCCTTGATATTGCCATGCAAGAGTCCGATGTACCTGATCGCCAGCCGATGATCGGAGGGTGTACTCAGGTTCCAGGGTGCGGCATGTTTTTCAGCTTCCACATCAATATCGGGCTCAAACAGCCTGTTGAAAAGTACCACACCGTCGGCACCTGCCTTGTCCAGGTCTGAAACGGTTTTGAGGATATTGGTGTAAAAAGGACTGAGTTTGACACTGACGGGGATTTTGACAGAGCTTTTAACGGCTTTCAGCCATTCCAGCTGCTGGGCGATGATGTCATGTCCTGATTTTTCCATATCCCGTGGTACAGCAAAGAAGTTCAGTTCAAGTCCGTCCACACCGGTCTCTTCAATCTGTTTGGCATAATCGACCCAGGATTCCTTGTAGATTGCATTGATACTGGCGATCATGGGTACACTCACACTTTCTTTGGCTTTACGAAGGTTGTAGAGGTGTTCCTTGGGACCGGCGTGTTCTATGTTCGGAAACAGGTTGATCATTTCGGCATGTCTCTCATCGTATGCCTCAAGCTGATTATCAAGTTCATAACCTTCCAGCTGGATTTGTTCTTCGAAAAGGGAGCGGTAAACAATTGCTGCGATACCGGCATCTTCAGCCTTTTTCAGATTATCAACATTGCCAACAAGGTTGCTGGCTCCTAAAATGATCGGGTTTTTCAGCGAAATACCCATGTGCTTGGTCGTAAGATTTGCCATGTGATTCGTGGGTTTTTTAATTTTTCCTAAATATATCCTATAAACCTGTTACCCGCAAGAAAGGTTCATTTTTTCTGAACAAAAAAGCGAGAATTCCCCGCATTATTACATCAACAGGTAAAAACGTGAGGGAAATGATCTCAGACCTCCGCAAAGTGCCCGTGATCCGGGCGGTATTTCCCTTTGCTGCCGGAATAGCCGCTGCAGCAAACCCTGGAGCCGGGGATGCGGCAATACTGCTGAGCACCTTTGCTGCGCTGACTGTCTGCTTGTTGTCATTGCTATTACTGGGAAAGAGCAAAGCGCCCCGGGGGCAGACGGCGCAAGGTTTGCTTCTTTTCATCTCTTTCATGCTCCTGGGATCATTGCACCATAAAGCCTCCCGGATGTACCGGACCGGAGAAGACACGACAGCCTCCCGGATGTACCGGACCGGAGAAGGAACGACATCTTCCCTGTTTTACCGGCCCGGAGAAGGAATGCTGGACCTGCAGGAGGGCTACCTGGAGGGGATCGTTGTGGACGGGGCGGTCGAAAAAAGCAGGACATGGCTTGTTAGGCTCGAGGGAAAAGCATTTATGAACGATTCGATCCGCACGCTGCTGAATGAATATGTGCAGGTGTATTTCCCGGCCGACGCCAAAATTCAGGATGTGCTTCCCGGCGAACACCTGCTGGTAAGGGGCAGGCTCAGCCGCATCAGCAATAACGGGAATCCCGGTGAGTTCGATTATGCGGGGTACATGGACCGGAAACGGACAAGGTACCAGGTGTTTGTAAGGGATTCCGGGCTTTTCAGGGTACTTGACGAAAGGGAAACCGCTCAGGGGTACGGACCGGCAAGATTGCGGCAACGGGTCATTGGCGGGTGGAACCGGGATGATCCCGACGTGGCCGTATTGAGCGCCCTTACACTGGGGTATAAATCATGGCTCGACCAGGAAACAAAATCAGCTTTCTCCGACGCAGGAGCCATGCACCTGCTTGCAGTATCCGGATTGCACGTGGGCATGATCTGGTGGATCCTGGAAAAGCTGATCCGGGTACCTGTTGGCAGGTCCGGATGGCGCCGTTTTAAGCTCATCGTGATTGTTGCTGTACTCTGGGGATATGCTGCAGTGACCGGTTTCTCGGATTCAGTTACCCGGTCGGTCACCATGTTTTCATTGCTGACCCTCTCACGGTCCATCCAGCGGAACAGCAATATCTATAATACCCTGTTGCTTTCAGCATTCCTGTTGTTGCTGCTGAAACCTTCGCGTATACTGGAACCCGGTTTTCAGCTCTCTTACCTTGCTGTGGCGGGGATCGTTACGATTCAGCCCAGGCTGGAGAAATTTTATTCCGGTGTCCACTGGTCTTTGCGCAGGATCCTTGACCTGGTGAGTGTGGGTATCGCGGCACAGATTTCCACGCTTCCCCTGGTGCTGATCTATTTCCACCAGTTCCCGGTATGGTTCATGCTTACCAACCTGGCGGCCATACCCCTGGTAAGTATTATCCTCGCCCTGTTTGTCCTGTTCAGTCCTGTCCTTATCTTTTTTCCGGATTTGGAATTTTTCCCGCAGATGCTCCTGTGGGTTACAGGTGTGCTGAACAGGGTGGTGACAGTCATTGCTTCCCTGCCCGGTGCCGTGGTCAGGGATGTCCTTCCTGATCCTGCTGCGATGGCACTGCTCCTGGGATTGCTCATCAGCGCCTGCTTGTTTGTTTATTACCGAAGTGCGTATTTCCTGGCGTTCTCACTCCTGTTGCTTTCCGCCGCCATTTCCCTGCCGGTTCTGAGGGTCCGCGAACTGGCCGGGGAATCATCCATCACCATCTTCAATATGAAGGATGCGACGATGATCTCGCATTTGCATGGTACGCGCCGCGAGACATGCCTGTTGCAGTCAGACAGTATCCCGGATCCGTACCTGCTGGAATATATTCATTCCCTCTCAGGCAGTCCCCCGGGCGTGCGGTCCCACCGGGTAGTGCGGCTGCATGAAAACGAACCGCGCGGTGCATCCTCGCATATGAAGATTTCAGAAGGTATGTGGGGTATCCGGTCGGGTTCCTGGAACATGCTGATCGTGGGTGATTGCGAAAGGGAAATGATTCATCAGGCGGTTCATTCATACAGCTGGCAGGTGGTCCTGTTCAGGAAGGGTGCACCACTGTATGATGTTGGAGACTATATGACTGCGTTCGACGGGCAGGTGGTGGGCGATGGCACACTCAGGGAGTATGAAAAGAAATTGCTCAGCCAGGAGGTTCCCGCAATACGGTTCACAGGGAATGAGGGTGCACTGGTGCTGAATAGTTATGAACAGGTCATTGGACCCAAAATGGATACTGCGTTGGTCATCTTCAGGGAACAGGTGGATTGCCATTGATGGATTCCGTCTTATGACCCTCACGCAGAATGGTTTGGTCAATAACTACTTAAAAAAACAACCAAAGGTTATACGGTTTGGAAGATAATCTGTTATTTTGCCATTTCATATCAGAGGAAACTTATGAGAATTATTCTGGCAGGGGCAGGCGAAGTGGGGACACACCTGGTGAAGATGTTGAGCTATGAGGATCATGATATCATTGTGATCGACAATGATCCGGAAAGGCTCAAGGCCATCGGTGCCTCCATGGACGTGATGACCCTGGAGGGGAATGCCAATTCCATCAGTATTCTGAAAGAATCGAAAGTATCCAAAGCCGATCTGTTTATTGCCATCACCAGTTCGGAAGATGTGAACATCACAGCAGCCATCCTCAGCAAGAAACTCGGTGCAAAGAAGACCATTGCCCGGATCGATAATGATGAGTTCCTGATGCAGGCGAACAAGGAAATCTTTTCCAACCTTGGAGTCGATTACATGATCTATCCTGAAAAGATCGCGGCAAGGGAGATCGTGGGCCTTCTGGTGCAGACCGGAAGTACAGAAGTGGTTGAATTTTCGGGCGGGAAGTTACAGATGTACGTGATCAGGCTGGAAGAACAGGCGCCCATCATCGGGAAGCGGCTGAGGGACCTCACGCCGGAGAAGGACAACCTGCCGTTCCGCGCGGTTGCCATGACCAGGCAAGGTCAGACGCTCATCCCGGGTGGCGATGACACCTTCGAAATTGGCGACCTGGCATATGTAATCAGCAGCCAGGCCGGACTCAAGGAACTGTATAAGTATTCGGGAAAACAGCAATTCGAAATAAGGAACATCATGATCCTCGGCGGAAGCCGCATCGGGATCAAGACTGCTCGCCAGCTGGGGAACCAGCACTACGTGAAAATGGTCGAGATAGACAGGCAGAAAAGCTACCGGCTCTCAAGTATGTTGTCGAATACGCTGGTGATTAATGGTGACGGCACCAACATGGATTTGCTGAAAGATGAAGGGCTGGAAAAAATGGATGCATTCATTGCCGTAACTGGAAATTCCGATACCAATATCCTTTCCTGCCTGCTGGCCAAACACCTGGGTGTGAAGCGGACCATTGCCGAGGTGGAGAACATGGATTATATTCACCTTGCGGAAAATATTGGTGTGGATACCATTATCAATAAAAAGCTGATTACTGCCAGCAGGATTTTCAGGTTTACGATGAGCGAAGAGGTTTCATCCATAAAGTGTCTTACAGGAACCGAAGCTGAAGTGATGGAATACGTGGTAAAACCACAGTCGAAGATCACCAGGGCTCCACTGAAAGAGGTGAATTTTCCAGATGAAGCAATCATTGGCGGGGTCATCAGGGGCAAGAACAGTTTTATCGCACATGGTGACACACTGATCAAGCCCTACGACAGGGTAGTTGTTTTTGCGCTGCCTTCTGAAATATATACTGTTGGCAAATTCTTTAATTAGGAATTTTTCAATGCCCAATCCAAAAACTGCCATACGTATCCTGGGGATGCTGCTCATTGTTGAGGGTTTCTTTATGTGGTTGTCCATCCCTGTTTCCCTGATCTACAAGGAGGGAGAGGTGCTGCATTTCCTTGTCGCCGGTGCGATCACTGCATTTGCAGGATCGGTCGGGTACTTTTCCACCAGGAAGGCGCGGCTGGAGGTGACCAAGCGTGACGGGTATGTGATCGTTACTTCCGGATGGCTGTTTTTCTCTTTTTTCGGGACCCTGCCATTCCTGCTCACCGGGGCCATTCCCGATTTCACAAATGCTTTTTTCGAGACGATCTCCGGTTTTACAACCACCGGGGCATCCATACTCGACAATATTGAGGAGTTGTCACATGGGGTATTGTTCTGGCGAAGTCTTACCCAGTGGCTCGGAGGTATGGGGATCATTGTGCTTACGCTCGTGGTATTGCCGGTCCTCGGAATCGGCGGAATGCAGCTGTTTGCTGCAGAGGTTCCCGGTCCCACTCCAGATAAATTGCATCCGCGTGTGAAAGAAACTGCCAAGCGCCTGTGGAGCATTTACCTGATTTTTACTGCTGCAGAGATACTCCTGCTCTGGATCGGTCCAATGAACCTGTTCGATGCGATCTGCCATTCATTTACCACGATGGCCACAGGAGGTTACTCAACCAAGCAGGAGAGCATTGCGTATTGGAATTCCCCCTATGTACATTATGTGATCATTATATTCATGTTCCTGGCAGGTACCAATTTTACACTTTCCTATTTTGGTTTCCACCTCCGTTTCCGGAAAGTATTCCGGAATGAGGAATTCAGGTATTACATCGGGTTTATCGTTGTTTTTACATTGATCATCGCTGCCGGCCTTTTCCTGAAAGGGCAGGGTGGTGTTGAGACTTCAGTCAGGAATGCCTTGTTCCAGGTTGTATCTATTCTTACCACCACGGGATTTGCAACGGACGACTACCTCTTATGGACCCCGGCATTGACCATGATGGTCCTGCTCCTGATGTTTGTCGGAGGATCAGCCGGTTCCACCGGCGGTGGACCAAAGGTGATGCGGATCATGATCCTGATCAAAAATTCTACCCAGGAACTGAAACGGCTGATCCATCCCAATGCGGTGATCCCGGTGCGCATGAACAAAACAGCAGTGGATCCACAGGTAGTCACCAATGTACTTGCCTTCCTGGCATTCTATGCGGTGATCGCCATTGTCAGCATGGTGGTATTGTCGGCCCTGGGCAATGATTTGGAAACATCTATGGGTGCCGTTGCCGCTACACTTGGCAATATCGGTCCGGGCATCGGGAATGTTGGCCCTGCCGATAATTTCAATCATATCGCGGTGGCAGGAAAATGGTTTCTGTCTTTCCTGATGCTGGTGGGACGACTGGAGCTGTTTACAGTACTTGTACTGTTCTCACCGGCCTTCTGGAAGGAATAACCTATCTCCCCGGAAAGAAAAACACTTCTACCCGGAAGGAATAGCCCGTCTCCCCGGAAAGAATAGCCCGTCTCCCCGGAAAGAATAGCCCGTCTCCCCGGAAAGAATAACCAGGCTATTTGGAGAATTCAACAGGTGTTTTTCCCAGGTGGGTGCGCATCCAGTAATGGAATTTGTGGAGACCGCCTCCGAAAAACATCATCGGGCAAAACCCGTAGACATATTCCAGTTTTTTTTCTTTCGATAATGCAACACCCTCTGGGGAGTAGGCTCCTTCGCCCACACCCTGGTTCATCCATACGCGCCTGATGCCTGTGCCTTCGCATTCCTCTATAATGCTGCGTGCACGTTCCGGGTTGACGGCCAGGATGAGACTTTCAACCGACCCGGGAAGGTCTTTAACACTGGCATGTATCTCCATGCCATCAATTTCGACATGTTTTGGATTCACGGGATATACCGTGTACCCTTTCTTTTTAAGCTCCTTGACCAGGGCCATACCCCAGTTTCCTTTCCTGGGCGAAACGCCGGCGACTGCAATTTCCCTGCTTTTCAGAAAAGCATCGATTGTCTTGTTCATCTGTATAAAATCTATATTTAACTTAATGATATAAACAGGCAAGTTAAGACTGAAAATTATTTCTGACAATACCGATACATTAAGTTTAGGTGAAAAATCGGTAAACTGTATACATGGTCCGACGGCCGGATCCTTAGTCAACCGCTCCAAGCCCCTCACGGATGAGCTGGGGCTCGTCGCTCGTGCAGTCCAGGATCGTGGAAGGGATGATCCCGCCGTATCCGCCATCGATCACCAGGTCTACCTGGTCTTTGTAGGTTTCGTGAATGATCTCGGGGTCGGAGTTGTATTCAAGGATCTCGTCATCTTCCTTCAGCGAGGTGGTGAGGATCGGTCTGCCGAGTTGCCTGACGATCTCCAGTATAATGTTATTGTCAGGTATCCTGATCCCGACGGTTTTTTTGTTTTGCTTCAGGATCTTCGGGACATTGCTGCTGGCATTCAGAATAAACGTGTAGGGTCCGGGGAGGTATGATTTCATTAACTTGAAAGTATTGTTGTCCACCTGCCTGGCATAATCCGACAGGTGACTCAGGTCGGAACAGATGAAGGCAAAATCGGCTTTTTCAGGTTTGATCCCCTTGATCCGTGCCACCCGCTCCACAGCCCTGGTTTTGGTGATATCGCAACCGAGTCCGTACACAGTATCGGTGGGATAAATAATTACGCCACCTTTCTCCAGGAGGTCCACCACTTCCCTGATTACATTGGGATCCGGATTCCGTTCATATAGTTTTACCATCATACCTGTTGCCCGTTTTTTCTTTTCGCCTGGGGTGCCCGTTCCGCACGATGCGGCTAAAATAGTTTATTTTTCAAGATCAATTGCAGCTCTTTTTTCAACTACATAAATAATTTGCTAACTTCATTGTTCATTGTACGCAAAGATCATGCAAATATTGAACGGCAATGGATTTGTACTGCGCCCCTGGCGGGAAGACGATGCGGAAAACCTGGTCAGGCATGCAAACAACGAAAAGATCGCCATGAACCTGCGCGACGGGTTCCCGTATCCGTATACCATGCAGGATGCCCGGTCGTGGATCAGCATGGTGAGGGAAAACAGGAAGGACCTTGTCTTTGCTTTTGAGATCGAAGGGGAGGCATGTGGAGGGATCGGGCTGCATGGGGGGCAGGATGTCTACAGGTTCAATGCCGAGATTGGGTACTGGCTGTCGGAAAAACACTGGGGCAGGGGATATGTCACAGAAGCGGTGCGCATGCTGGTAAGCCACGGATTTGAACATTATCCCTGGACAAGGATCCATGCCGGGGTATTCAGCAATAATCCTGCTTCCATGAAGGTGCTGTCGAAATGCGGCTTTCGCAGGGAGGCAGTGTTCAAAAAATCGGTAAAAAAAAGGGGCAGGTACCTGGATGAACACGTGTATTCAATTCTGAAGGAGGACTGGCGGAAGCATACCAGCCCTAATTCCACCTGAAATTTTCGCTGCTGCCGGAAATATTCCTGGATGGGTTCTCCTGTTCATCATCATGCTGGTCCATCCCTGCCGCTTCCTCTTCCAGTTCCCAGCTGGGTTTTTCAGGCTCCGGTCCACGGTCGCGGTACAGCAGCGCAAGAGCCACACCCACGATGGCACCGCTCAGGTGTCCTTCCCAGGAAACTTCATAGTCGAAGGGCAGCAGTCCCCAGATCAGGCTGCCGTAAAGAAATACAACCAGCAGGGAAATGGCCATCAGGTGCCGGACCTTTCGGATGATACCGCTCAGGAAAAGAAATGCCGCGAGGCCGTAAATGATCCCGCTGGCCCCGATATGGTAGGCTTCACGGCCAATGAACCACAGGATGACCCCACCGGTTATATAGATGATCAGGAAAATCGTGAATGAGATTCCCCGGTAAAAATAAAAGAGCGCGAACGTCAGCAGGAACACCGGTATCGAATTGTCGAAAAGATGTTTCCAGTCACCATGGACCAGCGGCGAAAAAAGAATTCCCTGGAGCCCGGATAGCTTACGCGGCATCACGCCTGCGGTATGAAAATCCAGCTCCATTGCAATCTCGAAAAATTTTACCATCCAGATCAGTACCAGGAAGATGACCGGGAAAAACAGGCTGTTGCGTACACGACGTTTTTCTTCCATGTGGTAAAGATAATGAAACCCTCATCAATGCATGAAAATAATCCCTGGGTATGCATACAACACTTAATGAGCCGAAATGGTCCTTTATGGACCGGAATATTCCAATGTCCAGGTTCCGCCCCGGGTGTTACTGGTGGTTACAGGTTTTGGAGGTACGCTCTCACCTGCCTGTAGTTTTCATCTTCAGGATAGTACTCCACCAGCTTATCGGCGTATTGCCTTGCAACGTCAAGCTGCTGTTGTTCCATATTGATGGTGGTGAGTGTGTAGAGAATGTCCCTGTTGTAGGGATGTTTCTCCAGTGCGCCTTCAAGGAAGCTGATCGCTTCGTCCGGTTTTCCCCGGGAGTTGAGTCCGATGCCATAGACGTAGCTGTATTGGGCTACTTCAGGGGAAGCGGTGGCAGCGGCTTCCAGGTAGTCCATGGCAGCTTCCTGGTCCCCTTTCCGGATCAGCAGCAGTCCCAGGGAATAATTCACAGCGGCAAGTCCGGGATATTGTTCCAGGGCGCTGCGGAGAATCTGTTCACCTTCCGTATCCCTGTTGGTACGCCTGTAGAGGTCAGCCAGGTTGATATACGCGGTCACCAGTCCGGGTTCGATTTCGATCGCTTCCATATAAGAGGCCTCCGCTTTGACAAGATCGCCCTGGTTCAGGTACAGGTTCCCGAAATTCACGTGTGTGCCCGGATGGTCGGCATTGATCATAAGGGACGCAACATATTCATTCAGCCTGTCATTGTAAAGTTTCTTCTTGCTCTCGGGGATGTTCTCCAGGTTGAAGCGTGAGAGGGCACTGGCGGCCATGATCCTGACCAGTTTGGTAGTGTCGTTCAGACTGTTGATGATCATGTTCACCACCGACTGGTCGGGAGCATACTGTGCGACGCTCAGCGAAGCGTACCTGATCAGCGGATCACGGTCATTGATGGTTGTGCCGACCAGTTCAAGCACCGATGGATCAGAATAATTGCCTGTCAGGGAAATCGCCGTGGCCCGCACCATGGGTGCATTGTCACTGTTCCTGGCAAGACGGATCAGTTCAGGAAGCGCCTCGGGGTAGGATTGTCGTCCTGCCCAGAATGTTTCGCCATAGTATGGCGTATCCAGCAGATCCTGACCGTACCACTCCTCCAGGTATTGGATTGACCATTCCGTGCTTTTATCCGTATGGCACTGGTTGCATGCATTGGGTGTGCCAAGCTTGTCTGAGAGATCGGGACGCGGGATCCTGATGCTGTGGTCCCGCCTCGGGTCGACCACCATGTAGGTGCGTTCATGCATATGACATTCCACACAACTGGCGCCCTCATCTGCCGGATCGTGGAAATGATGGTCCCTGCCGCCGTATGCAGGGGCCATGTGGCACCTGTAACAGAGGGCATTCCCGTCTACATACACTTTTCCGCTGTGGGGCTCGTGGCAGTCCTTGCATACCACACCGGCCTTGTACATCTTGCTTTGCAGGAAGGAACCGTACACATATACTTCGTCCTGGATCTGTCCATCGGCAAAGTAGAGCTCTTCTTCAAGCAGTGAAGGCCAGTGTGTTTCCAGCAGCGATCCGCCGTGGTAATATTCTTCGGTGAGCACAGAACGCCTGGAATGACAACGGGCACACATCTGCACCAGTTCATCCGATTTGCGTGGTACCGAACGGCGGGCAGTGGTGGAATCAGGATCAAATACCCACGTGGCATTGTCGGTATCCTTCAGTCTTACCACCAGGCCCATGTCAGGATAGATATCCGGACTGGCGCCTTCCTCTACCTTCCAGGCCCAGTCGACATGCGTTGAACCCGGACCGTGGCAAGCCTCGCAGGAGACATCGATCTCATCCCAGACCGTATTGTAGGTCTTCGTCTCGTAATCGTAGTTCTTGCGCAGGTTGGTGGAGTGGCATTCAGAACACATGTAGTTCCAGTTTTGTGTTGTACGGGTCCAGTAGAGGATATCGTCCGGTGCAATGCGCTCATCTCCGTAAAGATGGAACCAGCGCTGACCGCCTTCTTCTTCCGGACGTGTATCCCAGGCAATGGGCAGGCACTGGTAGGCTCCTCCCGGGAAGGCGATCAGGTATTGTTGCAGGGGACGTACACCAAAGGTGTAACTGATTTTATAATCCTGCATCTCACCACCAGGGCCTTCTGTATGTACATAAAAATCGTCACCCTTCTTAAAAAAGCGTGAAGTAACACCCAGGTGGTCGAAGGTGGAGTTTGCGAAATCGCCCAGTACTGTTGCTGCATTGGCAACATCCATCGCCAGGTCATGATCGGAATTGTGGAACAACTCATGCTGCAGTTCATGGCACTCCCTGCACGACTCGCGTCCTACATATTCGGCAGTAAGGTCCTCCTTTCCGTCTGCTCCGGCCCTGCTTCCGCTTCTCTCGCCCTTGCAGGTAAAAAAGAGGATGGAAGCAACGAAAAACAATACCCCGGCAACCAATACTGAACTAAATAATCCCTTCATGATCCTGTTTGCTATTTTAACTAATTTCAAATTTAGGTTTTTATGTGCGAAAATTGTCAGAACCGGCCTTATTCAAAAGGATTCTATATATTTTTATCTTTTCTTATACATTCCTTTTTATGCGGAATATGCAACGAAGAAATTTTATCCGGAAGATTTCGGTCACACTGGCCTCCGTAGCAGGAGTGCTGACAGGCATCAGCTTTCTGAAGCAGTTTACACACGGGAGAGCCGGTTCGGGCAGGAAAGCCAGGGTCGGTAGACTCGCTGATTTCCCCGTTGATACATATACCTTCGTGGAGGAACAGAAGATTTTTGTGTACCGCGACCATGAGGGAGTCAGGGCGGTATCGGCAGTCTGTACCCACCTGGGATGCATTGTATTGCGGACCGCCGATGGTTTCGAGTGTCCCTGTCATGGCTCATGCTACTCAGAAACAGGAGACGTGCTCGCCGGGCCTGCACCTGCAGCCCTGGAATGGTACAGGATTGAGAAAGCCCCGGACGGGGTACTCGTGGTGGACATGAATGAGACTGCCCCGGCCGAAGAAAAGTTTTACCTTACCTGAGGACTGTATGATCCATGGAAGAACGGCCAAAAAATAACAGGCAGCAAAGCAAGACTGATCAGACCGGTACAGCTCCCTCAGGAACTGTAAGTGCTGACCAGTACCGCAGGAAGCGGATCCGCAGGGTGACACAAAATTTCTTCCTGCATATTCATTCCACCCGGGTTCATCCGCATGCGCTGAAACCTACTTATACTTTTGGGCTCGGGGTCATGCTGGGTTTCCTCTTCCTGGTGATGATCCTCACCGGTGTGCTGCTGATGCTGCATTATACACCATCGGTGGATGCCGCCTATAACTCCGTGAAGGACATTGTACACGTAGTTCCAGGTGGGAGAATCATCCGGAATATCCACCGCCTTGCCTCCAATTTCATGGTGCTGATCGTATTCCTGCACCTGCTCAGAACTTTTTATACAGGTTCTTATTCAGGTGGCAGGCAGCTGAACTGGGTGATCGGGGTGGTGATGTTCGTGGTGGTGTTGCTGATGAGTTTCAGCGGGTATCTGCTGCCGTGGGACCAGCTTTCCTATTGGGCCGTCACCATCGGATCCAATATTGCGGCTTCGGCCCGTGAGCTGACCGATCTGTTGGGGATCACCCGGTTTGCAGATATTGGCGGGTTCCTCCAGCGGTTGCTGATCGGCGGGGAAACGGTTGGACAGGCGGCACTGACACGTTTTTTCATGCTGCATGTGATATTCCTTCCGCTGACATTGCTGGTGCTGACAGGTGTCCATTTCTGGCGGATCAGGAAAGACGGGGGACTCAGCCGTCCGAATGATGAAGTAACGGTCAAACAGGAGAAGTTGTATTCCTGGCCACTGGTGATGTGGGCCGAACTTGCGATCCTGGCAGGTGTACTGGCTGTGCTGGTGCTGCTGGCCTTTTTTGTCGAAGCACCCCTGCTCGAACAGGCCAACCCGTCGCTCCCGGAGAACCCTGCGAAATCGCCATGGTATTTCCTGGGCATCCAGGAACTGGTCTCCTATTCCGCTTTTGCCGGTGGACTGCTGGTGCCGGTATTGTTTTTGTACTTTTTGTTTTCCATTCCCTACAGGGACAGGGAAGAAGAATATATAGGACAGTGGTTTTCGGGAAGTAAAGGACTGAAGGTCACATGGAAGGCGGCGTTAATGTCGCTGCTGGTGGTGGTTTTGCAGGTTTTCGTTATGGTGCGGTTTGGCTGGCTGCGCGACTGGTTCCCGGGAATCTCCCAATGGTTCGTGCTGCTCTTCAATCCTGCCACAATCTCCGTGCTTGTTTTCGCGCTGTATGCCGTCTGGGTAGGCCGGAAAAGCGGATCCGCCAGGATGTCGGCCATGGCACTGTTCACTGCAGCCATCGTGGCACTGATCCTGTTTACTGTGATCGGCATCTGGTTCAGGGGGGCAAACTGGGAATTCGTGGCAGGAGGCTGAAAATGATGCGGAGGAGACCGGTTTTTAAGAAGTATATAGGAAGCAGACAGGTGAAAATGAGTGTAAAAGCAGGAAAAAAAACATAGACAAAGGAAAGAAAACATAGACAAGGAAAAATGTACAGAGGCACAGGAAAATAGAAACAGGTACCTGAAAATATACTTAGACCAAGGAAAATGCATATAGGCACAGAAAAAAGATACAGACCAGGAGAAATGTATATAGA
>Ga0180435_10002329_pt1 | contig 19486 bp, 17 predicted proteins | sample SS_ome_3_FD_132467 | JGI IMG/M metagenome (GOLD analysis project Ga0180435, IMG submission 132467) | Hypersaline lake sediment archaeal communities from the Salton Sea, California, USA - SS_3_S_1 metaG | ecosystem: Environmental > Aquatic > Non-marine Saline and Alkaline > Hypersaline >...
GAAGGCGTAGTAGTGGCGGATCGCCTCGGCCCAGTCCTCCCACGCGAGCGCGTCCCACTGGGGATGCCGCTTCACCTGGTGCGGGCGGTTCTCGTTCACCCCGTCCCACCGGTAGTTCGGCCATTCGGGCATCGCCACGTCACGGTACTGCTCGTAGTAGGCGGCCGGCGCGTAGTAGGGCGCGTGCGGGCCCCAGAAGTTGTGCCAGAGGAAGAGGGGCTGATCCCCCGCGCCGTATTGCGCCATCAGGTCGATGGTGTGCTGCGCCAGGAAGTGCGGCACGGTCGCTTCCTCGGGGCCTGCCAGCCGGCCATAGTTCATCACCCGCGCGGGCCGCTCGTTGGGGAGGACCTGGTGGGTCCAGCCGTGGGCCTGGAGATAGGCCTTGTACTCGGGATAGTTGTGGCCGCCGCCGCCGTGGCCGGGGAAGTTCTGCCCGTCGAACCCCACATCCCTCGGGAGCGATGGCGTGTTGGGCCCGCCAAACGCTGTCTCGTCCGCCGTGCCCAGGTGCCACTTGCCCGTATAGCCGCAGCGATAGCCCGCCGCCTGGAGCCGCCGCGAGAGCAGCTCGGGCCGGTCCGCCAGCTCGTGGACCGAGCAGCCCAGGTTGTGCACGTTGGCGCAGACGCCATGCGCGTGGGGCCATTGGCCGGTCATGATTGACGCCCGGGTGGGGCTGCAGACCGGGAAACAGGTGTACGCGGTCTCGAACCGCACCCCCTCCGCGGCCAGCCGGTCGAGGTTGGGGGTCCGGCACGGCGTGGGCCCGTAGCAGCCCAACGCCGACAGACGGTGCTGGTCGGTCAGGATCAAGAGGATGTTGGGTCGAGTATTCACCGCGCCTCCTTTCTGCGTGCGTGGGTGGCAGGACCCGGGCTTTGCCGGGGGACACGCCCACAGACAGGCCGTGTCGGCGGGATTCAGCCCCGCCGCGTGCGCAACGCACGATCAATCAACTGCTACAGTGTTTCTCTTCAGAATATCGACATCGCGCAGCAAGACCGTCTGTGGACCCGTGTCATTCAGGCATCTCACGCTATCCATGTGCAGATGATCGATCTGCTCACAGATGATGACCGGACGTTCATCCTCCTCAGGTTTGATGAACCGGACGTTGTGCATTTCCAGGTCCTCAATGTAGCGGCAGTACATACCGGAACAGTTCGGTAGTTCGATGGGATCACCTGGTCGTTCCGGGACGGGACTGTTGACCATCTCTTTGGTGCCTTCGCTGACAGATTGAATGGTGATGTCCGAAAGCAACATGTTCTCAATGGGTCTTTCCTTGCTCCCCTGAATGAGAGAGGCCACTCGGGGTCTACCCACCCCTGTGGCAGTCAGGTTACTGATATGGACATTCCTGATGCTGCCACGCCGGCCTTCACGCGTGTACATCCCCTGTGCGGACATCCAGACCGGGCATCTCAGGCCCCTGATCGCTACGTTGGTGATGATCAGGTTCTCGATGGATCCTCCCCCGGCCAGCCAGAAGCCGGCTAGCGAATCATGGTCACCGTGCCATGAGTTGTGGTAGATGAGGTCTTCCCTCTTGGAGGGCGTATCGTGCGTACGATGTCTGAACAGGCTGGGTCCCGTGATGATGATGTTGGAGAAGACCACATCCTTCAGGCCACGTCGGTAGTTCCTCATTCCATTGCAGTTGGAGTTCAGCGTGCAATTGGAGACCACGATGTTCTCCCACCCGCCTCCGGCAACACAATCGTCACCGGTGGTGAACTGGCAATCCGTGATCAGGAAGTTGCTGCACTCGAAGAGATCGATGCCATCCCAGCCGCCCGAGACCCTTACACCCCGTAGACTGCCGTTCGTACAGCCTTCCAAGAGATGAGCGTAGTTGCCGGCGTCCTTCACGAAGATGTCCTTGATGGTGATGTCCTCTGATTTGTGGAAGATGATGGCGTGCGGGCCACGCATCTCCTCCTCACCCTTCGGATTGGAGACGTTGTTTCCGTTTACGACACCGTGTCCGGAGATCTCTACATTGCTGACACTCTCGCCGAGTATCAGGGATGAGAACCACTGACTGCTACGCTCTTCATCCTGAACACTCTGGTAGTCAGCCAGGTTCTTGCTACCCAAGATTGTGGCGCCTGCCGTGATGTGGAATACCACGTGACTTCGCAGGTGTATTGTGCCGGAGAGGTAGGTTCCGGGAGGGACCAGCACTTGTCCACCGCCGTTCAGACTACAGACTTCGACCGTCTTGTTAATGGCAGCAGTATCGAGTGATAGGCCATCACCCTGTGCCCCGAAATCCCTGACATTGTAGATGCCGTCTGCAGGTTTCCCATACGCTGTGGATCGCTTGGGTCCATCACCGGACTCATCGTGCCCCTGTCTAGCCGTCATCATCCCTTTCACGATGCCCTCCTGCTGTTGAACAGACCATCTTGGCAGCTTTGTACAACACGTTGATCCTTGCCTCTCGCCCGTGCCTCTGGAGGGCCATCTCCAGCGCTGATGCGGGATCCGGACTCCACAAGAAACCCATCGCCCGGGTATCTGCTTCGGGAATCCCCCTGGTGACCAGTATGGATTGCGCCCTGTCCAGCAGCCTCCTGCCCAGGAAGAGGTTGGCTGCCACTGCTTTGTCCAGCTTTCCCTGCGACACCATCCGGGTTGTCTGCTCTGTCGGAATGTACCCGACCTCGGTCAGCTCGGGGTGTTGGCTGCTGGTTCCTTCAGGGCACGGCGTGACCAGAATCACCGTGCCGCCATCTTTGACGGCGCCGTACGCTGCATTCAGACCTTTCAAGGCTTGCCAGAAATCCAGATCCGCCGGATAAGCGTCGGCCAAGACGATATCGGCCTTCTCCCTAATCTTGACCTCACATGCTGCAAGGGCCGCTCGGCACGCCTCCGTGTGAGCATCGACCGGATGACCGGCAAAGGCGCCTGCCATGCTTGCCCCCCGCTCCCTGCGGCGGCTCCCGCCGGGCACTTCATTCAGGATGAACCGTAGACCGACGTTCAAGGCTATCGCGTCGATCCGGACCCTCACAGCATTGTCCCGCACGGCGAACAGCCGGCCCTCAGGCACCTTGCGACAGAGCCAATGCATCTCCCCGACCGTATCGCCGTCGGCGCATCCGGGGTTAATGATCTTGCCGCCGCCTCCAAAACCGGCGATCATGTGGGGGATGGTTTGTCCTACCCCAACGACGTAATCCGCCTCAACGACTTCCCGGTGGATTCTTACCGTGGGGAGTTCTTTGAGATCGCCGTTCCCCTTCCCGACATCCACGTAGGAGGACGGTTGTCTCCAGTCAGGATTGACGATCCTGTATCGTGAGGCAACATCAGTGGTGTACTTATCCTCAATCTCTGCCCGGCTCATCGGTCGATGCGTTCCGAGCGCAATCACGATGGTGATATCCTCTTCCTGCAACCCGCCCCTGCGGAGCTCCTCCAGCACAAGCGGGAGCAACACCTCGGTCTTGGTGCTGCGGCTGTAGTCATCCACGGCAACGGCTACACGCATTCCCGGCTTGACCTGATCCTTTAGCCTGCCGCAGCCGATGGGATGCTCGAGGGCGGCGGCAACCAGTTCAGCGTCGGGAACCCGCTGCGTTGACTCGGGCAGTGTGTAAACGCCGGCGAGATTCAGGTCAGGAATATCGAGGGCGGGAAACTCCTCATATGGGAACCTATGCTTCACGCTTCGACCCCCTTTCGTCCTGAGGGCGTCTTGCTGGTACTTCTTAGGAAGTACGTAGCTCCGGTTCCTCGTTCTCCCAGGTCTTGCGGGAGCGAGGTCTTCCTCCGCGACCGAGGCGCGCGTGATGCCGATGATGCGCGTGTCTACGGCCTCCTGCGCCGGCGACCACCAGATGAGGGCCTGCGGCAACCTGTACCCGTCGTCCGGGTAGGGCTTTCGATGCGGATGGTCCGGGTACGGTTCTTCTGTCATCGTTGGACCGCCGTGTCGAACCTCAGCTCCTCGCGGATTCCACCGATCCCAGTTGCCGGCATCCATTCATCCCCGGCTCACGCTACGCTTCGTCGCGCCTCTTGACCGACGTGCCCCACGCTTCTAGGCGGCTGTAGTACATGCCGTTGTCCTCCTGACGGTGCCAATAGGTGTGCAGCACGAACGGCTCTGTGTTCATCCGGTTGTCTATCCAATGGACTACGCCCGGCGGGATGACGATGACGTCGCCGGGTCTGACGTGCACACAGTCGCTGTCAAGCCAAACGTCGCCCGTCCCCCTGACGATGTAGTAGATCTCCGTCTTCTCGTGTGCACCGCCGGCGGTCCGCCCGCCGCCCGCCAGGGTTCCTTCGTTGATGTTGATGATGTCACTCCCGGCCAGTTGGCCGCCGGTAAGCAGCTTCGAGCTGTAGTCTCCGCCCGGTACCGGCGAGAAGGGCTCGAGGTCCTTGGCGTTGACGTGTATCCATTCTGCCATGATGTCGCTTCTCCTTCAGTCTGGTTGATGTCCATGGCACAGTCTGGAGCCGGCGTACCGGATCAGCCCAAGGGAAAGCGTTGCCAGGTGGGCGTTCCCCAGTGCGAATCGTAGACCTGATTCAAGTAATCGAGCATCGGATCACCCAAATCAGCCATATACTGCCGCATCAGCGCCATCATCTCCTCCTGCACCTCTTGCACCCCTCTGCGATCGATCAGGTTGACCATCTCATGGGGGTCGTTGACCAGGTCATATAGCTCGAACAACTCCCAGGGATCACGCGCCAGATCCTGGATGATCCCCCGGCCCACGGGCGCGAGGGTGAGCTTGTGCGTCCGGGTGCGCACCATACGCAGATCCGCACCGTGTCCGCTGCGCCCATAGATGCCGCGAACGGGACGTTCGCCGCGACCGGTCGAGCCTTCGCGGCCCAGAATCTGATCCACTATGCTGATACAGTCACAGGCAGGCGGACGGCCTTCGGCCAAGGCGACAAAGGTGGGGTATAGGTCCTGCAGGGAGACCAACTCCTGATTGACGCTGCCGGGCGCTTCACATTGTGGATGGGCAGCGATCATCGGCAGGCGGAACGACTCCTCATAAGCATAGGGCCCTTTCTCGATCATGCGGTGAGCCCCCATCATGTCGCCGTGGTCGGTGGCAAAGACGACGAGGGTGTTGCCCTCCAACCCGAGCTCGCGCAGCGCTCGCAGAATGCGCCCGGTCAGGTCGTCGAGCATGGTGACGTAGCCCCAGTAGCGGGCAATGATGCGCTGCCATCCGGGCCATCCCTCTGTGGACAGACCCCAGAGTCGATCGCTGAGCCGTTGCCGCTCCGGTTTGTGCAGGAAGGTCTCTGGGAAGCTGGGCTCGTAGGGCACGTCGGCTGGATCGTACATCGAGAAGTAGGGCTCAGGCAGCAGGATCGGCGTATGGGGCCCCCAGAAATTCGCCCACAGGAAGAAGGGGGTCCCGTCCTGTTCCCGACGGTTCCCGAACTCCCGCAGCAGTTCCATTGTCTTTTCGGCCACCATGGCCTCGAAGGTGCTCTCGATATCGCCCGATAGTCGCGCGTAGATCTCGTGGCCCTTCATGCGCGGGTTGGGGCTCTCGCCATAGCGCACCTCCGACATCCCCGGCGGTTCCAGGCCGTGGGCAGACAGATAGTCGGCGTAGTAGGTCGTATAGTCGGGTCCGCCCTCGACGATCCGTCCCGCGTGATAGTGCAGCCCGTGAATGATCCCATTGGCTGGAGGATAGCCATAGTTGGGAAAATCGTGCCCCACGAAACCATACTGGCTCGGCACCTTGTTGCGGTCGACATGCCACTTGCCCGTATAGCCGAGGCGATATCCTGCCCGCCCCAACTCGGTGGCCAAATTAGGTATCTCTGCGTTTAGCACCTCTTCGTTTGTATGTACGCCGTTCTTGTGCGGATAGACGCCGGTGAAGAGCATGGCCCGGCTCGGGCTACAGGCGACGGCTGACGTATACGCAGCATCAAAGCGCACTCCCCGCGCCGCCAAGCCGTCAATGTGCGGTGTGCGACACAGCGGTGCGCCATAGCACCCCAGGCTGTCGAAGCGCTGCTGGTCGGTAAGAATAAGCAGGATATTGGGACGCTCAGTGGCGGCAGCCATGCGATACTCCCTTCTGGTAGGCGTGATCAATGGACTTGTGAGCCCAGCGTAGCACAGGATACGAGCCGCTCATTATGGCGCAGTGCGAGGGCCCGCACTACGTCTGCCATCGGTTCATGTGAACCCTCGTAGTGTCGTACCTGTCAGCGGGCTCCTTCTTCTCTGCCGGAAAACCGAAGGATATGACGCAGAGCGGGATGACCTCCGCCGGGATGCCCAACAGCTGCCTCAATCCCACCACCCTGTCTTCCAAGGGATAGACGCCCAGCCAGACCGCCCCCAACCCCAGCGACTGCGCTGCTATCAGGATATTCTCTGTCGCCGCCGAGCAATCCTGGATCCAGTAGCCCTTATGCCGTTCCAGAGCAAGGTCGCCGCAGACGACAATGGCGTGGGCGCCCGCCTCCTTCAGCATCTCCGCATAGGGGTGGATCTTTGTCATTTCGAGCATGACTTTGCTGTCATCGATGACGATCAAGTGCCACGGCTGCTGATTGCCCGCGGATGGCGCCGCCATGCCGGCTCTGAGGAGCTGCTCGATCATGTCCCACGGTACTTCCCTATCCAAGTACCTGCGTATGCTCCTGCGCTCGAGTATGGCTTTCATTCCAGTGTCCTCCTGTTGTCGCCCCTTGGCGCTTGTGCTTCCTCGCTTGTCACCCTTCATGTCGCTGCTCCTTCGTGGTCAAGTGGTCAGTTCGTGAACATGGGCCTCGCGGGAACAAGGTCTTCCTCCGCGATCGAGACACGTGTGATGCCGATGATGCGCGTGTGCACGGCCTCCTGCGCCAGCGACCAGCGGATGAGGGCCTGCGGCACCGTGTCCCCGTCATCCAGGTAGGGCTGTACTCGGGCGAGTGCCGGAGGATCCTCTCTCAGAATCTTGACCTTCTCATCCAGCGTCTGATGCGGGCCCATAAGGACCTTCATCTGCACGACCCCGACGTCGTGCTCTGCCAGTGCGGGGAGAACCTCGCGCTCCCAGATTTCCGGCTCCTGCCCCTGGAAGAACCTTCGGGTGACCATGTACTTGATTGTCGCCACGTCGGTGCGGCCCGCAAGCCCCGGAAGCGTCACGGCGTCTCGCGTCGTCTCGGGCCAGTGCGAGGTGAACCCCTTGTGGGTGACGAGCCCCTCGGCGATCAGCCCGTCGATGACGTCGTAAGCCATCCTCAGGTGGTCGTAGTTCGGCCCGACGTAGCCGAGGTTGTGGTAAGGGTTATCGGAGAGCGTCGTCAGGTGGTGGAGCAGGAGCACGTCGATGCGGTCCATGCGCAGCGCTTCCAGGCTCGCGATCAGGCTGGACCGGAATGACGCCCGCATCTCGTTCTCCGTAAACGGCTCCCCGGTCTCCAAGTCCTTCACCAGCTTCTCCACCTTCGTGCAGACGAAGGCCCTGCCGCGGTTGCCCGGTGCGGAGAGGATCTCCCCGAAGTGGCTCTCGCTTCCGTAGCTCGGGTCCGGGGCCGTATCGAAGTAGTTCACCCCGTTGTCCAGCAGGTACTGCAGTGCGGCGCGGTACGCATCGGGGTCGGCGCCGGCCATAGTGTCGGCGTTCGCCTTCATCCCGTGGTTCGCGTACCCGCCCACCGCCACGCGCGACACTAGCAAGCCGGTCTTCCCCAGCCGCGCGTAGGTCATCCGGTCGGGTATGTGATTGCGTGTGATGATAGCTTGCCTCATGCTTGTGCTCCTTTCCTCACTATTGGCGCCAACAGGGCGTATGCGGATTCGTTACCAGCTCCCCCTTAGCCGGCCCAGGAACCCGGCAAGCTTCGGGGCCCACTTGCCGCTGGCCAGCCCCGAGGCTGCATGCCCCAGCTCGCTGTCGATCTCAAAGGTCTCCGCTCGCACGCCGGCCTCCCACAGCTTGGCTATGACGCCGGGGGCAAGGGAGGGTGGAAAGACCTTGTCGGTGCGGGACAAAACATACAACACGCGAGCCTGAATCCGTGAGAGGTCCTTCTCGAGGTTGAAGCGGGCGCTTGCCCGCCCAAGGACGATCAAGGAATTGGCGTCGAACTCCACGGCCCACTTGCGGGCCATGCGGTCGATCTCAGTCTGGCGCGTTGCCGGATCGGGGAAGTCCCCAGCCAGAAGCTCGTGGATGCCGTAGTTGATCAGTGTATCAACGCGGATCCGCGTCATCGTGTCCGGCACCCCACCATGTTCGTAGTAGTGCCCGCCGTGCCAGTTGGGGTCAGTTTCCAGACGGGCGATCAGCGCGTTTAGGCCTGTCGTGCTATCGTCTCTGGCCTTAAAGTCGGTGGTCACAGGGACAATGCCATCCACAAAATCGGGAAAGGTCACCGCCCACTGGAATGCCTGAAAACCTCCGTAGGACGGACCGATCACGGCGACCAGGTGGTCGACGCCCAGATGCTTCAGGAGCGCTCGCTGAGCAGTAACGATGTCAACCAGCGTGATGTCAGGGAAGTTGGGACCGTAGGGCCGGCCGGTCACTGGGTTCTGCTGGGCCGGGCCCGTGGAGCCGTAGGAGGAGCCGAGCATGTTCGACGAAACGACGAACATGCGCTCCGTGTCGATGGCCTTGCCCGGCCCCACCAGACTGTTCCACAAGCCCTCGGCCAGAGTGGACCCGCTGCGTCCGATCATGTGATGGTTACTCGTGTAGCCGTGGGTGAGCAGAACAGTGTTGGCATGGCCCGGAGCCGGCAAGCCATAGGTCTCGTAGGCGATGCGCAGCTCCGGCAGACTCCGACCGCTCGCCAGCTGGAAGTCGCGCGTTCTGAACACCTGATCGAGAGCGGCGTGTAGGTTGTCCTCACACATTGGCGCCACCCGCGACCTAGAACTCGGGCATCCCCGGATGCGAACCGCCGGCGTTCTTCGCCAAATTCCCCCCATCCAGGGGGATCAAGGCGCCGGTGATGAACGACGAGGCGTCCGAAGCAAGCAGGAGCGCGATCCCTTTGATGTCCTCGTTCCTGCCGAGGCGTCCCATCGGGATGCCCCGCAGGAAGTTCTTCCTCTCGCGAGGATCAGCTGCCATTCTCTGTTCCAGGCCCTTGTTGGTGATCTGAGCGCAGACGATGGCATTCACCCGTACCCCTCGGCCGCTCCACTCCGTGCTCAGCTCCTTGGTCATGTGTCCGACGGCGGCCATCGACATACTGTAGGGCACGTGACTGCGACCAATGGCCGTGATGCCCGTGACGGAGCAGATACTGATAATGCTCCCCTTCCTCGCTCTCAGCATCCGTCTGCCCGCCTGCTGGCAGATGAAGAACCTGGCCGTAACGAGATGGTGGACTGAGTATGCCACGTCCGCTAGATCGATCTCTTCCGGCTTCCCGAGCTTGGCCGGTCCCGCGACGTTCACCAGGATGTCGATCTTCCCGAACTCGCGGTCTAGGAACTCGAATAGCTCCGTAATCTGCTGGATGTCCCCGACGCTTCCCACGACAGTGCGGACAAGCTGTCCGGAACGCTCCAGCTCTGTCGCCATCCGCTGCAGCCCGTCGCCGTCGATGTCGAAGAGCAACAGGTCTGCGCCTGCGTCTGCATACACGGTGGCGATCGCACTGCCCAGACTGCCTGCCGCCCCGGTCACCAGTGCCACTCTTCCGCTCAGGTCAAACATCTTGTCAATGCCCATCGGGACCTCCTCCCTCGTCGTCGAGATTCGCAGTCTCCACCCTGCTCCATTCTAGATCTAGAGCACGTATTCGTAGGCCGGGTCGAAGTCCGGTACAACGACATTGATGATGGTCATATTCCCCACGGACCGTTGACGGATGCTGCGAGGAATCGTGACCGTATGGCCGGGCTTCACCGCCGTCTGGACGCCATCGAGCTCGATGGCCCCTTCCCCCCAAAGGACAGGGTAGATCCCGGTCTGCACCTTGTGGTAATGTACTTCGCTTTCGATCCGGACATGGACCACGCGAAGCATCACCGGCGCCCGGTCGCCGGCGCCGGTGATGCTTCGCGCCTAGACGCAGGGGCAGGACACCGGCGTGGTGTCTTCGAGTCGGCGCACCACAGGCTGTAATCCGCTCTGCACTGACGTGTCCTTGCTCGTACGTCGTTTCTCCATCGTCACGCGCACTTCATCGCCCGTCAATTTCTCCGTCCCGCCGGACACAGGTGACGCGGTTCAACTGTGTCCAATCATGCCTCCCGGAAAGCGGCAATCTTCGCGAATAGATCCCCGAAAATCGCGCTTCTTTCGCAGTACTTCGCATCCCGGATCAGATGCCGACTGGGATCGGTGGCCCAGCGCTTGGGCTTGGTGTCGGTAAGCAATGGACTGTGCACCAGTGCGGTGGGCACCCACTGGGGGTTGATCACGTAGGAGGTGGCCGAGATATCCCAAAGAATCCGGGATTTGCCCGGCTGATCACCGACAGCCTCCCTGAAGATATCCGCCAGATAGTCGGCCACGGCGTTCCGGCCCCGCAGGTTGTGTTCCACTTCCGGCACCGTCGTGACGATATGAGAGGTGACGGGACACATGCCCAGGTGCACCAGCGGTACGCCGGAGTCCAGCAGTACCCGGGTGGCAACCATATCCTGATCAAGGTTGAACCCGTCGGCCTTGAACCAGTCAAGGCCGGAGCCCCCCAGCCACACCACCACGATCTTCCTGATGATGTCCGGCTCCATCAGGATGGCCGACGACACATTGGTCGGGGCCCCGATGGTCAGCACGTACAGCGGCGTATCGCGCGGCTGCAGGGCCTTCTTGATGAGGTCCTCTGCCGCCGGGCTGACCACCGGGCGGTCGGTACCGGGGATGAATTCCGTCGACCCACGGAAGGCGAACGCCTCGTCCGGTCGTCGGCAGAGCTTCAGGATTCGCCGGATTTCGGCATAGCTCTTCTCCATACCGTCGCCGGGGCTGTTTGACCGTGGATTCATGAACGGCGCTGCGTAGACCGCCAACAGGTCGATCTGCTCGGGCGACAACAAGGCATGCGTCAGGGCGAATTGGTCATCGATCTCATTGAACGTATCCGTATCCAGCACGGCCTCGACCTTACCGGTCGGGGGTGTCAGCAGTCTGACGCGTTCAGTCTCGGCAATCTCAGGGTACACCATGGCTTTTCTCCTTCCACGCTGGTTTGGGGTCTAGAGATAGTTGATGTTGCCGCCGCGCGCCACAAGGGCGTGCAGATGCTCCGACCCGATCCGACCGTCCGGGCCGACGCGCACGTGGAACCGCTCGACCACTTCAGGCCCTGGCGCAGGGTTGGCGGCGTTGGTGCTCACTACGCGCTGGGTGGTCAGCAACCAGTCAAATAGCCGCGCCTCAAGCTCACCGCACAGATCGGCGCAGGCCGGATCCTGGGCTCGGTTGCGCATCTCCCAAGGATCCTCGGACAGGTCGTAGAGCTCGCGGAAGCCCTCGGGATGCTCGGCGAACATGCCACGCGGATAGCGCACCAGACGCCAGTTGCGCCAGCGCAGGCTCTTCGACCAGGCGAACTCGGTGACGCCGACACGATCGGGATCGCCCGCCGCGCCACCGAGGATGGCCGAGAGATCGTGCCCGTCGGCGCAGGACAACGGCGGCAGTCCGGCCAGGGCGCAGATTGTGGGCGCGAGGTCGACTGACTCCACGACCTCCCCGACTGCCCGACCGGCAATGGTCAGGCCCGGCACACGCCAGATCATCGGGATCCGGGTGATGGCATCGGCACAGATGCCCGGCGCTTTCTCCATCAAGCCGTGCTCGCAGGCGTAGTCACCGTGGTCGGAGCTGTAGATCACCACCGTATCCTCAGCCAGACCGCAAGCATCAAGATGGTCGAGCAGTTCTCCGACTGCACGATCGACCATGCCGATGTTGCCGAAGTACCCACGTAGCTTCCGTCGACGACCGGCATCATAGGTCCGCGGCTCGAAGGCCACCCAATCGGTGTTCTCGCGATAGGCCAGGGCGCCGGCGATCAGGTGCGGTGCCTTCCCGGCGGCGATCTGGTCGTAGTCGGCATTGGGCGGCAGCTGGGGATTGGGATAGGCGTCCCAGTATTCCTGTGTCGGGGCGTAGTTCTGATGCGGACGGTGAAAGCTGACCTGGATGATGAAAGGCTTGCCCGCCGCCTGGCCGGCGTCCATAAAGGTCTGGGCCTGACGCACGGTCCAGCCCTCGGGTGTGTCCTCCCAGGGAAGATCGCTGACGTAGCCATCGATGCACTGACCACGACCAGATGGACCCGAACGCCCCTCACTCAGGCGATACACCTCGGTCAGACCCTTGGAGGCTATATGCGCCTGGTATTCGGGGGTGCCACCGATGCTGCAGCCGCCGCACACCTCCCGGAAGTAATCGCTGTCGTCCTCGACCCACCAAGCCGGGCAATGGATCTTGCCCACGGCTGCGCTGAGATACCCGTGCCGACGGAAATGCCCGAGCACCGTCGGCACCCCGCGCGGAGTCGGCCCACCCAGACCATAAATGCCGTGGTTGTGAGCATACTGTCCGGACAGAAAGGAGACCCGACTGGGCGTGCAGATCGGATTAGCGGTGGTGCAGGCGGTGAAACGTGTGCCCTCGGCGGCCAGCCGGTCGAGCGCCGGCGTCTGTAGCTGCACATGTCCCTCGTGTCCGACGCACTTGGCGTTGTGCTGGTCGCTGATGATGAACAGGATGTTAGGCGGGCAGTCCATGGTTAGTCCTCCTTGAGTTCTTGGATGAGTGTTGCAGATGGCCGATGTCATTGTGGTGGTCATCGTTCACGAAGGTCAGCTGGCCGGGATGGGCAGCAACTATTCCCTCCAGCATGTCGTCCAGTAAGGTTGCAGCCTCATTAGGAAACTTCCTCACAACACACCTCCTCTTCTGCATCGTTTCTCCTATGGTCAAGACCACAACGTCGTCGTTTCTCGTCCAGGCCTTTCAGTCAAAAGGCGTCCTGCTCACCAAACCACTAACTCATTGCCGGCACCCGGGCGCGACGTCACGGCTTCTCGCCCAGGAACACGGCGTTGGCGCGACGGAGCCGCTCGGGGTACTCGTGCCAGACCGGGTATTCCGGGCCGCTATTCGTGCGTGGCACGGCGCCCACCAGTCCGTGCTCGCGGTAGGCGCGGGCGGCATGTTCGACCACGTCCCAGTAGGCGTCGGAACGCTCCTCCCAGCGGAGACGGTGGTCTGCACAGTAGCTGGCGCCTTCGCCCAGGATCAGCGGGATACCGGGGAGAACCTCGTCGCGCAGCTTCACCGCCTGCTCCACCGCTTCGGTCGCCTTCTGCTTGAACTCGTCGATGCGCTTCTCCAGGTTCTCCTGCAGCATCCGCTCCAGCTCCGGCATCGCGTTCGGATCCAGGTTGCGATACAGCCAGATGCGGCGAAACCAGTTCCGCAAGATGGGAGGACGTCCCTCGCGGCTGTCGAGGATGGCCTGAAACGGCACGAGATCCCGGCGCAAGAAGCGGCGGACCGGTGCATACGCCGCTGGATCGTTCAGGTCCGTGTCACCAAACACCAGGTCTTGCTCGAAAACATTGTAGATGCCCCACAGGTAGTAGCTGTGGAACGTCCACACCTGCGCGTTGCGCGGCACCATCTCGGGATCGATCGACGACGTACTGGTGTCCAGCGAGAAGCGAATCCCCGGGTGGCGCGCTTGCAGGAAGTCCAGCGCCCCCTCGTGCCGGCGCCGCACCTTGCGCACCCGCTCGACGGGCATGCCGTGGAAGAAGCCGTTCACCTCGTTGAAGATCTCTGCGTTGGCGATGGTGTCGGCCAGCACCCGTTGCTCCAGCTCCGCGAGGATGCGGTCCAACCCACGGGCGAAGACCATGAAGCGTTCCTCCGGGGGCAGTCCCAGCAGCTCGGCCGTCAGGCTCTTGTCGGTAAACCAGAACGTATGCAGGTAGTACCAACTCGAGAGGATGAGCTTGACGTTGTAGCGCTGGGCCACCGTACACAGCTCGACAAGGCGTTTGAGCAGATCGACGCGACCGCCGGTCATGTTCTGCAGCTCGCGGGTAAAATGGTCATGGCCCGGGAGGACTGGATAGAACTCCAGTTCGCCGCGCGGACGGCCTTCGGCATCATGCGTGATACCCGCCCCGCTCTCCATCCGGATGCAGTTGTAGCCGCGCTCAACCGCCTCCGCTATGAATGGTTCGAGGTCGTTGAAGATACCGTACAGCCCCGTGTTCAACAACCCGAAGTTCCAGAACAGAATAGCAAGCCGCCCTTGTCCGGTCGCGGCGAACGCCCCGTTCGCGGCATCTCCAGTGCTGATGGCGCCTTGCCTATCACCTTTCATCTCGCCGCTCCTTTGTAGCTAAGTGGTTCAACCTTTGCACGGGCGGCGTATCCTTCACAAAGACCCGGTAACCCCAGCCCGATAGGTCCACATCTCTGGAAAGCGGTCCTGTCCCGCCTTCGAATACGTCGGTGAAGTCGCCTTCGGGAAGGGCGTCGCTTATGGTTCCCGTGGTCTGGGAAGCCGAGAAGTTGATGACCACGAGCACAACGTTCTTGCCCTTCTTCCGCTCCATGACAAAGAGGTCGTCATTGTTGCTGGTGTTCAGGTACCGGTAGCTTCCGTCCCACACCGCGGGGTTGTAACGGTGAACTGCGCCCAGTGTGCTGTAGAGATCTGTGAACTCGGGGTTCTCCTCCCAGCGGATCCAGTCGTAGTCCTCACCCCAGGCATGCGGAATGCGCCGGGGGTTGTTGATCTCGTTGCCCATGAAATACATCCATTTCCCCGGCATTGTGGCCACCAGTACGGCAAAGGCCTTCTGCCCCCCGCCGAAACGTTCATCCATATTGACGGGAACCTTCCCATAGGGTGACACACCCACGTTTAGGCCGTGGCTGTCGATGTGGCGCATTCTCAGGGCGCCGTCCGGATACTCGGACAGATCCTTCCGGATGCTTGTGTCGATGAGCGAGGCGGGCCCGCCCTGCTGGACAATCTCCTTGATGAGGATCCTTTGGGTGCTGAAACGGTCATAGGTCATGTCGTATAGCGGATGGAACCGTGGGTCTTCTGCCTCGGCCAGCATGAAAATGGGCTTCATCTTCCTCAGCTCAGGGATGAATTCCTTGTACACTTCAGGGAGCTGGCCTTTGCCTGCTTCATCAATCCGGTAACCGTCGATGTCCACCTCCCGGATCCAGTACCTGAGAGACTCGAGCATGTACCGGCGGGCCTCGGGAATGTCATAGTTCCAGGCCGGCATACCCCATGCTTCGCCCCTGGCCCAGTCCGGGTGCAGTTTGAGCATGTTGTTTTCCGGGGGCATATACCCGGTGACCATATCCTGGATCACATACATGCCGTTTGCGTGCAGGGCCTTGACCAGATCCTTGTAGTCCTGCAGCGAGCCCATGACCGGGCTCACCTCCTGGTAGTCGACCGTCCGGAAGTTGTTGCAGCGCATCTGGGCGTCTCGAGAAGCATCGTCTGAACACGGATTGACCGACATGAGATAGATAATGCCCACATGCAGCGACTTGAGCCGGGGAATTTCCTTTTCGATCTCCCTGAGCCCCCCGGTCTCGTTGTAATAGCGAATGGCGATCTGGTAAACGGGCAGGCCCCAGCTCCATTCCGGGCCGGCCAGTCGGCTGCCCGTGAATGAGCGCGAATCACAGATGTTGCTCACAACCGGTGTTTGCATCCTTTTCTCCTCATTGTCCACTCACCATTCGGGTTCGTGGTGAGGCGAAGCTGTCGCCCCCAAGGCAGCGCCAACGCGCGGCGTTGGCAGCGTCGCTTCTCGATGCAAAGGGCGCCGCGAGGGGCGAACCAAGTCGTGACATCACGCCGGCCAAGGGTCCTCGCCTCCGTCCAGGCGGACCACCTGCGCGGAGACGTAGTCGCTCAGCGGCGAGCAGAAGAACTCGACCAATCTGGCCGCCTCGATCGGCCATCCGTAACGATCGAGCGTTCCCTCGTGGACCAACCTCCGGTCGTCCGGCGGAAACCATCTCTTCCAGTGCTCGGTCACGATCGACCCGGGGGCGATGGCGTTCACGGTCACGTTGTACGGCCGCAGCTGCACCGCCAGGCAGCGCGTGTAGTGCGAAACGCCGGCCTTTGCCACGGCGTAGATGCCCAAGGTAGACATCCCGCGAGCCGCGGCCCGGCTGCTGAAGTTCACGATGCGACCGGACCGCCGCTCGATCATCTCCGGCGCGACCTCGCGACAGACGTAGATGCAGGACATCAGGTTGCGTCCCAGGATCGCGTGCATGTCGGCGGACGAGATGAAGACGCAGTCGTCGACTTCGGGCCTGCCTGCTCGTGGACCGCCCATGCCGGCTGCGCCATCGCCGCCACCGGCGTTGTTCACGAGAATGTCGATTTGCCCGAGCTTCTGGCGCGCTTCGGCGACCACGCGCTTCACCGTGGGCTCATCGCTGAGGTCGCCGTGCACCGTGACCACCTGGGAACCGGTCTCCGAGGCAATGGCCTCGGCAACCGCCTCCAGTGAGTCGGCTTCGTTGAATACCCGGGTGGAGAATGGGCTGGTGCCGTGCACCGCCACTGCTGCGCCCAAGCTGGCCAGGTGGCCGGCGATGGCGCGTCCGATGCCTCGTGAGGATCCGGTCACCAGCGCCGTCTTGCCCTCAAGGTTGGTTGTCTTTGTATCCATGCTATCCGTTCCTCCGTTTGTCTCTGGTGTGCACTTTCGGGTCCGTTTCAGGCCATGCTTCGTGTCCGGGATCACCGCGTGCGGTTTCCAGCGTTTAGGAATGGCGACACCCGTCGCCGCCAACCCAATAGCGTGCAATGGATTCAGCGCCGAACGAACCTCCTTGTTGAGAGCGCAACATCATGACGCTACACGCCGGGTACATAGCCCTTCCCGAAGGAGGCCTCCACCGGTTTCTTGAAGCCTTCGCCGAACGGCATCCACGAGGTGGTGCCGCCGTCCACGATCAGTGTCTGGCCGACGATATAGCGACCGGCATCGGAGGCCAGGAACACTGCGACATTCGCGATGTCCGCGGGGGTCCCGGCGAAGCCGCAGGGGATGCCGTTGCCCACGTCCTTGATCATCTGCTGCGGATCGACCCCCGGCCTGGCCTTGAAGTGGTTCTCCACCGGCACGGCGCCCGGGGCCAGGCCGACGACCCGCACGCCGCGCGGTGCCAGTTCGATGGCAAGCTGGCGCGTGAAGGAGACGATAGCGCCGCGGGTTCCTGCATAAACCGAGTGTTCGTTGTACCCTTCGTAGGCGTGGACCGAAGATAGGTTGATGACCACGCCACGGCTCTTCTCTAACTCCGGCAGAACCGCCTGGGTGAGGAAGAAGGGCGCACGGACGTTGACGTTGTAGAGCACGTCGAATTGCTCGGCGGTCACCTTCTCGAACGGCATATTCATCGTGATGCCGGCGTTGTTGACCAGGACGTCCAGCCCGCCCAGGAACGCCACGGCCTCACGGGCCAAGTCCCGCGCCGGCTGCACCTTGTTGAAATCGGCCTTGAACGCCGACGCTTTGCCGCCCGCAGCGAGGATGTCCGCGACCACCGTATTGGCGCCCGTCGCGCTGTGCGCGTAGTGCACCGCCACCGCAGCGCCCGCTGCGGCAAAGGCCAGCGCAATCCCTTGCCCAATCCCGGTCCCTGCGCCGGTGACCAGCACCCGTTTGTCCGTCATCTCTAGCATGGTCATTCTCCTTCGCCCCGACGTGTCGCCGGTGGCACTCCCAGGGGCCCGCCAGGCTCATGCAACGTGGCGCGCACCTCTGGGCACAACCTTGGTTACGCGGTTCTGTGGCGGTTCATGCTCGACCGATCCATCACCGGTCAGATCAGCCCAGTTGTCCGAGAAGCGTATCAACGGTCCCTAGTTCACCCTGGGCCGCACAGCGTGTGCACAGGCTCAAAGCCGATCAGCTCGCGCGCGCGTTGGGCGGACACCAGGGACGTGGTCCCAGGGAGCGGCCCGTCGCGGCGAGCGGCCCTGGGGAAGAAGACGCGGGCCAGGTCCTCAGACGGGATGCCGGTGGCGTTGAAGGCATCGCAGATGAAGAGGGGGTGGCTCCCCTCGTACGCCGAGGTCAGCGCCAGCTCGAAGGCCCGCGCGGCGTCGCGGCTGTCCACCATCGACCAGAAGTCGTAGCGCTTGCAGAGCAGCCACCAGAGGTCTGGGGCGTAGGGGCCGTGGTCCCGAAGGATGGCATCCGCGCCCCGGAAGCCCTCGGCCCTGCGGAAGGCATCGTAGCGCGCCACCAGGTCGCGCACGGTGGCGGCGACCTCCCGTTCCGGTCGGGCCGTCAGCGCCTCGAAGGCCAACTTCTGGCTCGCGCCCCAGGCACGCCAGCTCTCCTCCGCCGGCGTGCCGCCGGGCACGACATCGGGGAGGCGGAAGGCCACGCTGGGCAGGCCGCACCGCCGCCAGAAGTACCTCCCTACGCCCTCGATGGTCTCCTTCGTGTAGGAGTAGGGGTCGGTCGTGAAGGTGGCGTGCGCCTCGTCGATGGGCAGGGCCTGCACCGGGAAGGGCTTGATGCCGTAGTTGTACCCAAGCGCGTTGATGGAGCTGGCCTGCGCCACCCGTCGCACACCGCAGTCGACGGCGGCCTGGAAGACGTTGTAGGTGCCCAGGGCGTTGATGCGGAACATCTCCGCCCCGGGGCGGCTCGGCGATGGAATGGCCGCGAGGTGCACGATGCCCTCAACGCCGTCGACCTGCCGGCGCAGGGCGTCGATATCGCAGATGTCGCACTGCGCGTATTCGATCCCCGCCAGGCCGCCCTCCTCGGCCAGGTCGATGACGCGCACCCTGTGTCCCGCCGTGACGAGGTAGCGAACCACCTCCCGGCCGACGTTTCCGGCACCACCCGTCACAAGTATGTGCATGGTTCATCCTCCCGCTTGACTGAGGGCCAGAGCAAGACAGCGGTGTCCCGGCGCGCTACCGCCGGCGGCTGGACGAACAACGTCCAGCTTGGCAGTTCCACATGCTGCCGTGGGACTGCACGAGCGCGTCGAGGTCGCGCGCCGCGGAGCCCCTCGGCGCGCCCGCCGCTACACGTCCTCCGGCATCACCGCCTGCCAGTAGTCCGCGTGCATCCGCGCCAGGTCGATGGTGTCATAGACCCAGACCTTGCGCTGCACGTTCTCCGGCGGCGTCGTCACCGCCCGCTGCGTGGCGAACTCCGGATGCAGGATCGCCTCGATCAGGGCCAGGTCCCACATGACCCATCTCTCTGCGTCGGGGGCATGCGTCCTCCACCGGTCCGTGAGGTAGGCGCCCAGCTCGCCCATGCGCGCCTGCCGGGCAAAGGTGTCCGCCCGGTCGAACTTGAAGCGGATGGAGGTGTCGACGGTCATGTAGTGGACCTCGAGATCCGCCTGATTGAGGATGAAGTCGGCGGCGTTGAGGTCCATGCGGGTGTTGAAGTCCGCCTTGTTCCACACGCCGGTCTCCGTGTTGTAGATGAGCGCCATGAGATAGGCGTCGA
>Ga0180435_10002330_pt1 | contig 19485 bp, 19 predicted proteins | sample SS_ome_3_FD_132467 | JGI IMG/M metagenome (GOLD analysis project Ga0180435, IMG submission 132467) | Hypersaline lake sediment archaeal communities from the Salton Sea, California, USA - SS_3_S_1 metaG | ecosystem: Environmental > Aquatic > Non-marine Saline and Alkaline > Hypersaline >...
GTCGAGGTAGGTGTCCCACTGCGAGATGGTCATGGTCCGGCCGCCGCCGTCGACCAGACTCATCTGGTTGTCCATCCCCGCCGCGGCCGTCCCCGACCCGACGAACAACCCCGCCACCGCGACGGCAACCGCCACCAGAACACGACCGGCAACCCTCATGGCGGCTCCTCAGACCGAAGATTTTGGCACAACAGTCTTCTCATCGGTCACACGGGTCACAGTGTTACCGGACCGGGCGATTCTTTTTCGGAGGATCGCAGAGCCGGTCCCGCGATCCGTTGTTCAGGCCGGGACGGCCGCAACCGGCATGACCACACTGCCCCGGCAGGCACCCTCGGCGATATCGGTATGCCAGGTTCCTTTCAGCGAACCGTCCGGCTGCGGCTGGTAGTAGGCCCACGAGGTCGCCCTGGCCCATTGCTTCTGGTTGCCGTTGCCCAGGAAACAATCCCACAGCCAGTCGTAACTGGTGGTCCACTCCGAGCCGTTCCACACATACCGGGTCGGCCACGGCACCGTCGGGTTGCCGGGACGGGGACCGTCGACCACCGTCGCGACGCAGCGGGTCGTTGAACATGCAGTTGCCAGGGTGAAGGCGGCGCCGAAATCGTTTTCGCGCTGTTTGGCTGCGGGGCTGGTGCCGGCCTTCTGGGAGGCATAGGTGACCATCTGGTACCGGCCGTTCCACGGCTGCGGCGCGGCGTCCGCGGACGGTGGGACCAGCGCTGCGACGGAGCCGAGCAGCGCTGTGCAGAGCAACGTGACCGTGAGGCGGTGACGACCGAATCTCATGACGGGGGTCTCAGTGTGGGCTCGCCGCCGCGCGGAACGCCCCATCGGCGCGCTGACCTGACCACATATCCCCGAGGGTAACCGTCGACAAACCTCACCTGTCGCATCTGCAACACGACGCGCCGGTGCTGGAGGTAGCCTCGCTCAGGTGCTCCTGGCCTCGCTTAACCCCGCCGCGGTGGCGGCCGGTGCCGATATCGGTGACGCGGTGCGGATCGACGGTGCCACCCTCTCGCGCAGTGATCTGGTCGGGGCCTCGACGTCGGTGGCCGAACGCGTCGGTGGGGCCAAGCTCATCGCGGTGCTGTCGACCCCCACCGCGGCGACGGTGCTTGCGGTAACCGGATGCCTGATCGCCGGAGTGCCGTTCGTCCCGATCCCCGCCGATGTGGGTGTCGCCGAGCAGGCCCACATTCTGGCTGACTCCGGGGCCCAGGCCTGGCTCGGCGACACGCCGGCGCGTACCGCCGGCCTGCCACATGTGCCGGTCCGGGTACACGCTCGATCGTGGCATCGCTATCCGGAGCCGGGGCCGCGCGATACCGCGATGGTCATATACACCTCAGGTACCACCGGGCCTCCGAAAGGCGTGGTGATCAGCCGGGGTGCCGTCGCGGCCGATCTCGATGCGCTGGCGCAGGCCTGGCAGTGGACCGCCGGGGACACTCTGGTCCACGGCTTGCCGCTGTTTCACGTGCACGGACTGGTGCTCGGGTTACTGGGCTCGTTGCGCGTGGGCAACCGTTTCGTCCATACCGGCAGGCCGACCCCACAGGCCTACGCCGCTGCGCGCGGAACGCTGTACTTCGGGGTGCCCACCGTCTGGTCCCGCGTCGTCGCCGACTCGGGGGCGGCGCGGGCGCTGCGCGGGGCGCGGCTGCTGGTGTCCGGCAGTGCCGCGCTGCCGGTTCCGGTGTTCAGTCGGCTCACCGAGTTGACCGGGCACGCTCCGGTGGAACGTTACGGATGCACCGAGACCCTCATCACCGTCAGCACCCGAGCCGACGGGGAACGCCGTCCCGGCTGGGTCGGACTGCCGCTGGAGGGTACGGCGACCCGGCTCGTCGGCGGGGACGGCTCACCGGTGCCGCACGACGGTGACAGCATCGGCAGCCTGCAGGTCCGCACCCCCACCGTCTTCGACGGCTACCTCAACCGCCCCGAGGCCACCGCCGGGGCGTTCGAGGCCGACGGCTGGTACCGCACCGGCGACGCCGCCATGATCGGTCCGGACGGGATGCACCGCATCGTCGGCCGCGAGTCGGTAGATCTGATCAAATCCGGCGGTTACCGCGTCGGCGCCGGCGAGATCGAGGCGACGCTGTTGGGACACCCTGGGGTGACCGAGGTGGCCGTCGTGGGATTGCCCGATGCGGATCTGGGTCAGCGCATCGTCGCCTTCGTCGTCGGTGACGCCTCCGCGGAGGAGCTCATCGGGTTCGTCGCGCAGCAGTTGTCAGTCCACAAGCGTCCCCGCGAGGTCCGGCGGGTCGAGGAGCTTCCGCGCAATGCCATGGGAAAGGTCCTCAAGAAGCAGCTCATGGACCGGGGTTGACCGGCGCTGCGCCGGGGTCAGTTGGCGTGCAGCGCCTCGTTGAGCGCGATGCCCTGCCCGTTGCGGGCTACCACCTCCACCGAACCGGTCCTCGAATTGCGCCGGAACAGCAGGTTATTCACCCCCGACAGTGCTCGGGCCTTGACTGTGGTGCCGTCCGGGGCGGTGACCTTGGTGCCGGCCGTGACATACAGGCCCGCCTCGATCACACAGTCATCGCCCAGTGAGATGCCCAGCCCGGAGTTGGCGCCGAGCAGGCAGCGTTCGCCCACCGAGATCACCTCGGTGCCGCCACCGGACAGCGTGCCCATGATGGATGCGCCACCGCCGATATCGGAGCCGTCGCCCACCACCCCACCCGCCGAGATACGGCCCTCCACCATCGATGTGCCCAGGGTGCCCGCGTTGAAGTTGACGAAACCCTCATGCATGACGGTGGTCCCGGCGGCCAGATGGGCGCCCAGCCGGACCCGGTCGGCATCGGCGATACGCACCCCGGACGGCACCACGTAGTCGACCATCCGCGGGAACTTGTCGACCCCGTAGACCGTGACCGGGCCGCGTCGCCGCAGCCGCAGCCGCACCGCTTCGAACCCCTCGATCCGGCAGGGGCCGTAGTTGGTCCACACCACGTTGGTCAACGCGCCGAACACGCCGTCGAGGTTGACGCCGTGCGGTTCGACGAGCCGATGCGAGATGAGGTGCAGCCGCAGATAGGCGTCATAGGTGTCGGCGGGGGGCTCGGCCAACCCGGCCACGGTGCGAATCGGGACGATATCGACACCGCGGTCGGCATCCGGCCCGCACAGTGCGGTCAGCTCGTCGGGACAATCGCCGGAGGCGATCCGGCTTGTTCCGGACGGGCCGTAGGCGCCCAGTTCGGGATCCGGGAACCAGGCGTCCAGGACGGTGCCGTCGGCGGTGATGGTGGCAAGTCCGAAGCCGGCTGCAGAAGTCACGGTGCATTACCGTACTTCCGCGCTGAGCAGACGCAAAGCGCGTCGACACGACGGCCGTGGGTGGGCTTTCGCAGGTATTCGCCCGGAAGCGGTGACCCGCTAACGTAGAGGGCCATGCTTGATCTGTGCGCCGACCCGGTCGACCTGACCGCTGCGCTCATCGACATCCCAAGCGTCTCGCGTGACGAGCGCCGCATCGCCGATGAAGTGGAACACGCACTGCGGGAACAGACCGGTTATCAGGTGGTTCGCAACGGCCAGGCGGTGCTGGCCCGCACCGACCTCGGCCGGCCGACCCGGGTCATCCTGGCGGGTCACCTCGATACCGTTCCGATCGCCGATAACGTGCCGGCCCGGCGCGACGGCGACCACATCTGGGGTTGCGGCGCCTCGGATATGAAGTCCGGTGACGCGGTGTTCCTGCACCTGGCTGCCACCGTGACCGAACCCGTTCACGACATCACGCTGGTGTTCTACGACTGCGAGGAGATCGAGGCAGCGGCCAACGGGCTGGGCCGTATCGAGCGAGAGCTACCCGAATGGCTGCGTGGCGACGTCGCCGTCCTGGGTGAACCATCCGGCGGCTACATCGAAGCGGGATGTCAGGGCACACTGCGCGCGGTCATCTCGGCGACCGGGACCCGGGCGCACTCAGCGCGATCGTGGTTGGGCGACAACGCTATTCACAAACTAGGGGCGGTGCTCGACCGGCTGTCCGGTTATCAGGGCCGGATCGTCGATATCGACGGATGCGTCTACCGGGAGGGATTGTCCGCGGTGCGGATCGATGGGGGCGTGGCCGGAAACGTCATCCCGGACGAGGCGTCGGTCACCGTCAACTTCCGGTTTGCCCCGGACCGTGACCCGGTGTCTGCCCTGGCACACGTTCGCGAAGTGTTCGCCGGCCTCCCGGTGAACCTGCAGCAGACCGACCTGGCACCGGGCGCATTACCAGGGCTGCAGCATCCCGCGGCGGCCGCCCTGGTCGGAGCCGCCGGTGGGCTGGTTCGGGCCAAATACGGCTGGACTGATGTGGCCCGGTTCGCGAACTTGGGGATCCCGGCCGTCAACTACGGCCCGGGCGACCCCAACCTCGCGCACCGACGCGATGAGCGGGTGTCCACCGCGCAGATCACCGCTGTGGCCGCGGCATTGCGCCGCTACCTGGGCGGCTAGCCACCGAAATCAGCCCCGAAATCCGCTGCCTGCCGCTTCGCGTCGGCGGCGGCCCCGGCGAACCCGGCATCGGCCAGACGCTCGGCCGAAGCGGTCAGGCCCGCCGCGTCCCCGGCGGCCAGTGCCCGGGCATGCGCCAGAGCCATCTCGGTGAATGCGCAATCGACCGCATCGGCCAGCTGGGCCAGCGCATCCCAGGCTCGGCGATCCCCGAGTCGAGTCGCCTCATGCCAGGCCCGGACCGCCACCGCCAGTTGGCCGCTGCGCTGAGCGGTCCGGGCCGCATCACGGGCGGCGGTGATGGCGGACGGCCGGTCGGCGATGGTGGCCAGCCGCCAGGCGCGGGCGATCCCCAACTCCGGTGCGAACAGGGCCGATTTGGTGCCGTGCCGGGACTGGGCACGTGCCAGCGCTATCGCCGAGGCCGCCACCTCGCCCTGGTAGGCCAGCGCTGTCGCCAGATAGCTCAGCGCCAGCGGACCCCATGAGTAGCCGGTGCGTTCCAGGGTCATCGACGACGGTCGCAGCAGCTCGACGGCTGCGGTGGCCTCCCCACGGGCCAGCAACACCTGAGCCAGCAGTACGTCGCCGATAGCGCGGCCCGGCTGGGCCAGCTCGGCGAAATCGGTGAACTGCCGGGCCACCTCGAGGGCCGCCGTTGTCTTGCCCTCCATCAGCAGTGTTGTGGTCTCGGCCAGCCCGACGGTGAACCGCAGTAAACCCGGATGGTCGGAGCCCAGGGCGCGCTGCACCGCCGGTCGCACGGCGTCGAAGCGCCCCATTCGGGCCGAGCACAGGGCCGCGGCGCTGGTTGCCCACGCCACCGCCATATCCGGTGGAGCCGAATGCGCGAGCACCTCGTCGGCCACTCCGACCGCCCGGCCGACGTTACCGGCGTTCATCGCGAAGGTCGCCGCCAACGCATCAAGGGTCAGATAGGACGATTCGGAGTCCACCCGGCCGCGAACATTGTGCAGAAATGTGGTGGCGCGTTCGGGTTCGGACAACATCCAGAACTGGTTGGCCGCCCGGGGCAGCGCCCAGGCCATCAGCTGGTCTTCGCTGAGGCCGACGGTATCGACCGCGGCGAGCACCGCGTCGGCCTCCCGTCCGCGTCCCTGCCAGGCCAGTGCATGACTCATCGCCAGCCGGGCACCGAGGTGGTCCTCGCGCTCCAGGGCCCCGCCGGCCAGCCGCTCCGCCAACCCCAGGTCACCCAGCCGAAGGGCCTCCTCGGCGGCGGTGACAACCGCATCGCTGTCCAGTGGCTGTTCGCCCTGGAGCGCCAGCAGGGTGCGGCCCAATCGGTCGGCGGGGCTGCGGCTGGGGGTTGCGGCCAGTTGTCCGGCGACCGCGGTGCGCAGCCGTTGCACCGTGAACCGGTCGAGCCCGGCGGCCAGCCGCTCCAGGAACAGCGGGTGGCCGCTGTAGACCGACTCACCGGCCGAGGTGGTTCGCACCTGGGCGGCCCCCGTTTGGATCGCCGCGGCGACCGCCGCCTCATCTGTCAGTGTGACCAGATCGGTCCGGGAGAGCGGCTCGAATACGCAGAGGTAACCGAGAACCGCGCGAATCTGCGGGGGCAGCTCGGCCAAATACCGGTCGATGGCGCCCGGGAGTGTCTCCTCGGTACCTCCGGTCGCCATCATTAACCGCAGGTGCAGCGGGTTTCCGGCGCTACGCCGGTAGAGCGTGGCGGTGTCGCCGCCGCCTGCGGCGGCCACGGCCGCGTCGGTCTCGTCATGGTCGAGCGGGATGACATCGCAGCGCCGCAACAGCCCGTCGTCCCACAACGCTGACACCACGTGCGGTACCCGCAGTACCGAGCGGACGGTGACGATCAGCGGGCAGCCGCCATCCCGGGCCAGCCGGTAGACCAGGCTCGCCGAGAGGGGATCCAGGAGACGCGCGTTGTCGACGATGATGGGCGCCTGGTTCACCATGGCATGCAGTGAGTCCGCTGCCGAGGCGATCATGGCGGCCGGCTTCCCGATCTCGTCGACGTCGATGACCGGGCCGAATGCGCCGAACGGTATCGAGGACTGGGCCAGGGTGCCGAGCACCCACAGCGGTTTCCCCCGGCCAAGCCGCTCGGCGGCCTGTCCGGCCAGGGTGGTCTTACCGACCCCTTCGTGTCCGATCAGCGCCGCGCCGGCCGGGTTCGCATCCAGGACATCGATCACCCGATCCAGGGCGCGACGCGGTACGAGGGGCCAGCAGGAGCGGAGCGGCATAACTCCCGACTCTAATTGGGCGCTGCTCGGCACTGGTCTAGGTTTCCGGGTGTGCAGCGGCAAATGGGCGGCGAGTCTCGGTGGGCGGTTTGCGTCTACTGCGCCGCCAGCCCACGTCACCCCGATCTGCTGACGTTGGCCCGCCAGGTCGGCGCGGCGATCGCCGAACGTGGGTGGACGCTGGTCTCCGGCGGCGGGAACGTCTCGGCGATGGGGGCGGTGGCCGCCGGGGCCCGTTCCCGCGGCGGGCGCACCGTGGGGGTGATCCCCAAAGCTCTGGTGCACCGGGAGTTGGCCGATATCGAGGCCGACGAACTGGTGGTCACCGACACCATGCGGCAGCGGAAACAGTTGATGGAGGACCGCAGCGACGCCTTCCTCGCGCTGCCCGGCGGTATCGGGACCCTGGAGGAGCTTTTCGAAACCTGGACTGCGGGTTATCTGGGCATGCACAACCGGCCGGTGGTGCTCCTTGACCCGCATGGTCACTATGACGGTCTGCTGCGCTGGCTGGATTCGCTGGTGCCCACCGGCTACGTCGCGCGGGCCGCGTTGGAGCGGCTGGTAGTCGTCGACGATATCGAGGCTGCGCTGGCGCTGTGTGCGGGCGGCTCGGGAAGGGCCGACGTTGGTGACCGGTGACACGACGAGGGGTCGGCGTCTGGGAACTACTCGTGGGAATTACTCGTAGTAGATGAAGGTCGCCAGACCTGCATCCAGGTGGTAGACGTTGTGGCAGTGCGTGATCCACCGACCAGGGTTGTTGGTGTCGATATCGACGTCGATGGTCGCCAGCGGCGCCACCAAGACGGTGTCTTTGCGGGCCATCGGCTTGAATCCATCGGCACCTGTGCCGCCGGTCGGCGTCATCACCTGAAAGGTGTGCCCGTGCAGATGCATTGGGTGCACCATGGCGGATTCGTTGATGTAGCGGATGCGCACCCGCTCGCCGGGCTCAACCGGGTAGCCGTCGTTGGGCGGATCGTAGAGTCTGCCGTTGATCGTCCAGTTGTAGCCGTCCACCGGACCTGCCAGTCGCATGTCGATGACCCGGTCCGGGTCGCCGGGCGGCAGGTTGACCTCGGGCGCCGCGGCCAGGCTCGCGGTATCCAACGGGACCATGGTCCGCAAGGTGGATACGAAGTCATCGATGTCGGCGCCGGTCGCGGCATTGCTGACGCGCAGATTCATCCTGGCGTGGCCGTCCTTACGGTAGGCGGCCGCAACCACCGGGACTGACGACTCCAACGTGATGATGGCGTCGAATCTTTCACCCATGCCCAGGATCACCGAGTCGGCCTGCTCGGGGACCACCGGAAACCCGTCGGTATGGGTGATCGTCATTGCATGGTTGGGCACCGCCACCACGAATACGGTGTCGCCGCCCGCATTGATCACCCTCAGTCGAATACGTTGGCCGGGGCGGAAATCGGCGACCTGCGGGTCGTCGCTGACACGGCCGTTGATGAGGTAGTAGGGGTAGACGACGTCACCGCCGTCACCACCCATCGGCGTCGAGGGCGTGATGCCGGCATCCGGTCCCATGTCGCCCATATCGCGCATTCCGGTGGTCCTCAGGTTCTCCAGCACCTGATCGGGAGTGGTTCCCGTGCCGTCGATCCAGTCATCGAGGACGACGACGAGTTCGTCATCATAGGCGTCGCCCTCGTCCGGGTCCTCGATGACGATCGGGCCATACAGGCCGCGGTCCAGCTGGGTGCCCACATGGGAGTGGTAGTAGTACGTACCGGAGTCCGGTATGACGAAGTCGTACTCGAATGTCTGCCCGACCGGGGTGGGTGGCTGGGTCAGTACCGGCACGCCGTCCATCGGATTGGGGATCGCCAGCCCATGCCAGTGGATCGTGGTGTCGGCACCCGGCAGCTTGTTCGTCAATGATGCGTGCAGGCGTTGGCCTTTGCGCAGCCGGATCTCCGGTCCGGGAACCTGATTCCCGTACGCCCAGGTGGGCACGGACACACCGCCCAGGTCGATATCGGTTTCCGCCGGCCCGAACGACATGCGGAGATCGGCCGGACCGCTGCCACCCGGTTCGGCGGCGCGATCGGCGGACCACAGTGAACAGGCTCCGAGGGAGCCGGCGGCGGCACCGACCGCAGAAAACGTCAGAAACCGCCGGCGGTCCATCATTGAGACCAGCGTGCCACCGAGCTGCGGGCGAGTCCAGACCCCGCCCGAGGGGCAGCTGGTGTTGGACTCGGGCCCACTTCGTGCGCAGCACGCAGAACTCCCCGCCGTCCGGGGCATCCCGGGAGCTGAACGTCACCAGTGACCAGGCCCACGTTTGCCGCCTATGACGAGGGTGTCCCCGGGGGCCCGCAGCGCACCACCGCCGGCAACTCCCTGCGGCGGCCCCCGGAACTGCCGAGCACTCGCCGGGCAGGATAGGGGAATGAGCGCGACGTTCTGCGGGCGGCCGGTAGCCGCCGACCGGGCATTGATCATGGCGATCGTCAACCGGACCCCGGATTCCTTCTACGACCGCGGTGCGACGTTCACCGACGAGGCCGCCATGGCAGCCGTGCATCGCGCGGTGGCCGAGGGTGCCGACGTCATCGACATCGGCGGGGTCAAAGCCGGGCCGGGCGTCGTCGTCGATATCGCCGAGGAGACCGCCCGGGTGGTGCCCTTCATTGAATGGGTGCGCGCGGCTTACCCGGATCAGTGCATCAGCGTCGATACCTGGCGCGCGTCGGTGGCCAGACTGTCCTGCGCGGCCGGTGCCGACATCATCAACGACACCTGGGCGGGCCATGACCCGGCTCTACCGGAGGTGGCCGCCGAGTTCGGTGCCGGTTTGGTGTGTTCCCACACCGGGGGCGCGATCCCGCGAACCCGTCCGTTCCGGGTGAACTACGGCACCACCGTGACCGGGGTCGTCGATGCCGTCATCGCCGAAGTGACCGCCGCCGCCGAGCGGGCCGTCTCGGCGGGCGTCCGGCGTGATGGTGTCCTGATCGACCCGACTCACGATTTTGGTAAGAACACCTTCCACGGGCTGACTTTGTTGCGCCATGTAAACGATCTCGTTAACACCGGATGGCCGGTCCTGATGGCCCTGAGCAATAAAGATTTCATCGGGGAGACTCTGGGTGTGGAACTGACTGAACGTCTCGAAGGCACACTCGCGGCGACCGCATTGGCTGCCGCCGATGGCGCTCGGATGTTCCGGGTGCACGAGGTGGGTCCGACTCGCCGGGTACTGGAGATGGTTGCCTCCATCAAAGGTGAACGACCACCGGCCCGAACGGTAAGGGGTCTGGCATGACTGAGCTCAGCGAGAAGCCGAAGGCGGATCGCGCATCGACGGTCAGCGAGAAGCCGAAGGCGGATCGCGCATTCTGGTTCAGCGAGAAGCCGAAGGCGGATCGCGCCTGGCCGGCTGACCGGACCTGGCACCGGCCGCCCTGGACGGTTGATGAGCTGGAGGACGCCAAAGGCGGGCGTACCGTTTCGGTGGTCCTCCCGGCCCTCAATGAGGCCGAAACCATCGGACCGGTGATCGAGACGATCACCCCGATGCTCGGCGGTCTCGTCGACGAACTCGTCGTGCTGGACTCTGGATGCACCGATGCCACCGAGGCGCGGGCGGTCGCCGCGGGCGCGCGGGTCGTGCATCGGGAGCAGGCGCTGCCCGAGATCGCGCCGCAACCGGGTAAGGGCGAGGCGTTGTGGCGGTCGTTGGCTGCCACCACCGGCGACTTCATCGTCTTCATCGATTCCGATCTGATCGGGCCCGACCCGATGTTCGTTCCGCGGCTGGTCGGTCCGATGCTTACCGGTGACGGTGTCCATCTGGTCAAAGGTTTCTACCGGCGCCCCCTCAAACATCGCGGCGGTGAGGATGCCAACGGCGGCGGTCGGGTCACCGAGCTGGTTGCCCGGCCACTGCTGGCGGCTCTTCGCCCCGAGCTCAGGTGCGTGCTGCAGCCGCTGGGTGGGGAGTACGCCGGATCTCGCGAACTGTTGACCTCGGTGCCGTTCGCGCCCGGCTACGGAGTTGAGATCGGCATTCTCATCGACACCTACGACCGGCTGGGTCTGGAGGCGATCGCCCAGGTCAATCTCGGCGTGCGCACCCATCGCAACCGGCCGCTGAATGAACTGGGCCCGATGAGCCGACAGGTCATGGCCACATTGCTGACCCGGTGCGGGATCGACGACTCCGGGATAGGACTGACCCAGTTCTTCCCCGGCGCCGACGGGTTGGACGGGTATGTCTCCCGCACCTCATCGGTGTCGTTGATCGATCGGCCGCCGATGAACACTCTGCGCTGAGTCGGCGTCCTGGCTCCCGTCGCGGCCCGCAGGTGAGGCAGGATCGCAGGTGTGACGCTCATCCTGATGTACCTCGTGGTGCTCATCCTGGTTGCCGTCGTCCTTTTCGGGGTGGCAAGCATCCTGTTCGGCCGTGGCGAGCCGTTGCCGCCACTGCCCCGGGCCACCACCGCGACCGTTCTGCCCGCCTCGGGGGTCACCGGTGCCGATGTCGAGGCCGTCAAGTTCGCTCAGGTCCTGAGGGGATACAAGACCAGCGAGGTGGACTGGGTACTCGACCGGCTCGGCGCCGAACTGGATCAGCTCCGGGGTGAACTGGCCGCCGTGCGCGCCGCCGCCGGCCTTCCGGACCCCACCGTCGAGCAACGGTTCGGGTTGGACGCTGCGGCCACGGCGGAGCCGGACGCCGGGTGACTGCGGCCGTTGAAGACGGTCGCCGCAGGTGCCCGTGGGCGCTCGCCGCGCCGGCGGGGGATCAGCAGCTGCTGCGGGACTATCACGACCACGAGTGGGGCCGGCCGGTGCGGGGCCGCACCGCACTGTTCGAGCGGCTGACGCTGGAGGGCTTCCAGAGTGGTCTGTCCTGGCTGGTCATCCTGCGGAAGCGGGAGAACTTTCGGCGGGCCTTCGCCGGTTTCGACATCGAGGCGGTGGCCGGATTCACCGGGGCCGATATCGACCGGCTGATGGCAGATCCCGGGATCGTCCGAAACCGCGCCAAGATCGAAGCCGCCATCACCAACGCCCGGGTGGCCGCCGGTCTTGACGTCGACCTGTCCGAGCTGCTGTGGGCCTACGCCCCGCCGGTGCGTTCGCGCCCGGCAACTCAGTCCGCGATGCCCACCCGCACCGCCGAGTCCACGGCGCTGGCCGGCGAACTCAGGTCCCGCGGCTTCCGGTTTGTCGGCCCCACCACTGTGTATGCGTTGATGCAGGCCACCGGGATGGTCGACGATCACCTGCAGGATTGCTGGGTGTCCGGGTACCTCGCAACCGGGAACGCCGGTAGGGAAGAATAGATAACACTAGAATCGGAGCAACCGTCACCCGACCGGTGTCGGCGGCCCTGCTTGAATCTGGAGGGAGCACTCGATGGCGGCGATGAAGCCCCGGACCGGGGACGGTCCGCTGGAAGCGACCAAGGAGGGGCGCGGCATCGTGATGCGGGTACCGCTCGAAGGCGGTGGACGACTCGTCGTCGAGCTGACCCCCGATGAGGCCGCCGCCCTAGGTGATGAGCTCAAAGGTGTCACCGGCTAGCTCCGCGGAACCCGCAGGACCCCGTGTCAACGCGCGGGGTTTGTTGCCAAGATGTGCCGCTAGTTCGACACCGCCCGGTAGATCTCCAGGGTCTGCTCGGCGATTCGGGCCCAGGAGAACTCCTCGATACAACGCCGCCGCCCCGCCGCGCCGTAGCTGCGGGCCCTTGCCGGATCCGCGATCAGAGAGTTGACGGCGGCGGACAGCCCGGACTCGAAGGACCGCGGGTCCTGCCCGTCATAGTGGACCAGAACTCCGGTCACCGCGTCATCGACAACCTCGGGGATACCGCCGACATCAGAGGCCACGACCGCGGTACCGCATGCCATGGCCTCAAGGTTCACGATGCCCAGCGGTTCGTAGACCGAAGGGCAGATGAACACCGTTGCCGCCGAGAGTATCTCGCGGATTTCCTGCACCGGCAGAAAGTCCCGGACCCAGAACACGCCGGTGCGTCTGGCGCTGAGGTCCTCGACCGCGGCGGTGATCTCGGCGGCAATCTCCGGGGTATCCGGGGCCCCGGCGCAGAGCACCAGCTGCACCTCCGGATCGAACCGGTGTGCCGCTGTGATCAGGTGCCCGACGCCCTTCTGCCGGGTGATCCGGCCGACGAAAGCAACTATCGGCCGATTCTGGTCCACTCCGAGTTCGTCAAGTACGGACTGCTGGGAATCCGGTGCGGTGGGGTACCAGGTGTCGGTGTCGACACCGTTCTTGATGACGTGCACCCGGTGGGGATCGAGCCTCGGGTACACCGACAGCACGTCGTCGCGCATCCGGGCGCTCACCGCGATTACGGCATCGGCGCCCTGCACCGCGGTACGTTCGGCCCACAGTGACACCCGATATCCGCCGCCGAGCTGCTCGGCTTTCCACGGCCGCTTGGGCTCCAGCGAATGGGCGGTCACCACATGCGGGATCGCGTGCAGCAACGCGGTGATATGCCCGGCCATACCGGCGTACCAGGTATGCGAGTGCACCACCGTCGCCTCCGCTGCGGCGGCGGCCATCCGCAGGTCGGTCGACAATGTCGCCAGTGCGGGGTTGGCATCGGCCAGTGTCGGATCGGGCTGATGGGCGAATGCGGTGGATCGCGGGGCCCCGATGCAATGCACGTCCACCGCGCAAAGCCGGCGCAGCTGCGCCACCAGCTCGGTCACGTGCACCCCGGCGCCGCCGTAAACCTCGGGCGGGTACTCCCGCGTCATCATCGCCACCCGCATAGTGCTGACCGTAATGCAGGGGCCGCCCGTCACGGCCGTACGTGGTGAAACCATCATTGCGCTAGCCGTCGCAGGCGGGGGTGGTTAGGTTTACTGCTATGAGGGAGCTGCCGCATGTGCTTGGCATCGTCCTGGCGGGGGGCGAGGGAAAGCGGCTCTACCCGCTGACTTCAGACCGGGCCAAGCCGGCGGTTCCGTTCGGCGGTGCCTACCGTTTGATCGACTTCGTACTCTCTAATCTGGTCAATGCGCGGTATTTGCGGATTTGCGTTCTCACCCAGTACAAGTCGCATTCGTTGGATCGCCATATTTCGCAGAACTGGCGGCTCAGCGGTCTCGCGGGGGAGTACATCACGCCGGTGCCCGCCCAGCAGCGACTCGGGCCCCGCTGGTACACCGGTTCGGCCGACGCGATCTACCAGTCGCTCAACCTGATCTACGACGAGGACCCTGACTACATCGTGGTTTTCGGGGCCGACCACGTATACCGGATGGACCCCGAGCAGATGGTCAAAGCCCATATCGACAGCGGTGCCGGAGCAACCGTTGCCGGTATCCGCGTCCCGCGGGCGGAGGCCGGAGCGTTCGGCTGCATGGACGCCGACGAATCCGGTCGGATCCGCGAGTTCGTGGAGAAGCCGTCCGAGCCGCCCGCCGTACCGGACAACCCGGACCAGACGTTCGTCTCGATGGGCAACTACATCTTCACCACCAAGGTGCTCATCGACGCTATCCGCGCCGACGCCGACGACGACACCTCCGACCACGATATGGGTGGTGACATCATCCCGCGTCTGGTTGCCGACGGGTCGGCCGCGGTCTACGACTTCAACAACAACGAGGTGCCCGGTGCGACCGAACGCGATCATGGGTACTGGCGCGATGTCGGCACTCTTGACGCGTTCTATGACGCGCACATGGATCTGGTGTCGGTGCACCCGGTGTTCAACCTCTACAACAAGCGCTGGCCGATCCGGGGAGAGTCGGAGAACCTGGCCCCGGCCAAGTTCGTCAACGGCGGCTCGGCTCAGGAATCGGTGGTGGGCGCCGGCAGCATCATCTCCGCGGCGTCGGTGCGCACCTCGGTGTTATCCAGCAATGTGGTCGTCGACGATGGCGCCATCGTCGAGGGCAGCGTTCTGATGCCCGGTGTCCGGGTGGGCCGCGGTGCGGTGGTCCGCCGGGCCATCCTGGACAAGAATGTCGTCGTCGGTCCCGGTGAGCAGGTGGGCGTCGACCCGGAGCGGGACCGCGAGCGTTTCGCGATCAGCGCCGGCGGTGTGGTTGCCGTCGGCAAGGGCCTCTGGGTCTAGATCACCGGCTGTTTCCGGCCGCGCGGCACCCGTCGCCCCGGCGCCGAGCAGGCGGGCATCCCGAAACCTGCCATCGGCTTCACCCGATCCGGGTCAATCCCGTGCCGCGATCAACATGCCGTCACCGAGCGGTACGAGCACCGGGGTGAGGCGGTCATCCTCGGCGATCATTCTGGCCGCCTCGCGGACGGCGTTCACGTCCGCATCGTGCGCCGCCGGATCGCCGGCCCGGCCATCCAGTGCGGCGCGGTGCAGCACAATAACCCCGCCCGGGCGCAGCAGCCGTACCCCTTCGGTGACGAAGTGCGGCTGGTCGGCCGGTGCGGCATCGACGAACACCAGGTCATAGGAGTCGTCGGCCAGTCGGGTCAGCACCTCCTGTGCCCGGCCCGCGATGAGCCGAGTTCTCCCCGGCCCGACGCCCGCTTCGGCGAAGGCCTGTTTGGCGAGCCGCTGATGCTCCGGTTCGGTGTCGATCGTGGTGAGAACACCGTCGTCCCGCATGCCCGAGATCAACCAGAGTCCGCTGACCCCGGCGCCGGTGCCCACTTCCACGACTGCCCGGCCGCCGGAGAGTCGGGCCAGCAGGCTCAGTAACGCGCCGACCGCCGGGGTTACCGCCCCCGCGCCGGCATCGACGGCGCGTTCCCGGGCCGCCGAGACGATGGCATCCTCCGAGATCGACGCCTCGGCGTGGTCCAGCACGCGGTCGGCCCGGCTGCGCGCGGGTTCGTCGATGGTGGACATTCCAGCAGCGTAGATGAACTCCCGCGGTATGTGCGCAGGCGCGGCCGAACCGTTCTCTGGCCGCTTAGACACGCCGATGGAAGCTAGTCTAAGGAAATTGCCAATAATGACGGGCTGGTGACGTTTTGCCTGCTTAACGTGCATAAGTCCCTCGCTTCTCAGCGAACGCTAAGTTAGCTCATAGCGGTCGCACACCGCCGTGGGGAAAGGTATCGGGCATGACGAGGCGCACCAGCACGACAAGGAATACCGGGCACCGCGAGGGTGTTACGACCTTTGAGGCGCCACTTCGCCGAGCGCACGAATCTCAGGAGGATCCGACGACCACCACACTGACGGCCCCGGTCACCATGTCGCGCGTTGGACGCGATGACGGCGATGGCTGGGTGGAGCCGTCCGAAGACTTGCAGGGCACCGCGGTGTTCGACGCCACCGGCGACCGCGCGGCCATGCCGTCCTGGGACGAACTGGTACGTCAGCACGCCGACCGGGTTTACCGGTTGGCCTACCGGCTGTCCGGAAATCAGCACGACGCGGAGGATCTGACCCAGGAAACCTTCATCCGAGTGTTCCGGTCGGTGCAGAACTATCAGCCCGGCACATTCGAGGGCTGGCTTCACCGCATCACGACGAACCTGTTCCTGGATATGGTCCGCCGACGGGCGCGCATCCGCATGGAGGCACTGCCCGATGACTATGACCGGGTTCCGGCCGAAGGCCCCAATCCCGAGCAGATCTACCACGATGCGCGGCTCGGCCCGGATCTACAGGCGGCTCTGGATTCCCTGCCCCCGGAGTTCCGCGCAGCGGTGGTGCTCTGCGATATCGAGGGCTTGTCCTACGAGGAGATCGGCGCCACTCTGGGAGTCAAGCTCGGTACCGTGCGAAGTCGCATCCACCGTGGTCGGCAGTCGCTGCGCGACTTCCTCGCGGCCCGGCCCGACAATCCGGTGGCCGAGGCACAGTCGGCCTGACCGCGCCGCGCCTACCGGCCGTGATGGCGAAGCGATGCCGTGGACCGCGCTACATTAAGAGCCGCGCTACATTCGTTAAGGTAAGCGCAGCGAAGGGAGCGTCGGGGATGGCCGACCCGGGTGATGTGGTCCGTCGGGCTCTGGCCTGGCTGCCGTCGAGTTTCGCCTCGCAGAGCGACGCCCCGGTCGGCGCACCGCGTCGGTTCGGCTCCACCGAGCACCTGTCCATCGAGGCGATTGCTGCCTACGTCGACGGGGAATTGCGGATGAAGGCGCACCTGCGCGCCGCCCACCACCTGACGATATGCCCGCAGTGCGCCGGTGAGGTCGAATCGCAGAGCCAGGCCCGGGCCGCTCTGCGGGAATCCATGCCGGTCAGCATGCCCAGCAACCTGATGGGGTTGCTCAACCAGATCCCGCAGTCGACAACCCCCGAAACAACACCACCGCCCGGCCCGGCGGATCAGCTGGCCGACGACGCGACGCGGGGCAGGCGCAAGCGCCGGTAGGGTGGTGCCGTCACCGAGCAGCACGCCCTCGCCTGCTGCTCAGCCATCGGAGTGAGGATAACGTGAGCCCTGATAAGGACACCTCCGGCGGCGCCCACCGGTTGGCGCCCCGACCGGTTTCGCGGCCTTCGGTCGACCCGCAGGCCACTCGCACCTTCGGGCGCCCACAGGGTGTCGAAGGCTCATTCGTCGCCGAGGGACTGCGTCCGGCCGACCACCGGAATTCCGGCGAATTCACCCCCGCGACGACGAAGCCGGACCCGGTTCTGCAAGAAGCGTTCGGCCGGCCCCATCGCGGTGCTGAGTCGCTACAGCGTCATCCGGCCGACGCCGGTGCCCTCAACGGCGTCGTCGGTGGGCCGGAGGAGCCCGACGATCCCTGGCGCGATCCGTCCGCCGGGGTGGCGCTGGGTACGCCCGCACTGGAGCGGGCGGCACCGGTCATCATCGGACCGCCGCCGGGCAAGCTCGGGGTTCGCGATGTTCTTTTCGGTGGTCGGGTCTCCTACCCGGCGCTGGCCGTACTCGCCATCACGGCGCTGCTGATCGGGGTGGCCGGCGGCTGGGTGGGTCGCAATACCGCCGAGGTGGTGGAGGCTTTCACCACTTCCAAGGTGACGTTGCCGACTTCCGATAGCGGCGAGCTCCCGGCAGGACGTTTTACGCAGGTCGCCGCCTCAGTGGCGGACTCTGTGGTCACCATCGAGACCGAGAGTGACGACACCGGGTCGCAGGGCTCCGGGGTGGTGGTCGACGGCCGCGGTTATGTCGTCACCAACAACCACGTCATCTCCGAGGCGGCGGCCAGCCCGAGCAAATTCAAGATGCGGGTCGTCTTCAACGACGGTAAGGAGGTTCCGGCCAACCTGGTCGGCCGCGACCCCAAGACCGATCTGGCCGTGCTCAAGGTCGACAATGTCGACAACCTCACCGTGGCCCGTTTCGGGGATTCCGACAAGCTGCGGGTGGGCGAAGAGGTGGTGGCGGTCGGCGCCCCGCTGGGGCTGCGGAGCACCGTCACGGCCGGAATCATCAGCGCGCTGAACCGGCCGGTCCCGCTGTCCGGCGACGGGTCCGACACCGACACCGTCATCGACGCGGTGCAGACCGACGCCTCGATCAACCATGGCAACTCCGGCGGCCCGCTGATCGATATGAAATCCGAGGTCATCGGTATCAACACCGCCGGGAAATCGTTGTCCGAGAGCGCAAGCGGACTTGGTTTCGCCATCCCGGTGAACGAGGTGAAACAAACTGTCGAGACCCTGATCAAGGACGGCAAGATCGCACACCCGACATTGGGTCTCACTGCGCGGTCGGTCAGCAATGACCTCGCCTTCGGCGCTCAGGTGGCCAACGTGAAGGTCGGCGGACCGGCGGAGAAGGCCGGTATCAAAGAGAACGACGTTGTGGTCAAGGTCGGTGACCGGACCGTCGCCGACGCCGACGAGTTCGTCGTCGCGGTCCGGCAACTGCAGATCGGCAAGGACCAGCCGATCGAGGTGATACGGGAGGGCCGCGCCGTCACGCTGACGGTCAACCCCGCCTCGGACAAATGACCTGAGGGACACCTGACGTCATGTTCGCCAATATCGGGTGGGGCGAGATGCTTCTTCTTGTCCTGGTGGGCCTGGTGGTTCTCGGACCGGAGCGGCTGCCCGGTGCGATCAGTTGGACCTCCGGCGCGATCCGGCAGGCCCGCGACTATCTCAGCGGCGCCACCAAGGACCTCCGGGAGGAACTCGGCCCGGAGTTCGCCGACCTCCGCGAGCCACTGACCGAGTTGCAGAAGCTGCGCGGTATGACGCCGCGGGCGGCTATCACCAAACACCTGCTGGACGGCGACGATTCGTTCCTGACCGGCAATTTCGACGGCGCGGCCGATGGGCGGGGCCGAAGCGACACCGGGCCGGTCAAACCGCAGAGCGCCCCTGCGCCGCCCCAGGACGCCGGCGCGCCTGCTCCTTTCGATTCCGACGCGACCTGAACGGCCTGAATGGCCGCACGCGCTAGCGGCCGCTCGGATCCAGCCCCAGCGACATCCCGGCGAGCCCACGTCGTCGGGACGCCAGCTTGTCGGCAATGCTGCGCAGCTCACGGCCGGCAGCCGAGTCGGGTGCTGACAGCACGAGCGGCACACCGGAATCGCCCGCTGTCACCAGGGCCGGGTCCATTGGAACCTGGCCGAGCAACGGCACGTCGGCTCCGACCGCCCGGGTCAGCCGTTCAGCCACCTGGAGGCCACCGCCCGCGCCGAATATCTGCATGGTGGTGCCGTCCGGCATGAGCAGCCCGGCCATATTCTCGACGACACCGACCAGGCGCTGGCGCGTCTGCAGAGCTATCGCACCGGCTCGCTCGGCCACCTCCGCAGCCGCGATTTGCGGGGTTGTCACCACCAGGATCTCCGCACTGGGCAGTAATTGAGCCACCGAGATCGCCAC
>Ga0180435_10002331_pt1 | contig 19485 bp, 12 predicted proteins | sample SS_ome_3_FD_132467 | JGI IMG/M metagenome (GOLD analysis project Ga0180435, IMG submission 132467) | Hypersaline lake sediment archaeal communities from the Salton Sea, California, USA - SS_3_S_1 metaG | ecosystem: Environmental > Aquatic > Non-marine Saline and Alkaline > Hypersaline >...
ACAAGAGCAAGCGAATACTGATGTACGAATCAGTACTTCAAACGCCGATGTTGAAGGCCTGAAGAGATGGAACAACAAGGTAGTCAGCAAGGCGCGATACCTTTCTCTTATGGAAGCGTTGTCTGCGGGCCGCATTGCTGACTATGAATACCATCTTGAATGGCTAGTTTCCTACGTAGATTCCGGGCAAAGGGTTGAGCAGTTGTTGCCTTTAACACAAGTCTACTATTTGGCAACTCTATACGGTGTTTCTCGACCGACGGAGGATAGTGTAGCGAGTGAAATTGCTGAATATCGCAATTCGTTATCTGAAGATTTCCATCCTGCGGCGACAACCACCAGACTGGTTGAGACGGTTGAGTATCTTATTGGACAGGAAAGCACCACGCCTGCTCTTAGAGACAATCATTGGGTGCAAGTCCTAGCTGCTATCGATGCGTCTGCTTCACTCCGAAACACCGGCAAACTTAAAGAATCACTGTCAGTGCTCGATGATGCAGATCATTTAGTGGACGAAACGATGGAAGAAAATGATTGTACGAGCCCATTAGTTGGTGCTGTCCACTTACGTCTCGCATCAGAGTACCTTGATACGTTGAGTGCGATGAGCAAAGTTACAACAGCAACCCCCGTTCCAGATTCTCAAGAAAGACAATATAGGCTGTTGGCGCTTGTTGACCGTACAGTCAGCGAGCTGTCTATGCTGCACTACCCGGAATTATCTTCAAAGGCGCACTTACTACTATCTTCCATTTATCAGGAGAGAAGTGATAAATCTACGGGGCCAGTTAGTGATATATATTCGAAGATGTCTGACAGATCAAAAATGATTTCCAGAGACCTTACAAATGGTGGTTAATGTTCGAAAGGCCAAGTTCATCTATGCCCGGGCTATGCGTGGACCTTGGTTTCTCAGGTAGGATTTGAGCTCGCGGAGAGCTGGACAGAAGTAGATTTTAGTCTTCGCTGGTTTCAGCCCGAGATTTAATCCGGGTGCCGGCGGCTACCCGGTCACTGGGGTGCAGGACAATTTTCTGTAGCGGTTCAACCCCATCAAGCACTTGCGCAACCAGCCCGTTATCCCGCCCCAGTTCAACCGGTTGCAAAACGGCACGTCCCGCCTGAAGCCGGAAAAGAGCCCAGTTGCCATCATCGCGGAATAACGCCGTCAGCGGCACCGCCAATGCAGTTTCGCTTTGCCAGAGTACAACCCGCACATCGACCTGATAACCGTGACCGAGACGTATCCATTGCTGCCGCGGTGATGTTAAATCAATAATGACATTGACCCGCTGCTCTTCAATTCCCAGGGCCGAGACCTTGGTGAAACCGAATGGCTCAACCCGTCGCACAATACCTTCAAGTGGCGCATCGCCACCCCAGTTATCTATATACACCTGCATCCCTGGTGCGATCCGCACGGCATCTGCAGACAGAAAATCCGCGGCAATTTCCAGATCTGCGGGATCTCCTATCTGCAGAAGCATTTCACCCGCCTGTACCACCCGCGCACTGTTGTTGGGAACCTGCAATACGGTGCCGTTCACCGGCGCCGTGATTTTGATACAAGGACAATCACCCTGACGATTCAAGGTTTCCTCGGGAGACAGCAACTGGGCCTGTGCCTGGCTCAACTCGAACCGTCGCACCTGCAGCGCGGCATTTGCCGTCGCCACTGCGGCTACAGCGGTTTTATAGAATCGCTCGGCTTCGTCAGCCTCGCGCCGGGTGATGGTGCGTTCCGAGAACAGGCGTCGCGCGCGCTGGTACTCGGCCGTTGCAAACTCCAGTTCGGCATTCGCCCGTTCAAGCTCAGCTGTGGCCAGGTCGCTGGCCGATTCAGCAGCCTGCACTGCCGCCCGTGCCTGGCTTGCGCTACGCGGATCCAGAAACGTCGGGTCACCGGGCTCGATTTCCGCCACTACAGTTTCATTTGCCACAACCGCATCACCGACGTCGAGATTAATACGGCGCATACGACCCGCCACAGGTGCAGACAGAATAAAGGTGTCGTGCACACGAGTCTGTCCTTCGGCATCTACCGTCACCGTCATCGGTCTGGAGGTTACGGTAAACAGATCTACGCGCACCGGGCGTGGCATGAATGCGAGGATCAGCGCAAGCAGGAGCAGACACGCAAGCCCTCCCCAGATAATCAGTCGTTTCATCAATGCAGACATATTTACTCCCTGGACTTAAGCACAGCGACAAGGTCGAGGCGGTCAACCCGGACACGCACTATCAGCGCTGAAACCAACGTGGCCAGTACCATGATCAGCACAGCAAAACCATAGGTGAACGGGGTGATGATCATCGGCACACGAAACAATTCATTGTTAAACATGGTGCCGATCAAATTGGCCAGTTGATAACCCAGCCAGCACCCGAGCGGCAGAGACAGGGCAAGCAGAAAGCCCACCTCACCGAGCAGAATGTAGGAAATTTCACCACGGGTAAAACCCAGCACACGCAGGGTCGCAAGTTCCCGTCCACTTTCAGACAGCGTGATACGTGCGCTGTTGTAGGCAACACCAAAGCCCATTACGCAGGCCAGCACGGAAAATATCGTGATGAACACCATGATATGTTCCATCACGGTGGCATGGAAAGAGTCGATGGCTGCCTGGCGAACCATAATCGCGCTGACCACCGGCAATCCCCGTAACTGATTGAACAACTCCGCCTGCTCATCCGTATTGAGCAGCAGATTCACGTATTCAACTCTCGGGCCCTCGCCCAGTATTCGCTGCAGTGCCTCAAGGTTCATATAGGCCGGCATACCAATGTAAGTGTCGACGATGTCTACGATTGGCACAGCCAGCTCGGGTCGCCGACCTTCCAGTATGCTCACCCACACCTCGTCACCCGCCTGCACGTCCAGCTTGCGGGCCAGGAAACTGCCGAGGATCAGGCCTTCTGCGGGTGCCGGCAGGGTTCGTTGGCGCAGATCATCATATATCGGCTGCAATGTCGCATTCACCGGGACGCCAATGATGCCACCGCGGTGCGTTCGCGGCCCGACCGACAAGTCCGCGCTGACAATACGGGACGGTTCCGCCGCCAGTACACCAGGCAACCGGGCAAGATCGGCAACCAGTTCCGGACCCTGTGCTTCCGCCACACCCACCGCTAGATGTTGTCGTTGGGCATCAAAGAAATAAGTCTGCGCCAGATATTCCAAGGCATCTTTCCACTGCAGCGCCAGTACCAACAGCGCCACGGAAGCGGCCAGACCCAATGTAGTAAGAGCAGCACGAGGCCACCAGCGACCGATGTTGCGCAGAATTATACGCGTGGCCTGATCCGGCCAGCGGCCGATAGGGCTGCGCGAAAACCAGGATCGATGAAATATCGGTGGGCTGGGTGGCAGCATTGCCTGAGCAGGCGGTAACTTCACAGCAGCGGATACCGCGCTCGCCGCACCCAGCAGACTTGAACCGAGTGTCGCCGCAGCAGCTATGGCAATGGCGGCTAAACTGGGCTGATATAGCAGCAGCGGAAAACGGAACACGTCCGCATAAAGCTGGGTGTTGTAGCGGCCGAGGGCAAATCCAAGCAAACAGCCGCCCGCGATACCCAGCAGCGCCAATCCCAGCACAATCTTCAGATAATGCAGGCCCACTTCCCAGTGGGCATAGCCAAATGCTTTCAGCAACCCAATCTGACTGCGCTCTATGGCAAGCAGGCGCCGCAACAGCATGTTGGTTAGAAATGCGGCTATCGCTAAAAATATTGCGGGGAGAATACTCGACATCGTTCGCAACTGATCCATTTCGTTGCTGACAAACCAGTTGGAAAGCTGATCCGCCCGCGCAATTGCACCAACGCCGCCATAAGTCGCCAGTGTCTGATCCAGGCGTTGCAGCACCTCGGGCAGCGATGCGTGATGATAAAGTGCAAGCGTCACGCTGTTGAATGCGCCCTGCAGATCAAACGCGGCAGCCAGGGCATCCCGCCCCATCCAGACTATGCCGAAGCGTCGATCGTCCGGCATCAGTGCACCGGGCGCAATGCTGTAGACAAATTCCGGAGACAACGCTACTCCGACCACCCGCAATGCACGGCGGCGCCCGTTTAAAACAGCAACCAGCTGATCTCCTGGCATCAAACCATGCGCATGTGCAAAAGGCTCGTTAACGATTACCTCATCGGGCCGGTCAACACCAATCCAGCGACCCTGCCGCAAAACCAGTTGGTTGAGTACCGGCTGGTGTTGCTGAGGTACGGAAACGAACTGCGCCATGGCAGGCTCTTTAAAACCCTCGATATCCAGAGTGGCCATCTGCATGATGCGGTCAGCCACCGTTCGCACACCCTCAATATCGGCAATCTGCGGCAGTACCCTGACCGGTGCGCGTTTAACAAACGCAAACACATCCGCAAAGTGATACCGTTCGTAATAAGCTGCGGTGGTACGGTCGAGTGATTCCAGAGTCGATAACGACATCACCAGGACCGCCACGCCCGAAGCAATGATCAGCGCAATCGCTGCGATCTGTCCGCGCATGCGCCACATGTCACGCAGCGCCTTGCGATCCAGGGCCTTTATCTGCATTACCAGGAAAGTTCCCGGGGCGGTCGTCGCCTTTGGTTGGTTTCAACTTTCAAAACCTGCCCGTCGGCCAGGTAAACCACCCGGTTTGCCATTTCGCCAATGACCGTATTGTGGGTAATCACCGCTGTGGTTGTGCCCAGTTCGCGGTTGACCTGATCCAACGCTTCCAGCACCAGAATGCCAGTGTCGCTGTCCAGCGCACCCGTGGGTTCATCACAAAGAAGGATCTCAGGCTGTTTAGCAACTGCCCGGGCAATTGCAACCCGTTGCTGCTCACCACCGGATAACTGGGCTGGAAAGTGATCAACTCGCTCACTCAAGCCGACCAGTTCCAGCGCGGCCGTGGCATCCATAGGCGCACGGGCAATCTCGGTGACGAGTTCAACATTTTCCCGTGCGGTAAGGCTGGGTATCAGGTTATAGAACTGGAATACAAAACCGACATGGTCCCGGCGAAAATGCGTAAGTTCCCGGTCACCGGCCTGGGTCAGATTCCTGCCGCGAAAAATGAGTTGCCCAGAGGTCGGTGTATCAAGGCCACCCAGAATGTTGAGCAAGGTCGATTTGCCGGAGCCGGAAGGGCCCAACATGACCACCAGTTCCCCCTCCGACAGGGAAAGATCCAGTCCACGCAGCGCGTACACTTCTACTTCACCGCTTGTATATACCTTTGTCAGTGCGCGGGCTTCCAGCACGTCGGAAGACTGCTGGTGTGCTGTGCTGTTCACTGCAGGAGGCATCCTTCTGATACACGCGGACCGCAAAGCATAGAGCGTGTACCCGTGCGAAAAAATACGTAACAACCGCTAACCGGCACCGCGGTCTGCGGCTTGTCTCTACGGATTCTTGAGCATGCCCACCTGGTACTGTGGCAACAGCGCATCTGCGGCTGGGCTGTGGGGGCGGCCGTAGCCTTTGGTGCGGTACTGTTGCGTTGCATCTTTGCCGCACCAGTCTGTCATCACAACCGGCGGGGTTGGATGCTGGGGTAGGTAAGCGGTGAAGTTGTAAACCACACCTTCGATGGCCATCCAGCAGTCATCGGAACTGGCGTGTCGGGCAAGCTCTTCGGCACTGATGAACCGTTGGTTGGCCATTCCGGTAACGCTGTCAGCGGCGATGTCCGTGGCGAGCACGGCATAACCCCAGATCGATACCACGCTTGACCAGAAAGCGACAAAGCAGGCAAATAAGAAGCGCTTCATAACAGGTTGAACTCCTCCATGCGAATGTGACGGCGCGGCATACCCTCACCGGTTAGAATTGTCTCGGCCAGGTTGAGCAAAGCTGACGGGCCACAGATGTAACACATACGCTGCCTGTAATCGGCCGCGCAGTCTTCGAGGAACGAGGCGGTCAACGGCCCCTGCTCGGCGAAGTAATGCGGATGCACAACGAAGCCGGGCTGGCTGGCGGCGATTCGCTCGAGCTCCGCCAGATAATAAGCCCTGCTGGGATCGTTTGCACAGTAGACGAGTTGCACGTTGACCTTTCCCGATTGGGATGCAAAAGCCCGGGCAGCAGAGACGAAAGGCGCAATACCGATACCTCCTCCGATCCACAGTGCAGCACCATCATGCTGCGGCGGCAGAAACCGTCCATAGGGTCCTTCCACGGTCGCCAGTGAACCTTCCGCGACGCGCATAAGTGCGCTGCTGGCATCACCCAGCTCCTTTATGGCGATGCGCAAACAAGGCTCCTGTGGCGCACTAACCAGCGAGTAGGGATGTTCCTCACCGCGGCCGGCTGGCAGGGCGGGATCAAGCGGCGTCAGGTAGACGAACTGGCCCGCGTCATAACGTAGCGGCGGTCCCTCCAGAGTGAGCTCTACTACCCGGGGTGCCAGTGAATTGACCCGCGTGATGCGATATTGACGTCGCGACAGCCACCTGGACAGCAGCAATCGCCACAGAAAAGCTGCGGCAGCCAGGGCGGTGAGACTGCCCCAGACCCACTCGGCGGTGACGGGTTTGAGCAGTCCGGGTAAGGCCAGCGCATGAACTAATGCCAGCACCATTGCAGCCCCGGAAAGACGATGCAGCAGCTTCCAACGCTGATACCGGGGCGATCCAAAAAAGGAAAAGGAAGGCGCCTGAAACACCATCATCAACAGCAGTGCGGCCCAACCTGACCAGACAGCCCAGGTGCTCGCCGGCGGTACGAGGGTGGCTAGGACCGCCTGAGGGCCTGCGGAAACGCTGGCCAGTGCCAGCAGTGGCGGGTGCAGCATCAGCAGCACAAAGCTGATAGCCCCCAGCCAGTGGTGCACACGCCACAGCGCCAGCAGCCCGCCGAGCGCAAGGTCGAAGCGTGGCAGCCGTACGGACAACGTCATCGCCAGCAGGAACCAGGCGAAGCCGATCAGACCAGCCGCACGGCCGAACCAGTGCAGCCAGGCGGACGTGTCCGCCGGAGTACCGACGTACAAGTCCGCCGCCAGCACGGCCAGCGGCCACGTCGCCAGAGCGATCGTCGTCAACCGTATCAGCGTGGTCATGCAACCTCAGCGCAATTTCAGGCGCGAGATACTATCACTCGCTAATTTTCCAGTACAGGATTGCAGGTTTTATGAACTCGACGACAGGTGCAGCGCGGTGCATCGGAGGCTGACAGTTTGTTGCCGGTGACGGCCGGGCCAGGTGCATGCGTGTACTGAAATACAATAAAGTTGATTGAGGAAAAGGGGGAGCAGGCGATGATCTGACGCGCATTCTTTGATTCTTAGTATAGCGAGGTCCCAGGATCTGAATTTGAAAGTGCATCTGAGTGTGGATTACAACAGGAGCCTTGAGTGACGTGGATCAAACTGGAGTGGTTGTTTCCTCCTGTCTGGTGAATAGGAACTGAAACCGCGTTTTTGATGCTGAGCTTACAGTATGGAACAAGCGCGTTTTCAGCAGGTTGGTGCCCCCAGCAGGTCTCGATGCTTGTTCGCGGCCATGTGGGATAACCAGTCTCCCGCGAAATACTTTGAGTCGATTCCCAACCCGCCCGAGTTTAGACTTTTTTAGCAGTTTTAACGCCAGTTAGCGTCTTTATTGTCATAGTCAAAACTTTTACAGAGTAGGGGTAGCTGTTAGATGCGCCATTACAGATTTGGTCTTGTTTGCCTGCTTACTTTGTTTGCGGCTGCAAGTCTTGCTGATATGCAGCACGTCGGCGCCCAAAACCCTTTGTCCGGTGCTTGGGTTATCACGCCTGGTGACGCAGGCGTTACAGCATCACCCCAGACACCTGACGCGGACTTTCCAGATATTTTTGCCTGGCAGATAAACAGCACTAATGCGGGTCGTCTCCGATATCAACTGAGTGGTCCTACAGCAGCAGATTCGTGGGTATATTCTGTCAGGCAGCGGGTTGTTGGCTTATCCGATGTCGTCGACGCGGGTGCACTGCTGGAGGTGTCCAATGGCGACCGGCGTTTTATTTTAACCTTTGGCAGTGATGCGGCTGGTGCCACACTGATCGATCTGGTGGGCAGTGATTTCCCCGATGCTGTCGATTTCACACTAGCCCCTTCACAGGTTGGACGTACGGATTACGTTCATATTGAACTCGTTTATAACGCAGACATCGGCGCTGCCTCTCTGTTTCTCGATGGCGTTTTGCGCGCCGAAGGATTTGCCGGTATTGACGCAGGTGCCGTTGCATCGAGAGTTAACTTCGGTGATGGCAGCAGTGCTGCTGTCGGTATCGTCCGTTACGCCAACGCAGGCTTTACCCTGGGATTGCCCGAGTGCGGAGATGGCAGCGACAACAATGGCGATGGCGCAACAGATGCCGATGATTCTAACTGTCAGTCTTTCAGCGACCCCAGTGAGGGTCCCTATTGCGGCGTAAACCAGGACTACGACCAGGACGGCGTTTGTGAGTTTGTTGTTGTTTCTCACCTGGAAGACAATGATCCAGCGCTCGGCGGCTGGCTGCGTCCTTCAGCTGCAACCGGACAATCCTGGCAGGGTGTTGACGAAGATCTGGGTGCAGGAAATTGTGATGCGCCTTGCCGTTACTGGAGAGTACGTGACGCTGGTACCAGCGATCTTGGCTCCTACAGGATGGACGTCGCCCCGATCAGTGCAGATATACCCTGGGAACTCCGCAGTCGCGTGCGCGTCCAGCCACAAACCATCGGGGTATCTGACCCTGCCGACTACGCTAAGAGCATGTTCGCCCGTTTTCCGTATCAGACCGGTCAACGGGAATTCGGCGTTCGATTCGGTGTAACCGCTGATGGCATCATGCAGATCAGACCATCAGGCAGTTCAGCCACAATCGATATTGGCAGCTATGGTGATTATCACGATGTTCGTGTGGTTTATGATCCCACCACTGTGAGTGCGGATATTGTGGTCAATGGCAGCGTAATCGCCGAAAATCTCTCCGGCCGCACACTCGCCACTACCTCAACTGCCCTCGTTCGCTGGGGTTCTGCATCTTCCGCTGACGTGGGTCAAAGTCATTGGCAGGAAGTGACGCTGGAACTCTTTCCCGATACTGATAACGACGGCTTGACCAATTCCGCAGAGATAGCGCTTGGCACAAACCCCTATCATGTTGACAGTGACGATGATGGTCTGGCGGACGCGGATGAGCAGGCGGCATTGACTGATCCACTGAACCCGGACTCAGACAATGATTCGCTGCTTGACGGCTGGGAAGTCGAGTCCGGATTGGACCCAAACATCGCTGATGCTGATATCGACGCAGACAATGACAATCTTACGCACCTGCAGGAGCAGGCTGTGGGCAGCAACCCTCTGCTTGCTGATAGTGACGGTGATGGCCTGGAAGATGGCTTCGAAGTACTCACAACGCTCACGGATCCAACCTTGCTCGATTCTGACGGCGACGGCTTGGACGACAGTGTTGAATTCAACACGCACAATACCGATCCGACGCTTGCTGATACAGACCTCGACGCCCTGACTGATGGTGAAGAATTAGCTCAGGGCACAAATCCGCTTATCGCTGACACTGACCTGGATGGGGTGCTGGATGGCGTCGAGGTTGCAAACAGTACAAACCCGCTGTTATTCGATACTGACGGCGATGGTTTAGGCGACGGGTTTGAACTGACCTTTGACCTTGATCCTCTGGTTGCTGGCGGCGCACAGAATGACGACGACGGCGATGGACTGACATCTCTTGCAGAACAAGCAGCACAAACCAACCCGCTATCCAGTGATACCGATGGGGATGGCGTGTCGGACGGGGACGAAATCAACACATACAACTCGAACCCCTTGCTGGCTGATACGGATAACGATGGGATGTCGGATGCCTTTGAAGTGTTGAGTAATTTGAACCCCCGCCTGGCAAGCGATGCAACCAGGGATGCTGATAATGACGGACTGTCTAATCTGGAAGAACACCAGAACGGTCTTGATGCCAACAACCCCGACAGTGATGGTGACGGCTTCCTCGATGGTGAAGAGATTTACGTTTTTGCCACCGGTGCAGCAGACGCGGACCCGATCGCGGCACCAAGCCAGTCCAGAACTGAGCTTTTGTTTGCCGCCACCGACCAGCCGCTGTTCGATAGCCTGCCAGAACCGACCTTCGTCGACTTATCCGGATTGGTTACAGAGCAAAACGGCGGCACGATAAGTCAACGTCAGGTACGAACAATTTCCAGGTCAGGACCGACCATTACCGCGCAGGACGTCTGGGATGAAGGTGTTGCGCAGTGTGATGCAAGCACAACGAATATTCCTCTCAATGACGAGATTGTCGCTTGCAGAGACTTCTCCGTATCCCCCACTCGAGCCGAGTGTATTGCAGGTGGCAATGTGAGTTTTGCCAGCCGCAGCATTGGCTGCTGCGCCAACGTGGTGACCGGGGTGATCGCGCCATTGGACGATATAAACAATGGCTGCACGCCTCTGGTCAACTCGGTGCAAAGCTTCACTGTCACCGAAATCAACAGCCTTGCTGGAGGCCCCTATGTCAGTCCTACCTCGATAAATATCGGCAGTGGCTTTGGCCCTCGGCCAACAAGTGATACCCCGCTGCCCGCGCGCGATTACCAGATTGGGGTCGAAGTGAGCCAGTCGTTAAACGTTACCGGGGGCTTAACCATTACCCCAGGGCTTTCAAGTGCTGCACCCGGTGACATAGACCTCTACTACGCTACTGCCGCGGTGGTCTCAGCAAACCGCACCTCTTTGCCCGCAGGACAGGTATTCACCCTCGAACTGAGTCACCGCCCCAGGGAATACAGGGGTGATGATTTCCGCGGAACCGGCTCTGATTGCACGATCGAAGGGGCGGGATTGCGGGGGTCCTGCATGTCCACCAGATGGCCGTCGTTCCTGACCAGTCTCTCGATGGACTTTGAAATCGGCGTTAACACGGACGCGCAAATCTGGTCGATTGATCCGGAAACCGGCGACCAATTGCAGACGACCCTGAGCATCATCGATGAGTCGGTCAGTAGAAGTTATGAGATCGCCGCTCTGGATTGGCGGATCGGCGAAAGTCTGGATGCGCGGTTGTTCAACGGTGTGCCGGATTTACCGGAAATCGTTCGGGCTGAAGTGTCGATATCCAATGATGACCTCGACCTTCTGGGTACAGGTATGTGGGACTCTCCGTTTGAGTTGCCCGCCGTTGGCGTTGATTTTCCCTTTGGTGTCTGTCCCTGGAAAAACATTAATCAGTTGCTGTGTGTGGGTGATGTCGGTGCGCTGTTGACCGGGGGCACAAATCTCGCAACTTTGATTCTGCAGATACCTGAGCTGAATACTCCGGTTACGCCACCAGGTTCTTCAATTACCGATCGTGGTTTTTATGGGGGGCTGGATTCACAAATACCACAAACGCTGGCCGAACCTGCCCGACATTACCTTAACGATGAAGGGCATCTGATAAACACCCTGCCAAACAAACTGCGCCCACTGGTCAATCTGCAGGCCTTAGACGGTTCGCCTGAAGGTTTTCTGGATGCCTTTGTAAACGATCGTACAACCCACGATTCAGATGTATTCCGTGCCGAACTGGACATCGATGGCCTGGTCTGCCTTGGTACAGCCGCCTGTCTGGGTGCAGAAGCCGGCATTACCAGGGTCCTCACGTTGGCGTTGGACGCCATTGATCTGGATGTTGTGACCTGGACTGGATGGAATGCCAGTTATACCTTCCGGCCGAACGTGGAAGCTCAGCTGCGCTTCAGTCAGGATACTGAGGTTTTTGACGCCGAAACCAGTCAATGGATTACCGTCCAAGCCGGTCAACCTTACACGGTTCTGGTACCGGCCTGGACGGACAGAACCACCAGTCTGTCAGTGACTCTACCTGACGGCGGCGTAGACGTTGCCGTCGATTATTCGTTTGTGAACAACGAATTCACCAGCGAAGCGTATTACAACGTCAAAGTAGCCTCGGTAGCGAATTACATGCAGGCACAGTTCAACGGGCTGGTGGCTGATTTGTTCGAAGGGGCAGCCGGCTTTCCACTGCGCATTGGCCTGCTGGGCACCGTCTCTGAGTTACCCGCAATCAACGCCGATGCTCTGGTAAGTACACAAACGCTCAGTGGCGCACAAATGAGTTTTCCAGGTCAATCGCTTTCGATCATAGACAGGGGCCTGGATACAGATGGTGATGGGCTTGAAAACGACCTGGAAAATGCAACCTGCACAGCAGTCGGTGATGCTGACACGGATGATGATGGCCTGCCGGATGGTCTTGAAGATTCGAATCGAAATGGCACAGTTGACCCGGGTGAATCTGATCCCTGTCTGGCCGACACGGATGGGGACGGTTTGCTGGACGGGTTCGAGCGCGGACTTGTTACACCTGATGCGGATACTGATCTTGCGGTGTTCATCGCAAATCCAACCCCCATTTTACGCAGCAGTCCAGTCAGTACCGACTCAGATGGGGACGGCTATTCCGATTTCGACGAAGTGAATGGCGGAGGAGATCCGTTGGATCCAGCCAGCTGCCCGATCGATCAATGCTCATCAAGTGTACTGAAGATCATCAGAATGATTCAGTAGGCGGTTAGAAGTTCTACTAAGACTCAAAAGGTAACTTATTTCCAGCTCGAGTTTGTCCGTAGGTCGCGCAAGCACGTTGAGGCCTCGTTCGCGGGCGTCGCTGCCAATCGAAAACCCTGACAATAACCAGTTGACGACGTTTTTATGAGGCTTGAATTCTCCGGCTGCATCAGAATGTCCTGATCAGCTTACCAGCCGCTCGATCTTATCGAGCAATTCGTTTTCGTCCAGGAAATGCATGCACATGGCGACACCCCAGCCTCCCCACATAAGCCAGGTAATGAGGGTGTCCCATCGCCTGAGTGGGTGCACCTCTTCGGGCTCTTCCTCGCCCCAGGGTGTGTCCGACATGTGCGGCACAAACATCGTCACATACAGCGTTGCAAAGAAGGCAGCCGTCCCAATCAGAAAGGGGACCAGGAACCAGGGATTACTCATACAGTTCGACTCACCACGTTTAATGGTTCAGATGGAACGCGCCCGTCAGAGATCAACCAGGCGCTTGTTTGGGTAGAAGGCCAGCATCAGCTGTTCCTTAATCGATAGCGGTACAGCCTTACCGGCACCGGTCTGTTTGACATCGCTTGTAGTATCACCACAGTAGGTACCAAAGACCCGGTCCCAGAGGATAATGTAACAGCCGTAATTCGAGTCGCTCTGCCGGCGATTCAGCGAATGGTGAACGTGATGCTGAGGGGCGGTGGCGAAAATCCAATCGTAGACTGGCAGAGTCTTCAGCGGCAGGTTCGAGTGATTGAACTTACCCGTCCACATGCCAAACGCTGCAGAAACTGCAAGTACCTCGTCGCTCGCGCCGATGAACGCCAGGACCATCACCCGACCCAGAGTAAGCGCCAGGTATTCGAACGGATGCGTTCGATCGCCTCGCAGGAAACTCATTTTCGTAATGTGGTGATGGGTTGCATGCATACGCCACCAGAACAGGACCTCGTGCTGCACACGGTGTAGCCAGTAATAGGGAAAAGCCGTACAAATGCGTATAAAGATGACTGCGCCAAACAGACCGAGCACGGTTGTCGGCTCGATACTGATCTCCAGGAAGGTTCGATCACGGATGGCGCGGAAACCCTCGGAAAGCGGCGTGCGATACATGTCGGTTATCAGCGGCGCCCAGAGGAACGCGCCCATCGCAACCCAAAAGCCATCCTCGGCCAGTTCGGATGGTTTGAGCTTCCAATCGCCTCGGCCCCAGCGCCGCTCGGCCCAAACAAACAATGGGATCGGAAGGAAGATCATCACCAGGGCGAAGAGCATTCGGTCTTCCTCTGCCCAAACACCACTGAGGAGCGTGACGGCGACAAGGAGCGGTGCACCCATCGCAACAGCTGGCTGCAACACCGTCCAGAAGATATCTTTCCAGGTTCTGGTTGTCGGTCCGGGTTCTGTGCTCTGCGACAGCTCAACAGGGTCCAGTGCATTCTCGCTCATGAAAGACGCTCCATTTCTTACTTCGAGTCTGGCCATTCTTTATTCATGTTTTTATGTCTGCAAAAAACAGACCAAACGTAAACCTCCGTTTGGAAGCGAATAGATGGTGCATTACCCAGGGGAAAGGTCGAGCAGGGAAGTCAATGCAGCACTGAGATGATGCATGGGCGGCTCGAAATGATGCATTCTAGTGCATGTTAAGTTTGCCACGAGTTCACCGGCAATACTGAAGACCCACCCAGTGTACAGAAACTGCTGTTTCCAGACCTGTGTTAACCAGGCAGTTCACATGGCACGTGATTTGCTGACTTAACGGACACCCGAGCGCCGCAAGTGCCACTCGTACCCGAACTAGCGCTTACCCGAAACAGACAGTAGGAAATCAAGAACTGAAATGACGACCGAAAATAATAGTCCCGAGGCAGACAACGAGGTCCCACCAGTAGCCCGCATGTTCGGGCGCGCTGTCTCTGAGTGGGTCGTGTACAGCTTTATCGCCTTCAGCGTTATAGCCGTGATCTTCGGCTCGATGGTTGGCGGCGAGCGCGATGCCCAGGCCGAGCGCGCCATGGCAACGCTGGGTGCGCTCACCGAAGTGGCGGAAAACAAAGCCGCCGCAGGCAGCCCCTTCGTCTGCGATGACACGCTCCTCGATCCCGAACTGCTTGTGAATGACTACCTTACACTATCCATTCGGCAGGCCCCGATTGATGAAGATAACAAGTCTCTGGGTTACGGCCCGGCTCTTTATGTCAGCGTCGTGGAAAAGGAAGTGTCGGGAGACACCTGGGACACTGCGAAGCGACTGATGGACCTCGTCGAGAAAGCAGGTAAGAAAGAAGATGAAGTAGCCGAGTTAGAAGAAGACAAAAAGCCCAAAAACCGTCTGCGCGAGGTACGTAAAAAGGGTTTTGGCGAGGATGAGGACTACCTGCGGTACTACATCCTTGCTTCTGAGATTGCGAGCTGTAGTCAGGATGCCTGATGGTTTTTGTGGTCGTGACAAGCCGAAATATTAACCCCTGTACAAGGGGCTCGTTCAAAGTGCGTCAGTTCGTGTGAAAGGCGCTCCGCGCACCTGTGCCCAGGCTGGGTACTACCCTGGGTTTGTTGATCTGAATCTTTATATGCAGCGTGCTGTTACGCTTGCACTGGCGACACCGCTACTTGTTTCAGCCTCAATCTTACGCGACTTGGCGCGCGGTGAAAGAATCTTAGCCGAGGCGCTATGAACATATCAGGTTCGTGCGGAGATAGTTAGGCCACCGCATATAAGGGGAACTCATTATATGATTAGCCGCACAACTCATTATTCTGTGAACAAACAAACAGTGAGTTGTGAGTTATGGCAAAAACCAAAGTATTTGTTGTCCTGGACCCCACCTGCATGGAACAGGCTGCGCTGGAATGGGGCGAACAGATTGCGCGGGAGCTGGGTATTCATCGCGCGATAGATGCAAGCTTACATGTGTACTGCTGTATCAACAGCGAATCCGTTGCCTTGGTGCAAGGCGAAGGCGTGGACGAGGCCAAAAAAGCAACCCAGGCACGGGTTGCCGGTTGGTTGGAGCGCCTGGTTGCACAATCCCGCGCAGACGGATTGGACGTGCAAACGGAAGTAGAGTGGAATGATGACTGGCGTAAAGCCATCGTCAGAGCCGCCGAGCGGCAGGAAAGCTCACTGGTCATCAAGAACATGACGCCTCACTCGCGGTTTGTGCGCATGCTTCGCGAAACGTCGGATTGGACGCTCATCCGCGAGTGCAACTGCCCGATACTGCTGGTGAAAACCGGACGACCCTATCAGATCAAGAAAATTCTCGCCGCGGTCAAGCACAACCCGGACAATGAGGACTACGAAAAGGCCAATGACAATGTGCTGGCCGTCGCCCGGGCCTGGGCAGAGGATATGGGTGCGGAGCTACATGCCGTCAGTTGTTACGAGTTTACCGATCGTCCGGATCGCCAGCGTTTCGCTGACCGTTGCGGGTTGCCGCGCAATCAGGTGTCTGCCGCATCGGGCGCGCCGGAAGAAGTCATCTCCGAGATCGCCAGAGACCGAGGCAGTGATGTGGTAGTGATCGCCCGTGTTGCGCGCGCTGAGTCTCCAGACACTATTGGTAAAACCGCGCGCAAGCTGATAGACGAAATTGACACGGAAGTGCTGATTCTACCTATAAACGCTGCGCCGATCAGCTGACGGCAAATGCCGCTGTAAGCGCAAGATTTTCAACAGGTGAGAAAGATGAGTGAGTTTGAAGAAGTCCTGGTTCCGGTAGATGGGTCCGAAAGCGCCGAGCGGGCAGCCCTGTTTGGTGCGCGTCTAGCCTGCGCACTTGAATGCACCTTAACCTTTACCCACGTTGTGGCGCTGACGCCTGAATCAGTCATGGCCATGTCCAAGATGAGCCCAGAGGAAATTCAACACCACCAACAACAAACTGCAGGACCGCTGCTTGAACAGGCTGAGGCCGCAATTGCCGATCATGATATTCGCGTCACAGCTGAGCTGTTGGTCCTGGTTGGTGATCCGGCAGAGGAGATTCTGAATTATCTGGACAAACACCCTAAAACGCTGGTTGTTATGGGGCGCCGAGGTCAGTCAGCCATCAGACGATTGGCCATGGGCGGCGTCAGTGACAAAATTATGCGCTACGCGGAAGGACCCGTCACCCTGGTGACCTGATCCGTAAAAAACTGAGTGTCTATCGTTCCTTTTCCTGCTTTTAGACACCCAGGTGTTTGATGTAACTTTTCCCAAGCGCGTTGCAATCCATCTATCAGGCGCCCGCGTACAACGTTCGAAGCTATAAATCGCAGTGTCCTGCAGCATTTCCTGCGCTGCTCAGCTTGCGAGAAACTTACGAGACGCAGAGTAATGGCCCCTTTTCCCGACATATTCACAGAGATGGCCGTACTGCTGCTGATCGCTGCGGTTGTGGGAGCAATTGGTGTTCGTTTGCGTCAACCTCTGATCGTGTCGTTTATTGCTGTGGGTATTCTCGTCGGCCCGTCGATGCTCGGTTGGGTCAGTGCAGATGATCAGATCGATCTGCTGGCAAAATTTGGCATTACCCTACTTTTGTTTGTTGTTGGCCTGAAACTCGATCTGCATATCATCCGCACTATGGGGCCCGTTGCGCTGGCAACCGGACTTGGCCAGGTGGCATTCACCAGCATTATCGGCTACCTGATTGGCTACGCATTCGGCATGCCGCCCGTCACCGCTCTGTATGTCGCGATTGCCCTGACGTTCTCCAGCACCATCATTATTGTCAAGCTGCTCTCTGACAAACGCGAAGTCGATACGCTGCACGGACGCATCGCGCTTGGCTTCCTCATCGTTCAGGACCTTGTGGTTGTGCTGATGATGATTGGCCTCAACGCGCTGGGTGAAAGTGAAAACACCTCCCTTGGACAAGCTACCCTCAGCGCGATTGTGAAAGGTACCGGGTTTCTGCTGTTTGTCGGGCTGGCGATGCGTTACGTCTTGCCGCGCCTTTTGAAAACGCTGTCTCGCTCCCAGGAGTTAATGGTACTTTTTGCTATCGCCTGGGGCTTGGCGCTTGCTGCTTTGGGTGTGATGCTCGGCTTCAGTAAAGAAGTAGGGGCTTTTGTTGCCGGTGTGTCTTTAGCTTCCACACCTTATCGAGATGCACTTGGTGCACGGCTGACCAGTGTGCGCGACTTTTTGCTGCTGTTTTTCTTCATTGATCTCGGTGCGCACCTGGACATCGGGTTGCTCGGCGCACAACTGACACAATCACTGGTGTTCTCACTGTTTGTTCTGATTGGAAATCCCCTCATTGTCATGGTCATTATGGGGCTCCTCGGTTATCGCAGTCGGACTTCTTTTCTCGCCGGCCTCACCGTCGCGCAGATCAGCGAGTTCTCGTTGATCCTGGGCGCGCTTGGATTAAGCCTGGGACACATCAATGCCGAGACGATGGGACTGATAACCATGGTGGGTCTGATTACTATCAGCGCATCCACGTACATGATTATCTACTCACACCCGCTCTACGATCGCCTGGAACCGTGGTTGAGAATCTTTGAACGCGGCAATGCACATCAACCCACATCAGAAAATGAACTGCCGCAGGATGCTGTCCCCACACTCATTCTCTTTGGCCTGGGAAGATACGGCAGCGCAATGACCCGGGCTTTACGCGACAAAGGCTGGCGCGTATTGACTGTTGATCTGAACCCCGATCTGGTTCGCAGCGGTGACAGCATGGGTTATCCGGTGATGTTTGGAGACGCCGAAGATCCGGAGTTTGTGGCAACTCTGCCACTGACCAACGTGTCATGGGTTGTGAGCACCGCCCGCGAACGCCACGTTAATCTGTCGCTACTCCACACTCTGCAGAGTCTTGGGTTCAGTGGTTGCACAGCGGTTGCGGTCCATCACCCTGAAGATCTGGTCAGTCTTCAGCACGCGGGAGCCAATTTGGTTCTTGCGCCTTTCGAAGATGCCGGACGCGAAGCCGCTGACCGGCTCGTAGAAGAAGAATTTCCCCACCCACTACGCGACATAGAGGCGGATTCTGGAGCCCGTGTCGACCCAGAGAGTTAAGTAGATGCAGCGATTTAAAAACATCTTATGTGTCCTTGAACATGGTGAAGTCAGCAAGCCCGCATTAGAGCGGGCGGTTGAACTTGCAGAGAGTAACCAGGCCGATTTAACGGTGATTGAGGTGCTGCCGGAAGTGCCCATCGGCGCACATGTACTTGATGGTGGGCTGGACCCAGAACAGCTAAAGGCCGCCATAAAGAGTAAACATGAGCAGCAGATGGCGCCTTTGCTTGCCCCCTACGACGAGCGTCTTCCCATCGATCATAAAATTCTGTTTGGTACGTCGTTTCTTGAAGTTATTCGAGAAGTGCTGCGCCACGAACATGATCTGGTGATCAAGTGTCCTGAATCTCCCGGCTGGCTGGACCGGTTTCTCGCCGGAGACGACATGCATCTTTTGCGCAAGTGCCCTTGCCCTGTATGGTTTATCAAACCGCACGCAGCAGGATCATTCAAACGCATACTTGCTGCAGTTGATGTTGATGAATTTTATGCACCACAAGAAATGAATACCCGCCGCATGCTGAATGTACAGATTCTGGAAATGGCGGCTTCCTTAGCACTATCAGAATCTGCGGACCTGCACATCGTTCATGCGTGGACATCAATGACTGAAATGGTTGATGGCCTGGCGTTCTCGTCGGACATACCACGAGAGCAGCAGGCAGCTCGCATTGATAATGAGCGACGCCACCAACAGAACCTTCTGGATACGATGATACAGAACACCAAAAACAACAATCATGATGCGCGTGAGGCGTTGGACTATCTCAAACCGCGCACGCATCTGGTAAAAGGTTCCCCGCGCAAAGAAGTGCCTGCACTTGCAGAAAGTCTGGGCGTTGATTGCCTTGTCATGGGCACCGTGGCGCGAACCGGAATTCGCGGATTTTTCATGGGCAATA
>Ga0180435_10002332_pt1 | contig 19482 bp, 12 predicted proteins | sample SS_ome_3_FD_132467 | JGI IMG/M metagenome (GOLD analysis project Ga0180435, IMG submission 132467) | Hypersaline lake sediment archaeal communities from the Salton Sea, California, USA - SS_3_S_1 metaG | ecosystem: Environmental > Aquatic > Non-marine Saline and Alkaline > Hypersaline >...
CTGGATGTACTGGAAGGCCTGGTCGAAATTGCCCAGCAGCGGCTTGGCGACGATCATCGCGATCACCATGGCCGTGAGGCTGACCGTGCGCCCGATGCGCACGAGTTTCTGCTCGTCCGCCCCGCGGTTCACGTGGTGGCGGTAGAAGTCCATGGTGAAAATGGTCGAGATGGAATTCATCATCGAGGCCAGCGAGGAGACGATCGCCGCGATCAGCGCCGCGAACACCAGGCCGAGCAGGCCGGTGGGCAGCAGGCGCATCACCGTCGGGTAAGCGCGGTCCGGCGCCTCCAGTTCCGGCGCCAGCATCACGGCGGCCACGCCGGGCAGCACCACGATCACCGGGATCAGCATCTTCAGGTAGGCCGCGAACATGATGCCCTTCTGCGCCTCGGGCACGCTCTTGGCGGCCAGCGCGCGCTGGATGATGTACTGGTTGAAGCCCCAGTAGCTGAGGTTCATGATCCACATGCCACCGACCAGGACGGAAATTCCCGGCAGGTACTGGTAGTTCGGGTTGTCCTTGCTGAAGATCAGGTCGAACTTCTCGGGCGCCTGATCGAGCAGGATGCCGAAGCCGGCCAGCATGCCCTCGCCGCCGGCGACCTGGTCCAGCGCGATGCCGGCAATGAACAGGCCGCCAAGCACCAGCAGCGTGACCTGGATGATGTCGGTCAGGGCTACCGCCTTCAGCCCTCCGTACAGCGAGTAAGCGACGGCAAATACGCCCAGGGCGACCATGCCCCAGATGAGGTCCAGCCCGGTCACGGTGTTCACCGCCTGCGCGCCCAGCCACAGGATCGAGGTCAGGTTAACGAACACGTAAACGCCCAGCCAGAAAAACGCCATCACCATGCGCACGCGGTGGTCGTAACGCTGCTCCAGGAACTGCGGCATGGTGTAGATCTGGTGCTTCAGGAACACCGGCAGCAGGTACTTGCCGACGAGGATCAGCGTCAGCGCCGCCATCCATTCGTAGGCGCCGATCGCGATGCCCATCACCCAGGCCGAGCCCGACATGCCGATGATCTGCTCGGCGGAAATGTTGGCCGCGATCAGCGAGGCGCCGATGGCCCACCAGGGCAGCGCGCGACCGGCCAGGAAGTAGTCGCTGGAAGTTTTTTCGTGCCCCGCCTTTTCACGCGACACCCACTGGGCGATGACCAGGAGAAAGGCCGCGTAAAACGCGACGACGGCGAGGTCGAGGGTTTCCAGGTGCATAACGGTTTCCTTAGTTCTTTAACAATCCCCAATCGAAATCGGGCACGGCATAGAAGCATTGATATTCGCGATCGATGCCTGAATGCATTTCATCAAGAGCTTGCCTCCAGATCGAGCACCTGGGCGCCACCGGCGGGTCGTGAAACATAAATTGCCGGTTCGATACCCGTGCGGGAAGCGTAGTCACTCCCGATCGCCTCTGCAATTTCTTCTACAGCAGCGGTTTGAACAAGACTCACGGTGCAGCCACCAAAGCCCCCGCCGGTCATTCGCGATCCGAAAACACCTCCCGACTTGCCACGCACCCGCGCCAGTTCCACCAACAGGTCCAGTTCAGGGCAACTTATTTCAAAGTCGTCACGCATGGAGGCGTGGCTCAGGTACATGAGGCTTCCGGCCTTTTCCCACCGGCTTGAAGCCACCGCGTCGGCCATTTCGAGGGTTCTCTGATTCTCCGTAATGATGTGTTTCGCACGCCTGAAGTACACATCATCCATTGCAGCGCGTTGTTGAACCAGGCATTCCAGATTCGCATCTCGCAGGGCCGAAACCCCGAGTATTTCCGCTGCCCGTTCACACTGGACGCGGCGTTGCGGGTATTCACTTTCCGTCAATTCATGCTTCACGTTGCTGTTGATGATGAGCAACTCCACATCGGGGTCAGTGAACGGAATGGCGCGGGGTTCAGCCAAACGACAGTCCAGCAACATCAAATGGTCGATCTGGCAAGCGGCAGATGCAAACTGGTCCATGATTCCGCATGGCATGCCTGCATATTCATGCTCTGCAAATTGAGCAATAAAGGCTTTGCGTTGGCTGCCGATAGCCTTTCCCACAGCAGCCTCGATCAGCGTCGCGGTCGCGATCTCCAGCGCCGCACTGCTCGATAATCCCGCGCCCAACGGCACATCTGACAGCACCAGAATCTCCATCGGTTTGGACGAAAATCCCTCGGCACCGTATCCGTCGACCACTCCGCGCAGGTAGTTCGACCAGTCACCGTTGCGCTTACCCCGCGGATCGCCTGCATGAAATGCCCGGGAATCATTGAAGTTCAGGCTATGAACCATGAATTCATCACCCGTGGCCGGTCCGCCGGCCAGTACGATATAGCGATCTATGGCCATCGGCAGGACGAAACCGTCGTTGTAATCTGTGTGTTCCCCCATCAGGTTCACACGACCGGGGGCAGCGGCCATCCACTTTGGGTGTCGGCCAAAGTGAGCATGAAACGCCGTCGCAGCCTTCTTTGCCTGTTCTGCCAGATCCGCGGACCGCAGCAAGCGCGAACCATGAAACACCTGCTGAGAACCACTGGTTTTTTGTATCATCAGTGTGTTTTCCAAAGCGCAGTTGTCATTGCAAAGAACTCACGGCTATCTCAAAAGCTACTCACTGTGCTGGTCAAAGAAATCCAGTGTAAGTCCCCAGGACCATGAAAAACCCGATTCGTGCCCCATTTCCGCCCTGCAGTCCAGCACCGGCGGCAGGGAATCCCCTGTGGAACAATAGCTGCGGCAATCGATACCGTCCAGGCCGGTTTCTACCGGCTGGGCGGGCTCCCGGGTTGAGCAAACGAGCGCCTCAGCCCAGACCCGCATGATGGCCGTTGCGCTGGTGTAATAAAAGCGATCGACATCACTCGTGGTGGTCCATCCTGCATTTTCCCACTCACCCGGTGGCACCGTCCTATCCAGGGTTCCGGTAGTCAGCAGAACCGGCATGCCTGGTCCTTTTCCGGGGCCGTCAGCATAACCACGGTGAGGAAGCCCGATATTCGGCGCAATGGCGCGGAACAAGGGCGCACTCGCCGGATTCTGCGCAAGTTCCCAGACAAACATGCCGCCATTGGACGACCCCGTCGCGTAGATCCGGCCGGTATCCACGCAAAGGCGTGCTTCGATGCGCTCCAGCAGCGCCAGGGTAAATTCAACGTCGCCGCCGGGTTTGCCCTGGCAATGGGTCCAGCCACAATGGTTCTTCGCGATGCCCGCCTCTTTGCACGATGGATACGTATATTCCGGAGTGAGTTCCAGATCGCATATCGGGTTGCCGTCACCATCGATGCCGCTGGTGGACCCCCGGAATGACCATGAGTTGTTCTTGCCGTCGGGTGCGCCCGAGCCTATGCCACGGGGCGCCACGATGATGAATCCGCGCCGGTCGGCCTCTTTCCTGACCAGCGAGATATCGAGATAGTCGTTCTCGTCCCCGCCCCAGCCGTGAAAAGCGATCACCAGCGGGGCCGGCTTTGCATTGCTGTAAGCGGATGGAACGTGAACACGGTAGATGCGCTCCAGCTCGTCAAAATTCATCTTGAACGTGCCGCTCTTAGGTGATGCATCGAGCCGGCAGCCCGGGCTGCCGTCTCCAAGGCATGCCGCCGATGCGCCAGTGAAAGCCAGCGCAGCGGCCAGCATCGCGAGTATTTTTTGATTCATTGTCATGGTTTCGTCATTGAGTCGAGGGCTATTCGCCTTTCCAGTCCGGTTTGCGCTTTTCGACGAAGGCCCTGGCGCCCTCCCGGGCATCACTGCTGGCCAACATTTTCATGAAGGCCGGCCATTTCCTGGAACGGAGCGCCGCGTAGCTCTCTTCGAAAGTCATGTTTTCCGTGAGGTGAACGGCCTCCTTGATCGCCGCCAGCGACAAGGGCGCCGCCAGGCAGAGTTCTTCGGCCAGGCCACGAGCTTCTTCCAACAGGGCCTCGGCTGGAACGACCTTGTTGATCATGCCCAACTCTTCGAGTTCACGCGCCTTGATCCGCCGGCCGGTCATCAGGATTTCAAAGGCTTTCTGGCGGGGGAACAACTTCGGAAACATGAAGGTGCCGACGTCCGGGCACATGCCGATCCGGATTTCAGGCAACATGAACTCCGCGTGATCGGCTGCGATGACGAAGTCGGCACGAGTCAGCATCTCAAAGCCCGCACCCACGGCAAGCCCGTTGACGGCACAGATCACCGGCTTGAGCAAGTCGGTCATCTCCGGAAATCCTCCGAAGCCCCCCTCGCCAAAGTCTTCAAGGTAGTCTTCCCCCTCTGCTACGGCGTTGAGATCCCATCCGGCTGAGAAAAATTTTTCGCCGGCGCCGCTCAGGATGGCCACGCGCAAGCCGGGATCATCGCGGAACCCGGCAAAAACGCGGCCCATTTCACGGCTCAGCGCGGCGTCCAGCGTATTGGCTTTGGGCCGATCGAGTAAGATCTCCAGGATTTTTCCGTTGCGGGTAATTTTCAGAAACTCGCTCATTGAGCGTCTCCTTTGGCAGTTTCTTCCAGGCTTACGAGGGCGTCGACGGCGACGGCGCCCAGGCCCTCCGGCAGGACCAGAAGCGGATTGACATCCAGTTCCAGCAAGCGATCTGCGTGATCCTCGGCAAATCGTGCAATAGCCAGGATCGAGTCCACGGCAGCTTCGATGTCGGCCACCGGAGCGTTTCGATAGCCCTGCAGCAGGTTGACGGACTTGAGCGACAGCAACGCGCCCAAGACGGATTCGCGACTGGCAGGCAATAGCAGCGTGGCATAATCTTTCAGGATCTCCACCAGCACGCCGCCGAAACCCACCAGCAGGGTCGGCCCGAACTGTTCGTCCCGGTGCACCCCCACGATCAGCTCGCTCACCGGGTTCGTAATCATCTCGGCGATAATGAACCGCTCGGCAAGCGCGGCCATCTCCTCCACCGCTGTCGCCACGGCATCGGCATTTTCCAGGTTCAGCCTGGCAGCACCGCTTTCGGTCTTGTGCGCAATTCCCAGCGCCTTGACCACTACCGGGTAGCCGATTCGCCGGGCGGCAGCCATCGCCGCGGCAGGATCGGTGACGATCTCCATCTGCGGACAGCGAACGCCGTATTCGGCCAATTGGCTCAGCGCTTCGGCTTCATCCAGCATGACCGGGATGGACTCTTCCGAACGACTTATCGCCTGCAGCAGGGGCGGATGCTCCAGATATTTCCAGGCGGCCCCGATGGTAACCGCGGCCGCGAGGCCATCAAGCGCCGCGCCGGTTCCGGTCAGCGGCACCACGCCCGCCGCGATCAGGCGGTCGGCGACGCTCTCGGATATGGTGTCAGAAAATGTGGAGAGAACGACACCGGGTGTTCCCGAGGCGCGCTTGGCGCGAACCATGCCTTCTTCGGCCCCGCTCCATTCCGATGGATCGCAGCGGTCGGCACGCGGATAGTCGAGCACGCATATCACGGCGTCGAAATCATCTCGCATGAAGGCCTCGAACGTGGCCGACAGGCGATCTGCATCGTTCCAGTCCCACATCTGAAAATCGAAGGGATTGGCGACCCTGACCTGCGGGTGCACGCGTGACTCGAGTTCACGCACCGTTTCCGCGGAGAGTTCGGGAATATCCAGCGGCAGGCCTTCCATCGCGTCCGCAACCAGGGCCAGGTCACCGCCGGAAGTGCTCATGATACCGATTCGTCCGCCATCCAGCGGGCCCAGCAGGTGCAGCACCTTGAGCGCTTCGACCAGGGCTTCGAGCGAGTACACACGTGCGACGCCGGAACGGCTGAACAGGGCATTGACCAGTTCATCCGGGCCGGCCATGGACGCCGTATGCGAGAGAACGAGCTGACGCGCCGTTTCCGATCGACCGGTCTTGATCGCCACAACGGGCTTGCCGAGCTGGCGGGCGAACCGCACGGCGTCCTCGAAAGCAGCCGGGCTGGAGACGGATTCCAGGTAGAGCCCGATCGCGGTGACATTTTCGTTTTCCGCAAATATACGGATTGCATCCTGGAGGTCGAATTTCAGCTTGTTACCCAGGCACAGCATGTAAGCGATCGGCAGGCCGCGCCTCTGCATCGTCAGGTTGAACGCGACGTTGGAGGACATGCTGATGATGGCGACACCACGGTCCACGCGGCGAGCGCCCTGCTGATCGGGCCACAGCGCCGCGCCGTCGATAAAGTTCAGCAGTCCGTAGCAATTGGGACCAATCAGGGGCATGTCGCCGGATGCGGCAAGCAGTTGCCGGGCCAGTTCCCTGCCCTCATCCCCCGACTCGGAAAAACCGGATGCAAAGCACACCGCCCCACCCGCGCCCATCTCGGCGAGATCACGCACGATTTCAATCGTCTTGTGCCGGTTTACGCCGATAAAGCACGCGTCGGGGCTGCCCGGGAGATCGTCGACCGCACGGTAAACCCTGCGCCCCTCTATTTGGTTTTTTTCCGGGTGAACGGGCCAGATCGCACCCTGGAATCCAAGACGGTCGCATTGCTGAATCAGGTGCCCGGCGTGGCTGCCACCGAACACGGCGATACTGCCTGGCTGCATGATGCGCTGAAAAGATCCCGGGGCAGCTTTTGTGCCGATGCTCACGTGTTTTCGCTCCTGTATCAGGCCTCTTTGGAGGCGTCCTCCCCGAGCCACCGCAGCAGCGACAGGACGCTGAGCGTAATGACTGCAACCAGCGGCACCGCCACGATGACGGCCGCCGTCTGCAGCGGCTCCAGGCCACCGAGGTACATCAAAGCAAGCGCTACCGCGCCCAGCGCCAGGGCCCAGAACAGTCGATTCCATCGACGCGGCTCGGCCTGGCCCGCGACCAGGTCCCTGGAAGCGACCGCCGAGATCGTGTACGCGGACGAATCCAGCGTGGTCGCCGAGTAAATGAAGCACATGGCGACAAACAGAACCAGAACGCTTCCCCCTGCCGGCAACTTCTGGATCACCGCCACGATCGCAGCCTGGGGCGAGCTTTCGTTCATGATCTCGATGACCGGCAGCTGGCCGCTGATCTCGAAATGCATCGCCGTGTTGCCGAAAACCGCAAAGAACAGCCAGCATCCCAGGCTGCCCCAGACCAGGTTGGCGGCAATCACACCACGAATCGTCCGTCCCCGTGAAATACGCGCGACGAACAGTCCCATGAAAGGCGCATAGGCAATCCACCACGCCCAGTAGAACACGGTCCATGACTGCGGAAAGCCGGACTCCCTGAGCGGATCGCTGTACAGGCTCATTCTCACGAAATGGGTTAGCAGCAGGCCGACGCTGTTGGTGAAGCTGTCGATAATGAACAGGGTCGGCCCGAGCAGCGCCACGAGGACCAGCAGGCAGATACCGAGCCAGACATTGATATCCGAAAGCTTGCGGATACCCCGTTCGATACCCAGCCAGACGCTGGTGGCGAATATCACGGTCCAGGTGACGATGACGAATATGTCGAGAGTAAAACTGCGCTCGATGCCAAACAATGCGCTGATCGACTCTGAAATGATCGGCGTACCCAGCCCCAACGATGTCCCGGTGCCGCCGATCAGGCCGAAAATGAACAGCACGTCGATCAATTTACCGAGGGGACCGTCGGCGCGCTGTCCGATCATGCCCCTGCAGGCCTGTGAAATACGCAGGTACGGTATACGACGGTTATGAAAGGCATAGGCGATGGGCAGGGCGGGCACGGTGTAAAGCGCCCAGGCCATAGGGCCCCAGTGAAACATCCCGTACATCGCCGCCCATTCCGCCGCCTCGGCCGTTCCCGGCGCCAGGCCGAAGGGCGGCGCCTGGAAATAGTAGGCCCACTCGATGGCGGCCCAGTAAAGCAATGCGGTTCCGATGCCCGCACAGAAAAGCATCGCGACCCAGCTCATCGTGCGGAATTCCGGGATTGCGTCCACACCGCCGAAACGAACCTGGCCGTAACGCCCGAAAGCCAGCCACATGAGCAGCCCGAAACAAAAAAAGGCGAACAACAGAAACATCGAGCCGAAGTTGTCGGTGACAAAGTCCAGCGTGTGGCCCAGCACCGCGCCGCTTTGCTCCGGGTAGACGATGATCGGCACGACGGCCGCAAATACAACCAGCAGCGCGGGCCAGAATACGGCTTTGTCGATCGGCGCCGACTTCATGCTTCAGCGTCCCTGACGGTCATGGGCCCGCAGCCTCCATCGAAATATGCCGCGCCGCGTGGTCGAAATCCATCCACGGGCCGCAGGCCGAGCGCGAACGAGGCAGACTGACGATTGACCTTGCGCTGACCTGGCATGCGCACACTACAGCCGGTTCAGATTTTCGATGATACGACCGGCCTGTTCCATGATGCCGTCGATCAGTTCCCTGACCGTCGGAATGCCGGAGACGAGGCCCGCCACCATGCCGCAGGACCAGGCGCCCGCATCCATGTCGCCCTGCTTCATGATCTTCGGGTATACACCCGCTACTTCCTCGGCAATGTCCTCGAAACGCAACTCGGCGCCCAGCAAGCGTTCTTTCTCCAGTACCCGCTCAACCGCGGCGTTGTTGAGCACCCGCTCGGTGTTGCGCAACGGACGCATGACCAGCCGCGTGTCCAGTTCGCTGGCGTTGACGATAGCCTGCTTGACGTTCTCGTGCACCGGCGCCTCTCTGGTCGCGATAAAGCGCGTTCCCATGTTGATGCCACTCGCCCCGAGGGCCATGGCGGCGACCAGGCTCCTGCCGTCCGCCATTCCACCGGAGGCAACAAAGGGAATATCGAGTTCATCTGCAGCTCGCGGCAGCAGAACGAAGTTGGGTATATCGTCCTCACCCGGGTGCCCGCCGCACTCGAAACCATCGACCGAAACGGCGTCGCAGCCAATTTTTTGGGCCTTGAGTGCATGCCGCACCGTGGTGCACTTGTGGATGACCCTGATACCGGCATCCTTGAACACGGGCATGACTTTCTCCGGGCTATAGCCTGCCGTTTCGACAATTTTCACGCCGCCATCTACGATCGCCCGAACGAGTCCTTCGAAATCGTAATGGCCCAGCGAAGGCAGAAACGTCAGGTTCACGCCGAACGGCTTGTCCGTCATCGCCCGGCAACGCGCAATTTCCGCAGCCAGGTTTTCGGGGGTTCCCTGGGTCAGGGCGGTAACGATGCCAAGGCCTCCGGCATTGGAGACCGCCGCGGCCAATTCCGCGTAACCGACGTAGTGCATGCCGCCCTGAATAATGGGATGCCGGATTTCGAACAGTTCAGTGATCTTGGTTTTCATGGCGCTTCAGGTTTCCAGCTGTATGCTCAGGGAATGGACCGTTCCAGGTCAAAGGAATCCAACAGGCGGATGGTGAAACCGTAGCGGTACTCCATCTTGTTGAGCGAGTATGACATCAGCGTACGCTTGCCCCACGAATCGTCACCACCGACACCCATCTGGCCGTAATCGATATTGACCGCTACCAGGTCGCGCGGCTCGATGTCATCGACATGGATATTGACCCGTTCCTTGTTCTTGCGCGCACCCGGTCCGTCTTCCGAGGTAATGGCGATCTTCACCGGCGGGATGAAATCCTCCATTCGGTTGTGAAGGGCCGAGAAGCCAAATACGCCGTCGGCATCGAATACGATGCCTTTTGCACCGTCCCCGGCATGCAGGGCCAGCATTTCGACATCCGTGCGGTAGCCGTTTTCCTGCGGGCGCATATACGGCACGTACAGGTCAGCAACCCGGCTGCGGTACAGTCCGACGTTGGCGGACAGCTTGCGGTCGCGGTAGTTTTCGTGCGGGCCGCGCCCGTACCAGATGGCCTGGTCGAATACGCCGGCGAGTTCCAGGTTCATGCCCACCCGGGGGATCACGGGCAAGCCATCGGCGCGAATGAAGTGGTTGTCCACGTGCAACTCACCGGTATTTTTCATGCTGTAAGTGGCTGTCCAGCGCGCCAACTCCCTGCCGGTATCGTCGTCAAAGGCGTAAACGGCCCGCAGCACGACGGCGCCCTGCCCGCCCTGGCTGTGTTCGAATGAAACCAGCCTGCGGTTGCGTCCCGCCTGTTCCCACACGGCCGCCCAGTCCTGCATGTAATTGCCGAAGTCGTTGTCGGTCGGCGCACGCCAGAAATTGGGCTTCAGGGGTTTCAGCATGGCCTCCTGCCCGTCAACCTCGATCGAGGTAAGCAGGCCTTTTTCCTTGTCGAAACGGTAGACGAAATCGTCACCCGTCAGCGTCAAAAAGCCGGAACGGTCTTCCACATTCACCCGGACTTTCTCATCGCCCGCGACCACGGCCGCTGTGCCCCGAATCGGCAGGGTGATCTGTGCACTGGCGTATTCGTGTCCGGCAGGCAGCAAGTCGCGCTCCGTTGGCGAGACCAGCTTGAGGTTCAGGTAGTACTGCTTGCCAGGCTCGGTACCAGGCACCTTATCCCACAACGCGAACACCGCGCTGCCGCCCGCTGCCACGGCCAGGTTTTCAATCCGGCCCTGGGCGATTTTCTCGCCCCAGGCCCCAACCGACCAGACCAGGTCAAAACCATCCAGCGACAGGAAATTGTAGCGGTTAGCGACCCTGAGCTCGCCGGTCAGCACGTTGAGCAAATCAAATTCGACATGCTGGTAAACACGTTTGACTTCCCAGTACGCAGGCTGCACGCGGCGGTCGGGAAACACGATTCCATTAAAATTGAAATTGCCGCTGGACGGCACATCTTCAGGCCCGTAATCGCCTCCATAGGTCCAGTACGGCACGCCATTTTCATTGTGCTCGAGCAGGCCCTGGTCAACCCAGTCCCAGATAAATCCGCCGGCCAGCACCTCGTGGGCATCGATAACGTCCCAGTACTCGCTCAGGTTGCCGGTGCTGTTACCCATCGAGTGGGCATATTCGATCAGCACAAAGGGTCTGTCGTTATGGGTCTGGGCATATTTCTCCAGGTCCCAGTGACGCCAATACATGCTGGAATGGAAGTCCGAGTGTCGCTCGCCCACTTCCTCGATATTCCCCTCGGTCTCGTATTGCACCGGGCGCGAAAGGTCACGCGACTTGATCCAGTGATACGTGGCACCGAGGTTGACACCGTCACCCGCCTCGTTGCCCAGCGACCAGATGACGATCGACGGAAAGTTCTTGTCGCGTTCAACCATGCGCCGAGTGCGGTCGAGGTGGTGCTCCTTCCAGTGCGGCTTGTTGCCCAGCGTTTTGTCATGGTCGTAACCGTAACCGTGGCTTTCGATATTGGCCTCGTCGACGACATACAACCCATGTTTCGAGGTCAGCTCGTAAAAAAGCTCGGGAAAGGGATAGTGCGAGGTGCGCACGGCGTTGAGGTTGGCCGCCTTCATCAGGCGGATGTCTTCGAGAATAGTAGCCGCGTCGATGACATGACCGGTCTCGTGATGATGTTCGTGCAGATTGGTGCCCTTGAGCTTGACCCGCTTGCCGTTAACGAGGAACCGACCGTTGATGATCTCTGCGCTGCGGAAACCTATCTGCTGCGCGATGGCCTCCAGTACGCGGCCGCTATCGTCCGCCAGTTCAATTATCAGCGTGTAGAGGTTCGGCAGTTCGGCCGACCAGGGCCTGACCGACGGCAGGACCTGCGCCATGTTCAGTTCGTTGACACCCGGCTCCAGCACTTTACTGAACGACGCGTCGACGATGGGCTGGCCGCCGTCCAGCACACGCACGGAGATATTGACCGGAACGGGCGCGTCCGCGCTGTTGGTCCATTCAGACTCCAGGCGGAAATCCGCGTCGCGGTAGCGGTTGGTCAAGCCGGTGTGCACGAAGAAATCGCGCAGGCGCTGTTTTGGGCGGGCATACAGGCTGACGTCGCGCTGGATGCCGCTGAGTGACCAGAAATCCTGGTCTTCAAGGTAACTTCCGGTGCTCCAGCGGTAAACCTCCACCGCGATCGTGTTTTTGCCGCTGCTGACGAAATCCGTGACGTCAAACTCGGTGGGCGTTTTGCTGCCCTCGCTGTAACCCACGTACTCGCCGTTGATCCAGACATAGAATGCGGAACTGACAGCGCCGAACTGCAGGAACAGATCCCTTCCCTGCCAATCGGCCGGAATTTCGAAATCACGAAGGTACGAGCCGACCGGGTTTTCTTCTTGCGGAACATTCGGTTCGTCGATCTCGAACGGGTAAGGTACGTTGATATAAATCGGATATCCGAAGCCGTGACGCTCCCAGTTCGAAGGCACCGGAATGACCGCCCAGTCGGAAGAGTCAAAGCCTGGCGCGTAAAATTCCGCAGGGCGGCCGGCCGGCGAATCGCTGTAATGGAATTTCCATTTTCCGTTCAGCGACTGGAAAAAAAAGCTGTCCGCCCGATCTGCTGCGACGGCCGCCTGCGCGGTTGCATACGGCCGAAAATGGGCCCGAGGCGCTTCCACGTTTTCGCGTATGACTTCGATATTGTTCCAATGCGGACGGTCTTCAGAAAAGAGAGGTGAGCTTGTAATCAGCGACAGGCCCAGCACCCCGACCGTTAATGCCATGAAATTGATTTTCATTTCTTTAATCCCCGTTCAGTGCAGCACGCAACCTCTCGGCCGCCGTTTCCGGCGTCAGGTCGCGTTGCGGTGACCCCAGCATTTCAAATCCGACCATGTGTTTTCGCACCGATGCCGAGCGTAAAAGCGGCGGGTAGATATGCGCATGAAACTGCCACTCGGGATGGTCTTGCCCGTCGGACGGCCTCGGGTGAAAGCCCATGGAATAAGGCACCGCGGCCGAGAACAGCTTTTCGTAAGAGACTATCGTTCTGCGAAGCACCCGGGCTAACCCGGCAATTTCCTCGCCGGACAACGCACCCGGCACGTCCACGGCCCGCCGAGGCATCAAAAGGGTCTCGTAGGGCCAACAGGCCCAGAACGGAACCAGTGATACCGCGTGCTCGTTGACCACGACGAGTCGATCACCGGCTTCAAGTTCAGCCGCCAGGTAGTCGAGCAAGAGAGAAGATCGGTTTTCAGCATGGTATGCCGCCTGCGTTTTCCATTCTTTGGCTGGTTCGACCGGAACGCTGCCGGTCGCCCAGATCTGGGCATGCGGGTGCGGATTGCTGCAGCCCATCATTTGTCCGCGGTTTTCAAATACCGTGACGTAGCCAATGCCGATTTGCTGGTCGAGCTTTGCGAATTCTTCGAACAGGATTCCAAGCGCACCACTGACGCTTTCATCATCCATCAGCGCCAGGCGGAGATGATGCTGTTCAGAAAAACACACGACCCGGCAATGACCGCTTTCCGCTTCTGCGATAAAAAAGGGATTGTTGCCGGCCTCCACCTCGGATTCGGCAGATAGCGCGGCAAAATCATTGTCAAATGCAAAGCCGCCCTCGTACTCGGGGTTTCGAGCACCTCCGGCGCGTCGGTTTCCGGGGCAAAGGTAGCACTCAGGGTCGTAGTCGACGGCACTCCCTTCCTCCGGGTCGTCCACCTGGCCCTGCCAGGGACGTTGGGTCCGGTGTGGTGAAACCAGTATCCATTCCCCGGTCAGAAGGTTCTTTCGACGGTGCGAATGAGTTTGCATGCTCATGCTGAATCCAGCGTAATTTTTTACCATGATACTGCCCTATCTGATCAAATTTAAATGGACTTTGGCGATATGAAATGGATAATCTTACGGCATGAAGCAGCGCAGACTCAGGGAAGGATTTACCGGGCAGGACATGTATGTCATACCGCGCCCGATCCTTGGCAGCGTCAATGAACACCCCCTGATCCGGGCACTCTACCCGACCGATATCGGATGGTTTCCCGAGGCCCGTTTTCACTACCGCAGCCGCAAACACGGTGCGGCCGAAGACCATCTCATGTTGTGTGTTCAGGGCCATGGCACCGTGATCGTCGAAGGAGAGAGAAACCACCTCGAGGCCGGCCAGGCCCTGGTCATTCCACGCCACCTGGAACATGTTTACTGGGCCGGCGAAGACACACCCTGGTCGACCTACTGGATGCATTTTCGTGGGGAGGAGTCGTCCAGCTACGTCGAACGCAGCCCCGGACCCGGCCGCCCGTGGCAAGTGGATGCCGAAGCACAATCAGAGGCCGTCCGATTGTTTCGTGATTGCCTTGACACCGTGGGCGAGGGCTACACACTGGCCAACCTGATCTATGCGTCCCAGTCGGCCCGGCACATATTGTCGCTGTTGCTGTTCCGCAATCGTGCCTACCCGATGGAGCAGCGCACGGGACAAATCCAGCACATGCTGGCCAACACGCTTGAATTCATGCTGGCCAACATATCCGAACCCCTTCGGCTGGAAGATTTTGCCGCTCAGGCCGGCCTTTCGGTGAGTCACTTCTCAGAGCAATTCCGCGAACAGACCGGCCACTCACCGATGTTGCACTTTACGCATCTGAAAATTCGCCAGGCTTGCCGCTTGCTCGACCTCACCGAAAAACCCGTCAAGGCCATCGCGGTGGAAACCGGCTACAGGGATCCCTACTATTTTTCCCGTGTATTTAAAAAAACCATGGGCAAATCACCTGAGCAATACCGCAATGACCGAAAAGGATGACGGCACAGGAACGTCCATGGAGACGGGTAACCAACCGATAAAAACCCTGGCCGGCGCCCTGTCCAGGAAGTCGTTTTCCATTACCGCGGAGATTCCCCTTCGTGCCGGTTCGCCGATCGAAGAAATTCTTCAGCGCGCAAAGGAACTCCTGCCCTGGGTTGACGGTATCCAGGTTTCTGAAAATCCCCGGCAGAGCGGGCAGGTTTCGCCAGTCGCGCTGGCCGCCCTTCTTCTCAATGAAGGGATCGATCCGATTACCCGGCTCAACTGCCGGGACCGAAATCGACTGGCCCTGCATGGTGACCTGGTCGGTCTCAAACTGCTCGGGGTCAGCAGCCTGATCCTGGACCGCGGCAACCGTCTGGAAATACCTGGCTTGCTGCCGGGCAAGCCGGTGTTTGACATCAATGGCCGGCACCTGATCATGATGGCCTCGGAGATCAGCGAGGAGCGACTGCGCAGCTCAGCCCAGGAATTCATGGCGGGCACCAGCGTCAACGCTTTTTTTCCGAATCCCGACTGGAATGCCCCCCACCTCGAAAAACTGGCTTCGGCAGGAGCGCGCTTTGTGCAAACCCAACCCTGTTTCAGCGTTCCCCTGCTGCGGCGCTACGTGCAGCGACTGGTTGAACTGAAACTGACCTGGAAGTTTGCCGTCATCGTGACGCTTGCGCCCCTGCCCGGAATGGAATTTGCACGCTGGCAGCTGGACAACCCCCGTGGAACTCGTGTCCCCAAAGCCATCGCGAATGAACTGGCCGCGGCTTCGGACCCGGAACAGGCAGGCATCGCGATCTGTGCCCGCCAGATGCGGAAAATAGCAGCCATTCCCGGCGTTTCAGGCATCAACCTGCTGACACTGGGCAATCCGGCAGCAGTGGCTGCAGCAATCGAGGCTTCGGGCCTTCGACGGCCAGATTGAGGAGAAACGGCCCCCGCTGGAATCGCGATCAGCCCTGTCAGAAACCGGTTTGATTGCCCGGCCGGGGCCGCAACAGCTTGAACCGTTCAAAACCCAGGCTTCGAAGGTAGTCCAGGTCGAAGTCGTACATGCCGATGGTATTGCGCTCCTTCATCTTCTGGGAGCAACGGAACAGACTCCTGTCCCCGACCTTGTTGGCCTTTGACACGCTCGGATAACAGATTTTTGAAGGACAGGTGTAGGCACACCCCGCATTTGCAAACAAGGTTATGTTCTTCTTGTTGTCGATGGACTTCAGGAAGGCCTCGTCGTCGTTGGAAGCCATCGGAAGAATGACCGTGTCATAAAGTTCAAATGATTCATTGACTTTCTTCAGCGTATCGATGTTCTTGATCACGCTGGCTTCCAGGCGGTATTCGGGAAAATCCTCCCGCACCCAGCGCGCCAGATCGTCATTGGTGATGATCAGGGAGTTTCCCGGCCGATGGTATTTGTCCAGGAAGGGCCGGCTTTCCTCGTACTCTTCCGCCGTCACGTAATGATTGCTCAACGGCAAACGCACATTGATGTTCATGCGGTAAAGCGATTTGACGTCGTAGCGGCTGAGTTCCGGCCTGCCGAAAATTCGGCCTCCATAAAGGCAACAGGCTTCGACAAACCCAAAAAAGCTGTCAATCTGCTCCAACGGAATGTGACTGTAATTGTCCTTTATGAAGCGCTGGATCGGTACCGCCGGTGGTTTGCTTCGTGCTGAAATGGTGAATTGCATGATTCTGTTCAATGTACCGCAACGCCGGAAGAATGTACTATCACTTCATTCCTTTTGCTAGTGCATTTCCCCTGCCTGTGATTCTGAAATGCTAGCAGAGAACCCGGAGAATAAGAATCATTCCTGCTCCAGGATGTGAATATCTTTCTAAAAATGGCTTTAATTCATTAACTTTCACCTGTTCGTTCAAACAAGCCAGGCAAACTGCTTCGAATTAGTTCTTTTAGCTGAAAGCGCTACCTGACATGGGACAGGTCACTCCCAGAAAATAACATCCGCCGTAAGATTGTCCATTTCAAAACACCAAAATCCATTTAATACGGCCCAGTCGCGGGATTAATATGGTTAAAAATTTCAACGCATAGACTGAGGGCACGTTTATGACCGCATCCCCATACGGATTCTCAATGCGACCAATCGCTCGCGCGATTGCCCTGGCCACCGCCACAACACCCGCCCTGGCCATGGCCCAATCAACCGAAGAGACACAGGAAGCCGCCGGGGCGCTTGAGGAGGTAATCGTCACCGCGACCAAGCGTGCGGTGAACATGCAGGACCTGCCCATGTCCATCGAGGCGTTCGGTACAGAGCAGATGGAAAAGATAGGCATGTTCAATATGCGGGATGCCCTGAACGTCATTCCCAGCATGTCGACCGTCACGACGTCACCCGGCCGCAACGAAGTCGTGTTCCGGGGAGTGAGCACCGGTTCGGGTGAGTGGCGCACCGATTCGGGTTCGGCCGTTTACCTGGGCGACGTCCCGATGACCTCGGCGACGCAAGCCGTCGACCCCCGCATGGTAGACATCGAACGGGTGGAGGCACTGCCCGGCCCGCAGGGCACCCTGTTTGGTTCGAGTTCCCAGTCTGGTGCGTTCCGCATCATCCCCAACCAGGCTGATCACAGCGGCGGTTACGGATCGTTCAACATCGGCGCCACCTACATGGAAGAAGGTGACCCGGGTTACAAACTCGAAGGCTGGGCGAACATTCCGTTGATCGACGACACGCTGTCGATGCGCATCGCGCTGTTCGATGTCGAGACCGGCGGTTACATCGACAACATCTACGGCACCAACATCTTCACTGATGACGACAATGCCGACGTCGTCGAGGATGACTTCAACACCTGGGACCAGACCGGCGGGCGGCTGTCCGTGCTGTGGTCGGTCAACGACTCCTGGGATGTCGAAGGCATGTTCATGCAGCAGGAACAGACGTCGAGAGGCGACTGGCTGTCAGACCCCAATGCAGAAGGCGTCGGAGACCTGGAGATCGTTCGCTTTCACAAGGATTTCCGAAACGACGACTGGTGGATCGGTGCCCTGACCATCACCGGCGACCTGGGTTTTGCTGAATTCAAATCGGTGACCAGTTACCTCGACCGGGAGATATTCTACGAGTTTGACGCCACCGTGAACGGGCAGGTAAGGGCGCAACGTGTACTGACCCCGGGCGAGTACATCTACTACAACGTCCTCTATGCCACCGGCTTCAATCGCGAAACCGCGATAAACGACCAGACCGCCGAGCGCGTAACCCAGGAATTCCGCCTGAGTTCGACGAGCGATTCACGCCTGCAGTGGATGGTCGGCGCCTTCTACGAGAAAACCGACGACTGGTGGGACTACGTTTTTGCCGAGGTTGAAGACCTCGCCAACACGCCGTTCGGTTATTACTGGGCGCTGAACTACGAAACGTACATTCCCAACACCAATTCCTGGTACAAGGAAATCTACTCGTCGACCACCGAACAGATCGCCCTGTTCGGCGAACTGAACTACCGGATCACGGACCGCCTCTCTGCAACGATCGGCGCCCGCTGGTTCGAGTACGATCGCGACCGCAATGAGACCAAGGAATGGCCGGAAGGCTGGGCCTACGATACCGATATCTACAAGGGCAAGGACGACGACACGCTGTTCAAATTCGCCATCGATTACAGCCTGAGCGACGACAAGATGATCTACGCGCTCTACAGCGAGGGCTTCCGGCTGGGCGGACCCAACTCGATCAAGAACCCGTCTTCCAAGCTGCCCGATTACTATGGCCCGGACGGCTTGAGGAACTATGAAATCGGTCTGAAAAGCCAGTGGATGAGCAACCGCCTGCAATGGAACCTGACCCTGTACATGATGGACTGGGAGGACATCCAGAGAGGCATCACCGACCCTGATGACTGGACGGCCAACGGTACGGTCAACATGGGCGACGCCGAGATTTCGGGTCTCGAGACATCGCTGGCCTGGCAGGTGACGGAGCAGTTCCGTATCGACGCTTCGTTATCGTGGAGCGATTCAGAACTCAAAGACGATTACTACCTCAGCGACGTTGTCGAAGGCATCGAAGACTGGCAGGACTACCAGCTGGGCGCAAAGGGTCAGAACCTGGCCATTGCCCCTCCGGCAAAGTGGTGGATCGGTCTGCAATACGACCTGCCTGACCTGTTTAAGGGAATGGACGGCTGGGTGCGTTACGACCATACCTGGCGTGATGAGATGTATCACGACTGGTGGAACGCCCTGAACGCCAAAACCGGCTTGGGCGGTGAAAAACTTCTCGACGCGACCAGCGAAGGCAGCCTGCAGTTCAGCCTGGGCAAACCCGGAAACTGGAGCCTGACGCTCAGCATCTGGAATGTCTGGGACGACCGCAATGCCCAGTGGATTTCTTCGGGTTTCGACGGCTACTTCGGCGACCAGGGCTTGTGGCCTGAAGTCCAGCGCTACGTCAACATGCCGTTTTACAGCCGGCCGAGGGAGTTCGAACTGACGTTCAGAAAAGACTTCGACTGGTGATCAAGCCGAACAGTGGTTTCCGGCCCGGGATTGGCCAGGGCAAATGACGAAACTCGTCGCCACTTCGGTGGTCCGGGGAAGTCAGCAGGGTGAAAGCCACGGCGGCGTTTACCTGATCGACCTTCGAGACCTGCAGGTCCGGCAGGTCATCGACTGGAACACCATGAATATCGACTGGCGCGGTCGCGGTGCCGACCGCGGCCTGCGCGGCATTGCATTCCACGAAGAGACCATCTTTATCGCTGCCAGCGACGAATTGTTCGCTTACGACCCCGGGTTCAAGCTTCAGGGCTCGTGGAAGAATCCCTACCTGAAACACTGCCACGAGATTTCCGTCTATCAGGGCCAGGTGTTCCTGTCATCAACCGCGTTTGACAGCATCCTGGCATTCGATATCGCAAAGCAGTTGTTTCACTGGGCGCTTTACATCGAACCCGAGGAATACCGTTTCAATGCCCGGGCATTCGACCCTCAAGCCGAGGACGGCCCGCTGATGCTCAACAAGATGCACATCAATAACGTGGTCGCGAA
>Ga0180435_10002334_pt1 | contig 19465 bp, 18 predicted proteins | sample SS_ome_3_FD_132467 | JGI IMG/M metagenome (GOLD analysis project Ga0180435, IMG submission 132467) | Hypersaline lake sediment archaeal communities from the Salton Sea, California, USA - SS_3_S_1 metaG | ecosystem: Environmental > Aquatic > Non-marine Saline and Alkaline > Hypersaline >...
ACTGGATATACCCGGCGTGATGCGACTCGCAACGAAGCGCGAGCCGCTGGCATCCGGGGCCGGCATGTCGATGTCGGCATAGAGGGTGATATGCAAGGCAAAGATGGATCCGGGATCAAAGATGGCGCGACTGAAAAGGCCGAAGCGACAAACGAGTACCTCACCTTCACCCTGGGCGAGGAGTACTATGGGGTAAATATCCTGCGGGTGCAGGAACTGCGCGGCTGGGAGACCGCCACCCGCGTTCCCAACACACCCGGGCACCTGCAAGGGGTCGTCAACCTGCGGGGGGATATTGTTCCCGTGTATGACCTGCGCCAGTGGTTTGGTATGCCGACGCGGAAATATTCACGCGAGACCGTGGTGATTGTCGTGCGCACTGTTTCAGGGGGAAGCGAAAGATCCCTGGGTATGGTGGTGGACGGGGTTTCGGATGTCTTGATGCTGAGAGACGATGAAATCGGGCCCACACCCGCGTTCGACAGCAGTGTTCCCGCCGAGTACATCACCGGCCTGGCAAAAAGGGGGAGCGATATGATCATGCTGCTCGATCTGGACATGTTGGCCGACAGCAATCACATCGGTCGCGACAGGGAATCGAAGTCGACCGTTTCCCGGATTGCGGCTGCACCCGTCTGAACCAATCAGCCGGGGTGGATCAATCCCACCGCTACTTCATCGTTCCTGACCATTCTCTCAAGTACCTCGTGTCGCTGCCGATGCAAACCGCACAAGGTTTGCTCCGAGGTTCGCCACAGTCCCCTCGAGTACCACTCTGCGAGACAGTCTATGAAATTCAACGAACCGGTTTCCGACCGCGAGGTCCCGTTTCCCGAAGATGCCATTCTTGTCAGCAAGACGGATGAGAAAGGTGTTATCACCTACGTCAATCCCGACTTCATCAGGGTCAGTGGTTTTTCTGAAGATGAGCTGATCGGGAGCAGTCACAACATCGTGCGCCACCCGGACATGCCGCGCGAGGTCTTTGCCGATATGTGGCAGACCCTGCAGGCGGGTGACACCTGGACAGGGGTCGTCAAGAACCGGTGCAGGAATGGTGACTTCTACTGGGTAAGGGCCAATATCACACCCTTCGGTCTCCCTGACGGCGGTGTGGGGTATATGTCGGTCAGAACGGCCGTGGATGAAGCCGAAAAGCGGCAGGCCGAGACGCGGTATGCGGACGTGCGAAGCTCAAAGTCGGCCTACCGGGGCACGGAGAGTCGTTTGAGCTTCTGGACACTGGAACGGATCCTCATGTTCGGCATTGGCTCAATCGCAATGCTGGTTATATGCCTGGCATTCATGGTTGCGCTGGATGCGGAGAAGCCCTGGATCCATGTCGGGCTTGGCGGCGTCTTTGCCGCCTGGTTGGCCACCTCCCGGTTGCTGCGGCGGCATGTCGTCCAACCACTGGCCGAAGGTGGCGATAAGCTGGAAGGCATCCTGGATGATGACTATTTCAGTTGGCTCCCGATCCGGCACAAGGGGGCTGTGGGCGAGGCCCTGCAGGCAATGCGTGCCGTCCAGATCAAGGCCGGTTTCGAAGTCGAAAACAACCGCCGTCTGGCGAACGAGGGCGTTCGCACCCAGGCGGCACTGGATGCCGCCAGCACCAACGTCATGATCGCTGACGAAGACTACAACATCGTCTACATGAACCGCGCGGTACGGGAGATGTTCCAGGAGGCGGAGAATGATCTCAGGGCGGTCCTCCCGAAGTTCGATGCAACAAACATTCTCGGCCAGAACATCGACATGTTCCATGCGAACCCGGCAAACCAGCGTCGCATGCTCGACACGCTCTCAGATACCCACAAAACTGAATTGAAGGTTGGCGAGCGTGTTCTGGAACTGATTGTCAATCCTGTGCTCGATGAAAACAGTGAGCGTGTTGCCATGGTGGTCGAATGGAAAGACCTTACCGCGGTTCGGGCCGCTGAAAGCGCTGAAGCCGCAGCCCGGGCACAGGCCGAGAGCCGGGCGCTGGAGAATCTGCGCATCCGCACCGCGCTGGATAATGTCTCGAGCTGCGTGATGATGGCGGACACGGATAACAACATCATTTACATGAACGATACGGTCAGGGAGATGTTCGAGAACGCCGAATCGGACATCCGTATGGACCTTCCCGAATTCGAGGTAAAGCGCCTGGTCGGTACCAATATCGACGTCTTCCACAAGGATCCGGCGCATCAACAACGACTGGTCAGTGCCCTGCAGAATACGCTCAAGTCAGAGGTGCGGGTCGGCGGGCGCACTTTCCGCTTCATCGCCAACCCGGTGGTCGACGCGCATGGAAAGCGCCTGGGAACAGCCGTGGAATGGCTTGATCGCACCAAGGAGGTCGCGATCGAGCAGGAACTCGAGAGTATCGTTGCCGCTGCCCGTAGTGGCGAGCTTGGTCAACGGGTGGAACTCGATGGGAAAGAGGGATTCTTCAGGCATATCGGCGTCGGTATCAACGCCCTGCTGGACGACCTGAAGGAGGTCGTGGGTGAAGTCGACAGTACGCTGCAGGCCATGTCCGCAGGCAACTTCACCCAACCCATGCACGGTGACTACCAGGGAGCCTATGGTCGCATCAAGGAGGCGGTCAACAATACGCTGGCCCAGGTTGCCAAGACACTGAATCAGCTGGAACGCGTCGCCAAGTCAGTCAACGTTGCCTCCGACGAGATCACCGCGGGCAACAACAACCTTTCCTCCCGCACCGACCAGCAGGCGTCGGCATTGCAGCAGACAGCGGCTTCCATGGAGGAACTGACTGTCACGGTGCGAAACAATGCGCACAACGCACAGCAGGCCAACCAGGTTTCAGCGAATGCGCGCGAGTTGGCACGCAAGGGCGGCGAGGTGGTCGCCAATGCGGTTGCCGCGATGAGAGACATCAATACGGCGTCCTCCAGGATCGCCGAGATCATCGGGGTAATCGACGACATTGCCTTCCAGACCAATCTGCTTGCATTGAATGCCTCGGTCGAGGCGGCGCGGGCAGGCGAACAGGGGCGCGGATTTGCCGTGGTTGCCACCGAGGTGCGCAATCTGGCTTCGCGTTCAGCGGAGGCGGCCAAGGAGATCAAGGAACTGATCCAGGACAGCGTCGTGAAGGTTCATACCGGTAGCGACCTGGTCAATGAGTCGGGTGAGACGCTCGATGAGATCGTGCAGGGAGTCAAGAAGGTGGGCGATATCGTGGCCGAGATAGCCGCGGCCAGTGCCGAACAGGCGACCGGGATAGCCCAGGTCAACCAGGCGATCACCTCGATGGACGAGAGCACGCAACAGAACGCCGCCTTGGCTGAACAAACCTCCTCGGCTTCCGCCTCGCTGTATGAAAAGGTACAGGAGATGGAGCGGGGTATTGCATTCTTTCACCTGCCCACGAATCCACAGGAAGTGCTGCAGCGGGTCGAAAGCCGGGTGTCCGCGTGATGCAGGTGCCGCAGATGAATTCGGGCGGCCTGGCCCGACAGCTGCAGTTCCTGACTTTCAACCTGGGATCGGATGCCTACGGCGTGGATATCCTGAAGGTCCGGGAGATCCGTCGGTGGGAAGCGGTGCGCACAATCCCCGATGCGCCGGAGGATATCCGTGGTGTGCTCGACCTCAGGGGCAGCATCGTGCCCATTGTGGATCTGCGCCAGCGACTGGGCTGTGCGGACACCTCCTACTCGGCCACTACGGTGGTGATCATCGTCATGATCGACTCGCCGGGAGAGGGCGATCAGCTCCTGGGTCTGGTGGTCGATGCCGTGTCCGGTGTGCTCGATGTGGATGCGAACGAGGTCAAATCGGCACCGGACAATGTCCAGGGACTCGGCGGAACCGGCCTCGCAGGAATGGTGTCCATGAACAGCGGGATGGTTGTCCTGCTTGATCTCGAAACACTCCTTGGGGGCAGCGCAGACGACGCTCGGAGTCTTGGCAATGAATGATTGCGGAACCCCTTTGGCGTGCGCAGCCACACCGGAACGAGACAGGAGCACCTGAACGATGTCGCAAGATTATCTGTCGGGATCGGGAGAGGACATGCTTGGAGATGTTCCGGCAATGCCTGAGGGGCGGGCAGACCTGCCCACGACGGCAGTCGACCCCGATCGGGACGTAATGACCCTGCCTGCCGATCTTACTATCACCGAAGTGGCGGCACTGCATGCGCAAATCAGTTCCTGGCTGGAGGCGGATGGCAGCATCGCGATCGACGGCAAGGCGGTCGAAACGATCGACGGTGCCGGAGTCCAGCTGCTGGCGGCATTCATCAAGGACAGGGTTGCCCGTTCGCGCGGAGTGTACTGGATCAATGCGTCGGATGTGCTGGTCGGGGCTGCGGCCCGGATGGGGCTGCATGGCGCGTTGTTGCTGGAACAGTCTCTGGACGTGAATTGAGTTCTGCAGGAGGCAGAAGTGAATACAAGCAAAGAGGTTTCCTCTCCATCGGTGGCGCCGGATCTTGATTGGAGCCAGGTATCGGAGACGGTGCGCATGCTGGACCTGGCGATCGCGCAGATCAGCATGGCGATTCACGACGGTGACGACTCGGTGGATTCACTGACATCCTCGTTTACCCACATGGTTTCCAGCGTCGACCGCATAGCCGATGTTGCCCGGGAGACCGGGTTGCAGGACCAGGCTGCCAGCGACGCGATCCTGGAGCAATGTGCCCAGGTGCGCTCCGGTATGCAGCACAGTATCGTCGCGTTCCAGTTTTACGACCGTCATTCGCAGCGACTGGATCAGGTGCGCGATGCCCTGGCTCAACTTGGCCGGCTCGTTTCCGAGCCGGCCCGGCTGTATAACCCGGGCGAATGGCACTTGCTGCAGCAACAGATTCGTAGCAGATACTCGCTGGCCGGTGAGCAGCGGATGTTCGACGCCCTGCTGAACGGTGCCAGCATCGAGGAGGCACTGGATGCAGCGGGTGGCGATCAGAAATCCGATGAGTGTGACAGCATCGAGTTGTTCTGAGGGGGCGGAAATGCAGCATGCCGTAGCCGCGCGGGAATTTTCCTTTACACGCAAGGACTTCGACTTTCTTCGCCGTCTTTCCAACGCTCACACCGGGATCGTTGTCGGGGATGAAAAGTTCGACATGTTCTACTCGCGCCTGGCGCGACGTGTTCGCGCCCTGGGTCTCCCGAGTTTCTCTTCCTACTGTGACTACATTGCGAGCGGGAGCGACCCGGGCGAGACGGTCAGGCTGATCAATGCGGTGACCACCAATCTGACGGCTTTCTTTCGTGAGAATCACCATTTCGAGTACCTGCGTGATCATGCCATTCCAGGGCGCCTTCAAGCCAATGACGGTGATCGCCGCCTAAGGCTGTGGTCAGCAGGGTGCTCCACCGGCGAGGAGTCCTATTCGCTGGCCATGACCCTGGGTGAAATGCAGCGCGAGTTGTTGGGCTGGCAGGTGGATATCTCCGCAACGGATATCGACTCCGATGTGTTGGAAACAGCCGGGCAGGGGGTCTATTCGTCGGACCTGGTCAGTGCCTTGCCGGAGGGCCGTCTGCACCGCTGGTTCATGAAGGGTACAGGCGCGCAGCAAGGCAAGGTGCGGGTAAAAAGGGAACTGCGGGAGGCTGTCGATTTCCAACAGCTCAATCTCATGAAACCCTGGCACCAGGTGGCACAGGACATCATCTTCTGTCGCAACGTGATCATCTACTTCGACCAGGAATCCAAGGCGAGACTGATCGACCGGTTTGCAGAGGCGTTGAAGCCGGGTGGATTTCTGTTCGTGGGCCATTCCGAATCGCTGACCCAGTTGAGCCAGCGCTTCGAAATGGTGGGCAAGACCGTATACAGGAAGGTGCGCTGATGTTTGCCTCTACGGGTACCCGGCTTGGAGAGCCCCTGCCTGGGTTCGATCACGTGCGACGCTACTGGGACAAGTATCACCGGAGTGCGGCTGCCAAGATACTTCCGGGGGAATACTACGTGACCCGGGAGGAGGAACTGGTGACCACGGTGCTTGGCTCCTGTGTCTCGGCGTGTATTCGCGACCGCCGCCTCGGGCTCGGGGGAATGAATCACTTCATGTTGCCCGGATCAGATTCCGGTGAGCTGGGGGGCGAGCTCGATCCGCTCAGTGTTGCCACCCGCTACGGAAGTTTCGCCATGGAACACATGATCAACGAGATTCTCAAGCATGGTGGAAGGAAGGCGAACCTCGAAGCCAAGATTTTTGGAGGGGGCAGCATCATGCAGAACCTGAGTGATGTCGGTGCCCGCAATATCAAGTTCGTGAAGGAGTATCTCGAGACCGAGGGTATCGCGCTTGTGTCCGAGGACGTCGGGGACATCCACCCCCGCAAGGTGGTGTACTTCCCGCGCACGGGCCGGGCGCTCGTCAGGCGCCTGCGTCACCTGCACAACGACAATGTCGTCCGCCAGGAGAAAGCTTATCGTAACCAGATCAGGCGCCAGCCCCTGCAAGGCGATATCGAACTGTTCTGATCATCGCAGACAGGAGATAGGGATATGAAAAAGATACGGGTCCTCGTCGTCGATGACTCTGCTCTGGTACGGCAGGTGTTGACCTCCATACTCACCCGGGCACCGGATATCGAGGTCGTCGGCAGTGCGGCCGATCCCTACATCGCGCGCGACAAGATCAAACAGCTCAATCCGGATGTGTTGACACTGGATGTGGAAATGCCCCGCATGGATGGCCTGACCTTTCTCGGCAACCTCATGCGGCTTCGCCCGATGCCGGTGGTCATGGTTTCATCCCTGACGGTGGAAGGCGCCGAGGTGACGCTGCAGGCGCTCGAGCACGGCGCCGTCGAGTTCGTGTCCAAGCCCAGGATCGATATCTCGGAGGGCCTGCAGGAGTATGCCGACGAGATCGTCGACAAGGTGCGAGTGGCGGCCGCCGCGCGCGTACGCCCCCTGGAGCGCCGCACCCTGGCTGCTGTGGCGGGTGGGGGGTCTGAAAAACTGAGTACCGACGCGGTCCTGGCTGCGAGGCCTGCCAGGAAACACCTGCGCACCACCAACCGCATCGTGGCTATCGGTTCGTCCACCGGGGGTACCGAGGCGATCAAGGAGGTGTTGCTGCGGCTGCCAATGGATCTTCAGGCCGGGATCGTGATCACACAACATATACCGGCGACCTTCAGCCGGTCTTTCGCCAAACGGGTGAATGGCGTGACTGCATTGAACGTCTGTCAGGCCGAGGACGGTCAGCCCATATTGCCAGGGCATGTGTATATCGCCCCCGGAGACAGGCACCTGCTGGTGGAGAGAAATGGTGCCCGCTACGTCTGCCGCCTGAACGATGGTCCCGCGGTCAATCGACACATCCCCTCGGTGGACGTGATGTTGCGCTCACTGGCTCAGAATGCCGGACCCAACGCCATCGGGATCATGCTGACTGGCATGGGGGACGATGGCGCGGCTGGCATGGGCGAGCTGAAGGCCGTCGGCGCGCCGGTCATCGCCCAGGATGAGAAGTCGAGCGTCGTCTGGGGCATGCCCGGTGAGGTCGTCAGGCGCGGTTTCGCAGACGATGTGCTGCCGCTCGGACGTATTGCTGACCGGCTTCAGGAACTGCTTTCGGTCAAATGATCAACAAAGTCATCGCTCGGCCGATAACGACGACAAGGCAAAAACACAGTGCATGGGTATCGCAGGCTCGGGGTGGGATGATGAGGTCAGCCACGCCGGTGACGCCCTTGCAGGGAGAACTCGATGACGGTCAGCACAAGGGTAGAGGGTGACACGATCACGATCAGGGTAAGAGGACGCTTCGATTTTGCGGTCCACCAGGCGTTCCTTGAGGCCTATCGGGACGAGCCCAAAGGTGAGCGTAAGTTTGTTGTGGATCTCGCGGATACCGAATACATGGACAGTTCTGCCATGGGTATGCTGCTGCAGCTGAGGGGGCACGCCCGTTCGGACGGGGTGATCGAGTTGCGCAATGGGAACGAGGGGGTAAAAGAGGTTCTTCGGATCGCCAATTTCGATAAGCTATTCACCGTGGCCTGAATGCCGCGTAAACTCGTTTGACCCGTCTGCAGGGCGTTGTTCCAATGCCGCGTCACGGGATTCAACAGGAGTCGACCAACCATCATGTCTCAGATTCTGCAACCGGTCATTCTCTCGGGCGGTGCCGGCACCCGCCTGTGGCCGTTATCCCGCAAGGCCTTTCCGAAACAGTTTCACGCACTCGTGGACGAGTTCACCCTGCTGCAGGCAACCGCCGGCCGTTGCGAAGGGCTTGGCGAGTATCAGGTGTCCTCGCCCATGGTGGTGACCAACGAGGCACACCGCTTTCTTGTCGCCGATCAGCTGCTGGATTGCGGGCAGCCGGCTGGCAGCATCCTGCTTGAGCCGGTGGGGCGCAATACGGCGCCCGCGCTGACGCTGGCCGCCCTGCATGCGACCCGGTCCGGCGAGAATCCGGTGCTGCTGGTCATGCCCGCGGATCACGTGATCGCGAACCAGGAGGTATTCGAGGAGGCTTTGCGCGAGGGCATGCGCCAGGCCGTCGCCGGCAAGGTGGTCACCTTCGGTATCGTGCCGGATTCTCCGCATACCGGTTACGGCTATATCCGTAAGGGTGAGCCGGTGTCCGGGCAGGCGGCCCGTTTGCAGGCCTTTGTCGAAAAACCTGACCGTGCGACTGCCGAAGGGTATCTGCAGGACGGTCATTACCTCTGGAACAGTGGCATCTTCATGCTGAGCGCGAGCCGCTGGCTGGAGCTGATCGAACGCTACGCACCTGCGATCCTGACCTCGGTACGCGAGGCGCATGAAAAGGGCAGTGCGGATCTGGATTTTTTCCGGGTGGATGCCGATGCTTTCGCGGGCAGCCCCTCGGATTCGATCGACTACGCTGTGATGGAGCCGCTCTCGCAGGAGAGCGATGCCTGTGTGGTGGTGCCGCTGGATGCGGGTTGGTCGGATATCGGGGCATGGGAGGCCCTGTGGGAGGTGTCGACGCAGGACGATCAGAAAAACGCGGTGCATGGCGATGTCTTTGCATGGGAGTCGCACGGCAACCTGCTGTATTCACAGGGCCGAATGTTGGCGGCTGTCGGGGTCGAGAATCTGGTCGTGGTGGAGACCCCGGACGCCGTGTTGGTGGCGGACAAGGCGCGCGCGCAGGAGGTGAAGCGCGTGACCGAACACCTGGAACAGGAGGGGCGCGGGGAAAGCGAGTTCCACCGTTGTGTCTTCCGGCCCTGGGGTACCTTCGAGGGTATCGACCAGGGACACCGTTTCCAGGTCAAGCGGATCATGGTGAAGCCGGGCGCGTCACTTTCGCTGCAGATGCATCATCATCGGGCGGAACACTGGATCGTGGTCAAGGGAACCGCGCGGGTGACCTGCGATGACAATACCTTCCTGCTGACCGAGAACCAGTCCACCTACATCCCCATCGGCACCCGCCATCGCCTGGAAAACCCGGGTAGCGTGCCCCTGGAGATTATCGAGGTCCAGTCCGGTGCCTACCTCGGGGAGGACGACATCGTACGCTTCGAGGATGTATACAACCGCGACGGCGACAGCAAATAGGGTTTTCCTTTATCCTATGCGGCTTTGTGCGCGTCAGCGGATTTACAGCGGAGCCATTCCATGGGATTCAAATGCGGTATCGTCGGTTTGCCCAATGTGGGTAAATCGACCCTCTTCAATGCGCTTACCAAGGCCACCATCGCGGCCGAAAACTACCCTTTCTGCACCATAGACCCGAACGTCGGGGTGGTGCCGCTTCCGGATCCTCGCCTGGACAAGCTTGCCGAGATCGTGCAGCCGAAGCAGGTATTGCCCACCACCATGCAGTTCGTGGACATCGCCGGATTGGTCGCGGGTGCCTCCAAGGGCGAGGGACTGGGGAACAAGTTCCTCGCGAACATCCGCGAAACCGATGCGATTGCACAGGTGGTGCGTTGCTTCGAGAACGACGACATAGTGCACGTCTCCGGCAGGATCGACCCCCTGACCGATGTGGATGTGATCAATACCGAATTGGCGCTGGCGGACATGGAGACTGTGGACAAGGCGCTCGCCAAGGCGGTCAAGCAGGCCAAGACCAACGACAAGAAGGTGATCGCTTACAAGGAACTGCTGGAACGGGTACAGGCGCATCTCGACCAGGGTCAGCCGGTAAGAGCCATGGGGCTGGATGAAGATGAACTCGAGGAACTGCGTGAACTGCACCTGCTCACGGCGAAACGCACGCTGTATATCGCCAATGTGAACGATGACGGCTTCAGCGACAATCCCCACCTTGATGCCTTGCGTGAAATGGCAGCTGCCGAAGGCGCGGAAGTGGTACCTGTGTGCGCGGCAATCGAGGCCGATCTGGCCGAGCTGGACGACGAAGAGAAACAGGAATTTCTGGCTGAGATGGGGCTCGAGGAACCGGGGCTCGATCGGGTGGTGCGTGCCGGTTACAAGCTGCTGGGGCTGCAGACCTATTTCACGGCCGGGGAAAAAGAGGTGCGGGCATGGACCGTACCGATTGGTGCCACCGCTCCCGAGGCAGCTGCTGTGATCCATACGGACTTCCAACGGGGCTTTATTCGGGCCGAGGTGGTTTCTTATGAAGACTTCGTCGCCTGTGATGGTGAGCAGGGCGCGCGCGAGGCCGGCAAGCTGCGTCTGGAAGGCAAGGATTACATCGTCCAGGACGGCGATGTCATGCACTTCCGCTTCAATGTCTGATTCCGACACTTGTGCCAGGAGAGCGCGCTGAGCCCATTGACAAGGTTGTGCCGGTATCGCAGAATCCCACCCCCTTCGGCAAGGTAGCTCAGTTGGTTAGAGCACCGCACTCATAATGCGGGGGTCGGCAGTTCAAATCTGCCCCTTGCTACCATCAACGACAAAGGGCCAACCGCTTGCGGTTGGCCCTTTGTCGTTTTGCTATGCCTGTGCTCCCTTTGGTGCACAGCTAGCCGCTACTTACTGGCTGTCATTTTCCGTACTTCACGGTTGCACCGCTCGATGAGCGTCTGTAACAGGTGTGCCGCCTTTGGCAGACATTCCCGTTCGAAGAACTGTCCATGTTCCCACCGTTGTTCGGCCTGGTAGGCCAACTCGTGCAACCCCTTACGTCTCAGTTCCCAGACAGCTGTATTTTGGTCCATAGTCATGTTGCACCTCGCGAATCAGATGCTGAGGATCTGAATGCAGTATGTGTCAACATTCATGCATAAAATGATCCATACCATGAAAAACAAAGGGTTACGGGCTTTGGGAAGCGCATCCCCAGCCATCTGTAAAAAATCCGGGCAGTCATTCCCCAGGGGAACGACCCTCGTTCCTGAATGTGCAGAAATGCAGTATGGGGCCCGGGGACTCATGCGCCTGATGGTCAAGGGTCACCTCTTGTTCGCACCAGTCCCCGACGGCGAGGGCTTCCTCCCGGCCGCCTGGGTGGCCGCGGTAGGCGAGGACAGACAGCGCACCCCCGGGGCGTAGCAGGAGCAGACTCTGCCGCAAGGCCGCCAGCGTGCTTTCGCTGTGCGTCACGGTCTGCCGGTCAGCGCCCGGAAGGTAACCAAGGTTAAAGGTGATCGCAGCCACTCTGCCTCGAAGGTCAGTCGGCAGCTGGTGCAGCATTTCGGCATGGCTCACAGGATGCAGTCGCAGCGGTGTTTCACATGCCGCCTGCCGCAGGCGTTCGCGGGTTGAATCGAGGGCGCTCGACTGAATATCGAATGCGTGCACGCGACCTGTCGGACCCACCTGCTGCGCCAGGAAGAGCGTGTCATGGCCATTCCCCGCAGTTGCGTCGACCGCAATATCACCAGTGCTCAGATAAGGCGTCAGTAGCTCGTGTGCGAGCCGGGTAAGCGGGCGGTGTACATTCATGCGTAGCGTCGGATGTCGGCTGCTTGCGGAAGCGGATGCTGCTCAAGCAGATAAGCTTGCATGCGTTCGCTGTACCAGGGGATCGTCAGCGCGCCGCGGGCGCCGAATCCATTGAACAGATGCAGATGCGCCCGTTCCGCGTGGGTTCCGATCAGCGGCATGCGATCCCGGGTCGCCGGTCGCACCCCGGCCACGTGCTCCCGGATGGTGATGCCGTCGCAATCGTCGAGCAGCGACTTCAAGCCCTGCAGCAGGGCCTCACGGCCGGAAGCGGTGGCTGAGTTGTCGATGCGGTGGTGTTCGTGGGTGGAGCCGAAGCGGTAGCCGCCTTCGACCAGTGGTACCAGCCAGTGCGCACCATTGATCATGTGTCGGCAGAGACGGCGCGGGGATTCGAGGCGCAGCAGCTCGCCCTTGTCCGGTTGCAGAGGCAGATCCCCGAACCAGGGATTCTCCTGCATGCGATAGCCCTCGCAGCAGACCATGTGGCGGGCACGATGGGAGCCTAGCTGTATGCCATTGGTTCCGGGCTTCACTTCGGCATAACGCACCACAGTCTGCAGGCGGGCATCGCGTTCATCGAGCCAGGCGGACAGGTCGTCCAGCAGGCGAGGCAGGTCCACATAAGCGGTGGCGTGTTGTTCGAATCCTCCGAATGGCGCCTTGATTCCCGGTTCGAATCCGTCTGGCTGCAGGATTCTTCCAAGGTAAGCGCTGACCGCCGGATTGGCCTGCTGTCTTTCGAGAAAGCGGCGTTGCTCCTCTGATCGCAACAGGCGCTGCATTGGGATCTGGTGCAGGTAGGGCCTGGTCTGCAGGGACCGGGAAATCTCGTCGTAGGTAGTGTGCAGACTGGTGAGCCAGGCAGCGGTTTCCGGGGCGGCATTGAAGCGCATGCCGGCGAGCGGGTTGATCAGCCCCGCGGCAACCCGGGAGGAGGCCGTTCGGTGCCCGTCGTCTATCACCAGCACCTTCTGCTTTGCGTGCAGGAGCCGCCATGCGAGCAGGCTGCCCGCCAGCCCCTGGCCCAGGATGATGAAGTCGTACATTTTCGTCAGCCCGTGAATCCTGCCGGTATCTCACCACCGGGATAATCCAGGGGCGAATGAGTAGTCCGGGTTCTCGACGTCCGTGCGCGCGGAGTCTGGTTTTGATGCCAACCGTCTGGTGTTTCCCCACCGTCGGCCGACTGCCGAGATACAGGCTATTCTATCCCGCTTTGCGCCAATGCCTCTACGATGGCCATGCGGGCCCGGTCCGCGAGTTTCTTGCGTTCCATGCCGTGTGCCTCGATTGGAGAGCCAAAGTGTACATGCACCGCGCCACCCGGCCGGGAGAGCAGACCAAGGATGTTTTCCCCCAGCGACTGATCGCCGATATACGGCGCTACCTCGTCATCCAGTCTTCCATCCAGGTGATAGCGAATCGCCACCGGGGTCAGCGGGGTACGGGTTTCGATCGCGGCAGCCATCAGGCGCGAGAAAAAAGGACGCACGTCCCGGCCGTCGGTGGTGGTCCCTTCCGGGAAGAGGGTCAGAATGCCCTCGTGCAGCAGGTGCCGTCCGATCGTCTGCGAGATGTTATTGGCTTCCCCACCGCCGCGGCGGATGAACAATGTGCCGGCCCGCATGGCGAGCCAGCCGATCAGCGGCCACTGGCGCACCTCCGATTTCGACAGAAAGCAGGTCGGCATCAGATGGCCCAGCACGACGATGTCCAGCCAGGAGATGTGGTTGCAGACTACCAGGGTGGCAGGTTGTGGCTCGATGCCCGAGGTCGTGATTTGCAGGGCCAGGATGCGGGTCAGTCGTCCATGCCACCAGGCTGCAGTACCATGATGGACATGCCAGTAACCGTCCTTGTCCCGGCGCGTAACCAGTGGCGTCAGGAGCATGCCGAACAGAAGGTGGACCAGGAGGTTGCCCCCGCGCCAGGCGATCCGGACTTTCTGCAATGCTTACTCCCTGGAGACGCGATCCAGAAAGTGCCGCGCATAGCTGGCATTGATCTCGCTGACGTCGACCAGGACCAGTATGTCGGCACAATCGAAGTCGGGATCATAGCACGGCTCCCCGCAGGCCCTGGCACCGAGGCGGAAGTAGGCCTTCAGCAACGGAGGCAGGGGGGCGGACACGGTCTGCTCCGCCCCGGGGGGGAGGGGTTTCAGGGGATTGCGAGGCGTAACCCGCCAGGCTTCGTCCACCATTGCCTGCTGGCGTACGTTGTTCATGATCGCCTGGGTGAGCACGCCGCCATCGGCCATCTCGATACTGGCGCAGCCGAACAGGTGATCGATTTCGAACTGGTGGATGAAGTCGGCCAGACCTGACCAGAGTACCGCGATCGCTGCGCCCTGGCGGTAGCTGGGGTCGACACAGGTGCGGCCCACCTCGACACTGCGCCCCGGCAGATCGTAGAGCGCCTTCATCTCGAATTCGCTCTCGGAGTAGAAGCCGCCTGCCTTGCGTGCCTGTTCCCCAAGCAGCAGGCGAGTGGACGCGATGACCCGACCGGTAGCGCTTTCCTTGACCAGGAGGTGCTGGCAGAAGGGATCGAAGTGATCCTGATCGAGGGTTTCCGTATCGCCCTTCAGCTGGGCACCCATTTCACCGGCAAATACCTTGTAACGCAGGGCCTGGGAGGCTCGGATATCGTCGATTGTGGTGGCCAGTTCGACGTACAGGCGGCTTTTGCGGCGCGCGCCGGCAAGGTTTGGGATGGCGGTCATGTTCTCGTCTCCAATTCGCTTGCGGTGCAATCCTAGACACGCGCGATGACCGTTGTCTTACCGTTTGGTTAACAGCAGATGTCAGCTTCCGCTACGTTGATTCTCTCCGTGCTGCCTCAAATATTCGTACATCACGATGGAGGCCGCGATGCTGGCATTGAGGCTTTCCATCTCGCCGGGCAGGGGAATGGCGAGGGTGTGGATGTCGGGAAAATGGGCGGGGTCGAAACTCAGACCGAGTTCCTCGTGACCGATGATGAAGGCGCTTTTCCTTGCCAGCCGGGCGCCTGGCAGCTGTTCTGCTCCATCCGTGGTGAGGGCGTACAAGGTGTATCCCTCTTCGCGGAGGGAGTCGTGGGCCTGCTCGAAGCGCTCGTGGAAGCGTGCCGGCACCTTGCGGAACGCTCCCTTGGCCGGTGCCGGGTCGAATACCCCGATGTTCACCAGGTGAACGGCGGCACCACTGAAGGCCTGCACGCTGCGAAAGATCTTTGGCACGTTGTAGCCTGACTTCAGGTTATCCAGCACCAGGCTGAAGGGATAATGACCGGGGGTGGCCATGACATTGCGCTGTCGGTTCTTGTGGTAGCGCTGTTCTATCTGCTTGCTGCGCTCGAGCCGCTCGGCTCGGCGCTGCGAACGGGTCAGGCGCGTGTCGGGGTTATCCGGCATGGTGGGGGTGGGTGTTGTCAGGAACGTTTGAGCGTAGAATAACAAGCTTACCTTTGACAGGTGCAGAGCATGCTGAACGACGTGGGGGAAGAGGCGCTGGCCTTGCTGGCGCAGGTGGATTCCCCGGAAGGCTTGAGAGAACTTGCTGCCGATCGTTTGCCCGAAGTGGCGCAGGCGGTGCGTGACTACCTCGTGGCTTCGGTCGCCCGTACCGGCGGCCATCTTGCTGCGGGGCTGGGTGTGGTGGAGCTCACCGTGGCATTGCACTATGTCTTCAATACCCCCGATGATCGCCTGATCTGGGACGTGGGGCATCAGGCCTATCCGCATAAGATCCTTACCGGAAGGCGTGAGCGCATGCTGTCGCTACGCAAGAAGGACGGCCTGTCCGGTTTTCTCAAGCGGGACGAGTCCGACTACGACGCTTTCGGTGCGGGGCATTCGAGCACCTCGATCAGTGCTGCGCTGGGTATGGCCATTGCAGCCAGGGCCCGGGGGATCGATCGCCAACACATCGCGGTGATCGGCGACGGTGCTTTGTCGGCAGGAATGGCTTTCGAGGCGCTGAACCACGCGGGCGCGACCGATAGCAGCTTGCTGGTTGTTCAGAACGACAACGACATGTCGATCTCGCAACCTGTGGGTGCGGTAAGCAATTACCTGGCGCGCGTGCTTTCGAGCCGGACCTACAACCGCATGCGAGACGGCAGTGCACAGGTCCTGGATCGACTGCCCGGGATGAAGCACCTGGCTCATCGCTGGGAGGAGCACGTCAAAGGCATGCTGATGCCTGGCACCTTGTTCGAGGAGCTGGGGTTCACCTACATCGGCCCCATCGACGGACATGATCTGCCGCTGCTGGTTTCCACCCTGGAGAACATGCGTGCCATGCACGGACCGCGCTTTCTGCACGTGGTGACCCAGAAGGGGCGGGGTTATGCGCCGGCCGAAGGCGATCCCTGTGTCTACCACGGCGTCACCCCCTTCGACCTGTCGACCGGGGAGATGGCCGGGAAATCCGGAGGCAAGACCTTTACCCGGGTCTTCTCTGACTGGATCTGCGACCTGGGCGCGCAGGACGAGCGGGTGGTGGCGATCACCCCGGCGATGTGTGAGGGGTCCGGTCTGGTCGACTTCAAGGAACGCTTCCCCACGCGTTATCACGACGTGGGTATCGCCGAGCAGCATGCCGTGACCTTCGCCGCAGGGCTGGCCTGCGAGGGACTCAAGCCGGTAGTGGCGATCTACTCCACCTTCCTGCAGCGTGCGTACGACCAACTGATCCACGATGTGGCGTTGCAGAACCTGGATGTCACCTTCGCGGTGGATCGTGCCGGGGAGGTCGGGGCGGATGGCGCCACCCACGCGGGTATGTTCGACCTGAGTTACGCGCGCTGTGTGCCCAACATGGCGGTAATTGCGCCGGGTGACGAGGCCGAGTGCCGCGCCCTTCTGCAGACGGCCTGGGAGCATCCGGGACCCGCACTGGTCAGGTATCCACGAGGCGGTGGCTTGGGGACTGAGCCCGGCGAGGCGCTTGAGCCGCTGCCCTGGGGGCGTGGCGAGATCCGGCGGCAGGGCAAGGGTGTCGCGATACTGTCCTTCGGTACCCTGCTAGGCCGGGCGCTCGAGGTGGCCGAGGCACTGGGCGCCACCGTCGCCAACATGCGCTTCGTGAAGCCCCTGGATGAGGCGTTGGTGCGCGAGTTGGCCGACGAACACGCTTTCCTGGTGACCCTGGAAGAGAACGTGGTGGCCGGTGGTGCGGGTGCCGCGGTGGCGGAGTTCCTGGCGGAGCAGGGTATCCAGGTTCCGCTGCTGCACTTCGGTCTTCCGGATCGCTATATCGAACAGGCCTCCCAGGTTGAGCAGTTGCAGGAGGCCGGCCTCTCGGTCGAGGCGATCCTAGAGGGTATCCGTCGTCATTTGCCGCCCGACATCGAGGCGGTCGATGCCAAACCGCTACAGGCAAAGTCGCAGACATAAAAAAACCCGGCATCAGCGCCGGGTTTTTTTTAGCACCTACAGTGACGGCACTCAGTCGGCCTTGGCGGCGTCCATCATGTGATCGATGATCGGTGCCAGGATGATTTCCATGGAGTATCCCATCTTGCCGCCGGGCACCACGACGGTGTTTCGGCGTGACATGAACGAGTTCGGGATCATGCTGATGAGGTTGGGGAAGTTCACGTCGAACCTTTCCGGGTCGGCAAAGCGGATGACCACGAAGCTCTCGTCCGGGGTTGGGATGTCGCGCGCGATGAACGGGTTTGAGGTGTCCACCGTCGCGACCCGCTGGAAGTTGATGTCGGTGCGCGAAAACTGCGGGGTGATGTGGTTGATGTAGTCCGGCATGCGACGCAGGATGGTGTCCACGATCGCCTCTTCGGAGTGACCGCGCTCGGCGTTGTCGCGCGCGATCTTCTGGATCCATTCGAGGTTGACCACCGGCACCACGCCGATTCCCAGGTCGACGTGCGTGGAAACGTCCATCTCGTCGGTCTTGACCAGCCCGTGCAGACCCTCGTAGAACATCAGGTCGGTGCCTTCCGGGATCGGCTCCCAGGGGGTGAATTCCCCGGGCTTCTTGTCGGTGCCGAGACGGGCGTTGTGCTCGGCGGCCTCTTCGTCACTGTGCAGGTAGTAGCGTTGCTCACCCGAGCCGGTTTCGCCGTAGGTCTTGAACAGCTCGCCGAGTTTGTCGAATTCGTTGGCTTCCGGGCCGAAGTGGCTCATACCGCCCTTCATTTTCTCGCGCATCTGGACGCGGTCGTAACGATGGAAGCTGTCTCCCTCGATGACGGCGGCCTTGATGCCTTCCCGCACGAAGATGTGTTCGAAGGCCCTTTTGACGGTGGTGGTACCGGCACCGGAAGAACCGGTGACCGCAATGACTGGATGCTTCTTGGACATGAATACCCCCTCAGAGCTAGTCGCTTTCAGTTGTTGGGCGCCTTGCTGAGCCAGGCCGCCGATTTTGAAGTGGCGGGACTATAGCACAGGCGGTCCCGGGTGGATTTGCGGGATGTCAGTCAGGAGGGGGCTCCGCGCGGAAGCCCACGCCGGGGTTGAGAATGTTGTGCGGGTCGAACTGCTGCTTGATCCCCTGCATCAGGCGCAGTGCGACCGGCGAGAGCTCCCGTTGCACGAAATCCCTTTTCACGCGCCCGACCCCGTGTTCCCCCGAGAGGGTGCCTTCGAGCGCCAGAACCAGATCAAATACCTCGGTAAGGCATGCTTCCGCGGCACTCGCCTGCACAGGGTCGTCGGGGTCGAGCAGCAGGTTGACATGGATGTTCCCGTTACCCGCGTGTCCGAAATTGACGATTGGGATGGCATGGCGCGAGGAAAGCGCCTGCAGGCCCGAGATAAGATCAGGCAGGCGTGCCACCGGCACGGCCACATCCTCATTGATTTTTTTCGGGGCGATGTTGCGCAGGGCCGGTGACAGTGCCTTGCGGGTGCGCCACAGGCGCTCGACCTCTGCGTCACTGGAGGCGAGTTCCAATCCCAGGCAGCCTGCATTGCGAGCCACCTCCCCGACACGGCGGGCATCCGCCTCGATCGCGTCCGCCGAGCCGTCGACCTCGATCATCAGCAGTGCGCGGGCCTCGGGGGGCAGGCCGAGATCGGAATAGTCACGCACCATGTCGATTGCCTGTCCATCCATGAACTCGAGGGTGCTGGGTGTCAGCGGTTGCGCCATGAGGGCGGAAACCGCTGCCGAGGCTGTCTCGATACTGCGGTAGCTTGCCTGCAGGGTGCGTCGCGCGGCCGCCAGCGGCGTGAGCTTGAGAACGGCCTCGGTGATGATGCCCAGGGTACCTTCGGAGCCAATCAGCAGGCGGGTGAGGTCGTAGCCGACCACGCCCTTGGTGGTGCGTGTGCCGGTATCCAGGGTTTCCCCGGTTCCGGTCACGGCCCGCAGCGCAAGCGTATTCTCGCGCGGGGTGCCGTACTTGACCGCACGCGGTCCTGCCGAGTTGTACGCCAGGTTGCCGCCGATCGTGCAGACCGCGGCGCTGGTGGGGTCGGGTGGCCAGAAAAAACCATGTTCCGCCGCTGCCGTCTGGAGTTGCTGGTTGGTCACACCGGGGGAAACGACCGCGAGCCTGTTGTCCGGGTCGATTGTCAGGGTGTCGGTCATCTGCTCGAGGGAAAGTACGATCCCGCCATCGGCAGGAACCACCGCACCGGTGGTGCCGGTCCCCTTGCCGCGCGGGATGAGGGGTA
>Ga0180435_10002335_pt1 | contig 19461 bp, 11 predicted proteins | sample SS_ome_3_FD_132467 | JGI IMG/M metagenome (GOLD analysis project Ga0180435, IMG submission 132467) | Hypersaline lake sediment archaeal communities from the Salton Sea, California, USA - SS_3_S_1 metaG | ecosystem: Environmental > Aquatic > Non-marine Saline and Alkaline > Hypersaline >...
CGAACCTGCCACCGGTATTCGAATGGGCCGATCTTCAAATACCGAAGCTGGATGTAAATTCAGCTTTTCAAACGCAGTGTAATACAAGAAAGGTTTAAAACCCGATCCCGGCAGCCTCTGGTTTTGTAGGGCGCGGTTGTATTCGGAGGCGGCATAATCCCTACCGCCTACCAGGGCTTTAACGGCACCGGAATTGACTTCAATGGCAACCAGGGCCCCCTGGGGGAGATGGGTGTGATCGGTCTGAGAAATAGCGGTTAACCCCATAACCGCATCCAAGTTTTTGAGTCCGTCCTTGATGGCGCCTGCTGCCCAGCGTTGTAGCTGAGGATCCATGCTGGTCGTGATCTTCAAGCCGCCGTGATAAACGACCTCGGGCCCATAGGTTTCTTCCAATTGGTGAATGACTGCATCTAAAAAATAGCTGCCCGTGCGGGCACCGCTACTAAATGGCTGCAGGCTTATGCTATCATTAAAGGCATTGTCGGCTTCTTCTTTGGAAATGGCGCCCACCGTGACCATCCGGTTTAGAACGATCCGCTGGCGTGATTTAGCGCGTTCAAAATGGAGATAGGGATTATAGCGCGTGGGCGATTTGGGTAGTCCGGCCAAGAGGGCTGCTTCGGCCAGATTCAAGTCCGAGGCGCCTTTCCCAAAAAAGGTACGGGCGGCATTTTCGATCCCGTGGGCACCCACACCAAAAGGAATCTGATTCAGATAGGACTGCAAAATTTCCTGTTTGCTGTAGCGGGACTCGATTTGTAAAGCCACCAGCAGCTCATGGAACTTACGCTTATAGGAACGTTTGAAACTAAAAAACAGGTTTTTGGCCAACTGTTGGGTGATGGTCGAGGCACCCTGAATCTTGCCTGGTTGAAACAAGGTAATCCATAGCGCCTTTACCGTGCGCAATTTGTCGAGGCCGTGATGTTCCCAGAAGCGGTGGTCTTCGGTGGCCACAATGGCACGTACAAAATAGGGCGAAACACGATCAAGCGGTATGGTTTCCTTGCCGCCCAGAACCAGAATGCGTTCATGCGTGGCTGCAAAAATTTCCGTGGGCGGTGTTTCGATAATCCGGCTAAGCGGCTCGGGTACCCGCGGCAAATCTTGTAGTGCAAAAAAGAAAATAGCGACAACGAGGCACGCTCCCAATCCGGCTATACCCAGAGCCAGGTAGAAGAGGGCGGCGATATATTTAAGTAACTTTAGCATTTAGGAATTGTGGATTCTAACATAATCAGTTCAACATCGAACATCCAACATCCAACGTCGAACTTAGAACGAAGGGCAATTTGCCGGAAGTTATTCGATGTTGGATGTTGAATGTTCAATGTTCATAAAAGAAATGCATGCTTGCTTCAATTTAACAATTCTTAGTTTTACTTTTTACCCATCGATAAATAGTTATTATTTTTCGGATCATTATGGTTGTGAGCACTAAGGGCCTAAGGGCCTAATTGCCTAATAACCTAAACACCTAATAGTCTGTGTCCTCAGCCACGCTCATCCGCCTCCAATACCGAGTGCAGCCGCCAAACAGCCCATTCATGGCCTTGGATCAAGATCAGCAGGCGTTGGGTGCCGGATTCAATTTCAAATCCAATTTGGATATATCCGGAGAGAGCCTCGTCCGAAATCCCCACACGGATGATCCGTCCGGGTATACTGAGAATCTGCTCGGGACGGCGGATGACTCCCTGGCGAACTTCCGGCGTCAACGTTTTAAGGACCTCAAAAAAATAATCACTGTCATAAATGCGGCCGCTAAACACGGAAAAAGCGTCCAACGTTTGTCCCACCTGGATTTCGCTGTGGGCCATCAGATAAAGCAGGTCAGCGGATATTTGCAGCTTCCGCAACACCCGGTTATCCTGGTTGAGCAAGTAAATATTGAGGCCCTCACCATCCTTTTCAAAGTAGGTCCGGTCCCAATCCTGGTCGTTGATTAAGGCCAGCAGCTCGAAAGGAGGAACAATTTCGCGTGCCAACTCAGGCGGTAGTTCCAGGTAGAGGCTACGGAAAAGATCAGGCGGTACCAGCAGCCATTCTTCGGGCTGAATGGTGGCCGCAATCTGTTTAAAACTGGTGGCATTGCCGGCTTCCCGATACGAGGACTGCCGATCACTCACAATTTTGTCGATGGCTCGCTGGGCCGTGCGGGTTTGTTTGCCAATTTCCCAGATAGCGCCGGATTCCGGACGGACGGTGTTGGTGGAAACCAGGTAGAATCCAATGGTTTTTTCTATCCAGTCAAAACGTAATTCGGAAACGATCAAGACCAGGAAAAACATACTCATCATCAACGCTCTCACCGAAATGAGTCGCTGGATCCATTCAGAATAGGATTTAGGCTCGGTCCAATTCATACGTTCCTTTGATGACAGCCAACACAGGCTGAAAGCTTAAGCTATTAGGCCTCAACCGCTGCATGGCTTTCAACCATTCGGTAAAAAAATTTCAGGCGATTGCAGATGACGCCGGACTCAAAGGCTATTGCTTAGCCCAAAATTCCATGATAATCAATTTTTTAATACAAACGGCGCGGTGAGCGCCCCGGTTGTATTAAAAATTAGGGGAGGTAATCTGTATGAATCCACAGGAATATATCCGCCAGATGGAATTGAAGGACCAGCGTATTTCACTTTATGATATCCAAAAACTGGAGGTCAGTGGGCTTGCCGATATCAAGCGATTGCCATTTTCCATTCGGGTGTTGGTGGAAAATCTGCTACGGAAACTTGATAATCAGATCGTCACCACCGATGATCTTCTGGCCGTGGCACGCTGGCAAAAATCATATGACCAACCATACGAGATTCCCTATCATCCGGCCCGGGTATTGATGCAGGATTTCACCGGTGTCCCAGCGGTTGTGGATTTGGCCGTGATGCGCGATGCCGTCAAGGAATTGGGGGGAGATGCCAATATCATCAACCCACTGGTGCCGGTAGAATTGATTGTCGATCATAGTATTCAGGTGGATTATTATGGGACTGCGGATGCTTTACAAAAGAATGTTGCCAAGGAATACGAACGCAATCAAGAGCGCTATGAATTATTAAAATGGGCCCAAAACAGCTTTGACAATTTCAGTGTGGTACCCCCCAACTCGGGTATCTGTCATCAGGTCAACCTGGAATATTTGGGACGCGTCGTCATTACCGAAGAAACCCCTAACGGTCGGATTGCTTTTCCGGATACGCTGGTGGGCACTGATTCGCATACGACCATGATCAATGGGCTCGGAGTCATGGGTTGGGGCGTCGGGGGGATCGAAGCAGAAGCGGTCATGCTGGGCCAACCCTATTACATGGCCATCCCCGAAGTCGTGGGGGTAAAGTTGACGGGAGTCTTGAATCCCGGCGTCACTGCCACCGATTTGGTCCTGCGTATCACCGAGATGTTACGGGCCGAACGTGTTGTGGAGAAGTTTGTGGAGTTTTATGGCCCGGGCATGAAACAACTCAATTTGACTGATCGCGCCACCATTGCCAATATGTCGCCCGAATACGGGGCCACCATGGGTTTCTTTCCGGTGGATGAAAAAACCATTGCATACCTGAAGGCAACCAACCGCCAAGCCCGGGCCGAGATTGTGGCCGCCTATACCCAGACATCGGGCCTGTTTTATGATGGCAACCAGGATCCCGAATACAGCAAAACCGTTGAACTCGATCTTGCCAGCGTCGTACCCGCTGTGGCCGGTCCCGCGCGACCCCAGGATCGAATACCATTGGCAGATGTCAAAGCAAAATTCAATCAGATGATTAATCGGGAATTCAATGGGGCCGGGACGGCCAAAATTCAAATGGCTGATGATGGTTGCCGCAACGATCAGGGGTCCGATGCCGGCAGGGATGCAAGCCTTTCCCGAGATCGTGCCGAAAAAGCAGCCGATACCATTTGTGAGGGCAGTGTGGTGATTGCCGCCATAACTTCCTGCACCAATACCTCCAACCCGAAAGTCATGTTGGGCGCGGGACTTTTAGCCAAAAACGCGGTGGAAAGAGGCCTGACCGTACCCGCACATGTGAAAACCTCACTGGCACCCGGATCCCGGGTGGTGTCGGATTATCTCCGCGAGGCCGGTCTGATGCCTTACCTGGAAGCCCTGGGATTTCATTTGGCTGCTTTTGGGTGCACCACCTGTATCGGCAACAGCGGCCCCCTGGACCCGGAAATTGAAAAGGCGATCGTGGATCACGATTTAACCGTGGCCGCGGTGCTTTCCGGCAATCGCAATTTTGAGGCGCGGATTCATCAAAAGATCAAGGCCAATTATTTGGCATCACCACTTTTGGTGATCCTCTACGCCCTAGCCGGAAGAGTCAATCTGGACGTGACGCAGGAACCCATCGCTTATGATAAAAACCAAAATCCTGTCTATATGCAGGATATCTGGCCCTTGGACGAGACCATCGAGGATCTGGTAGCGAAACATATACGGCCCAGCTTTTATGCGGATCAGTATGGCCGCATATTTGAAGGCGATACCTTCTGGAAACAGCTGACGGTGGCGGAAAGTACAACCTTCCAGTGGGATCCAAGTTCTACCTATATTCGCAAACCACCTTATTTTGATGGATTTCAATTGAAGACACCCAAACCAGGCGATATCGCCGATGCACACACGCTCTTGGTCTTGGGGGATTCAGTTACCACGGATCATATTTCGCCGGCCGGCGCCATTCCGGAATCCTATCCCGCCGGGCAATACCTAATCGGAAAGGGTGTACGTCCGGAAAAATTCAATTCTTACGGTTCCAGACGGGGCAACCATGAGGTCATGATGCGGGGGACTTTTGGAAATATCCGCATTAAAAATCAGCTGGTCGCGCCCAAAGAAGGCAGCTATACCCTAGCATTTCCTGAGAATGAGGAAATGTTTGTATATGATGCAGCCATGCGGGCGATTGAGGCTGGTACCCAGCTGATTGTCCTGGGGGGCAGCGAGTACGGCACCGGTTCTTCCCGGGATTGGGCCGCCAAAGGAACCAATCTACTCAATATAAAGGCCGTTATTGCCACATCTTTTGAACGCATTCACCGGAGTAATCTAGTGGGTATGGGCGTACTACCCCTGGTTTTCAACGGTGATGATACCTGGGAAGGTCTGGGCTTGGATGGAACCGAAACCTATGCCATCAGCGGTATTGAAAACATGGTTCCCCGCAAGCAGCTACAGGTACAAGCTATCCGTCGGGATGGTCAGGCTATTGAGTTCGAGGCTACGTCACGTCTGGACACGGCTGTGGACGTGGCCTATTTTGAACATGGCGGGATACTGCCCTATGTGCTTCGCAAAATGCTGTCTTAAAATTGATAGGCGCGTAAAAAGTCCGACACTTGGCAAAATTCAAATTTCACACTTAATAATTTCAACAAGTTACCGAGTCGAAATTTGAGACTTTTGACTTTTTACGAGCACATTAAAATTGACAGGCGCAATTTTATTGGGAATTGATGCGATTGCGGAGTTTTCCGGAGCATTTGAAGGTCACGACCTTTCGCTCCCGAAGGGTCAAGTCGGATCCCGTGGCCGGATTTCTGCCGCGTCTGGAGCGCTTGTCTTTTACACAGAATTTACCAAATCCGGAAATCAGAACATCATCTCCCTTTTCAAGCGTCTGCTTCATTATTTCCAGCAGGGACTCCACCGTATCAACGGCTGCCTTTTTGGTAAAACCGAGTTCATGCACTCTTGCGACGATATCATTTTTGGTTAGTGCCATATGTCCTCCCGAAGCATGTAGACCTTAGGTTTCGTCCTGTTGAGATGTTTCCTCCGCCTTTCCCGGATCAAGGTGAGCGATCTTGGTGAGGATTCGATCGATATTCTTGGAAATGTCTTCCATTTCTGCCACGATCTGCTGTTCTTCCGGTTCTAACATATTGGTAACTCCTCAGCCGTTCTTTCCGAAAATACGCGTTTGAAATATAGCTATCACGATAATATCGTTAACCATTTAGTATGTATACGTTTTTTAAAAAAATGTCAAATGACTATTTCAATCCTTCAAGGATATTGCGAACCTGGACCGACAATTCCTTAAGCTTGAACGGCTTTTGGATAAAGCTGTCACACCCGTCCTCAATCATTTTGCGGGCCTGCCAATCGATACTGTAGCCACTGGAAAGCAGGACCCGCAGATCGGGATTGATCTGTTTCATTTGGGCAAAGATTTCCTCGCCCGACATTTCAGGCAAAATAATATCCAATAAAACGAGATCAATAAATTCATGGCAAGCAGCATAGATCCGCAAAGCAGTTTTACCGCTTCTGGCAATCAAAACCTTGTATCCCAGTTCCTTGAGCAGCCGTCGACCCACATCGATGATCACGCTTTCATCATCGACGAGCAAAATGGTTTCCGAACCCTTTAATAAAGCGACATTTTCTTCGATTTCCGACAAGGCCGAAAAATAGGAGGCCGGCAAGTATACACTAAATACACTGCCGCGGGCGGGTTCACTCTGGCAATCAATGAAGCCGTTGTGGTTTTTGACGATACCAAACGCGGACGCCAGCCCCATACCTGAACCTTCGCTTTGTTCTTTGGTGGTAAAGAAGGGGTCAAAAATTCGTTGCCGGACCTCGGGTGACATGCCAACACCGGTGTCGATCACTGAAATTTTAACGAAACGTCCTGAACTCAGGTCAAAGCCGTGGGCAACTCGATCGTCCAGGAACACATTTTCGGTATTGATGGTCAGGGTGCCTTTTTCAGGGATGGCCTGGCAGGCATTCAAAACGAGGTTCATCATGACCTGTTCAATTTGGCCCTGATCGACTTCAACCGCCCACAGGCCGGGGTGATAGCTTTCCTCAAAGGAAATATTCTTATGGGTTCGCCTGAACATGCGGGTGAGTTTTCCGATTAAATCGTTCAGGCTGGTGGCTTTGATGACATATTTGCCCCCGCGCGCAAATCCCAGAAGCTGTTTGGTTAACTTGGCCGCACTGTCAACACAGCGCTCAATACTGCGCACTTCCTCAAAATGAGGTGTGCCCTCCTGGATGTCCAGCAGCATGAGTGAGATGTTTCCCTGAATGCCCATTAGCAGGTTGTTAAAGTCGTGGGCGATGCCGCCTGCAAGGGTACCGATGGCTTCCATTTTTTTGGCTTGCTGAAGTTTTTCCTCCAGCTTGCGCTGCTCGGTTACATCCGACAGGATGATGATGGACGTCTCGGTTTCCCCCTCAACCGTGTAGCTTTTGATGGTGATGGTGCGTTCGTTTACACGAAAGGTTGCGTCCTTTTGGGATTCCGGATAATCTTTGGGTGCGAGCAATTTTTCGATATGTTTACGCGCCCGGCCACTAAAAAGATCGGGTGGAAATGCAAACAGCAGACCTTCCATGGTGGTGTTGAGCATGTCAACGGCGGCCTGATTGGCAAATACGACCCGCTCGGAAAAAACCTCCAGAAATCCTTCGGTCATACTTTCCAGAATTGTCTCCAAATGCCGGTTTTTGGAGATAAGTTCCTTGGTCAGTTGACGCGAATAAACGGCATCCAAACCGATGATTGACTTGTGCGTATCCGACTGGGTGGGCGCATCCGATTCCTGTACGGCCGTCAAAACGTTTTTGGCCATATTGCTGAACGATCCCTTGGCAATACAGGCATTGGCCCCGATCTGGGTGTAATCCTTGCCGGTTTCGGCGATCCCGGCGGATAAAATGACAACATAGCAGTCTGCCAACTCTGTCCTGGACCGCACAATTTGACACAGGCGTTCGCCATCTATCTTGGGCATAAATAGGTCAATGAACATGACATCCGGCGTAAACGCGGACAGGACTTCCAGGGCGGCAAAGCCGTCTTCAGCGGTTTGCACATCGTGGCCTTCTTTGGTCAGATGCGTGGACAGGAACTTGCGCAGCAGGCGATTGTCATCAACAATGAGGATTTTCTTTTTCATATGGAAGCGTTATTAGCATACCTTGGCGTTAAAAAAAAAGTTAAAATAAGCAATTGCGGAAAAGCCGCACCAATCGGAATCGAAATCGCTATCGGGATCGGGATCGAATTGTAAATTTGCAAATGCCGATTTCGATAGCGATATGGATGATCTGATCTATCCCTAATATTGTGACGGTTTGCTGTCAGGTATCCTCTTAGGTGATTTCATTCAGCTAACGTTGGCCCAGTACACGCCGGGCTTTCCAATAGCGTTTGGACCAATAAGAATTTTTCAAACTGGATAGGGTAACGCCTTTGCTTGTGGATGCGTGGGCGAAGCGATCATTTTCAAGATAAATACCCACATGCCGTAGATTGTATCCCAGCCGGAAAAATACCAGGTCTCCGGCCTTCAGATCGCTTCTTAAAACAGGATCACCTTTTCGGGATTGCCGATCCGTGTTTCGGGGCAGGTTAATGTTAAATTTTGATTGGAAGGTTTTCAGCACGAATCCCGAACAATCGATACCCCGTTTTGATAAACCGCCGTATTTGTAGGGCACGCCGTTCCAGTCCCTAACTTGCTGATATAATATCTGGATGATCTCACGGTCACGGGTGGGCTTTAAACGGGATGAAGGCGGTTTATCTGTTTGGGGTATGGGTTGCAAGGGTACACAAGCAGAGAGGACCAGGAAGCCAACCAGCGCCAGTCTAGCCACGGCGCATGAGGGGTGCTTGTGAGTGCTTAGGATCTTGATGCTTTTGGTTGCATTTGGCAGATTCAAGGCATATAGTACGGCGCGAACAGGCAGGTTTCAATTAGCGACCACAAGCAGTTTTGCTGGTCGCTAATTATTTGAATTAAATCGTAAAATATGAAAAAATGAACAATAGTTGGAGCCGACGAGCGGACTTGAACCGCTGACCTGCTGATTACGAATCAGCTGCTCTACCAGCTGAGCTACGTCGGCAATACCGCGCCCATTTGACGCGATGCAAGGTTGCACTACTGTGTTTATGGTCCAAAATCAAGAAAAAATTGATTTGAATGGTCTGATCGAATCCATGTCCCGGCATCCGGCGCGCATTGACTGTATTGGTATGCATAAAAGCGATAAGGCCTATTTCATCGCGCTGTTGTACCGGCATGCCCGCCAACCCCTGGTGATTATCGTGTCGTCTCCCAAAGAGGCCCACCGGTTTTGCGATGAACTCCGGTTTTTTTTGGGACCGGAAGCTGATGCTGTTCACTATTTTCCCCCATACAATCTTTTACCGTATCAATTTTTAGCATCGGATAGCGAAACAGCAGCCGAGCGTATTCGCATCCTTTATAATTTGGTGGTCAACCGGAGTCCCCAAGTGGTCGTTACCACCATTGATGCGGTTATGAAAAAGACCCTGCCCAGAAAGGAATTGGGTGACTACGCGGAATTAATCCTGTGCAACGAAGAGCTTGATCGGGATCAACTCGTCAGTAAGCTGGATATGGGCGGATATATGCACACGGCCATTGTTGAGGAACCCGGAGATTATTGTGTCCGCGGCGGTATCGTGGATATCTTTTCGCCTTTGTATTCACGGCCCTTACGGATTGAGATGTTTGGCGACCTGGTGGAGTCGCTCAGATTCTTTTCTCCGGTCAATCAGAGGACTGAAGAGGAGATTCAGGAAGCGATTGTACTTCCGGCCAAAGAAGCGATTTTGGATCGAAATAAGATAAGAGACGTCATCAGCCGCATCCGCGAGGAGGCAGCGCGGGTGGATACGCCGGTGACCAGTGTTCGCAATATGATCGAACGACTTAAAAATGACGGTAATTTTTCCGGATCTGAAAATCTGATGGGATTTTTAAATCCGGACCTGGAGACCCTGTTTGATTATGCCCGCGTGGGAACCCGCTATGTGGTCAGTGATTATGAAGCCGTCAGAACTGCCGCGGACGCAACCATGGATTTGGTGCGGAAACGCTATGAATCCGGACTGCAACATGGTGGCTTGGCGGCATCACCGCAGACGATCTATCTTGATTGGGAAAAAGTTCGAACAGATTTAGATCAGAGAGGCGCCATCGTGCTGCGGGCCATCGCCATGCTGGATGGACCGGAAAATATGGGAGACAGCCCGGCCGGTTGTCATTTCAAAATCCAGGACAACACCGAACTGATTCAGGCCTTGAAACACGCACATTCCCTGGAAATGCCCCTGAAACCCTTGGTTGACTGGATCCAGGAATACCGGGATCGGGGCTATCTGACCTTGATCGTTTGCGCTTTCCAGGCCCAGGCCGAACGATTGAAGACCTTGCTGACACCCTATGCTCTACCGGCGGAATTGTGTGAAGTGTTCCCGTACCGCAGCACCCGAAAACAGCATCACCGCAATCCGCTTCGGATCTGTGTGGGCGGGGTCACAAATGGATTTGTGTGGGATGACGCGGGCATTGCCTTGGTTTCGGCCAATGAGGTACTGGGGACACGCCGAAAAGGTACCGCTACCGGCCGCAAACAGATTCAGCAGCAGCTGCTTCGCTTCGAAGATTTAAAAAGCGGTGATCTGGTTGTGCATGATGAGCATGGTATCGGTCAATATAACGGCCTGATCAAATTAACGGTGGCGTCAGTAACCAATGATTATTTGCTGATCGTTTACCGAAACGAAGACCGTCTGTATCTGCCTGTGGATCGGATGAATCGAATCCAGAAGTATCTGGGCGTTGACGGCGTTGTTCCGGTGCTGGACAAGATGGGCGGCAAGTCGTGGGATCGGGTCAAGGAAAAGGCCAAAAAGTCCACCATCAAGATTGCCAAAGAACTATTGAAAATATATGCGGCCCGCAAGGTGCACACGGGTTATTCCCACCATTCTGTGGACACAGAGTTGCAGGAATTTGAGAACGGATTTCCGTTCGAAGAAACACCCGATCAGATTAAAGTCATCGAACGGGTTTTGGATGACATGGCGCAGCCCCTCCCCATGGATCGCCTGGTATGCGGCGATGTCGGCTACGGCAAAACCGAAGTGGCCCTGCGCGCCGCCTTTGTATCGGTTTTTAATGGCAAACAGGTGGCAATGCTGGTGCCTACAACGGTGTTGGCTGAGCAGCATTTTGCAACTTTCTCGGAACGGTTTAAAGCCTATCCGGTACAAATCGCCTGTTTAAGCCGGTTTCGCAGCCGCAAAGAACAAAACCAGATTGTATCTGATCTTAAAAGCGGTAAAATCGATATTGTCATCGGTACCCATCGAATTTTGCAAAAAGATGTGGCTTTTAAAGACCTGGGTTTATTCATTCTGGATGAAGAGCATCGTTTTGGTGTTCGCCACAAAGAGGCCCTAAAAAAGATACGTACCACCGTTGATGTCCTGGCGCTCACCGCTACACCGATTCCGCGGACACTGCATATGTCTCTGGTGGGTATTCGCGACATCGACCTGATTACGACGCCGCCGGAATATCGACATGCTGTTGTGACTTATGTGTCTGAATTTACAGACGGAATAGTGAAGGACGCGGTTACGCGCGAGTTACAACGCCAGGGTCAAATCTTTTTTGTGCATAATTCGGTCAAGAGCATCGACCGGATGGCGGCCAAACTTAAAGCGATTATTCCCCGGGTGCGGCTCGACATCGCTCACGGCCAGATGCCCGAGAAGGAACTGGAAAAGGTCATGCTGCGCTTTATCAATAAGGATATCGACATGTTGGTATGCACCACCATAATCGAGTCTGGGCTGGATATACCATCGGCAAACACAATCATTATCAATCGGGCCGACCGCTTCGGTCTCGCCCAAATGTACCAGTTGCGCGGCCGGGTGGGACGGGCGGAGGAACGTGCCTATGCCTATCTGTTTATTCCGCCGGAAAGCTACATCTCCCGCGATTCACTCAAACGACTCAAGGTGCTGATGGATCATAGCGAACTGGGATCTGGCTTTCAAATAGCCATGAGTGATTTAAAAATCAGAGGGGGTGGAACCATCCTGGGCGCATCCCAATCGGGTCATATTGCTGCAGTTGGCTATGACATGTTTCTGAAGCTCATGGAAGAATCTGTGGCCGAATTAAAAGGCGACAGACCGATTAAAGCCATTGAGCCCGAAATTAATATACCTTTATCGGCGTTTATACCTGAAAACTTCATCAGTGATATCGATCAACGTCTGTCAGCCTACCGACGTCTATCCCGCATGACAGAGATGGCTGAAATTGCTCAAATTAAAGCGGAATTCATTGATCGATACGGAAATTTGCCCGAAGAGGTATCCAACCTGCTTTTACGCATTGTTTTTAAAGTTCTGGCAAGCAAGGCCGGTATAAAAAAGCTTGATATCGCCGGAAAACAACTAGTCCTGCATATATCCGAAAAACACCAGGCCAATCCCCAGGGCCTGATCGATTTGATCCTGTCTGAAAAAAGTCGATATCGGCTGACACCGGATCACACCCTATCGGTCGCCCTCAGGGATGGCGACATCCAGGAGCTTTTGCGTCAATCCAAATTGATCTTGAAAGAAATTGCGCATCGTGTTAACGCCTGAGCACCTAAATTTGCGGTAATATTCTGTAAGAACAGAAGCTTTGGGATTGATCACGCCGATGTACGATGAAGGGAGTAGGGAATGCAGAAAGCCATGGGCCGGCCTCTCAAGCGGTTTCAACACCATGGTGTGGTGTGGGCAGCGATGGTATTATGGGCTGGCTTGATTGCTTGTTCCAATTCCAGTGATCCCGAGGTCCCGGCGGTTTTAATCCAGGTGAATGCCAGTGTGGTAACCGTTGATGTGTACTTAGGCGAGGTTGATGAAGCTGCCGCGGATATTTTGGCGGATGTGGACGCGAAGACCGAAGTGATGGCGAATATTCGCCTGCGGGTCCTCAATCAACTAACCGAACGATTGATCGTTTTTGAAAGGGCCAAGGAGCTTGGCATCGAGGTTAACGATCAGGAGCTTGACGCGCGTGTTGCTTCAATTAAAGTGGATTATCCCAAGGGGGAGTTTGAACAGGTTCTGCTTGAGCAAGCCGTATCTTACGCTGAATGGAAAAACGACCTGCGGAAGCGCTTGCTGATGCAGAAGGTAATTGATCAGGAGTTGGAACCAAAAATAGAGCTTAGCTCGGAAGAGATATCAGCATATTATGAACAGCACTATGCTTCATCCGAGATGCAACCCAATCAAGACACAGATACCGGTGACCTGGAAAATACAATTTTACAGCACGTTCGCAATAAAAGGAAAGAGTTGCTATACAGCGACTGGTTGGAAAATCTAAAACGCCGCTATAAGGTAAGTGTTAACCAGGCGGTTTGGAATCGAATCATCGCCGGAAAAAAACCATGAATTCGTAAAAAGACGAATTCTTCCGGTTTTAGGTTTTACGTTTTCGGTTTTAGGATTGTCACGAGCTCTCTGTGGTTAGCGATGAGCCGTCTTAAAACCCAAAACCTATAACTTAAAACGGTTATATATAGGAATAAACTGTTGCATGGCTGCACCTAATTTTTTGAATTGGTATATAAGAATAGGCATCTTTTGTCTGATGGGCCTGTTTGGAACGGGTAGCGGGGGCCTTTTTGCCGATCAAATTGTGGATCGGATTGTGGCGGTTGTTAATGATGACATTGTGACCCATTTGGAAGTAGAGGCTGAGATGACCCCGTTTGTCAAACGAATCAAAGAAGCCGGCTATAGTTCGGAAGCCGAGCAAGAAATGATTTACCGGGTCAGGCAGGATGTGGTCAATCAACTGGTGGATCAAAAATTAACCGACCAGGAAATCAAACGTTACGATATTGCGGTGAGCGCAGAAGAAATCGATAGCAAGATCGAGCAAATCAAGGCTGAAAAGAAGTGGACTGATGAAGATATGCGTAAGGCCCTTAAAAATGAGGGTTTAACCATGGCTTCCTACCGAAAGGAGTTAAAACAACAGGCCTTGAGAATCAAACTGGTCAATCGCGCCGTGAAATCAAATATCGTTATCACCAAGGCGGATATTGCCGCGTATTATGCCGATAATTCCGAAAAATTTGCGGGTGAGCTAAAATATAAGTTGCAAAACATCATTATGCGGGTTGCCAATGGTAACGACATGGCGGAAAAGGAAGCAGCAAAGCAACGTATGCAGCAGTTGCGTTCTAATTTGATGGATGGCCAATCAATCGACGCGCTTATCCAGGGAGCAAGTGATCAGTCCAACACCCTTTTCAGCAACGATCTGGGTGTGTTGAATTACAAGGATTTTGCACCGCAATTAAAAGCGGCTTTGGAGGGTTTGCCCAAAGGGTCCTACACCACCCTGTTGGAAACCCCGCAGGGGTACCAGCTATTTTACATTGAAGATATATTCAGGGAAAATACCCAATCACTGGAACAGGCCACCCCGGAGATCGAGGAGATCCTGTTTAAGTCACTGACCGAAAAAGCCTTTCTCAGTTGGATTGAGGATTTACGGAAGAGTTCCCATATCAAAATAATCCTCTAAACTAAACCGCTGGGGCTGCCCCATATAATCGGAGCACATGTTTTTATTTAAAGTTTGATTTTTTAGTAGAACCAGTTCATTCTATGACTCCTCTCGAATAGAAAATAACGATAGCATCAGAAAAAGGAAAGTGATTCCCGATATTGGAAACTGAGGCGCACCTGATATGAGCGATCGAAACGCCATACTTATGGAAAGCATCAAACGCTTGCTGCGACGCAATGCGGTGCAACACCTGCGCAAAATTGTGTCCAAAACCCATGCCGCCGACCTGTCGCCAGTTTTCGATTCCCTTTCCCTGACCGAGCAGGTCAAACTCTTCAATATGATCGAGGATGTGGAACAAAAGGGTATTCTTTTCAGTGAATTGGAAAAAGACACCCTGCTCGATTTTGTCAAAGGCCTAAAAATTGAAGAGGTTGTGGCTGTACTCGAAGATATGCCCACTGACGATGTGGCGGACATTATCGGTAGATTGCCGGAAGAGACCGCCGATACGATCCTGCACCGCATGCGCGTGGAAGGCTCGGAGGAGATCGAGGGCCTGCTACGCTACGAAGATGATACCGCTGGCGGTATCATGGTTCCTGATTTTATTGCTTTAGGGGAGGATGTCACCGCGGCCGAAGCCATCCGATCTTTGCAGACCGAATATCAGGATGTAGAGATGCCCTTCTACCTGTATGTCATCAATGAATATGGCAATCTGGTGGGTGTCAGTTCCTTGCGACAACTGGTCGTGGTCCCGCCTGAAAAACCGCTAAAGGACTTCATGACGACGGATGTTTTTTCGGTTAAAACCGAAATGGACCAGGAAGAGGTGGCCAAACTGGTTGCCCGCTATGATATCCTGGCGGTACCGGTTGTGGACGATACCAATAAACTCGTGGGCATTGTAACGGTGGACGACGTCATCGACATTTTCAGGCGCGAAGCCACCGAAGATATCTTGAAAATGGCCGGTGTCGGTGAAGAATTTGTGGAAACAAAATCGGTCCTGAAAAGCACGCGTATCCGCCTTCCCTGGCTATTTGCCAGCTGCATCGGCGGAATCGTCGCTTTTTTTGTGATTGGGCATTTTGAGGAAAGTTTGCGTCAACTGGCTTATTTGGCAGCCTTTATCCCCGTGATAATGGGTATGGGCGGAAATATTGGTACCCAGTCCTCAACCATTGTTGTGCGCGGACTCGCCATGGGCCGCATCACGATCGCTGAATTATGGCAGGTCGTATTTAAGGAACTGGCCATTGGTCTAATTTTGGGACTGGTTTACGGTTTTTTTATCGGAGTCGTCGCCCAGGTAGCTTACAGCAAGTGGCTTCTGGCTTTGGCAGTGGCTGCCTCGGTACTGTGTTCCATGTCGGTGGCAGCCCTGGTGGGATCCATGGTGCCCATGTTATTCGCGAAATTTAAGATCGACCCGGCAGTGGCCACCGGGCCTTTTGTAACCACCGCCATCGACATCATCAGCGTGTTTTTCTATTTTGCCATCGCCACGTCGTTGTTGGGCATCTAATTTTTGACCGAATGAAGATGGGGATCCAGGATAAACCTTTCGCTCATAGCCGATTGGCTTGACTGCCTTCCCAATTCCTTTTCCGAAAGAATGACGGAGGAAAAGCAGACGCTATGGTTGTACACATGTCATGATTGTTGCGGTGTCCGTTGCACTGCTGATCAGTACATCCGGCCATGCACACAGAGCAGTCAACTCATTTTGGCGCCTATCTTGTGCAACTTTCAATAACCCAGCGCCATGGTTCGGCATTGCATTGAGCCACTGCCACCTGGATATCCAAACCAATGTCCCAATTTTCTACCCCTGCGATATTGATCCGCCGCCTCGATTATGGCGACTATGATCTGATCATCACGTTTTTAACCCGTCACCGGGGCAAAATGACAGTCATCGCTAAATCCGCCAAGCGCAGTACCAAGCGATTTGCCGGGATTCTGGAACTGTTTTCCTTGTTGGATATTGTCATCAATGAAAAACGCGGCAAGGGGTTGCCGATTCTCACCGAGGCATCCCTTTCCCAGCCACTAAACAAGATCCGGAGCGATATCAACAAAACGGCCTATGCCAGCTACTGGTCTGAGCTAGTTAATGAAAGTATGGAGGATGGCAAACCGCAAACAGAGATATTCCGGCTGTTGACTTTTGTGCTGAGGGCCATGGACGCTGGCGATATGCCTGCTGAGGTGTTGAGCATCTTATTTCAAATGCGCTTGCTTAGCTTGTCGGGGCTGTGCCCCAACCTGAGTTTTTGTTGCACCTGTCATGCAGACATGGCTGATGCGGGCCAATATAAAATCAACGTCGATCTGGCCAAGGGGGGCTTGGTATGTGAGTCCTGCAGCCCGTATGCGTCCGGGCACCAGTGCCTATCAAAAGGAACTATCAAGCAGCTGGAATGGGTTAACACATGTGAATTGTCAAAGGCGTGCCGTATGCATTTTTCGGCGAATGCCCTGCAGGAAGGCTTGAATTTCCTGGAAGCGTTTGTCCCCTATCATCTGGGCCGGGAGCCAAAGAGCTTGAAATTTTTACGCCGGTTGCGGCAATAGCCAACTGATTTGAATCTGCGAGTTAGAAGAAAATGAAAAAAGACTTTATCGAGAAGCTGGATGGGCGCCAGTTTGAAGCATCAGCCCCTTGCCGCCTTGATATGGGCGGGACCTTGGATTTAAGTACCTTTTATTTGGCTTTAAAATCGCATGAACCCTGTACATTTAATCTGGCTTTGGACATGCGTACGCACGTAACCATTGGACCCGGGCGTGCGGGCGTGACCCGGATTCATTCCAAGGGATTTGAACCGGCCGTTTTCCCTCTATCCCAGGCGCCGTTTGATCATCCCCTGGGCTTGATGTTCGCCATTGCCAATTATTTTGATGCCGAAGGGGCCGCCATTACGATTGCATCCCAATCACCCCCCCGAAGTGCATTGGGTGGCTCTTCATCTGCGGCCATTGCCCTCATTGCCGCATTTCAGGCGGCCTTTTCAAATAAAATTTCGCGATCCGATCTACTCGAATCATCCATCGCATTGGCCTATGCGCTGGAAGCCAGCGTGGCCGGCGTGCCGTGTGGGTTACAGGACCACCTGGCCGCCGCTCATGGTGGCGTTCATGCCTGGTATTGGGGTGTGGATCCCGCAAAACCCCTTGCCTACCATCGCGTCAATCTGATCCCGGCAGATGATTTCAGCGCCTTTGAATCTCACATATTAATTGCGTATTGTGGCAAGCCACATGCTTCCAAGAACGTCAATAGCCGCTGGGTGAAACAATTCGTGGCGGGCAACCACCGCCGCGGCTGGATCGAAATTTGTTCCCTGACCCGAAAATTCATTGATGCGGTTTCCGGGTTTAATTATGCGGAAGCCGCCGATTGCATGAATCGGGAAGTAGCGATCCGTCGGCAAATGACGCCGGATGTGTTTGATGAAATCGGAGAACAGCTGAGAACAGCGGCCCAGGAAAATCGATGCGGGGTCCGATTCACGGGAGCCGGCGGAGGTGGTTGTGTTTGGGCTTTGGGCGAATTGGAAGATATTGACAGAGTCCGGGGGATGTGGGAAAACATTGTTCGCCAACGATCGGATGCCAAACTTCTCGACGCCCGTATCGATAATCATGGTGTGATGATATCAATGAACGGTCAACAATGACCTGATTACGGCGTGAATTAAACCGGTTTAGGTGTTAGGTTTTAGGTTCGAATATCAGGCCGTCGCATTTTAGGCTGTAGGCGTCTAACAGTCTAATCGTCTACAGCCTCATTGTTTTACACCGGACACCGAGTACCTATACACTAGTAAAAGGGAGATTTATGAACTTTCAGGACGTTATTCTAAAGCTGGACACTTTCTGGGCGCGCAAAGGCTGTGTGGTGACCCAACCTTACGATTTGGAGGTCGGGGCCGGTACCTTTCACCACAATACCACCTTGAAAGCACTTGGACCGGAACCCTGGCATGTCGCCTATGTGCAACCATCCAGACGACCCACCGATGGTCGCTATGGAGAGAATCCCAATCGCCTGCAGCATTACTACCAATATCAGGTGATTTTAAAACCCTCTCCTCCGGATGTCCAGCAGCAGTATTTGCAGAGTATGAAAGTCTTGGGGGTCGACCCGCTGGAGCACGATATCCGCTTCGTGGAGGACGATTGGGAATCGCCTACCCTGGGTGCCTCCGGTTTGGGATGGGAAGTGTGGCTGGATGGCATGGAAATTACCCAGTTCACCTATTTTCAGCAGGCCGGTAGCGTGGAACTGGCCCCCATTCCGGTGGAATTGACCTATGGTCTGGAACGTATCGCCATGTACCTGCAGGGTGTCGACAATGTTTACGACCTGAAATGGAACGATTCGGTGACATACGGGCAGGTTCATCACCAGCAGGAAGTGGAGCAATCCACCTACAACTTCGAGAAGGCCAATGTGGATATGCTTCTGGACCTGTTCAATAAATACGAGTCGGAATCACGCGACATGATCGCCATGGATCTGGTCATTCCGGCGTATGAATACTGCCTGAAATGTTCTCACACCTTCAATCTGCTGGATGCCCGCGGTGCCATTAGCGTAACCGAAAGAACCGGATATATCGGACGTATTCGCAATTTGGCCCGACGCTGTGCCGAGGGGTATTTGAATCAGCGGGAGGCGATGGGGTATCCTTTATTGAACTAATTACCTAATGAATCATTGCAGAGGAAACTTTATAGCCATATTTATTAAAACAAGATAGTGAAAACAGGATTCAAGGATCCAAAGATTCAAGTGGCAGCTAAATGCTGTGAGTTCAAGGCTGTTGTATGTTAGATGCCAAACACCTTTCATACAGAGGGTTTTCACTTGACCCCTTGTATCCTCGGCCCCTCGAATCCTTCTTTCAATATAAACTGGAAAATGTTTAAAACATATAGTTGAGCACTCGGAGAGTTTTTTAACAAGCCTGGTGCGGAGATATGATCAGCAACGTCCGCGCCCAAACTCATGCATAAGGCCTCCTAAAGAAAGAACAGATTTTTGATATAAAAATA
>Ga0180435_10002337_pt1 | contig 19439 bp, 9 predicted proteins | sample SS_ome_3_FD_132467 | JGI IMG/M metagenome (GOLD analysis project Ga0180435, IMG submission 132467) | Hypersaline lake sediment archaeal communities from the Salton Sea, California, USA - SS_3_S_1 metaG | ecosystem: Environmental > Aquatic > Non-marine Saline and Alkaline > Hypersaline > Sediment...
ACCTCGAACTCGCGGGCCCGCGGGCGCACGACGGTCAGGCTGATCCCGTCGATCGTGATCGAGCCCTTCGCGATCAGGTAGCGCTCGAGCTGCTCGGGCACCTCGAAGCGGTAGGTCCAGCCGCCGTCGCGATCGCCGTCGATCGACAGGATCCGGCCCACCCCGTCCACGTGCCCGCTGACCAGATGGCCGCCGAGGCGGTCGCCGACCCGCAGGGCGCGCTCGAGGTTCACCGGCGTGCCCGGCGCGCAGCGCCCGAACCAGGTCAGGTCGAGGGTCTCGCTCGAGAGCTCGAAGACCAGGTCGTCGGGGGCGCCGGGCTCGGGGGCCGGCCGGAAGGCGGCGACCGTCAGACAGCAGCCGCAGACCGCCACCGAGTCGCCCAGGGCCGGGACCTCGTGGCCCGCCGGGGCGCCCGGGCCGAAGACGCCGGGGACGACGAGGCGCGCGCCGGCACCGACGCGTTCGAAGGCGCGCACGGGCGCCACGGCTTCCACGATTCCGGTGAACACGCGACGGAGCCTACAGTCCTGGCCCGATCCGGTGGTCCACCTCGCCGGGCGGTTCGAGGGCGAGAAAGGGTCGTTCGGCCCCCAGGTGGGCGCTCGGCGGCCCGGGTCCGCGCCTGGGGAACCGCACCGTGGAGCGGGGCGCCCGAGCGGCGCTGGGGTCCGGGACCGCGCGGGTGCCTCGCCCGGCGCCCGCGCCCCGGCCCACGCCCCCGCCCGGGCCGATCTGGACGCACACCGAATCGGCCCAGGACCGGTCCGGGGAGCTTGCCGCTCGCCCCCCACCTCCCTATCCTGTTCCGCCCCATTGCGGAGCCGACCCCCTCGGTGCACATCGCCCTCCTCACCCTCTTTCCAGAGGCCGTCCAGCCGTACCTCACGGCCGGCATCCTCGGGATCGCCCAGGAGAAGGGCCTCGCGCGCATCGAGCCGATCGACTTTCGGGACTTCACTCGCGATCGCCATCGCACCGTCGACGACCGCCCCTTCGGCGGCGGCCCGGGCATGGTCCTCAAGCCGGAACCGATCCACGACTGCGTGGACTGGCTCGAGGACCGCAACGGACCGTTCAAGAAGGTGCTGCTCACGCCGGCGGGGCGGCCCTTCCGTCACGCGGACGCGCAGCGGTTGCTCGGACACGAGCGACTGATGCTGCTCTGCGGACGCTACGAGGGCGTCGACGATCGCGTCGAACAGGAGTCCGACTGGGAACCCATCAGCATCGGTGACTTCGTGTTGGCCGGCGGCGAGCTGCCGGCCATGTGCGTGACCGAGGCGATCGTTCGACTGATCCCCGGCGTGCTCGGGGACGACCGCAGCGCCGCCGAGGACAGCTTCGCGAAGGACGCCGCGCACCCCGCTCTCGATCATCCCCACTTCACCCGCCCCCGCGTGTGGCGCGGACGAGCCGTCCCCGACGTGCTCCTGTCCGGCGACCACGCGGCGATCGACGCCTGGCGGCGGCAGCGCGCGCTCGAACGCACGCGACAGCTGCGCCCCGATCTGCTCGGCGACGGCGAAGCGAACGACTGATCCGGTCTCCACCCCACCTTCCAACGGTCGCGCCCGGCGCGTCCGTCGACACCACCCACGCCACGGACCCCTCGCGAGCTGCGCGTGCAGCCCGTCGAGCCCGGTGCCTCTGGGGGACCCGTCCGATCCGCGACCGGCTCTTCGGAGCCACGTGCGCCGCCGACCCGCTGCCATCCACGCGCAGCACCAGGCGCCGAGCGGATCCAGCCGGCCGCGCTCCGCGGTCCGCACCACCATGAACATCATCGACACCGTCGAGCGCGAGCTCGGCAAAGAGCTCCTCCCCCCCGTCAACGTCGGCGACACGGTGCAGGTCCACTACCTGATCCGCGAGGGCGACAAGGAGCGCGTGCAGCTCTTCATCGGCACCGTCATCGCCAGCAAGGGCCGCGGGATCCGCAAGACGATCACCGTGCGCCGCATCGTGCAGGGCGAGGGCGTCGAGCGGATCTTCCCGCTGCACAGCCCGCGCGTGCAGGACGTCACCGTGACCCGCCGCGGTTCGGTGCGCCGCGCGAAGCTCTACTACCTGCGCGATCGCGTCGGCAAGGCGACGCGCGTCACCGAGCTGCTCGGCGAGAAGGCGCGTCGCTCCAAGGCCGAGGACAAGGCGATCCGCAAGCAGATGGCGGACGCCGCCGCTGCCGCCGAAGCCGCGACCGAGGGCGACGAGGAAGCCGACGCCTGATCGAGCTCGCGGCGCGCCGGACGGTCCCTCGGGGCCGGCCGGCGCGCTCGCGTTCGGTCCACTTCGCGATCCCCGGGTGCGCGCTCACCGAGCGCTCCCCGGACCGCCACCACCGACGCCATGATCGAGAACGTCAAGAGCAAGCTCCTGCTCATCTTCACCGTGCTGGCCGTCGCCGGCGCGTTCCTCGTGCTCGGCAAGGTCCGTCCGGACCTCGGCCTGCAGCTCGGCCTCGACCTCAAGGGCGGACAGCGGTTCGTCTACGCGCTCGAGTTCGACGAGAAGCAGATCGAGAACGAGAACCCCGCGCAGCTCGCGCGCCAGACCCTCGAGATCATCCGGGATCGCATCGACCCCGATGGTGTGCTCGAGCCGGTGCTGCGCCTGCAGGGCACGGACCGCATCGTCATCGAGATCCCGGGCGTGGACGAGCTCCAGGGCGCGGGTGCGAACGGGACCCTCTACCGCGCGCTGCCGCTCGAGGGCCCCGAGGCGCTCGAGATCCTGATCGACCAGGACCTGGTCGGCGTCTTCCCCGCGGCCGGCGGTGAGATCGCCATCGGCGGCGAGACCATCCGCTACGTCGAGTCGCGTGCGTACCAGATCGGGAGCCGTCCGGTGATGGACCCCGAGACCGGCGAACAAGCCCGCACCGACGAAGGCGTTCCGGTCACCGAGCCGATCAACGGCGTGCGCCTGACCGTCGCCCCCGACGGTCGCGGCTACCAGGGCACGACCGAGGTCGCGCACGAGGCCGGCGCGGGCGTCACGCTCGTCAGCACGAACTACATCCAGAACAAGATCGAGAACCTGGGTCAGCTCAGCTTCGAGATCGTCGCCGAGGACCAGTACCTCGCCGACCTGCCGACGGTCACGATCGCCTCGGAGCGCGCCAAGCTCGAGGCCTGGTACGCCGAGCGCCCCCAGGCCACCGCGCTGCGCGAGTTCAACGCGCTGCCCGAGGCCCAGGGCGGCCCGCACCCGCGCCTGCGCTGGGTGCCGAACAAGCCGCGCGCGAACGCGGACGGCCAGATCATCGAGACCGGCTCGATCGTCGACCGCGCGATGCCGCTGCTGCGCCTCGAGAACCACCCGGACTACGCCGAGCGCGACTGGACCTTCGACGGCCAGAAGCTGCAGAGCGCGTTCCCGACCCAGGACCGCCGCGGTCTGCCGGCGATCGGCTTCCAGTGGCAGAGCCGCTACGCCTCGGCGTTCGGCGCGTTCACGACCGAGTTCGGCGACAACAACAGCCGGATGGCGATCGTGCTCAACGAGCAGGTCGAGTCGGCGCCGACGCTCGACGAGCCGATCTACGGCAACGGCCTGATCAGCTCGGGCGCCGCGCCGTACCAGCCGCAGGAGGTCGAGGAGATGGTCACCGTGCTGCGAACCGGTTCGCTGCGCGTGCGCCCGATCCTCGAGAGCAAGGAGACCGTCGGCCCGACGCTCGGCGCCGCCTACGTCCAGCGCGGCTGGATCGCGGGCGCCATCGGCCTCGCGGGCGTGCTGCTGTTCATGCTGTGGTACTACCGCCGACTCGGCGGCATCAGCGTGGTCAGCCTGCTGGCCAACATGTTCATCCTGATGGGCGCGCTGTCGTTCCTGAACGCGACGCTGACCCTGCCGGGCATCGCCGGCCTGATCCTCACGATCGGTATGGCGGTCGACGCGAACATCCTGATCTTCGACCGGATCAGGGAGGAGCGCGACAACGGACGCAACGTCAAGCAGGCCGCGAAGAACGGCTTCGACAAGGCGCTGTCCACCATCGTCGACGCGAACCTGACGACGCTCATCACGGCGCTCGTGCTGTTCAACTTCGGCACGGGCCCGGTCAAGGGCTTCGCGGTCACGCTCGCGGTCGGAATCCTCGCCTCGATGTTCGCGGCGCTCGTCATCACGCGCGTGCTCGTGCACTTCAGCCTCGAGAAGGGCACCAAGGAGTTCACGATGGGCACCTGGCTCGTCACGGCGAGCTACGACTGGATGAGCAAGCGCAAGATGGCCATCACCGGCTCGATCGTCGCGATCGTGGCGGGCGTCGGCCTCTTCGGGTACCGCTACGCGACCGACCCGGCGCACATCATCGGCATCGACTTCACCGGCGGTGTCGAGGTGCAGGTCCGCACGGAGACGCCGCAGACGAAGGAGGAGATGGACTCGCTCCTCGCGGCGGCGAGCTCGATCGCGGCGAACGGCGAGTCCCGCGCGGTCGTGTCGAGCGCCGACGGCGACGGATTCCGCGAGTTCCGCATCACCGCCAAGGTCGCGGCCGGCACGAAGGAGGAGCGCGACTCGATCGCGCGCAACTTCACCGACGCGCTCAAGATCGCGCTCGACGACGTGCTCCAGAAGGGCCCGGTCGAGGTCAGCCCGCGCGCCGAGGACGGCACCGTGGCGCTGACGCTCTACACCCTCGAGGACCATCCGGCGCCGGCGCTCGGCTCGTTGATCGAGGACCGCACCGACCTGTCGGGCCTCACGATCGACCCCGACGCGACCCGCGGCGCGGGCGTGTACGCGGTCACCGCGACCGTCCCCGAGACCGTCACCGCCGGCGCGATCCAGCAGCAGATCACCACGGCCCTGGCCGGATCGATCGACGCACTGGGTCGCCGCTACGAGCTGTCCTCCCCCATCGCCAACGAGAGCGTGGTGGGCGCGGCCGTCTCGGACGAGCTGACGGACGCGGCACTGCTCGCGATCCTCATCAGCCTCTTCGCGGTCGTCATGTACATCCGCGTGCGCTTCGCGGAGTACAGCTACGGCTTCGCGGCGGTGGTCGCGCTGACGCACGACGTGCTCATCACCCTGGGCGTGATCGCGCTCGTGAACACGCTCGGCGTGATCCAGATCGAGATCAGCCTGGCGATGATCGCGGCCTTCCTGACGATCATCGGCTACTCGCTGAACGACACGATCGTCATCTTCGACCGCGTGCGTGAGAACCGCCCGCGGATGGAGAAGAGCCTCGAGGAGATCCTCAACACCTCGGTGAACCAGACGCTGTCGCGAACGATCCTGACCTCGATCACGACCTTCATCGCCGTGTTCGTGCTGTTCGTCTTCAACGTCGGCACCGGCAACACGCTCGAGAGCTTCTCGTTCGCGATGATCATCGGCATCGTCACGGGTACCTACTCGACGATCTTCATCGCGAACCCGACCTTCCTGGCCCTCGAGACGCGCGCGCTCGCGCGTCGCGCCGCGGCGGCCAAGGCGGCGGACGAGGCGAAGCCGGCGACCGCCGGGGCCTGACCCCTTCGCGCGTCCCGCGCACCCAGGTCGCAGCGCTGGTGGGCCGCGTCCTCCTCCGGGGGGGCGCGGCCCACGCGCGTTCACCGGGGCATCTCGCCGGGGCATCTCGCCGGGCCACGTCATTGGGCCGAGTCGCCGGCCAGCCCACTGCGCCCGATCGCTGCGACCTCCCTTCGGGCCCGTTCACGGCTCCCTCCCACCGGGGCCACTCGCGCCGCGCTCTCCTTTCCACCCGCAGCACGAGCCCGTCGCGGCGACGCGCGCCGCCGTTCCCGTCCGTGGTGAACCGCGAGCGCGCCCGTACGACGAGGCGTGGCCGCCGTCTTGGACCGACGCCACACTGGCGCCGTGGCAACGGGGGCAGCGAAGGAGACGCGGGGTTCGAGAGGGTGGTCGATCGCGGCGAGCGCACTGCGCCTGGTCGTGGTGGCCGGCGCGGTGGCGTTGCCCGCGCGCCTGCTCTGGACCGAGCGCGCGACCGCCTTCGGCGAGCGCGAGGTCGCGGCCGCGGCGACGGCGCCCGAGCCCGGCTGGGCCGCGGTCCTGTTGGGCGGCCCGTCCGGAGCGCCGGCCCGCCCGCTGCCCACGACCGAGGCGCCCCCGCGGAAGCCGGCGGGCAGCGCACCGAACGGCCCGAGGCGCGGCGACGCGGCGCCCACGAGCCCTGGCGAGCGCACCGGACGCCACACCGGGAGCGATCCGGGTGGAGCGGCCCTTGGCGCCCCCGCGTCGAGCACAGCGGACGGGGACAGCCAGGCCGGCGCGGCGGGCGCCACGCCCTTCCTCCCCGCCCTGCGCGAGGAGCAGCGCGCGCGCGGGCCGGTCCTGCTGTCCTCGACCGGTGGTGATCCGGGCGGCCAGCCCGGCGGGGACCCGAGCGGCGGCGCGAGCGTGCCGCCCCGGGTGCCCGACGACTTCGAGCTGAAGGTCGCGCCGAACACGACGCTCGGCGAGATCGCCCGGATCTACTACGGCACCGCGCGACCGAGCGTCGTGCGCGCGTTGGCGGCCTACAACGGCCTCGCCGACCCGGACCTCCTGCGCTCGGGTCAGACGCTGTTCGTGCCCGAGCGCTCCAAGCTCGACCTCGACTGACCGGCTCCCGGAGCTGGGGCGGCGACGCGGCGGCCCGACCCCGCCGTCGGTCGAAGCGGCACTCGTTCGACCCGGTACTCGTTCGAACCGGCACTCGGCCGAACCGGGCCTCGGCCAGCTCGGCCCTCGCTCGATCGGGAGCCTCAGTCGACCCGGGCGTAGGGCTGGGCCGGGGGCTCGAGGACCTCGACCTGGATGCGGCCCTTGGCCTCGCGCTCGAGGTTTCCGAGCTCGCGATCGGGGACGCGCGCGACGAGCTCCACCCGGTCGTTCTCCCAGCGCTCCTCCTCCACCACGACCGTGCGCTTCACGCGCGCGATGAGGCTGCCCTCGGCGTTCGAGATGACGAGGCGCACGCGCGCGCAGCGCCGGTCGAGCTGTTCGGCCACGCGCGCGTCGAGGTCGTCGAGGCCCTTGCCCGAGCGGGCGGACACGAGCACGACCTCCTCCTCGCCATCGAGGTCGAAGGTCGGCACGCGCACGGGATCGGTGAGCGCGTCGGCCTTGTTGAGCACCAGCAGCTGCGGGCAGTGCACGCGCACCTCGCGCGCGAGCACCTCGCGGACGGCGTGCATCTGACCCAGCGCGTCGGGGTGCGCCGCGTCGACCACGTGCAGCAGAAGGTCCACCCCCAACGCCTCCTCGAGCGTCGCGTGGAACGACGCGACGAGGTGGTGCGGCAGGCGCTTCAGGAAGCCGACCGTGTCCGACAAGAGCACCGTGCGACCGTCCTTCAACTGCCAGCGGCGCGTGCGCGTGTCGAGCGTGGCGAAGAGCAGGTCCTCGGCCAGCACACCCGCGCCGGTCAGCGCGTTGAGCAGCGTCGACTTGCCGGCGTTCGTGTAGCCGACGAGGCCGACCGTGAACTGCTCCGAACGGCTCATCGTCTGACGGCGCCGGCGCCGCTCGATCTCCTTCAGCTCGCGCTTGAGGTCGAGGATGCGCTTCTTGATGAGGCGGCGGTCGGTCTCGAGCTGCGTCTCGCCCGGACCGCGCGTGCCGATCGCCCCTTCCATGCGCTCGAGGTGCGTCCACATGCGCCGCAGGCGCGGCATGAGGTACTCGGTCTGCGCGAGTTCGACCTGCAGGCGCGCCTGCTTGGTCTGCGCGCGGCGCGCGAAGATGTCGAGGATCAGCTCGCTGCGGTCGACGACGCGCGTGCACCAGGCCTTCTCGAGGTTGCGCACCTGCGCGGGCGTCAGGTCGTTGTCGACGACGACGGCGTCGACCTTCAACGCCTTGCAGGCCTCGGCGATCTCCTCGACCTTGCCCGCGCCGAACAGCGTGGCGGGCACGGCCTTCGCCCGGTTCTGGACGACGCCGTGCGCGTGCGGGTCGTCGCCGACGACCTCGCTGCCCGCCGCGACGACGAGGCCCGCGGCCTCGGTCAGCGGTCCGGCGTCCTCCACCTCCTGATCGGGGAAGACCACGCCGCAGAGCAGGACGCGCTCCTTGGGGCGCTCGTTCTCGAACGGCTGCTTGCTCACGACGACGCGCCGGTCCCGGGGACGCACCGCTGCTCGCGCGACGGCTCGGCCGCGTCGGACGCGGCGCGCAGCGCGGAGCGTTCGACGAGGATGCGCTCGACGCCCGACTCCGACGAGGCCACGGGGACGAGCCGCGTGTGCGCGCGCCAGGCCTCGTTCGTCTCGGGATGGTCGACGCGGAAGTGCACGCCGCGGCTCTCGGTGCGCGCGAGGGCGCCGATGATCGACAGCCGCGCGACCGACAGCATGTTCACGAGCTCCCAACTGCGCGGGCCGGACTTGGCGAGCTCGAGCGTCGCGCGCGACCACAGCTCGAGCAGCGGGAGCGACTCCTCGAGGCGGTCCTTCGCGCGGATCACGCCCATGTGGCGCCACATGAGCGACTTCAGCGAGTAGGTGATGTCGGGCAGGTTGACCGGGATGCTGCCGCGCGACGGGCACTCGGTGTCGGCGTCGATGCGCAGCTCGCCGCGCTGCACCGGGCGGCTCGCCTCAGCCGCGAGGCGCCCCGTCCGCTCGCCGAGCACGAGCCCCTCGAGCAGCGAGTTCGAGCCCATCCGGTTCGCACCGTGCAGGCCGCTGTTCGCGCACTCGCCGATGGCCCACAGGCCGGGCACGGTCGTGCGTCCGTCGAGGTCGACCTCGAGCCCGCCGATCATGTAGTGACAGCCGGGGCGCACCGGGATCGGGTCCTTCGAGATGTCGATGCCGAAGAAGCTGCACACGCGCGCGATGCTGGGGAACAACTCGCGCGGATCGCCGCTGTCGACGCCGGACAGGTCGAGGAAGACGTTCGTGTCCTCGGTCTCGGCCATGCGCTGCGCGACGGCGCGACTGACCACGTCGCGCGGGGCGAGCTCGGCGTCCGCGTGGAAGTCGGGCATGAAGCGATAACCCGAGCGATCGCGCAGCACCGCGCCGGCGCCGCGCACGATCTCGCTGATGAGCACGCGCGCCGCGCCGGCGATGTAGAGGCAGGTCGGGTGGAACTGGAAGAACTCCATGTCGCGCGCCGCGGCGCCCGCGCGCAGCCCCATGGCCACGCCGTCGCCCGTCGCGATCACGGGGTTCGTCGTCTCGCGGTAGATCTGTCCGGCGCCGCCGGTCGCGAGCACGACCTCCCCCGCGGTGAAGCCGACGCGGTCGCCGCGCTCGGTCTCGGCGAGCACCCCGCGCACGGCGCCGTCGCGACAGCGCAACAGATCGATCGAGAAGGTGTTCGGGAAGGTGGCGATGCGCTCGTGGCGCTCGAGCGCCTCGCTGAGCGCGCGCTGGAGCTCGAAGCCGGTCGCGTCGCCTCCGGCGTGCAGGATGCGCGCATGGCTGTGACCGCCCTCCATGCCGAGGGCGATCGAGCCGTCGGCGTCGCGATCGAACGCGGTGCCGAGCTCGAGCAGGCGCTCGATGGACGATCGGCCGCCGCGGACCACCGCTTCCACCGCGTCCTCCTCGCACAGGCCGCAGCCGACCGCGAGCGTGTCGTCCGCGTGCGCGCGCCAGGAGTCGTCGCTCCCGTACACGGCGGCGACGCCCCCCTTCGCCCACTGGGTGTTCGAGCGATCCAGGTGCGACTTGGTCAGCACCGCCACGTCGGCGCCCGCGCGCGCGGCGGCCAGGGCGGCGCTCGCCCCGGCGACCCCGCCCCCCACGACGATGACGTCGAAGCGGTAGAGCGGGACGCGCCGCGGGTCGAAGCCGACCAGCTGGCGCGGCTGGATGAAGGGATGCTCCCGGAGCACGGAGGAGGACGGTGCGGGCCGAACGGTCGTGGGCACGGTGGGTGGGCCTCGCGAACTCGGCGGAGCGGGGCCAGCCGCGCATCGTACGCCCGCAGCGCCGTCGCCACCGGGTTCGCGGCGGGCTTCTGTGGGTGGGCGGTTGGGGCGTCGGGTCGTCTGCGCCAGGTGCTGGTGGGCCGGGTGTGGGGTGTGGCCGAGCGGCGTGCGGCCGAGGCGGGTGCAGGCGCGCGGCGCGCGAGGGTGCGGATTGCGGGAGCGACGGGCTCGGGAGCACGGCGCGCGACAGCAGCGGCGCGTGGGAGAGTCGCGCGGGAGAGTCGCGTGGGCCGGCGCGACGAGCCGAGGGCGCGAGCTGCTGGAGCAGCGCGCACGGGAACACGGCGCACGGGGGGGCACGGCGCACGGGGGGAGCACGGCGCGTGGGGGGGAGCACGGCGCGCGACAGCAGCGGCGCGTGGGCCGGCGCGACGAGCGGAGGGCGCGAGCTGCTGGAGCAGCGCGCACGGGAACACGGCGCACGGGGGGAGCACGGCGCGTGGGGGCTGCGGCGCGTGCGAGTCGCGTGGACCGGCGTGGCGCGCCGGGAGGGACGAGCGTGCGAGCTGGACCGCCCGCCCCCCCCCCACGCCCGCAGCCCCGACACGCGCGCTCGCCCACTTCCCCCTCGGCGAATCCCGCCGCCCCCTGGCCTCGCCATCCGGACGGGCCTGATCGCGCTCCACCCCGCGCCCCCGACCCACACGGGCCCCGCCGACGACTCGAGAACGCCCCACCGGCGACCCGAACGGCTCCCGAATCCGAGAAGCGCCGTTCGCCTCTTGTTCGCCCCACGACCGCCGCCTACCATTCGAAACCTGTTCGGGTCGATGTGAGGGCATGGCGGGAGTCGCACTCGCCCGCCACCCCCACCGCGACCCGCACCGGACCCTTCATCGGACCGACCGACCCGCCCCACCTCGGGGCCCGCGGCCTGCGCCGCAGCACCACGACGGAGCCACGACCATGACTCGCTTCACCGGACAAGCCTCACGCGACCTGCTCTCCATCGCCTTCTTCGGCCTGCTCGTTCTGACTCCGTTCGTGGTCTGACCAGCGCGCCCTGCGCTGGAGCGGCCCGATCACCCAGGGCCGGCGATCCCGTGCCCGCGGCTTGGGCCCGCGCCTCGGGCACGCGCCCTCGGGCACGCGCCCTCGGCCCGTGGCTCGCCATCGCGCGGCGCACGGATAACCGCCCACCGAACGCAGCCCACCAAGCGCGGCCGGCGCACCGAACGTCCCGCCTCGCAACGGCGCGCATCGTCGAGCCGCCGCCAGCGCTCCCACGGTGCCGGGTTCGGAACCCCGACCCGAACGGCGCTGGAACCCACGACCTCGAACCGTCACCGTCCAGGGACCCTCACGGAGCCCGAACACCCACCGAAGCGACCATGGCAGCCCGAACTCCGCAGCTCCCGCTCACCAAACGCCAGCGACAGATCCTGGACTTCTACCGGGAGTACACGGAGGAGCACCAACTGAGCCCCACCCTCGAGGAGGTGGCCCAGCACTTCGGTCTCAACAAGGTGACGATCTTCGGCCACGTGTCGGAGCTCGAGCGCAAAGGCGCGCTCATCCGCAGCGGCAAGGGGATCAGTCGTGCTCTGCAGCTCCCCGAGCACGCCCAGCCGGACACCCCGCCGACGCCGGACGGCGCGACGACGGTGCCGCTCCTCGGTCGCATCGCGGCGGGCGCACCCCTCGAGGTCCTCGAAAGCCCCGAGTCGTTCGACCTGACGGAGCTCCTCCCGGGCACGACCGACGTCTACGCCCTGCGCGTCTCGGGCGACTCGATGATCGAGGACGGCATCCACGACGGTGACCTGGTCATCGTCGAGCCGCGCAAGACCGCCCAACCGGGCGCGACGGTGGTCGCCATCGTCCGCGGCGACTTCGGTGAGGAAGCCACGCTCAAGCGCTACTACCCCGAAGGCAAGGGCGCGCGCCTCGAGCCGCGCAATGCCAAGCTGAAGCCCATCCACGTCGACGAGCTCGAAATTCGCGGCGTCGTAACCGGCGTCGTCCGTCAGCTGCCGCGCTGAGACCGTCCGCAACGGTCGATCGAAGGCACGCTCCGCGACGGTCGTTCGGGTGGGGCAGCCCCCGACTCCGGTCCACGGTTTCCTTCGAGCAGCCACTGCTCCAGCTGGTGCTGGTGAGGCTGAAGCAGCCCCCAACTGGGGTCCGCGGCTTCCGTGGTTCAGCCTGCTGTTCCAGCAGGTGCCGGTGAGGCAGCCCCCGACTTGGGTCCACGGATGGCTTGGGTCAGCCAGTTGCTCCAGCAGGCGCCGAAGCGGATTCGAGTTGCTGGTGGGCTTGCTGCGGCGGCGCAGGGCGAGTCCATGGCCCCCGCCCTGCTTCATGAGGTACCGCTCGGAGTCGAGCCCGCCCAGCGCTCAGCGCCCAGCAACCAGCACCCAGTGCGATCGCGCTGCGTTCGAGTCGCTATGCCAGTCCTGTGCGAAGTAGCGGCCGTGCCGGACGCTCGTGAAGACACAGCTGATCAGCCGCCTTCCTCAGACGCGAACGTTGCAGCTCTCGGCGTCGGCACTGCTCCAGCAAGGCAGGCCGCGGACTCCTCGCCAAGCCCTCCACCCGAGAGTCACCTCGACTCGCCCGCACCGCACCGCGGGCGAGCCTCGACGATGAGCCCCGTCGACGATCACGCTCCGCCCGCGAGCCCTGCGACCGCGCCGCCGATCGGAACGAACGCATCGAACTCTCTCCTTCGAACCCGGGCTCACGCGTTCAACGAATGGCGCTGAAATCACGCGCGAACTGCGGGCGGAAGCCTTGCACGATGGATTCGACCGAATGCTCTCGCCAGGCATCTCGAACACTGAAATCGAATGCCAGCGGCGAGCGCGAGCTCAGGACGCAAGCTGCGAACGCTAGCTCAAGACACTAGCTCAGAACGCTCGCTGCGAGCGCAAGCTACGAGTGCTTGCCACGAGCGCTCGCGACGGGTACCCGCTACGAGTTATCGCTACGACTGCTCACTACGAGTGATCGCTCGGAGAGCTCGCTACGAGCGTTCGCTGCGAGCGATCGCTGCGAGTCCTCGCTACGAGTACTCCCTCCGAGCGCTCGACACGACCACTGGCTTCCACCACGAGCTTCCGAAACTGGCATGGAACGCTCGCCTTGCTGGCGCGGTGCATGGGCACGCACCTGCCACGCGCCACGAATCAACGGAAACCGACGCCGCCGCCGATGCCGACCTTCGGCTGGATCGCCTGTCAGCTGCTCCCTCGAGCGCGGCCTCGAAAGGACGCCGCGCGTCGCGCCCCTTGGCTCACCACCTTCTGGCGCGTCGGCCGACCCGACCAGTCCGTCCGTCCGTCGGTCCGCCTGCGCCTCGTTCCGCGACGCGACCGACGGGTCAGCACGCGCGCGGCCGGCTCACAGGCATCGAAGAGGCCGAGGGGCGAAAAATCGGCGTGAACAAAAAGAAGGCCCCGAAGCGCCGAAGCGCCTCGAGGCCTTGTGAAAACCCGGCGATACCTACTTTCTCGCAAAGCAATATCATCGGCAGCTCCTGCTTGACGACCGAGTTCGGAATGGGATCGGGTATGGCCAGAAGCCTATGGTCACCGGGAATACGGTCCGGCCCCGCGCGAGGCATCGAAATGCCTCGCCGCAGAACCGGTGAAGGTTGAGGGAGTTGGGATACGCAGTAGCGGGTTGAGAGAGCAACCCTTCACTCGCGGCACTGCATGCAGAGCCGAGAGAGAAAGGTGGTTAAGCCGATCGTCCGATTAGTACCGGTAAGCTGAGCACATCGCTGCGCTTGCACCGCCGGCCTATCAACCTGGTAGTCTTCCAGGGGACTGGTAGGGATGACTCGTCTTGGAGAAGGCTTCGCGCTTAGATGCATTCAGCGCTTATCCGTTCCGACCTTAGCTACCCAGCTGTACCACTAGCGTGATAACTGGAGCACCAGAGGGTCGTCCACCCCAATCCTCTCGTACTAGGGGCAAACCTCCTCAATCATCCTACACCCACGCCAGATAGGGACCGACCTGTCTCACGACGGTCTAAACCCAGCTCACGTGCCGCTTTAATTGGCGAACAGCCAAACCCTTGGGACCTCCTACAGCCCCAGGATGCGACGAGCCGACATCGAGGTGCCAAACCTCCCCGTCGATATGAACTCTTGGGGGAGATCAGCCTGTTATCCCCGGAGTACCTTTTATCTGATGAGCGACGGCCCTTCCACTCGGAATCCGCCGGATCACTAGGACCTACTTTCGTATCTGCTCGAGCTATTTCTCTCGCAGTCAGGCGCACTTATACCCTTACGCTCTTCGTGCGATTGCTAACCGCACTGAGTGCACCATCGCGCTCCTCCGTTACTCTTTCGGAGGAGACCGCCCCAGCCAAACTACCCACCTGACACTGTCCACGACCTGGATTCACAGTATCGCGTTAGACGCCTATCATGACGAGAGTGGTATTTCATATTGCGACTCCACCAGGCCCAAAAGCCCAGCTTCAACGTCTCCCACCTATGCTACGCACGCCATAACAAGAGCCAATATCAGGCTATAGTGAAGGTTCACGGGGTCTTTCCGTCTTGACGCGGGAACGTGGTATCTTCACCACGGCTTCAATTTCGCCGAGCCTGCTGTGGAGACAGTGCCCCAATCGTTACGCCTTTCGTGCGGGTCGGAACTTACCCGACAAGGAACTTCGCTACCTTAGGACCGTCATAGTTACGGCCGCCATTCACCGGGGCTTGAGTTCGGAGCTTCGCTTGCGCTAACCCCTCCCCTTAACCTACCGGCATTGGGCAGGCGTCAGTCTGTATACAGCGTCTTTAGGACTTAGCACAGACCTGTGTTTTTAGTAAACAGTCGTCAGGGCCATTTCTCTGCGGCCCCCCAGTGCTTCGATCGAGAAGATCTACACACCAGAGGGCAACCCTTATCCCGAAGTTACGGGTTAATTTTGCCGAGTTCCTTCACAGCAGTTCTCTCGAGCGCCTTAGGATTCTCACCTCACCCTCCTGTGTCAGTTTAGGTACGGACACCGGTTAGACTCCCTAGAGGTTTTTCTCGGCGGTCGGTCCAATGACTTCGCTCATTCGAGCTCGGCATCACCTCCGGGCTTCCGTGCGCGGATTTACCTACGCACCACCCTCGGGCTTACACGCACTATTCTGCCAGTGCGATCACTTTTCCTTCCGCGTCACCCCATCGGTCAAACGTCTTCCAGTGGTACAGGAATATTAACCTGTTGTCCATCGACTACGCCTTTCGGCCTCGCCTTAGGGTCCGACTAACCCTGGGCGGATTTACCGTGCCCAGGAAACCTTGGGTTTTCGGCGAGCAGGATTCTCACCTGCTTTATCGCTACTTATCCCGGCATAATCACTTCCAGAACGTCCAGGTGTCGTTACCGTCACCCTTCACTCGTTTGGAACGCTCCCCTACCCCTCCAGGCCTTCAACGAAGACTTGGAAGCCGAGGCTTCGGTTCAGTGCTTGAGTCCCGTTCATTTTCGGCGCAAAGCCTCTCGACCAGTGAGCTGTTACGCACTCTTTAAATGATGGCTGCTTCTAAGCCAACATCCTGGCTGTCTTAGAGACTCCACTTCCTTTTCTACACTTAGCACTGATTGGGGACCTTAGCCGTCGGTCTGGGTTGTTTCCCTCTCGTCCACGGACCTTATCGCTCGTAGACTGACTCCCAGGATACGGTTTACGGTATTCGGAGTTTGGGAGGGTAGGGTACCCCGAGGGGCCCCTATCCCTATCAGTATCTCTACCCCCGTAAACTATTACCTGAGGCTAGCCCGAAAGCTATTTCGGGGAGAACCAGCTATCTGCGAGTTTGATTAGCCTTTCACTCCTATCCACAGGTCATCGGAACAGTTTTCAACCTATACCCGTTCGGTCCTCCACGGACTGTTACATCCGCTTCAACCTGCCCATGGATAGATCACTCGCTTTCGGGTCTACTCCGCCTGACTCGAGTCGCGCTATTCACACTCGGTTTCCCTTCGGCTACGGACCTGAGGCCCTTAACCTTGCCAGACAGAGTAACTCGCCGGGTCATTATGCAAAAGGCACGCCGTCAGCCATTGCCCCGAGGGGCCATAGGCCTTCGACCGCTTGTAGGTACATGGTTTCAGGTACTATTTCACTCCCCTCAACGGGGTACTTTTCACCTTTCGCTCGCGCTACTATTACGCTATCGGTCGTCCAGTAGTACTTAGCCTTGGGGGGTGGTCCCCCCAGATTCACACCAGGTTTCCCGTGTCTGGTGCTACTCGGGATCCTCACAGGAGGCTGATCGTTTTCAGTTACGGGGCTGTCACCCTCTGCGGCCGGCTTTCCCACGCCGTTCTCCTAACGATCAACTTTGTAACTCCTTTGAGCTCGTACGGCTGCTCAGTGAGTCCCACGACCCCGACACAGCAACGCCCGTATGCTTGACACTGTGTCGGTTTAGGCTCTTCCCGGTTCGCTCGCCGCTACTTCGGGAGTCGAGTTTTCTTTACTTTCCTGCAGGTACTTAGATGTTTCAGTTCCCTGCGTTGCCCGCGCTTACGCGCTGACGGGGTTTGAACCCCGCCCGGTTTCCCGATCTCGGAAATCCCCGGATCACAGCCTGCTGAACGGCTCCCCGAGGCTTTTCGCAGCTATGCCACGTCCTTCTTCGGCTCTGGACGCCAAGGCATCCGCCATGCACCCTTGGTAGCTTAACCACGCTCTTGATTCTCGTGATGCTACCACGTATTCCCAACTCACCTCGTTTTCAAAGAACGGGCCAGAGAGCGCGCCTCGAGGAGGCGGCTCACCGGCCGTGACTGAGTGACCTATCGAATGCGCCTCGAGTTGTCTGCTCGAGGGGGCGTCGTCCGCGCGGAAGTGGTGGAGGCGAAGGGATTCGAACCCATGACCGCCTGGTTGCAAACCAGGTGCTCTACCAACTGAGCTACGCCCCCTCCCGAACCTGGCGGCCCGCGGTGAATCGCGGAGCCGTGCTCGGTGTGCGTCGAGGGCGCGGGGTTGGTGGGCCTGACAGGATTTGAACCTGTGACCTCCCGCTTATCAGGCGGACGCTCTAACCAACTGAGCTACAGGCCCGCCCGAGTGCCCGGGGGAGACTCCCCCTCCGACTGCCACGGACCCATGGATCCGCCCGACAGCCGCGTTCACGCCCAACGAGAGGGCGCACTGCGGCGGCCCCTCGCGGACGCGAGAACGGGCGACGCGATCGCAGCCTATGGCTACGACCCGTCTCCCGCACTGGCGTGCGGGTGATAGGTAGGGTGACCTTCGTCTCTGTGCGAACATCCCTATGCTCGCACTCTTGGCCCTCACGAGCCTCGAGCAACTAGCTGATCCGCTAGTAAGGAGGTGATCCAGCCGCAGGTTCCCCTACGGCTACCTTGTTACGACTTAGTCCCAATTACGAGGCTTGCTTTCGGCACCGCCCTCCCGAAGGTTGGGCAAAGCGACTTCGAGCACTCCTCGCTTTCGTGGCTTGACGGGCAGTGTGTACAAGGCTCAGGAACATATTCACCGCGTCATGGCTGATACGCGATTACTAGCGATTCCGACTTCATGTAGGCGAATTGCAGCCTACAATTCGAACTGGGGCCTGCTTTGTGGGATTGCCTCCACCTCACGGTATTGGAACCCTTTGTACAGACCATTGTAGCACGTGTGTAGCCCTGGCCATAAGGGCCATGATGACTTGACGTCGTCCCCACCTTCCTCCGTCTTGACAACGGCAGTCTCGCTAGAGTCCCCGCCATTACGCGCTGGCAACTAACGATAAGGGTTGCGCTCGTTACGGGACTTAACCCAACATCTCACGACACGAGCTGACGACAGCCATGCAACACCTGCACAAGTTCCTGCTCCCGAAGGAGCCGTCACTCTGCTTTCACAGAGCTAATCCTTGCATGTCAAGGCCAGGTAAGGTTCTTCGCGTTGCTTCGAATTAAACCACATGCTCCACCGCTTGTGTGAGCCCCCGTCAATTCCTTTGAGTTTTACCCTTGCGAGCGTACTCCCCAGGCGGGGCACTTAACACATTAGCTACGGCAAGGAGCCCATAGGCGGTCCCTTACCTAGTGCCCATCGTTTACGGCTAGGACTACCGGGGTATCTAATCCCGTTCGCTCCCCTAGCTTTCGCACCTCAGCGTCAGAAATGGTCCAGTGAGCCGCTTTCGCCACTGGTGTTCCTCCTGATATCTACGCATTTCACCGCTCCACCAGGAGTTCCACTCACCCCAACCATCCTCGAGCCCCCCAGTATCGGATGCAGTTCCGTGGTTGAGCCACGGGCTTTCACATCCAACTTAAGGGGCCGCCTACGTGCGCTTTATGCCCAGTGATTCCGAGTAACGTTTGCACCCTCCGTCTTACCGCGGCTGCTGGCACGGAGTTAGCCGGTGCTTCCTCTCGCTTTGGTCACGACCGAAGTCAGTTCCTATAGCGTGACAGTAGTTTACAACCCTAAGGCCTTCATCCTACACGCGGTGTCGCTCCGTCAGGCTTTCGCCCATTGCGGAAGATTCTCGACTGCAGCCTCCCGTAGGAGTCTGGGCAGTGTCTCAGTCCCAGTGTGACGGATCATCCTCTCAGACCCGCTAGCCATCATCGCCTTGGTGGGCCGTTACCCCACCAACTAGCTAATAGCCCGCAACCCTCTCCCCGAGCAGCCGAAGCCATTTACTACTCTGGTCATGCGACCTGAGCAGTCCATCCGGCATTACCTACCGTTTCCAGTAGCTATTCCGGTCTCGAGGGCAAGTTGGTTACGTGTTACTCACCCGTTCGCCGCTTTACTCGCCCGAAGGCTTTCACGCGCGACTTGCATGCCTAATCCACACCGCCAACGTTCACTCTGAGCCAGGATCAAACCCTTCAAAAAGTTTGTCTGGTTCTTGGATTTTTTGGATCGCCAGCCGTCCGCACCCGAAGGTGCTGGCCGACGATCGACGCTCGCACAGTTTCAAAGGTCACCCTGATTTTCAAAGAACGGCTGCGTCGCTCGGAGCTCGGGCGTCGGCGTGGAGCCGACGGTCGAAGCTGCTCGGGGCGGCGGGCTTCCGTCGCCGGAAGCTGAGCCGCCGCACGGAGCGACGCGTGTTCTGGTTGAGAGAGAGCACACCGCGACCCGAGGGCCGCGCGGTGCGGTCGGCAGGGCGATTGGGGGCGCCCGGCCTGCGCCCTCGACCGGTGCGGCAGCGCGCTGTGCGCTGCGCTCCTCGCGTCGAGGGAGGGGAGAGAATAGGGATCCGCGCCCGGTGGTCAACGCTCCCGTGGCGAGAAGCGGCGATTCTCGGGCCAGGGCCCCGTAACTAGCTGATGGATAGCGGTTTATGGTCGGTCGATTTCGTCTCGGAACGCGCTCGGAGGGTGGTTGGGGCGGTTCGAGGGGGGGGTCTGGGAGGTGTCGCGGGCTCCCGCGAGCCTCTTCCTGAAGGGAGCGTTGAGCAGGCTTCGTGCGCGCGCAAAGGCGGCGCAGCGGCTCACCGGACGGCCGCAAGCTGCTGCCAGACTGAGCCTTAGCGCCAACCATCCCTCCAGGGGGGGGGGGGGGGGGGGGGGGGTTTGTTGGGGGGGGGGG
>Ga0180435_10002339_pt1 | contig 19430 bp, 25 predicted proteins | sample SS_ome_3_FD_132467 | JGI IMG/M metagenome (GOLD analysis project Ga0180435, IMG submission 132467) | Hypersaline lake sediment archaeal communities from the Salton Sea, California, USA - SS_3_S_1 metaG | ecosystem: Environmental > Aquatic > Non-marine Saline and Alkaline > Hypersaline >...
ATGGCGCCGGAACAGAACAACGCGGCAGTCAGCAGGGTGGCTGTGAAACGCATGAGGGGCTCTCCTTGGGTTGGCAACCAGGAAAAGACCGGTTTGCCGGGGTGTTTATTGCGCCGCCATCGCCTTCAGCGGCGATAAATCTTTTCGAAGCTGCCTGGTGAGAAGCCGGAGAGCTTGCGCTTTCCGACCAGTATCAGCGGTACGCCGCGGCCTCCGAGTTCCTCGAACTCGCGTCGAGCCGGCGTCGACTTATCGATATCCTTTTCGCGGAAGGCAATGCGGTTTTCTTGGAAGTATTTCCTGGCGCGCTTGCACACGCCGCACCACTCGGCCGAATACATCACCACCTTGCGTGAGGTGTGGCTGGAGGCCGGTTTCCGTGAGTTGTTTGCCGCAGCCTGGTGCGGGACCGGCCGGGTTCTGACCGTCTCGATCAAAGGCACCTGGATGGTGCGGACCTGCTCCAGGCTCTGTGGGGGTTTGTCACTGAATTGCTTGACGCCATGCTCGTCGATCCAGGTATAGACTGCGGCATGCACGCTCGAGACGAAGGCGAACAACAGTACAGAAAGGAAGCCTCGCATGCTGGAATCAGTTCGCCGGTCCAGGCGGGTGCATGGTGAAGCGGTTTCGGCCCGCCTTTTTGGATTGGTACATGGTCTGATCGGCCAGGTTGATGGCGCCCAGCAGTCGATCCGTCGGTGAAGGTACCAGGCTGTATGCGCCGATACTGACGGTAACCTGCACACCTGCGTGGGCGGGAAGGCTGAAACTCAGGTCCTCAAGCAAACGCTCGCCAATGTTGCGGCAGGCGGTCGGATCAAGCCCGGGTGCCAGGACCAGGAACTCTTCGCCGCCGTAGCGCGCCACGATATCAGAGTCACGGTTCAGCCGGGCTTCAAGCCGCTTGGCCACTTCAGACAGGCAGGCATCTCCAGTGGGGTGACCGTGTTTATCGTTGATCTCCTTGAAATTGTCGATATCGAGGAAGAACAGGCTGAGCCAGGTGCCGGTGCGCACGGCGTTGCCCCAGACCGGGGTGGAGACCACTTCCAGGCCCCGCCGGTTGAGCAGGCCGGTAAGCGGGTCGGTGCGCGATTCCTGGCCAAGCTGTTCGAGCAGGGAGTTCAGTTCCGCCTCATAGTCGACCTGCTGGGTGATATCTTTCTGAACCCCGATGTGATGCGTGATGTTCCCCCGATCGTCGAAGACCGGTGAAACCGACAGTTCGTTCCAGAAGGTGCTGCCATCCTTGCGGTAATTGAGCAGGCGGACCCTGCAGGAATTACCCTCTTTCAGGGTGTTGCGCAGTTCCTGCAGCGTTTGGTCGTTGGTATGGGGGCCCTGCAGAAAGCGGCAGTCCTGGCCGATGATATCGTCGCGGCCATAGCCGGTCAGGCGGCAGAAGGCCTCGTTGACATACACGATAGGGCGATTCGATTTGTTGCCGGCGGTGATCACGATGCCATCGTTCGAGCAGTCGATGGCCTTGAGGATTATGCTGTTCGGCAGGTCGGTCGATGCTGCCATAAAGGTATGTCTTGAGCGTTGCTTCATTATGAGGATATCGGAACAAGCACCTGTGTTTTTAGGGCAATCTGGCAACAAAGGCACGGCGCCTTGTCTTACAGCACGCCGCTGCCTTTCGGGTTACTGGCTGTGATGCATTGCCAGAGCTTGTTGAAGGGCAGTCCCCAGGTCTTTGCAGCAAGCCTGACGCGGTTATCGATATCGTCCAGGTCGGGCGCTCGTCTGAAGGCGATGATCACCTGGTTGTCGTGGCCCGAATTGGGCAGGCACAGTGTTTTGCGGTCGAAAACCTTGCGCACATTGGCCAGGGCCTGCGCGTAGTGATTGGGGCCGTCGGGGATCAGGTTCAGGGTGAGAATACCGTCAGGTGTCAGTGCCTGGTGACAGTGCTCGAGAAATTCCGGGCTGCTGACCCAGTTTGGCGAGTACTGGTTTTCTTCCAGGTCGACCAGGATGAAATCGTAGCGACTCTTTTTGTCACGAATGAACGCGCGGATGTCGCCCTGGTGCAGGTGCCAGCCACCTGCCGTTCCGGGAAAGTCGAAATATTCGTAGGCGACGTGCGCGACAGAAGCGGACAGTTCTACCGCATCCCCATGGGTTTGCGGCGACCGTGCATGAAACCAGCGTGCAATGGCACCGCCGCCACAGCCGGCGAGCAGCACCAGTTGCGGCTGTTGGCCAAACATCAGGTGTGCGAGCATGGCGCGATTGACGGGATTCGGGAGGACGGCCGGGTCGTTCAGGTCGATCTCGCTTTGCAGAACCACGTCATCGAACCAAAGACTGCGGCGGTCACCCTCCTGCCAGACCTGGATCTGACCCTGCTCGGTGGCCTCGCGGTAGATGCATTGTCTGCCCAATGCCAGATGCCCCGCTTGGCTACAGCAGGAACAGGGTGGCCAGCCCCAGGAAGGCGAGGAAGCCGACCACGTCGGTTACCGTGGTCAACAAAACCGAGCCGGCCAGCGCGGGATCGATCCCAGCACGCTTGAGCAGCAGGGGCAGTACCGCGCCCGTCAGCGCGGCGAAAAGCAGGTTGATGGTAATCGCTGCAGCGATGAGGATCGCGATCGCCAGGCTGCTGAACCAGATGCCGGCGATCACCGCGACCACTATCGCCCAGATCAGACTGTTGAGCGAGCCAATCGCCAGTTCCTTGAGCAACAGGTGACGGGCGTTCTTGCCGCTCAGCTGGCCGAGCGCGATGCCGCGAATCGCCAGGGTCAGGGTCTGGCTACCGGCGATGCCACCCATGCTGGCGACGATTGGCATCAGTACCGCCAGTGCCACGATCTGTTGCAGCGTCGACTCGAACTGCCCGATCACCCAGGAGGCGAGGAAGGCAGTGAGCAAATTGACGCCCAGCCACAGGGCGCGGCGCCGGGTGCTGGCCAGCACGGGGGCGAACATGTCTTCCTCTTCCGATAGGCCGGCCAGGCCCATGAACTGGTGCTCGCCCTCTTCGCGGATGACGTCGATCACGTCGTCGACCGTGATCCGGCCGAGGAGTTTGCCGTCGGCATCGATGACCGGCGCGGAGATCAGGTCGTGTGCCTCGAAACGGCGTGCCACGTCATTGTCTTCCATGTCGACCGGGATGGGTTTCATATCCAGGCTCATGGCCTCGGCAACCGAGTCGTCGGGGTTGCCGCTGACCAGTTTCCACAGCGGCAACACGCCGAGGTATCCATCGTCGCGGTTGACCACGAAAAGCTTGTCGGTGTCTTTCGGAATGTCACTGCCGAGGCGACGCAGGTAACGCAAAACCACGTCCAGGGTGACCCCGGGGCGTACCGTGACCGTATCGGTGTTCATCAGGCCGCCGGCAGTGTCGTCCGGGTAGGACAGCACTGCCTCGAGGCGGTTGCGATGCTGGTCGTCCAGCGCGTGCATCACCTCGCGGGTGACGGCCAACGGCATGTCCTGCACCAGGTCGGCGAGGTCGTCCAGGTCGAGGTTTTCGGTGGCGGCCAGCCATTCGGCGGTGCCCATGTCTTTGACCAGTTCGGCGCGTACCTCGTCGGTGACGTGAATCAGCACTTCACCGTCGTCGACGTCGCCCTTACGCGCCATGTCCCAGAGGATTTCACGTTGCGTAGGCGGCAGGGATTCGATCAGGTGCGCGATCTCTGCCGGCGCCAGGGTCTCGAGCAGACGGCCTGCGGAGCGCAGTGCGCCGGAGTCCAGAATCTCTCGCAGGCGCGCCATTCGCAGCTCTTCCGGATTGTCGATGGCGGCGCTCATTGAAAGAGGTATTCCTGTGAGGGTGTTTTTTGCGCGAGTTTAGCTTGCGGCGTGAACCGCAGCCAGCCTCGCAGGGGGCATTGTGGTCAGTGCCAGCGGCTGAGCAGGGTCAGTGGATCTTCTTCGTGCATATTCTGCAGGAACCCCGCTGCCTTGGTCTGCAGCACTGAAAGGTCCTGAGAGCGCAGCAGTTGCTTGATGTCCAACAGTGCAGCCGGTTGCATGCTGAGACTGCGCATGCCCATACCCAGCAGCAGCGGCACAAACCGTTCGTCCCCGCCCATTTCACCACAAATGCTCAGCGGTGTGTTGGCGGCGGCGGCTTCGTTGATGACATGCGCGATCAGTTGCAGTACCGCAGGATGGAACGGATCGTAGAGATAGTTGACTTCTTCATCGATGCGATCGATCGCCAGCGTGTACTGGATCAGGTCGTTGGTGCCGATGGAAAGAAAATCCAGCGCCTCGGCGAAGGCGCGCGCGCTCAGCGCGGCGGCAGGGACCTCGATCATGCCGCCGATCTGGATGTTTGGATCGAAATCGATCCCCTCGGCCTGCAGTTCCTGCTGGCAGCGTCGAATCAGGTTGCGTGCCTGCTCGACTTCCCACAGGTTGGTCAGCATCGGTAGCATCAGGCGGACATCGCCGTGAGCTGAGGCGCGCAGGATGGCACGCACCTGTGGGCGGAAAAGTTCGGGTTCTTTCAGGCACAGGCGAATGGCGCGCAGCCCGAGGGCGGGGTTACCGCCGCAGGGGCGGAACCTGGCGTCGAGCGCCTGCTTGTCGGCCCCAAGGTCGAGCGTGCGTATGGTAACCGGCTTGTGGCCCATGCCCTCGATCACTTCCCGGTAGGCCGCGTAGTGTTCTTCCTCGTCCGGGATGTCGCGCCGGTTCATGTACAGAAACTCGGTGCGGTACAGGCCGATCCCGTCAGCACCATTCAACACAGCTGCCTCCACGTCGCTGGCCAGTTCGATGTTAGCGAGCAGTTCGATGCGTGCCTTGTCGGCTGTGACCGCCGGTTCTGCGCTGTGCTTGCGCAACAGCAGGGCGCGTTCGTGCTGAAACTCGCGCTCGTCTCCGTAGTAACTCAACACGGCGGGCGCGCAATTGGCCAGCGCACAACCGTAACGTGTGTCGAGCACCAGCAGTTCGCCATGGCTCAGGCAGTGGCTGGCACCGCGTGCGCCGACGATGGCCGGGATTCCCAGGCTGCGCGCCAGGATCGCGGTGTGCGACATCGGGCCGCCGAAATCAGTCACGAAGCCGGCTATTTCCTGGTTGTGCAACAGGATGACGTCGGCTGGTGACAGGTCTTCGGCCAGCACGATGCGCCCCGTGAGGTGTTCGTGGTTGTCCTCCTCGGTTTGCATCAGGACCTTGTGGATGCGTCGGACCACGTGGTCGAGATCGTCGCGCCGGGTGCGCAGGTAGGCGTCGTCCATCTGTTCGAACACCTGTACCAGGTTATCGCGGTGCTGCTGTAGCGCCCACTCTGCACTCGCGAACTGCTCGCGGATCAATTGGATGGCCCCGCCGCTGATCCCCTTGTCCTCGATCATCAGCAGGTGGGTATCGATGAAATCGGCGATGTCCGAAGGAGCCTCCTCCGGAATCTGCTCTAGCACGGCGTGTAACTGCGCGGCGGCGGACTGTACCGCCAGCTCGAAGCGGCTGATCTCCGCATCGACTTCCAGCGGCGTTACCCAGCTGGGCGTAACGCACACCGGCCGCTGTCCCAGCACATGGGCCTCGCCGATCGCGATGCGCGATTCCGCGCCGACGCCAATGCCGACGCAGGAAACGATCACTCGCCTTCCCCGAAGCGGTCTTCAATCAGCGCAACCAGCGCATCCATGGCCTGCTGTTCTTCCTTGCCGTTGGTGATCAGGTCGATCTCGGTACCGCAGCTGGCGGCCAGCATCATGACCCCCATGATGCTCTTGCCGTTGACCTCCTGGCCATTTTTCCTGATCAGTACCTCTGCGCCATGCGCGCTGGCAGTGTTAACCAGCTTTGCGGCAGCCCGGGCGTGCAGGCCGAGCTTGTTGATGATGGTGATTTTCTTCTCGATCATTTTGCAGGCTCCGGCAGGCGACATTCGTGCACGCCACGTGCACCGCCTTCGACGGCCGTTTGGCATAGGGTTTTCAAGTCGGCTGCTGGGTAGTTGAAAACGCGGACCAGCATGGGCAGATTGAGGCCGGAAAGCACCGCGACACGGCCTTGTTCACTGAACTGGCGCGCGATGTTGTTGGGGGTGGCGCCAAAGATATCAGTCAGTACCAGTACGCCGCTGCCCTGGTCGAGTTGATCGATGAGTTTGTCGGTAGATTCGACGATTCGTTCCAGGTTGGTATCCACCGGAACTTCCAGGCACATGACGTTGAGCGGACAGTCTTCGATGATGCGCCGCGCACTGTGCAGCATCGAGGTGCCGATGCCCGGGTGGGTGATTAATAGGACGCCGACGTTCATGACAACTCGCGGTGGCTGCACAGGCAGGTACGGCCTTGGTGTTCGAAATAACGTTTGAGCTTCTCGGTCATGTAGACAGAGCGGTGCTGGCCGCCAGTACAGCCGATCGCGATGGTCAGGTAGCTGCGACCCTCGCTTTCAAAGCAGGGAACCCAGCGGCCCAGGAAGCTGCTGACGTCCAGGAACATCTCGTCGACCTTTTTGTCTTGCTCGAGGAATTCGATGACTGCCGCGTCCTGTCCGGTCAGTGGCCTTAGTTCGGGGTGCCAGTGCGGGTTGGGCAGGCAGCGCATGTCGAACGCGAAGTCGGCATTGCGCGGCGGGCCATGTTTGAAGCCGAAGGACTGCAGCATCAGCGAGAGTTGCCCGGTCTCGCGGTTGGCTACGCGTGAACGAATGATGCTGCGTAATTCGTGCAAGGTGGTATGGCTGGTATTGATCTGCAGCTGCGCGCTGTTGCGCAAGGGTTCGAGCAGGTCGCGTTCGATGCTGATTGCCGACTCCAGATCGTTGTTTTCGTCGGTCAGGGGATGCCGGCGGCGCGTTTCGCTGAAGCGTTGGATGAGGACCTCATTGTCCGCTTCCAGGAAAACGATCTCGCAATCCACGCCAAGTTCGGATAGCTTTTTCACCAGCGCCGGCACCTGGGTCAGTTCGGCGCCCGGAATGCGCGCATCAATGCCGATGGCGGTACGTCGCAACTGCTCAGGAGGGTTGTTTGAAAGGTCGCGTACCAGGGTTTCGAAAAGGCTGACAGGGAGATTGTCGATGCAATTAAAGCCTGCATCCTCCAGCACGTTCAGAGCAATACTCTTGCCCGAGCCGGAAAGCCCGCTGACCACGATCAGTTTGGCCTGTTCTGCTTGCATGCCGGAATTATAAGTGGCCTGAGGCGGGAGCGAGGCGGGTATTGAAATTTTTTTGCTGATCGAGGTTTATTCGTTTTCGCGCAGGGCGCGTTGTTGTCGCTCGATCAGGACTTCGGTTGCGTCATAACCTTTCAGCCGGAGAAGGTGGTTGCGCACCGCGGCTTCCACGAGGACCCCGAGGTTGCGGCCCGGCGCAACAGGTATGGTGACCTGCGGGATCATTACGCCGACCACTTCGCGCATATTCTGCATCGGGGTCAGGCGCTCCATGACGTTCAGCTCTTTGTCGTTCATGCGCTTGAGGTGGACGATCAGTCGCAGGTACTTGGTGTGCTTGATTGAACTGTCGCCGAACATGGCGCGAATGTTGAGTACCCCGAGTCCGCGTACTTCCAGGAACTCACGCAACAGCTGGGGACAGGTGCCGCTGACCACATCCGGGGCGATGCGCGTGAATTCGGTGGCGTCGTCCGCGACAAGACGGCTGCCGCGGGCAATCAGATCCAATGCCAGTTCGCTCTTGCCGACAGCCGGGTCGCCGGTCAACAGTACGCCCATGCCGAGTACTTCCAGAAAGACGCCATGCAGGGTGGTTGTGTCGGACAGGTAGATGGCGGCGAAATGTTGCAGGTTGTCGAGCACCACGGTGTCGGACAACGGACTGCTGAACAACGGGATGTCGCTGTTGCCGGCGTGTTCGAGCATCGACTCATCAGGCTGTACTCCATCCACCAGGAATACCGCGCGAGTAGGTTTGGCAAACAGCGTGGCCAGGGCGAGTTCGCGGTTGCGTTCCGGGTTGTTGAGATAGGCCTGCTCGGTCTTCCCCAGCACCTGGATACGGTTGGGGTGAATGAAATTGAGCGGGCCGGCGACGATATCGTTGGTAGGATCGACGGTTTCGTCGAGTAACGCCCGTTCCAGGCCGGCCTCGCCAGCGTGTAACTGCAGTTGCAGACGCGCATCGAGTGCGCGCAGAAGATCGGCGACTCGGACGCTATGCTGCATGATGGGCGGATTGCCCGGTCAGCAGGGCGTGCGCCTGTTCCGCGTCGCTACTGCGCAGTTGCTGGCAGAAATCTGCTTCCTTGAACATGCCGGCCAGTTGCGCCAGCAGTTGCAGGTGTTCATCGGTGGCCTCTTCAGGGACCAGCAGGGCGAAGACCAGGTCGACCGGTTGGCCGTCCAATGCGTCGAAATCCACCGGCTGGGCGAGGCGGATAAAGGCGCCGCGTGTCTCGCTGGCACCGGGGACACGTGCATGCGGCAAGGCCACCCCATTCGCCAGGCCGGTGCTGCCGAGACGTTCGCGTTCCAGCAGGCGTTCGAAGACCCTTTCTGTCTGTTCCGCATCGTTGGGGGCAAGCAGTTGCGCACAGCGCTCGAGCACGCGTTTCTTGCTGGGGGAGTCGTCGTCGACGAGGACGGATTGGGTTTCGAGTATGCCGTTGATCAACATGGGGCTATTGGGCACGGGTAATGTGTGAAGGAGTCGACCGCTGCCTTCCCCTGGCGGGCGGCCGACTCTCGCTTACCTCAGGACATGCCTGCGGGGGCTCAGTTGGTGCCCGGAACTTCCGCGACTTCCAGGTCACGATGACCGTTGCCACGATGGCTCTTGAGCTTTTCCTTGTGCTTGACGACCTGGCGATCCAACTTGTCGACCAGTGCATCGATCGCCGCATACATGTCTTCGTTGACTGCTTCGGCGAAGACGTCGTTGCCCGCCAGATGGACGGAGGCTTCGGCCTTCTGTTCCAGTTTTTCAACGCTCAGGATGACCTGGACGTTGGTGACATGGTCGAAGTGGCGTTCGATCTTGGCCAGTTTCTCTTCAACGTAGGCACGCATGGAATCGGTGATGTCGACGTGGTGACCGGACAGGTTCAGTTGCATGATGTTCTCCTTCTCAGGGGGCGGTTCATCCGCCCGTTAAAGCGCCCTAGTGCTAATAGGCCCTATACCAGGCGCTTGCGTTCGTTCGACGGCGGTATCGCCATCGACTCGCGGTACTTGGCCACTGTACGGCGTGCGACCTTGATGTCCTGATCTGCCAGGATGGTGGCGATCTTGTTGTCGGACAGTGGCTTGTTGGGTTTCTCGGCTGCGATCAGCTTTTTGATCAGGGCGCGGATGGCCGTTGCGGAGGCCTCGCCGCCACTGGCGGTGCTGACGTGGCTCGAGAAGAAATACTTGAACTCCAGGGTGCCGCGCGGCGTATGCATGTACTTCTGCGTGGTGACGCGCGAGATGGTCGATTCATGCATCTCGACCGCCTCGGCAACGTCGCGCAGTACCAGCGGCTTCATCGCCTCCTCGCCGTACTCGAAGAAGTTCTTCTGAAACTCGAGGATGCAGTTGGCGACCTTAAGCAGGGTCTCGTTACGGCTCTGCAGGCTCTTGATGAACCAGCGTGCCTCCTGCAGGTGGTTCTTCAGGGTGACGTTGTCGCTGCTGTTATCGGCGCGACGGATCAGGCCTGCATAGCTGGAATTGACCCGTAGCCTGGGTGCGGCGTCCGGATTCAGTTCCACTCGCCACCGGCCATTTTGCTTGGAGACAAATACATCAGGCTCGATGTAGCTGGGGGCGGCACCGGGAATCGCGGTGCCCGGCCGTGGATTAAGCGAGCGGATCAGCAGCAGAATTTCGTGCAGTTCCTCACCGGTGATTTTCATGCGCCGTTTCAGCTGCGCTTCGTCGCGCCCTACGAGCAGGTCGAAGTGATTCTCCAGCAGTTCGATGGTCTGCTCGCGGTAGTCGAATTCATTCGATAGCTGGCGTGCCTGGATCAGCAGGGCCTCGTGCGGATTGCGCGCGCCAATACCGGGCGGATCGAAATCCTGAATCCTGTGCAGCACCGCAATAACCTCGTCCATTTCGACTTCGTCGTCGGCAAACATGGCGACGATGTCTTCCAGGTTGGTGGTCAGATAGCCGTCGTCGTTGATGCCGTCGATGATGGCTTCGGCGATCAGCGTGTCAGTGTTGCTGAGGTGTGAGAGCTGCATTTGCCAGGTCAGGTGGTCGTGCAGTGATTCGCCGGCGCTTTGCTGGGCCAGGTATTCGCTGTGGTCGTCACCGCTGAGCGCTGGGCCGCTGCCCATTGGCGCGGTCGAGTCGTAGAGTTCTTCCCAGGTGTTGTCGACCGGCAGTTCGTCCGGCATCGACTCCGCCTCGATCTGTACCTCGCGCTCGTTGTTGATGTCGTTGGACGAGGCGTCGGCGTCGCTGTTTTTGCTCTGTTGCTCGGCATTCTCGCTGGTCTGTTCCCGTTGTTTCCCTTCTTCCTCGGTTTCCAGCATCAGGTTGGAATCGAGGGCGTCCTGGATCTCCTGCTTTAAGTCCAGTGTAGACAATTGCAGCAACCTGATCGCCTGCTGCAGTTGCGGCGTCATGGTCAGGTGTTGGCCGAGGCGAAGCTGAATGGTTGGCTTCATTATGATGCTGCTGGGAAAGCCTGCTTATTGGTCCTGGTTAGCCGGGACGTGCCCGAGTCGCGGGGGAAAGGCCTTGGTACGTATTTTGTATACCTTTCCCGTAGTGTCATTCTAGCGCAACTTGGGGTAAGTCAAGCAATATGTCGTCAGACACGCCTTGCCGCACGTCAACAGGGGCGAGGCTAAAGCTGGAACTGCTCGCCAAGATAGACCGAGCGGACGTCCGGATTGGCGAGGATTTCCTCGGGCGTGCCGTGCGTGAGCACCGCACCTTCGGCAAGGATGTAAGCGCGGGAGCAGATGCCGAGGGTTTCCCGTACATTGTGGTCGGTGATCAAGATGCCGATGCCGCGTTCGCTCAGGTGCCGGATGATCCGCTGAATATCCATGACCGAGATGGGGTCAACCCCCGCGAAAGGCTCGTCCAGGAGCATGAACTTCGGTTCCACCGACAGCGCCCGCGCGATTTCCAGGCGGCGCCGTTCACCGCCGGAGAGACTGATCGCGGCGTTCTTTGCCAGCTGGCGGATGCCGAACTCGTGTAAAAGTTCGTCGCACAGCTCCTGGCGTTGCCCCTTGTCGAGTTCCTTGCGGGTCTCCAGGATGGCCAGCACGTTCTGCTCGACCGTGAGGCGACGAAATATCGAGGGCTCCTGTGCCAGGTAGCCCAGGCCGAGCCGGGCGCGCACGTGCATGGGTTTATCGGTCACATCCTGATCGCCGATCTGTACCTTGCCGGCATCCGGGCTGGTGAGGCCGGCCATGATGTAGAAACTGGTGGTCTTGCCCGCCCCGTTGGGGCCAAGCAGGCCGACCACCTCGCCAGCTTCCAGGTGCAGCGAAACGCCGTTGACCACGTTGCGTCCACGGTAGGTTTTGATCAGCCCTTGGGCGGCCAGCTGCGACATGCGGGGAAATCGTCTACTTCGGAGCCTGGATGGTGATGCGCACGCGTTCCTTGCCTTTGGCGGCGGCGCCGGCGCGGACCTTGTGCTTGACCCGGTCATAGATGATGCGGTCACTGCGCATGGTATCGCCGTTCTGAGTCAGGGAGGCCTTGCCGGTCAGCTCCAGTACTTCGCTGTCGACCGCGTATTCCGCCTTGTTGGCACGTGCTTCGACTGCCTGTCCCTTGCCGCTCTTTTGCGAGAAACGCACCGAACCGACCGCGATGATGCGGCTGGGCTGGCGTTTCTGCTGCTGCACCGTGACCGTGTCGGCCAACAGGTGCATGCTGCCCTGGCGCAGGTCGACATTGCCCTTGTAGATGCTGGTGCCCCGTGCTTCGTCCACGTCAACGCTGTCGGCGGCAAGTTCGATCGGTTGGTCCTTGTCGGAGGACAATGCGTGGGCGCTGCCGGTCAGGGCCAGGAGCAGGGCGAGTAGGATTCTATTGAGGTGGTGCATAGAAGGCCTTTACATCGGCGAGGAACTTTATGCGGGACGGCTGACGCAGCCAGACCTGCATGCCGGTGGCGTCGAGCCAGTCATGGTTGCTGCGTACCCTAACCTGTTCATCCGTCTCCGCATAGCCCTCTTCCGGTTGTACGCGCAACTTGGCGGTGGTGATATGTACCGGCTGGTTTGCTGTGCCCTGTTCACGGTCGATGCGAACCTCGTCGTCAAGCAAGATCAGCTTGCCGTCGGCAGACACCCAGCCGGACTCCGCCTGCACTTCCCAGGCGGGCTGGTCGCCCTGGTGAATAGTCAGCCGGGGCTGAAGCAGCTCGGTGGTGTTGGTGTCCAGGAAATGTTTGACCTGCTCGGCGCGCAAAGTTCGGGTGGGTTTGCCGTCCTGGCCCATGGTGGTGGTCTGCAGGCCGCGCAGATAGTAATCGACCTGGTGCCCGGCGAGGTCAGCAGAAACCTTGTCCCCGGCCGGCGTGTCAGGGTGCAGCGGCGAGGTGTCCAGCAGCAGCCAACTCGCGCCCGCAATCAGGCCCAATATCAGCAGCAGAACGGCCGGGTGTCTCAAGCGAGGTATTCCCCGAGCGCTTCGGCCAAGGTGCCCTGTGCATCCATCAGCATTTCGCAAACTTCACGTGCTGCGCCGCGGCCGCCACCGTTGGCGGTGGTCCAGTGGGCGTGTTTCTTGACCAGTTCATGGCCGTCGGCAACGGTAATGGCAAAGCCGACCTGGGTCATGACCGGCAGATCGACCACGTCGTCGCCCACGTAGGCAATCTGGTCATCTCCCAGCCCGATCGTCTGCTTGAGTTCCTCGTAGGCATGACGCTTGTCGTGGATGCCCTGGAAGACGTGTTCGATGCCGAGGCTTTGCATGCGGATACGTACCACCTCGGAAGTGCGTCCGGTGATGATGGCAATGGTGACGCCGCTGGCCTGCAGCATTTTCATGCCGTGGCCGTCCTTGGAGTTGAAAGCCTTGTATTCCTGGCCGTCATCGCCGAGAAACAGGCTGCCGTCGGTCAGTACTCCGTCCACGTCGAAGATCACCATCCGGATATTTGTGGCCTTGGCCTGGATGTCCTGCATTGTCCTCTCCCGTTTGAACTTCCTCAGGGGCTGGGCCCCTGAATTTACACGACGCCCGCGCGCAGCAGGTCATGCATGTTTATCGCGCCGGCCAGGCTGCCGTCTTCGTTGGTCACCAGCAGCGCGCTGATTTTCTTGTCTTCCATCAGGGTGAGTGCTTCGGCGGCCAGCTTGTCAGCCTGGATGCGGATGCCTCCACCGGTCATCAGGTCGGTCACCTTGGCGCCGCGCAGATCGTCCTTACGTTCGAAGCAGCGGCGCAGGTCACCGTCAGTGAAAACACCGAGAATCTGGCTCTCTGCGTCGACCACGGCAGTCATGCCCAGTCCCTTCTCGGTCATCTCCAGCAGTGCTTCACGCAGGGTGGCTTGGGCGCTGACGACGGGGATGCGTTCGCCGCTGTGCATCAGATCGCGGACTCTCAACAACAGGCGCTTGCCCAAGCTGCCACCGGGATGCGACAGGGCAAAGTCTTCCGGCGTGAAACCCCGTGCCTCGAGCAAGGCGATGGCCAGAGCGTCACCCATGACCAGGGCGGCAGTGGTGCTGGCGGTGGGGGCCAGGTCCAGCGGGCAGGCTTCTTTGTGGACCCCTACGTTGATGTGTACATCTGACTCACGCGCCAAGGTGGAGGCGGGATTACCCGTCATGCCGATCAGGGTACTGTTCATACGCTTGAGCAGTGGCAGGATGGTCAGCACCTCGCCGGTCTCGCCGGAGTTTGACAGCGCAAGTACCACGTCGCCAGGGGTGATCATGCCAAGGTCGCCATGGCTGGCTTCACCCGGGTGGACGAAAAAGGCCGGGGTGCCCGTACTGGCCAGGGTGGCGGCAATCTTGCTGCCAATGTGTCCGGATTTGCCCATGCCGGTGACTACCACCCGGCCTTCACAGTGCATCATGGCGGCGCAGGCGGCGGCAAAGGAGTCGTCGATACGCTCGCGCAGTGCATTCACGGCATCGGCCTCGATGTCGATAACCTCGAGGCCCAGCTCAATCATTTTTTTGTTGTCTTTCACCATCACGCCGAAACTGGTCGGGTGGCTTCGATATAAAGCCATCCCTGGTATGTCAGAAAACACAGCAGTAATACACTGCCTTCTACACGGTTGATGTGGCCGTCACCGTTACGCCCGCGCCCCATGACAAACAGTGCCAGGGTCAGCCCGAGCATCACGGGCAGGTCGCGGGTAATCACATCTTCGCTGATAGCCGGGGCTGCAACCAGCCCGGGAATACACAGCACGGCCAGCAGGTTATAAATATTGGAGCCGATGACGTTGCCCACCGCGATATCCGGTTCATCTTTGCGCGCGCTCATGATGCTGGCTGCCAGTTCCGGCAGGCTGGTCCCGATAGCCACGATCGTCAGGCCGATCACCAGGTCGCTCACGCCCAGCGCGGTGGCAATCTCGACGGCGCCCCAAACCAGCATCCGCGAGCTGACCAACAACAGCGCCAGGCCGGCAACAAACCACATGGCCGCGGCAAAGGTGCTCAGGTCCGAGCGGATCTCGGCGTCGTATTCCTCGATCATCGGATCAGACGCGGAACGTGCCAGGCCAATCCGTACCAGCAGGAACAGGGTGATGGCCAGCCCAGCCAGCATGATTATGCCGTCGCTGAAGCTCAGCTTGGCGTCGCTCAGCAGCAGGAACACACCGGCCGAGATGGCCAGGAGGATCGGATACTCGCTGCGCAAGACATGCGATTTGAACAGCAGGGGGGCGATCAGAGCGGTCATGCCAAGAATCAGGCCGATGTTGGCGATGTTGGAGCCGACCGCGTTACCCACGGCGAGCGACGGATTGCCGCCGAACGCTGCCATCGCGGATACCAGGATCTCCGGCGCGGAGGTGCCGAAGCCGACGATGGTCAGGCCGATCAGCAGGGGGGAAATGCCAAGGTTTCGAGCCAACGCTGCCGCGCCCATGACGAAGCGGTCGGCTCCCCACACAAGGATGATAAAGCCAGCGATGATGGCGCCAGTGGCTAACAGCATGGAATAGATTTGGTTGCGGCTTGAGAATGGGCGTGCATTTTGCTTGAAGATGCTGTCGCTCGCCAGCCTGGTTCAGGTCGCCCTGGTGCGCACCTTGCCGCAGCGCGTGCACTTGTAGCGGGTCACCAGGCGGCCCTGCTTGGAGTCGAACACCGACTCGCGCTCGACTTCCCATTTGTGATGGCCATTGCGGCAAAGCGTGTTGCCGCGGTGCTTTTCGCTCAGCTTGGGGCGTTTGAAAGGTAGAATCTCTGCCATGTCTTCAAACCCGAGTAGTTATGTCAACGCAGGATAACATTGCCGATTCCGGCCTGTTGCTGGGTATGGCCGGTTGGCCGCGCCCAGACTGGGAAGGTGGATATTTCCCTGAAGACCTGCCGCAGGATTGGCAATTTGGTTACTACAGCAATGACGCAGATTGCCTGTTGCTTAGGGCGGGGCAGTGGCGGGGTATCGATCCCGACGAACTGGAAGACTGGTTGCAGGATGTCGATGAAGCGTTTCGGTTCTACGTGGAAGCTGCCGAAGGGGTGGATGAACAGGTCCTCGAGACCATGGGGCCCCACCTGGGAGGGCTGTTGGTCGAGAATTTCCGGCAAATTGACAGACGCTGGCCACAATTTCGCCCGGATGCCTCCGGATACTGGTTGGATCACGAAGGACAACCAAGGGTGAGGGTGTTGGATGACCTGCCGCTCAATCTACGCGAGCAAAGAATGTTGCTGGAGCATTTGCCCGTCGGCCTGCAGGCGCTGATTATCGCTGACATTGCTGCAGATCCGGGGTTGCTGGCCGATATGCGCAAAGTCGCACAGTTGTTAGGCATTGCTTGACGCTGTCCCGGCCGCTCCGCAGAATTGCCCGTTTGGCAACTTGGCGCCGGAACGCCGATTTATTTCTCTTGCCCATGGATAATCAACAAGCCACCGCCGACGATGTATTGGTAAAGATCCGCGGACTGCGTTTTATGCGTGGGCAGCGCGCGATCTTTGATGGCCTGGATATCGACATTCCGCGTGGTGGTGTGACCGCCATCATGGGGCCCTCCGGAACCGGCAAGACGACCCTGCTTAAGCTGATCGGTGGCCAGCTTCGCCCGGATGCCGGTACGATCGAGGTGGACGGGCAGGACGTGCACGCCTTGTCCACCGATCACTTGTACCAGCTGCGCATGCGCATGGGCATGCTTTTTCAGAGCGGTGCCCTGCTCACCGATATGAGCGTGTTCGAGAACGTCGCTTTCCCGTTGCGAGAACACACCAAATTGAGTGAATCGATGATTCGCAAACTGGTGCTGCTTAAGTTGGAAGCGGTCGGTCTGCGCGGGGCACACAGCCTGATGCCTTCGGAGCTTTCTGGTGGCATGGCTCGGCGCGTGGCGCTGGCGCGGGCAATCGCGCTCGACCCGATGATGATTATGTACGACGAGCCCTTTACCGGGCAGGATCCCATATCCATGGGGGTGTTGGTGAAATTGATCCGCGAACTCAACGATGCCGCACGCATCAGCAGTATCGTGGTGTCGCACGATGTGGCCGAGACCCTGAGTATTGCCGATCACGCGTACGTGATCTCTGGTGGCAAGGTGGTGGAAGGCGGTACTGCCGAGCAGTTGCAGCATAGTGGCGGCGCCTGGACCCGCCAGTTCGTTCAGGGCCTGCCGGATGGGCCTGTACCGTTCCACTTCCCGGCTCCCGACCTGCGAGAAGACCTGACCGGAGGCGCTTCCTGATGCGGCTGTTTGCCGATTTGGGCGCCTGGGTACTGAATGCTCTGCATCGCCTGGGACGTGCACACCTGCTGCTGTTGTCGATGCTGCGAGGCTTTGTCGACATGCTGTATCGCCCCCGCCTGCTGCTCGACCAGCTGTTCTCAGTGGGTGTACTGACGATTTTGATCGTCACTGTCGCGGGCCTGTTTGTCGGCATGGTGCTGGGCCTGCAGGGTTATTACATTCTCTCCCGATTTGGTGGCGAGACCGCTCTCGGGCTGATGGTTGCCGCTTCCCTGGTGCGTGAACTGGGCCCGGTGCTGACAGCCTTGTTGTTTGCCGGGCGTGCTGGCTCCGCGCTGACCGCCGAGATTGGCCTGATGAAGGCCACCGAACAGTTGTCCGGCCTGGAGATGATGGCGGTCAACCCTCAGTACCGGGTGTTGGCGCCACGCTTTCTGGCTGGGCTGATCTCGGTGCCGTTGCTGGCGGCGATATTCAGCGTGCTGGGTGTGGCCGGCGGCTGGGTGGTCGGTGGCGGCATGCTGGGTGTCGACGAGGCGGCCTTCTGGAATGGCATGCAGGATGGTATCGACTTCGAGGATGACGTGATCAACGGTGTGATCAAGTCGTTGGTTTTCGGCCTGGTTTGTACCTGGATTGCGATTTTCCAGGGTTATGATTGCGTACCAACCTCCGAGGGTGTGAGCCGTGCGACAACGCGTACCGTGGTGCATTCCTCGCTGGCGGTGCTGGGCCTGGACTTCGTGCTGACCGCGCTGATGTTCGGCGAATGACGTAGGATCCAGGGCCGGTCAACACTATTTGGGTTTGCGTCGTTGCAGCCCCAAAAGGCGCCAGGCAAGGCGCGAGGAGAGAAATGTGGTTGTTCCAAATGAACGACGAGCAACACAGTATGGCCCCTTTGGGGGCACAACCCGAAGGGCCGGGGCTTTTTTTCCGCAGCTCCGCGTTATTCTTCGCTCGTGTAGCGGGCTAAACCATGCTCAGAATGCCTCGATCTGCGAAAAAATTCCCTCCGGCGACGTAAACCCAAATAGTGTTGACAGGCCCTAGGATGAACAAGAACAGACAGATCGAGTTTTGGGTGGGGTTGTTCATGGCGGCAGGTTTTGTGGCGCTGTTTATCCTCGCCATGCAAGTGAGCAATCTCGGTACCGCCTACAGTGGCGAATCGTTCGAGGTGAACGCACGTTTCGATAATATCGGTGGATTAAAAGTCAAGGCACCGGTCACGATTGCTGGCGTGGAGGTCGGCCGGGTCAGCGACATCTACTACGACGCGGAAGACTTTCGTGCGGTGGTGGTCCTGGCGATTCAGGATCAGTACCGTGAACGCATCCCGACTGATACTTTCGCTAAAATCCTGACCGCGGGGTTGCTCGGCGAGCAATACATCGGTCTCGATCCGGGTGGAAGCGAGCAGAACCTGGGGCAGGGCAGCGAGATCGCTATCACCCAGTCGGCATTGGTGCTGGAGGAAGTGGTCGGGCAATTTATCTTCGGCAAAGGTGCGGAAGGAGTAGAGTGATGATGAAACCTTTCCTCAGCGTGATGTTTGCGTTGTTGATCAGTATGCCTCTGATGGCCGATTCCAAGAGTGATCCACAAGGCATCGTAAAGGACACTGCAGAGACGGTTCTGGCCGAGGTCAGTGCGCGCAAGACGGACCTGGAAGCGGACGCCACCCTGATCTACCCGTTGGTCGAGCGCACGGTGCTGCCGCATTTTGATTTCGAAAGAATGACCCGCTCGGCCATGGGACGATTCTGGCGTCGCGCCAGTTCACATCAACAGCGCCGCGTAGTGGCTGAGTTCAAGGAACTGCTGGTACGCACTTATGCCGTTGCGTTGCTCGGTTATTCCGGCCAGAAAATCGAGTATCCGCCGATGAACGTTGCCGACGGTGCGAGTGATGTCATGGTGCCGACCAAGATTGCCGCTGAAGGTGGCCCTTCCGTTCCCGTCAACTATCGCCTGCATAACGACGGTACTGGCAAGTGGCTGGTATATGACGTGGTGATTGACGGTATCAGCCTGGTGACCAACTATCGCAGCACTTTTGCGCGCCAAATTCGTCTGGGTGCTGCGGGCGAACAGGACCGTAGCAAGCGTATGAGCGCCGGGATCGACAAGCTGATCGAGGCACTTTCCGCAAAGAACGACAAGCCGGCCTGATGAGCGAAGCCAGTCTGCAGGCAAGCGGTGATGGGCGGCTGGAAATCGCTGGAACGCTGGATTTCTCGAGTGTGCCCGGGCTATGGCTGCAGTTGCAGCAGCAGATCGCATCGCATGATCGCTTGTCCGTTTCCCTGCAAGGGGTGGCCTCGTCCAATAGTGCCGCCCTGGCCCTGTTGCTGGAGGCGAAAGATTTTGCTGCGGCAAGGGGCTGTGAGCTTGGATTCAGTGATTTGCCGCAGGGGTTGACCGATCTGGCGGCCCTGTCGAATGCCCTGCCGTTATTGAGCTGAACCTGCCAAATTCCCTTAAATTTCTTTATTATTGCCCCCTTTTTTCGAAAACAGGGCAGCAAAGCGCGTGTTTTGACGCCCCTGACTGGATAAGCGAGTGGATAAACTGATCATCAAAGGCGGGGCCACGCTGAGCGGCGAAGTGCGTATCTCCGGCGCCAAGAA
>Ga0180435_10002341_pt1 | contig 19425 bp, 18 predicted proteins | sample SS_ome_3_FD_132467 | JGI IMG/M metagenome (GOLD analysis project Ga0180435, IMG submission 132467) | Hypersaline lake sediment archaeal communities from the Salton Sea, California, USA - SS_3_S_1 metaG | ecosystem: Environmental > Aquatic > Non-marine Saline and Alkaline > Hypersaline >...
AACTTAAACCAAAGGCGCATCGATAGCAGTATGCATACGGCATTCGGTAGATTTCAGGAGCAAAGGGGCCGAAGCCATACTTGTAAGGCTTGACCTTGCCGGTAAGGCTCATGGTCAAGAGCGTGCGGCCGTGGTAGCCATTTTCAAACGCAATGACGGCCGGCCTATTGGTATAATACCGGGCAATCTTCACCGCATTCTCCACCGCCTCGGCACCGCTGTTAATAAACAGCGCCGTTTTAGGGAAAGCGCCCGGCGCCGCATTGCAAAGCTTCTCCGCCAATGCTACGGCCGGCTCGTATGGCAGCACCATGAAGCACGTATGGGTGAACTTTTCCGCCTGGTCTTTGATGGCCGCAACGACTTTGGGGTGGGAGTGCCCCACATTCATTGTGCCGATCCCGCCGGCAAAGTCGATAAACTCCCTGCCCTCCACATCCCGAATCAATGCACCCTTTGCTGATGCCACATAACTGCTTGTTATGCTGCCATGTCCGGGTGGAATAAACTTATTTCGCAAAGCTGTAAGGGCGGTATTGGTTGGATGCTCCATCGGGAACTCCTTTTTCACATGCGAATGGATATTGCACCATTTGAACACATTGACGGGTTTATCTGGGCTGAATATGGCAAAAAGGCTAGTGTGTGTCAATAACCCCGCTGATACAGCACAATAAATGTTCCTCCGCACTCGGGACCATTCCAAGTCCGAAGCGGGCATAGTTCTTGACCTGTCAGACCATATGTAATATAATCAACCCATAGTTTCCACCTTATTTCTCAACCACCCAAAGGTCTCACACCACAATTCGTGCAGTATATACCAGGAGGCATTATGCATGGTGATGAAAAAGAGTTACATACGCAGCAGCACCTCTCACCCCAATTAGGCAATCTTCTTGAGTTTATTTCAGTGCAGCAAAAACGGATTGCCGATGCCCAGGAAAGAAAAGCGGACGCAGAACTACAAAAAGCGGATGCGCTTCAGAAGCGGGCCGAGGCCCAGAAGCTCATGGCGGATGCGTTGAATAGAATTGCGGAAGCGTTGTGCGGGAATGAAGAAACTGAACCGGCGGAGGCAGACATATTGTCCGGTGATGAAGAATATGATGCCATTGAATCGGTTTCACCTGAAAGTGATGGGGATGCAAATACGGAAGACGTCGATTCTGCGGAGGAAACCGAACCACCTGAAATCCACAACGTCGGTGGCGGTGAGGAAGATATTCCCGCCGACGGTTTGCCGCCTGAGCCGGTGGCTTCCGAGGCAGCGGAACAGGAAACCCTACCGGACGACTATAAGTCAAAAATAATCAGCCGGATTATTACACTCAAGGAAAAAAAAGGCTTCAGCATTGACGCCACCGTCTCCTATCTTAATGAAAAGGGGTTTAAACCGATCTCGAGTGAAGGGTTGTGGGACAGGGACATGGTCTCCAAGATATTCAGCCATATCAACACGGTGAGAAAAAACCGCGACAGCTAGCCGAGGGACGGAATATAATCGGCCAGTTTCCTTGAGGTTTCCCTTAGGTTCTCACTCAGCATTTTTGAAATGCCTTTCAAAAGTTTGATTCCGATCCTGGGGTGCCGGTCCAGGATCATATCAAAGGCGCTTTTCGACAAGATGTAAAGGTGTGCCGTCTTCCTTGCCTTTACGGTTGCCGATCTCGGGCTGTCATCAATGATTGACATCTCTCCAATGGACTGCCCTTTTGTCAGTGTCGCCAGTAAAACGCCCTCCTCACTTGCCCCGGATGTTTTAATTACGTCCAGTTCGCCTTCTGAAATAAAGCAGACAAAACGGCCTTTTTCCGATTCACTGAAAAGGATGTCGCCCTCATTCAACTCCATGACGCTCATCTGTCTTGCCACAACCTTAAGCTCCTCAGCATTGATTCGGCCGAACACCGGCATCTGCATGAAAAATTCAATTATCTCGCTTGACAGCACGCTTCCAATCATTCAAAAGGCTCCATTCACGTCATGGCAACTCCATAGAGGGTATATCCCAGCCTATTTATATCCATGGTTTTTGTCAAGTTGTTAAAAATACATGGATAATATAGGGATAATCGTACTTTCCGCATAGAGGGAAAGGGTAAAAAGCGACAGGTTGCCGAGGATATGGATCATGATGGGTACCATCAGATATCCTTCTTTTTCATAGGACACAGCGAAAATGATGCCGCCTGTAATTTGCACAAAATGAACCGCCTGATGCGCCAGCACAAAAAAAAGTGTGCTCATGACCAGTGCGACGCCGATTCCCCACCGCCGAAAAAATCCATACAAGATCCCCCTGAACAGCACCTCTTCAACAACCGGCGCAACCAGCCCCCCCACCAGAAAAAAGATCAGGATGTCATTCCCATGGGCGGGCAGACGGGTATGCAGCAGTCTTAACACGTCAATACCCGTAAGAAAAACAACCGCCAAAACGATGCAGGCAGACAGTCCAAACAGGATCGACCATGCCAGCCCTTTCATAATCCCCGGAATGATGTGATCCTTTGCCAGCCCGATATCGGACATCCCCCGCCCGAAAAAAAAGACGGCAACCAGAAAAGACGCAAGCTGAAGCGCTCTGATGCCGCCAAGAACCAGCATGTGGTGATCGCCAAAGACAGAGAAGAGATATACGCTTCCGGCCTCACTCAAAAAAAGGATAAGAATCGATACACCGAACAGTTTTATCCCGACTTTCCCTGCTTCCATCCAAGTCTCCTCAAGGCCTTATAGCCGTACCACTGCTCATACCAGTTGTCTGATTGTCTTATCTTTTCCATTATTAATGAAACATCTTTTCCGCTGCCGACATACCCCAGTGCATGAAATGCCATGCAGACCACATTGAAGTGCGGGTCATTTAAGAGTGTCCGCAACGTGGCCTCTGCCTCTCCCTCCCTGCTGTATCGCAGATTTTTTGCGAACCAGTATCTTTCGGCGACATTTTCCTTTCCGGTGATATCGGAATAAAACGGCAGCACGTTGTAATCAATCCTGTTTCTGTATATATATTTCAGTGCTGCAATCCGGTTATTCACCAGAGGGGAAGACAGAGCGTCGTTCAACTTATCGTTGCTCAACGGATCCGACACGTCAAGCATGGAAAAGAACAAAAAACTCCCGGATAAACAGAACACGCCGGCAACGATGGACGCCTTCATGGGATGGGTGTATCGTTTCAACGGCATATAGAGCGGTAAATACATCACAAGGAACAGGATCAGCACACCATTGAACAAAATGGACATCATGGTAAATTTCCTGAAAAACCCATGCCGGTCCGTTTGTGCCTCAAACTCCCTGAGAACCGTTTTATATTCATTGATAAAGTCGTTCAGGGGCAGGGTCATCACCACATGGTCCTTTTTCATCAGCTCAAGATCATCGCCTTTCATGTTGATATAGAGGTCATGGTGAAACGCGGTATCTGCGACGGGAAGATAATCCCGGTGGATCAGCCGGGCCGCTATCCTTCTTGAAACGGCGTCATCCAGCTCGGGAGACAGGGCACAGGTTTTTAACAAACGCTGCCCTGTTGATTTAAAGACCCTTGCCGAATAAAGACTGTTGTCATAGTAAAAGGCATTGATTCGTCTTCCAATCCGGCTGTTCAACAGCAGGGTGTCACGGACATCCAAAAAAATATTCATGTCGGAAACGGATGCTGAAAAGATAACGAAGGCCGTGAAGACGGTTATGTGAAAGACAGCGGGAGTGCCTCTTTTCCCCGGTTTGTCACTTGCCGACGTCGCTGTTGTCAAATAAAAAATAACCGGCGGGATGAGCATAAAATGAAAAAACGCCGGCGAACTAAACCCGTTAAGGTTGGCTTTGATTACAACAAACAGCCATAGGGATACCGGCAGAAGAAGTGCAAGGTTTCGTTTTACCGGGAGTTTACGGAATATATGTGCAAATAAACATGAAAGAAACGTTAAACACAAACCAATGGTAAAGGTAAAGAAAAGCCCGCCGTTCCAGGCGGCTTGGTAGGTCGGCAAGCCGTCCGCAGCCTTTTGATTCGGAACGGCAAGATAGCCGGCGGCGGTGATGGCATCAAGCGCATCCCGGTAGGCGATATTCGATTGGTGCACGTGGATGAAGGATAGGATCTGGGAAATGAGAAGCCCGAGGAGAAAAACGGCCGCCAGTTTACACCGGGTTGTTCCACAAAAGGTCAATGTTTAAAATGCCGTCATACCTTAAATTTGTTAACGAGATCATTCAGCTCAAGGGCAAGCTTTGCCAATTTCTCGGCGCTCATATTCAGCATGGAACTGCTGTTGGACATTTCCCCGGCGGCCTGGTTGACTTCATCAATGTCATTGGCAATCTGGTCGGCGACCGCCGAGCTCTGGGCGACATTCTGATTGACATCACTGATTCCCGAAGACACTTGAACCACGTTGCTGGCGATCTCTTTTGTCGTCACCGACTGTTCTTCCACCGCTGTTGCAATCGTGGAGACAATTTCATTCACATCATCAATAATTTTAGAAATCTGACCGATATCCGACACCGTTGCAGCGGTGGTGCTTTGTATCCCCGCTATTTTTTCCTTGATGTCATGGGTTGCTTCCGCAGTTTGCCTGGCAAGCTCTTTGATTTCATTGGCAACCACTGCAAACCCCTTGCCGGCCTCCCCGGCTCGTGCAGCTTCTATGGTTGCGTTAAGGGCTAAAAGATTGGTCTGCTCCGATATCTCCGTAATGGCTTCCGTAACTTTACCGACTTCCTGTGCAGCCACACCCAGTTCTTCCACCCGGTTGGATGCATTCTGGGCCTGGGTGACAGCTTCCGTAGAAATGGTTGCCGCTTTCTCCGAATTCTGCGCAATCTCGTTTATGGTGGCGGTCATCTGCTCTGCCGCCGTCGCCACCATACCGGTGTTGCTGGACGCCTCTTCCATGGCTGCGGCAACAGAATCCATGTTGGTATTCATTTCATTGGCAGCCGTGGCAACGCCGTTTGATTTCTTGGACATTTGATTGGCGCCTTCGGTCATGAGGCTTGACAGATCGGTCAGCTCTTTTGATGATGAACCCAGTAAATCCGCATACCCCATAATTTTTTTAATCATGCCCTGCAGATTGTCAATGAAGTTGTTAAACCACATGGAAAGGTCTCCCACTTCATCGGTACTGAATACCTCAAGCCGCTTGGTTAAATCGCCCTCACCTTCCGCGACATCTTTAATCATTGATACGGTATTGCTGAGCGGCAGGCTGATGGATCGCTGGATAATAAAGTAAATCAACACAGTGGACACGATGAAAACGACGAAAAAGAGCACAAGGTTCCAAAAGCGAAGCTGTTTTGTGTCCGTTCGGACGGTCAGGATATTGGATTTAAGACTGCCCGAGAAGTCTTCGGTGAGAACCGTCAACAGGCCGCGGATGGTCAAGGTCTTTTCTGCCAGAACAGCGGCCTTTCTCGACATCTCTTCGCCTCCGGCAGCCTCCAGGGCATCCGAGCTCATGGATGTATAAACAACGCTGGCCGCAGATGTGAACTCATTCAACTGCATTAGTATTTTTTGTATATCCGCAACTTTCTTTTGGCTGGTCCCCTTGTTGTTTTTTATGGCATTCAAATTATCGACGGTGTCATTGTAGCTGGCCTTGGCCAGTTCCACTTGAGAAGAGTCGCCAAGCAGCACCGCGTCCTTGTATAGTTTAATCTGTTTTTCAAACGACGTTAATGCGGCCTGGCTTTTTTGAGACGCGGGGAAAAGGGATTCGGACACGTAATACAGGCTTTCTTCAGTCTGTTCTCCCTTTATATAGCCGAAAAACATTGAAATGAAGTATCCCAGAATGAGGATGATTATGCTTAGCCATATTTTTTTTGCGATTTTAAGGGATTGCCACATAGATATGATCCTCTTTATGTTGTAATATTCCCTGCAGATCCGATATCAGGATCTGGATTTATCCAAAAAATACAATATGTTCGCAAAAACAGCGTGAGTTTGACTGGGAATATAGTACAGAATAAATAGTGTGTCAAGCAAAGAAATGGCACAAGATGTAGTGGTGGCTTCGGTGGAACTATTGGGAGCTTAAAATAATCCCGTTGTTAAAACCGAACCAGTGCGCTCATGGTCAGCGCATCTTCATCACCCAGCCTTCCTTCTATGCCCAGACTGCATTTATCAAAAAAATAATAGGTAAAACCGACAATATACCCCTTGTTGCGCTCGGCTAAAATTCTGTTGTCATAGTTCTCGTATTCAGGCGGATTGATCACTTCATTTCCCCGGCCCTCAGATACCCTGAACCCCAGGTACGGGACGGCATCATCAATCTGGTATGACACTTCCAGCGCCACATGGTATTCGTCAAATTCCAGCTCATAATTTGTGTTTGGGATTGCTCTGTCTTCTCTTTGGGTGGGAATTGCCGGATTAAACCTCGTGAGAAAGAGATCCGCATCGTCCGTTTCGAACTCACTTCTTCTGTACTGCGCGTTCATGCCCACCCTAAGGAAAACGCCGTCTTCCACTTTTTGTTCATACATTATCGCCGTAATACCGGCACCGTATACAATACCCGGGTCTGTTTTGAATTGCAGGTAATCGATGCCGTCACGCGTTTTGTACTTGTTCGGATCTTTCTTGTCGCTGTACTGGCCCTGCCCGAACAGTCCATAGAGGAATATGGACTTCCTTATAATGGCACCCAGTTTAATCTCAGCGATATTCAGCTCATAGTCCTTGTTTTGCTGATTCTTAAACGCCCGCGTTGTGTTCCAGTCATATTCAAACCCCAGAACAAGTCCATAGGGCCTTTCGTCGGAAAGGACGCCCCGGTAGAGCATCGCCGGATCCGCAATATTGCCGACGGGCGCGCCATGGGCGACGGCAACTGAAAAAACCATAAGTGCCGTAAACAAAACGATTCGTTTTAGCATAAGCCCCCTTTCCCGGCACCGCCCTTCTCTAAAATCATCCATCTCATGGTATTCTTATCCCGTGTATTCGCATCATTTCATGTTATAGCAAAATGACTATTGAAGTCAAAGAGTAAAGTGGCTGTCATATATCAAGCCGCCTCCTTGCGACAATCTCGTCCTTTACAGAATCGGGAAGGTCGTCAAAATACGCACAGTAGCCCGCCACCCTCACCACCAGCCCCGGATATTTGCCGGGGTGCTGCCGTGCATCATCAAGCATGTCGGGATCAATAACATTAAACTGGACCTCCATCCCCCTTTTCTCGAAAAATCCGGTGATCAGGGATGACATAACAGTCAATCCCTTGTCTCCGGCAACAGCGGCGGGATCAAACCGAAGGTTCAGGGCATACCCGTTGGGGGCGAGCGCTCCATCAATCTTTGCCACGGAATTTAATATGGCAGTGGGTCCATTTCGGTCCAACCCGTTTGATGTGCCAAGGCCGGCTGCGAAAGGCGTACCTTTTTTCCGTCCGCTGGGCAGTGCGCCGGTCCTCATGCCGAAGGCGACATGGGTGGTGGAAGAATAAAAACCGGGCACATATGCCCCTCCCCTTGTATTTTCGTATGTCGATAATGCAGCATGGAATATGTTCACCACCTCGGCGGCATATCTGTCAGGCAGTTCCAGATCATTTCCAAATTTAGGTGCACTGATAAGCTCGGCTCTCAGTTTGGGGGCGGATGCGAAGTCATCCTTCATGGCCTTTTTTAGTTCCCTCATGGTGCAGTATTTTTTCTGCATCACCACGAAATCAACCGCCGCAAGGCTGTCCGCCGTATCAGCAACACCCACGCCCTGAATCCCGCTTCCGTTAAACAGCGCGCCGCCTTCAGTGACATCCAGCCCGGATTCAAGGCATCCGTCAACCAGCAGTGAGGAAAAAGGGGTCGGATGATAATCCCTGTTTCCTTTTTCTATCATCTGAATATCCTTTATGAGCCGGCTCACCATATACTCAACCTGCTCCTTGAATGCGGCCATAACCTCTGCCATGCTTTGAAACGAGTCGGCCTTTTTTGTCGGAGCACCGATTCTTCTTCTGCTTCCCTGTCGCCTGCCGCTGTTCAATGCCAGCTCTACACATACGGGAAGGTTGAAAAGAGAGGCGTCCGTGGACAAAAAACTTTTTCCCGGTATGGAGGGTTCCACGCAGCCCACAATACCGTAGTCCCGGGCGTCTTCGGTGGGATACCCGTGGCGTTTGAGGGCGGAAATAATGATGTCATCGTTGAAAAACGCAGGCACCCCCGACCCCTTCATGGCCACCTCGACAGCCCTTGTGACAAAGGGCTCCGGTGTATCACTGCTGAGTCGCACCTGATAGTTCGGTTCCCTGAGGCCGGCCTCCTCCATCACTTCAAGCAAGAGGTAAGACAGATCATTAACCGCATCATGGCCCTCTCGGTCCACCCCCCCCACAATGGCGGCCTGCGCAACCAGGAACCCCCCGTGGTATTTGCTCGACCGTTCCGAAAGAAGAAAAACATGTTCCGTGGCCTTGGCTGAAAAGCATAAAAGAAGCTCCTTGGCCGTTTCGGGAGTTATCCTTCCATTTTTTAAGTCCCTTTCATAAAACGGATAGAGATACTGATCCATCCTGCTCAAAGAAACCGCTGAATTGATCCCCTCCAGGCAAACACCCATGTGAGACAGCCATAACGACTGAAGCGCCTCGTGGAAGGTCTCCGCAGGCTCGTCGGGCACCTTCCTGCATATCCTGGCAATCTCATTTAACTCTGCGGCGCGCAGGGCATTTTCGTTCACGGCCTGCTCCTCGGCCGTATCCGCGAGATGACGGGCATAAGCGACAACACCCTCACAGGCTATCCTCGCCGCTTTATGGAAATCATTGCCTTCTTGCCCGGCATCGTCGAGATAGCCCGTTATCCCGATGTTGACAACTTTTTCATAGTTCGGGAGAAAATGCCCTATGCCGCCGGCCTCGTTAATCAAATAATACGCGGCATTCAATTGCTCGAAAAGATAACGGGGCATATTCACGGGACTGGACATCAGGGCCCGTACGGGCATGTTCCTCAATAGCCAGAACGGGATGACCTTGAACAATATCCTTAAGCGGTCCCGCCATGACATTTCAAACGGGGTGGTTTTCCTTCGGTTGATCCACAAAATATCTTCGCACATGAATACCCCTGCAAGCTCGGGCTGAATTAATGCCGATTTTCTGTGTGCTCCGAAATTGCCGACAATGAGTTCATCGTTAAATATCATTGCGGATTTGTTCCGCATCAGATGGCGAAACGCCCCGGCTTTCCTTACAAGAATCGATTCATCCCGCTGATCATGCTTTTTAAAATACTCTGTTATTAAAAGCGCCCGTTCCGGGCAGAGGTAAATAGGAGTGGAAAGAAGCGTGTCCTTAATCCGATTAAAGCGCTGTGAGGTGGTTTTGGGACCCGATGCCCATTCCCGTGACAATTCAGGTTTCATATCCGTTTCCCTTAATTTAGCGGATGTTCCCTGTTTAAAAACCTGTTGAATTTTATCATTAACTGTCGATTCCGTCCATGATTATTTCAGGACGGGCCTTGCCTTAACATTTCCTCGATCCTATGAATATCCTCGGGATAATCCACCTCCGGTGAATCGTATTCCGTAATGACGACTTTTATCTTATACCCATGCTCGAGCGCACGCAGTTGTTCGAGTTTTTCCACCCTTTCAAGCCTTCCCTCTGTAAGCGCTTTGAATTTCTTGAGAAACCCGTGTGAATAGGCATAGACGCCTAGATGCTTGTAGACGGGAACCCCCCTGTCTCCGTCACGGTCAAAGGGGATTGGGGATCTGGAAAAATACAGTGCAAAACCGCTGTTGTCAAATGTGACTTTAACATCCTTCGGGTTTGTGATTTCCTCTTCCCTGACGATCTCGTATGCAAGGGTGGCCATACAAATGTCCGCACCGGTCATGAGGGGAGCCGTCACCTCCTGAAGACATCGGGGAGAAATAAGGGGCTGATCCCCCTGTATATTGATAATGATATCATCATCACCAAGGCCGATGCGTTCCGCAGTCTCCGCCACCCGGTCCGTCCCTGAACGATTATCATCCGTGGTCATGACGGCTCTGCCGCCGAAAGACAGCACCGCCTCGGTGATCCGCTTATCATCCGTGGCCACGATAACGGCATCAATGTTGTCGGCTTTCATACAACGCTCGTATACATGCTGGATCATGGGCTTTCCCATTATGCCTGCAAGCGGTTTGCCATCGAATCTTGAAGACCCGTATCGTGATGGAATGATAGCAGTTGTCCCCATGTGCCTCCGGATTTCATTCAAAATATAAACGGATTGACCGGCAATCGTTTTTCATATAGGTATACGATACAATGAATATCGATGCCCTGAAAAAATTGTTGGAACATGTAGCGGACGGCCGGCAATCCGTCGGCGATGCCGCTCTTCAATTAAAGAACCTTGCCTTTCAAGATATCGATTATGCAACTATAGATCATCACAGGTCTCTTCGCAAGGGGTTTCCGGAAGTAATCTTCGGAGAAGGAAAAACCGCAGAACAAATCACAGGGATCATGGATAAAATCCGCGAACAGGAACATGTTGTTCTCGTGACAAGGGTAAGTAAAGAAAAAGCGGATAACATCATCGGCCATTTTCCGGGTGCGGTGTATCATGAAGATGCGGAAATGATCGCCTTACAAAGTAACGAAATAAGCATTGCAGGAGAAGGGACCATCCTGGTCATATCCGCCGGCACATCGGATATGAAAGTGGCCAGAGAGGCGTTTCTGACGGCCAAGTATATGGGGAATACCGTTGAGTCCGTATTTGACGTTGGGGTGGCCGGAATTCACCGCCTGTTTTCTCATAAAGACAAGTTGGAGTCAGCGTCCGTTATCATTGTTGTTGCAGGAATGGAAGGTGCTCTCCCCAGCGTTGTTGCCGGCATGGTCAGCCGGCCGGTTATCGCTGTGCCCACCAGCATCGGCTATGGCGCCAGCCTCAATGGTTTAACCGCCCTTTTCGGCATGCTGAACAGCTGCAGTTCCAATGTTGCGGTCGTCAATATAGACAACGGCTTTGGTGCAGGATATTTCGCATCCAGCATCAATAGAAAGCAACCTTAGGCTAACGCCTGTCAAGCTTATACCCGCTGAGGATATCTTTCATTTTGGTGTTTGCCTTGACGGCATCCACAAGTATGTCATTTGCCCCATATTGTTCCTTAAGCTGTTTATGCTGCGCCTCAATTTCACCGGCAATGGCGGTCATGGCGCTTAAGTTCGAGGCCAAACCGGAGTTGAACCGGTTAATTTTTTCGGCGAGGGTTTTGCACTCATCATTTTTTCTCAAAACGATGTTGAATGAAAGATCACCGTTAATCATTTGATCCAGAGACATTTCAAACCGGTATAAGGGACCGGCAAATCTGTGCGTAAACAATGAAGCGAGAATCAGGAGCAGAATAGAGCCGATGATGACATACACCCAGATACCGGTCAGGACATCGCCGAACAGGGCCACGGGGCCTATAACACTCGTTGAATCGCTTTTATTGATAATAAGATCCACAAACGCACTGGAAAAAAACATGTAAAACGCAGCGAGAATTGCGGCGCCGGCGCCGGCAAGAATAAAAAAAGTGAAAAGTGATCGATACAGCTCAATTTCTCTCTGGTAGAATCTTCTTCGTTTTTCTCGTCCCATATCCCCCCCGAACCATTTGTATTTATTATGAAGTGTAGATATTACATGATAGCATAATCGTCAAGTAGTAATCCTTGGCAAAATTGTGGGCTGCAAATTAATAGTGACAACAAGCTTGAATAAAATCGATTCGTTCATGGCCGCCCCCATACACGATTCGATGCTCTTGGGTGATGCGGCGCGACCATACGCTAGGTGAACGAAGCAAATGCGCAGTTTCAAGGATACTGGTTAACTCATCGGCATTTATAAGTGCGACATCCTCGTTTCCACAATGGTTATGCCTTGATTTCATCTGTTGGCAATATCTGTTTTCCATGCCGAATAGTAAGTATGGATACTTGTTTTGTTCCAATATGATAGATGATCCGGTAATTCCCATAAATCAACTCTCTGAAAAGAGGGTCATTGATTTCAGGTATGATTCGCCCCATTTCCGGACTAAATCGAAGCTGATCAACTTTTGAAAAAACTGTTTGTATCCATTTTTCCGCTGCCAATGGTTTGTCAAGAGCAATGTAATCAACTATTTCCGATGCCCTTTCAACAGCAGTTGGAGACCATACTATTTTCATTTAGGAACTCGCTTCAACAATCTGTCTTTTGCCTTTTGATGCGAGATCCCTTCTCCTTTTGCCAGTTGGTTGAGAGAGGTTTGAACATCTGAAAGAAGCTCAATTTTTTCTTGCATAGCTTCAAATTCTTTTGCTCCCAACAGTACAGCAACGCCTTTGCCATGCTGCGTAATTATAACCGGGCGCTTGGTATCATGGACTTGTTTGATGTAAGAAGCCATGGCATTTCTGACTTCAGACATTGACCTGATGTCTTGATCAATTTTAAGCTTTTGCATTTTGCACCTCTTGCGGTATAAATTTAGTACATAATAACATACAAATTAAGGTGCGATCAACTGTTTTTTATAAGGCATAACGGTTGCGCTGTGGGGCAGCAGGGTGAAAAGGCCCTCGCATCGGAAGCTTTTCTATGTCTTGTGTGGTACCCCGAAAAAATTATTCCTAAGGTCGCCGGTATAATAACCGGCTGCCCTCAAGTTGTCCGGCGATGTCATCCATGCTGTTTATGTAGGTATACGGTTCCTTGTTTTCCCATGTCCATGTCTTACCCAGGATAAAATGCCTCACGGGAATGTCCGGAAGTTCCATGCGGACCCGGTCCGACACCGTTGAAATCGCCTGGCCGGAAGGTCCGGGGTGCCGGGTAAGGGACGAAATCACCAGGAGCGCTTCGTCCCTTTGATGGATCTCTTTGATGAGTATCTTCCACCCCATGTCCGGGACTTTCAATTTTACTTCTATCTCGCGGGAAGAATTGATATCCGTTGAATTTACAGGTGTAGTGATGCATGCAGTGAGCAGCAAAAGGATGATTATTAAACACCTGGATGCCGTATTGCCGACCATCGCATTTACCTCTTGAACGTTTTATTACAGTTTTTCATGGACGGATAGCTTATGCCCCGGCATTGCCGGCATTATTGTCAACAGGCAGAATGCTTTTAAACAGGGCGATGGAAATGCCGCCCGCAAAAAACATCCAAAGACCGAAAATTGCCGATGTAAAAAACATGGCGCTGTAAAAATCGCCCATGAGATCCTGGATCAGTATGGCAATGGCCATGGAAAGCGATGTGTTTCTCAATCCTGTTTCCAGTGAAAGCGCCCGCGACTGGAAATTGCTTATGCCTAAGAGCTTCGGAACAAATGCTCCCGCCAGCATTCCGGCAAAAGTCATAACAAACAGCATTCCATAAAACAGGACACCATAACGGTCTGTATCGGCGAAATAATCGCCGCCCATAAGAAGTCCGGCAACGATGATGCATACGAGGGATATAACACCCAATATGGAGAAAAACTTTACGGACCGCTCCGCAAAATTCTCCCATTTTAACCGGACAGCCATACCTGAAGACAGCGGAATAAGAACGAGTACGACAATCGTCACGGTAATCAGCTTGGCCGGTATGGTCACTTCCGGCACGTTTGAACAGTAAAAAGTTAACAAAAGCGGCGTCAAGACAAGGGACATCACCGTGGAAAAGGACGTCAGTGAAATGGACAGTGCCAGGTCTCCCTTGCCGAGATGGGTCATCAGGTTGGACGTCACACCGCCGGGACTCACTGCGACGAGAATCATTCCGACATAAATAAACGGAAACGATTCATAAAAACCCAGCGCTTTTCCCATAAGCATGGCGAGGAGAGGCATAAAAATCCATTGCAAACCGGCACCAATCAGCATGCCTCCGGGTTTCTTAAACACTAAAGCAAAGTCTTTGAGGGTTAGCGTCAGTCCCATGCCGAACATGATAAAAAAGAGCAGCAGTACGATTCCGATTTTAAAAATGGTAAATAAAACGATGGTGTTGGGTTTTTCAGCGAACTTTGTGAAAAGATACTCTTCACCATTTACAACAGCTGTAATAACCTTGGCTTTGAAACTCATCTTGCTCTTCACCATATCGGCAAGTCCGGCGTAGGTTGAGTCCGCGTCTTTTTCTATCTCTTTCATGTCCTCCGGAAGAGAAATGACCAGCAGGCGGCTGTCGACATCTCGTAAAAGATAAATATTATCCTTTTCGAACTCTCCGGTGGGGGTTTCAACCTGTATTCGCCTCACATATCCTTCGAACTCCAAGGTTTCCGCTTTGCCCCAATCGAGCAACCGTGCAAAGGTGTTCAAGGTGAAGAAGACATCTTTACCCTCGGCCGTTTTGGACAGTTTGGAAAGGTCACTGTATTGCTTTTCTCCTTTTTTCATTTCCGCAAATGACGTGCCTGCAAGCATTAGAATAAAAACCAAACATGAAATGATCGGAAGAACAAGTCTGGCTGTTTTTTCTCTTTTTCGAATCGGGGTCTTAGTCATGGGATCTTTCCTTTTTTTTGTCATTTCTACTGCGCGAATAAAGAGCGATGCCGGTTTTTGCCTGTCTTTAATTTTAACAACCTTGCTTAGTAGATAAGCCCGATATTTGTCAACAATGTTTTTTTCGGCCAACAGCGTTCTTCTCGTTGGAACAGTATTTTAAAAACCGGATTCCTGTGTTATGGAAACAATTCAAAAGTATTAAAGTGAAAACCAAAAGAAAATTGTTTATTTCATGATCTTAATCATAATCGTAATCTTAATCCGGCTTTAATTAGAACGTGAATAAAAACGATTATGATTATGATTACGAGTAAGATTAAGAATCTTTAAGTCAGTATAATGGGCAGGAAAATTTTATGACATTTGTAAAAACCGGTCTGGAAAATCTTTTGGCCTCGCCTCCTGATTGGATGAGGGGAAAGCGGATAGGGCTTCTGTGCAACCCGGCCTCCGTGGACAGGTACTTCCGTCATGCCGGCACACTGGTGGACAGGACATTTCCCAAGCAGCTTGTCGCACTTTTTTCACCCCAACACGGGTTCTTTGCGGAAAAGCAGGATAACATGATCGAATCCGACCATATCAGGGAGCCGGTCCTTGATATACCTGTGTTCAGTCTTTATGGAGAAACTCGCACCCCTACTCCGGATATGATGGATGATATCGACATTCTGTTGATCGATCTCCAGGATGTGGGCACGCGGGTGTATACGTTCATGTCGACCATCTCGTACTGCCTTGAGGCGGCAAAACAGTCCGGGGTCAACGTCGTCATACTTGACAGGCCCAACCCGATAAACGGAACGGCAGTGGAGGGAAATATCCTGTCCCCCGCAGCCGCTTCTTTTGTCGGTCGGTATCCGATTCCCATGAGGCACGGGTTGACCGTCGCCGAATTATCCCGGATGATAAATGAATTTTTCGGCATTGGTTGCCATCTCGACATCATCCCCCTGTCAGGCTGGAAACGACACATGTTTTTTATTGATACGGGCCTTCCATGGGTACCGCCGTCACCGAATCTTCCGACACTTTCATCCGCCATGGTCTACCCGGGGCAAGTGATTTGGGAGGGAACCAATATATCGGAGGGGAGAGGCACGGCGCAGCCGTTTGAAATATTCGGTGCGCCGTTTATCGATATCCACACTCTGCTTGCACATTTAGGGGAAACCGAGCTGCCGGGCGCCATACTCCGGCCCATCGGCTTTGAGCCCACATCAAATAAGTGGCAAAACGAGTTCTGCAGGGGCTTCCAGATTCACATAACGGACCCTGCACGTTACAAACCCTATGTCACGTCACTCAAGCTTTTTCAGATAATTTTAAAACAGTTTTCCGAAGCCTTCGCTTATAAATATCCGCCCTATGAGTATGAATACGAAAACCTGCCCATGGATTTAATCATAGGGGACGAAACGATTAGAAAACGACTGGAAAACTTTGACGACCTTGACGACGTCGAACGCTCATGGCAGGATGGGATTGACGATTTTCGAAAAAACAGCAAACCATTCACCTTATACTCTTAAAAAGGGCGGCAACCATTGGCGGAAAAGTCAGAAACAAACAATCCTGGTTGGAAGCGGATGCGTTTCAAAAAAAACAAGGTGTGGGCCTCTGTTGATCCCAAAGGCAACTTGATTGTCAGTAACAATAAAGTGGTGATAAAATACCAGATTAACCAGGATTATGAATATGAGGTGCTGGCGTCGAATCTCAAGCCGTTGGACGAAAATGATCAGACAGCGGTCGCCGAGTCTCCCGCATCAATTCCGGAAAGGAAATCGCCCGGCAGGCCGGTAAAAAAGAAATCCCGTAAATCCGACGCCGGTGCCAATGAAGATTTGCCGGTTGACGACGCCGTCTCCATCTATACAGACGGTGCATCTTCAGGAAACCCGGGCCCCTCGGGAATCGGCGTTTTTCTGAAATACAAAAATCATGAGAAATCCATATCAAGACACATAGGCAATTCAACCAACAACATCGCCGAGCTTGAAGCCATCAGGGTTGGGTTGGGTGAAGTTAAAAAGAAGGACCTTCCTGTCCGGGTATTCACCGACTCCAGCTATGCATACGGCCTTTTGACATTAAACTGGAAGGCTCATAAAAACCGAAGGCTTGTAGGAGCCATTAGAAACCTCATGGCCGATTTCAGCAATTTAACTATTGTAAAAGTGAAGGGTCACTCGGGAATTCACGGCAATGAGCTGGCGGACCGCCTTGCGGTGAAGGCAGTAGAAGGCAAGACAGAATAAGTATGCCCTGCCGGCATCAGCAGGGCACATAAGATAACTGCAATATAGTTTGGGCAGGATTTAACCTTTCTTCAGGTCTTCAATCTCTTTTTTCAACTCGGATATCTCTTTATCCTTGTCATCGTCCGGTGTTGCCAGCGGATCAACACCTTCATCATTTTTCCATGTGTCTTTTAGCTCGTCAAAACCAAGGTATAGCGCCAGGCATCCGCCGAGTAAAAGCATGGGCGGGATTGCGCCTGCCAGCAACTGAAGAAAAGGTTTGAACCATACTGCCATGCCGATGATGCCGAGTACGGCCCCTATCGCGCCGCCGATTAGTGTCTTCATAAAGAACGTCCTCCTTTTACCTATTTTTTTCTATTCCCGATATATATTAATAAAGTTCAATAATGTGCCGAAACCGAATCATCACCGATTACCACAACACATCTTCCAACGCAAGTTTAAATTTGACGGCTTCTGAAAAAGTCCGGTCATTTTTTATTTATCTCTGCATCGGATTTTCTTAAGTATAACGGCTCAAGGGTTTCGGCACTAAACGTATCGTTGCTTTCCAGTTTTATCCCCCCCAGGGCTCCCACCGCCGACGCCCGTATCATATTCATAAACTGAGGTGCGAAAAACGCCTTGTTTCCCATCTTTTCATCTATCGTATCACGATAAACCAACGAACCGTCGCCGATGAACAGGCAGGGCTCATGGATGCCGGCCAATACGTTCTCCGGCGGGGCAACACCGTCATCCGTCTCCTTTTTTATCTCTCCGTTTCGACGGCATCGATACCTTGCAAAATATACCTCGCCTCGCCTGGCATCAAGCATGGGGCAAAGCAAACAATCCGACAAGGACGCCTGGTGCGCAAGTGAGTCCAATGCGGACACCCCGGCAATGGGTTTATCACCGGCGGAAGCCAGTCCCTTGACAATACTGATACCTATCCTCAGTCCCGTAAAGCTCCCCGGTCCCCTCGTGACGGCAAAAGCGTCGATATCGCCGACCAGAATTCCTGAATGTTGAAGCACGCCACCAATAACCCCCATCAGGGTCTTGGAGTGTGTCTCTCCCGTTAAAATAACGCTCTCCGCGATCACGCTGCCGTCTCTGATAACAGCTGCGCTTGAGCTTTTTGACGCCGTGTCCACCGCCAGAATATTCATCAGGTTGTCTTCTTTGCCTTTTTCTTTTTCAAGAAAAGTTTTATTCGGGAATCAATGGCAATGGGCAACACCTCATCCATATTTTTTACGGGTATAAACTGAAGCTTCCGCCTGAGGTTTTTGGGAAGTTCCAAAAGGTCCTTTCTGTTTTTTTCAGGGAGCAGAACCGTCTTTATACCCGCCCTGAGGGCGCCGAGCGCTTTTTCCTTAAGACCGCCGATGGGGAGCACTCTTCCACGAAGCGTTATTTCCCCTGTCATTGCCACGTCCTTGGATACCGGTGATTCAATCATCGAGGAAATTAACGACACGGCCATGGCTACACCCGCAGACGGGCCATCCTTGGGAATGGCGCCGGCGGGAACATGGATATGGACATCAAGATTATCAAAAAACTCCTTGGAGAGTCCGAAATTTTCAAGGTTGATCCTGGCATAGCTCACGGCAGCCCGGGCAGACTCCTGCATAACTTCCCCCAGTTGCCCGGTAATAATCAATTCTCCCTTGCCGGGAAGAAGAGATGTCTCGACATAAAGCGCTTCCCCGCCGGCCTGCGTCCATGCAAGACCGGTGGACAGGCCCACCTGGCTGTCTTCCTGATCCATTTCAGGAATAAACTTGGGTATGCCGAGATACGAATGCAGATTGGACAACGTGATATTAAACGGGCCTTTTTCACCCTCGGCTATTCGCCGTGCCACCTTTCGGCAAATACCGCCAAGCTCCCTTTCCAGGTTCCTCAATCCGGCCTCGGATGTATATCCGTTGATGATTTGCCGTATGGCATTGGAACTGAAGACAATATTTTTTTTCTTTTTCAGACCATTTTCTTTGATCTGCCTTGGAAGAAGGTGCTGTTCTGCGATAATGGTTTTTTCGTCCTCGGTGTAGCCGGAAATGTTGATAACTTCCATCCTGTCAAGTAGGGCGGCCGGAATGGTGTCGGTAACGTTTGCGGTCAAAATGAACATCACCCGTGAAAGATCATAGGGAAGATTCAGGTAGTGGTCGCTGAAAGCGATATTTTGCTCGGGATCTAAGGCTTCAAGCAGAGCAGACGACGGGTCGCCCCGAAAATCCGCCCCTATCTTGTCAATCTCATCCATCATAAACACGGGGTTTGCCGTACCGCATTGTTTAAGCCCCTGGATAATTCTTCCCGGCAAGGCTCCGATATACGTTCTCCTGTGCCCTCTAATCTCGGCTTCATCCCTGATGCCTCCCAACGAAATCCTTACAAATTTTCGTTTCATGGCACCGGCAATTGCCTTGCCAAGGGATGTTTTGCCGACACCCGGCGGGCCGACAAAGCAAAGAATCGGCCCTTTCATTTTCGGATTAAGTTTTCGGACACTTAAATACTCGAGTATCCTGTCCTTTACTTTTTCAAGTCCATAATGATCCTTGTCGAGCACATCTTTTGAATGCTTTATATCCATGAAGTCTTTTGTTTG
>Ga0180435_10002343_pt1 | contig 19420 bp, 24 predicted proteins | sample SS_ome_3_FD_132467 | JGI IMG/M metagenome (GOLD analysis project Ga0180435, IMG submission 132467) | Hypersaline lake sediment archaeal communities from the Salton Sea, California, USA - SS_3_S_1 metaG | ecosystem: Environmental > Aquatic > Non-marine Saline and Alkaline > Hypersaline >...
CAGCTCGAACTCCGCCCGCTCCACGCACCAACGTGGAGTTACGTTTTGCCGGACTGTCCATCGGCGTCCTTCTCTTTCACGGCCGGCGTCGTCAGCTCGAAGAGCGAAAGCTGAGTCTTGCTCGCGGGAGTCAGTCGCACGCCTACATCGACATTCACCCAGTTCATGCCGGCCCACTCGTGCTCAAGGGTACGGAAGCGAATCGTGATCAGGGCATACAGCAGGCTAGATCCCACGTCCAGCGACTCAATGCTTACGAGGCGCACGCCCTTGAACGGGGTGAGTTCAACAGACTCTTCTGAGTCGGGATGGTTGCTGACCACGATTCGCCCAGCTTCAACGTATCGGTCGTCGAAGACGAGTACTCCGTGGCGGGGACTTGCTCTCCCGTCGTCGGCTTGCTTGTAGAGCGCAGGCCACAGGATGTGCCCCTTGAAACTGCGCTCATGCGCCTTCAGCACCATCGTGAAGTCGCAGCCCTGCTCCGGGTCAACGTTTGGAGACACCCTGATCGGAGGCGAGCTGAGCCTTATGACGTGCCCAGGCAACTCAACGTCGGGAAGATTGAAAAGCATCCTGCCCATGCCCAGAGTGTAACACTGTTACTCTGTAACGTCAAGCGAAGAACCCCCCGCTCTTGGCAGGGGGCTCCGGGAGTGAAACTGCTTCCAGCGATGGGGATTCGCTGGGGGCTGTCAACTATACAGAGTTCACGATAGCACACGTCTGAGCCGAGACGAAGCGCTGGCGCCGGTAGATCCCATCCCCTTCTGCGTCAGCTGCGATGTCAACGGGATCGGCTCTCGTGTTGCCCTCGATGGTGTTCACGCCCCCCTCAGGACGGATGCTCTCCACGATCCCGACGTGCCGGTAGTGCGTCGGCCCCCCGCGCATCACCCAGAAGTCGCCGGGTTGCACGTCGAGCGGATCAGCGCGCAGCCTCGAGTGCTGCTGCGCCCACCTGATTAGACGCGAACAGCTCAACGTCTCGAAGTTCGGCGCGTAGCGGTCGTTGATCAGGTAGCCCAGGCTGACGATGGTTGAGGCGCACGCTGCGCACCATGGCATCCCCGGGCTTCCCTCAGCGAAGTCGAGCAGCGCTTCCACCATCGGCCCGTGGTTCGCCTTGCCGCGCTCTCTGATTTTCAGCTCGTCGCAGAAGTAGCGAGCCACCTTCACGATACCGCCCCGCAGGATCAGAACCCCGTCGTCGCCATCTTGAATGTCGCTCAGCGGAATGTGAGTCGGCTCTTCGAGCAGCTTGGCGTAGGTCGCTGGCCCCACCACTCCGTCGACAGTCAGCCCCTGCGCGGTTTGAAACGCCTCTACAACAGTTCGCAGCTCTTCGTCGAACTGGCTCTCGTTGTCAGCTGCGCGAGCCTGAGCGTACCCGACCTGCTCTAAGCACTTGCGCAGGATTCGCACCCACCACCCGTGCCGGCCCTCTCTCTGCACAGGGCGCAGCCGTGGGGGAATCTTCTTCAGTTCTTCGATTGCATTGTAAGGCATCTTCACTCCCTCACTGCTCTTCGCAGTAATTCTCTCACGGACACCAGCTCAGCGCCTGCAGCCAGTGCTTTGTCGATCTTCCCGTCAAACAGATCGTAGTGCGCCCTCGTTCCAGCTTGATACCAGCTGCGCTTCAGCCCGATTCGCGTCGCGAAGGCGTGCAGCTCTGCAACGCTCGTGTCGCTGGCGAGATGAGCAGTGCGCTTGAACTGCTTGAACGCTACAGGGCGTGGCTGGTCTACCAAAATGCTCATCGCAGCTTATGCCAGAAAATCTCGTTCGTGAGCATGTCCATGCACAGCACCGGCTCTGAGTTCCCACGCCCATAGTATTCGATACACGCTCCCTGCCCAACTTCCATGTCTTCCCACTGTGCCCTGATCTCGTCTAGAGCAGGATGAACGTAGTACCGGGCTTCAGCGGGTGTTGACATACAGCTCTCCCCGCCAGTTCAATGCAGCTCTCGACATCGCGAGCCCGCTGGGTTCGTACCAGCCGGCGGGAATGTCGGTCGCCCTGGGCTCAGCTCCACGACTCACCGCCAGCACCACCCCGCGCTTAGGCAACCAGTCTAGGATCTGATACGCCTCTGCTGCGAGCTGGCTGCAGAAGCGCGTGCCGGGGCTTCCTCCCCCTCCGATGTTGAGCAGCACTCCGAGCAGGCCGAACTTGTTGTAGGGCATGTCGTCAACGAATTGGATCCAGTTCTGCCACTCGTCCTCGTCAACCAAGCCGTTGTGCGGCAATCGCGGGGGAACTAGGTGCGCTACGGGGTACGCTTCGAGGCGCTTTTCGAGCGGGATCAGGCGCACTCGCGGATAGGTTGCCTCTAGCAGAAACTTCTCCCCGTGCTTCTCAATGACCACTCCAACGTGAATCAGCTGCCACATCCCGCTGCGCCAGTCCCCCGCGAACGTCAGCATTTGCAGTATCGCGATCACCAGATTACTGAACCACCCGCCCATGTTCGACAGCAGGGCCCACAGCTTGCGCCAGAAGCCCCCTCTCGTGCGCACTGTCAGCTTAATCACATCGAGCAGTGTCAGGCGCAAGAAGAACACCAACCAGCCCGTCTGAGCGAGCGCAGCGGCTTCTGCGGGGGTGCTGATCGGTGTCTTGCTCATTCGTCAGCGTCTCGCTTCGCTAAGCGCACCGCCGCAATCTCATCGGCGAGAGTGCGGATAAACCAGTCCTCGTCGGTCGCGCTAAGCTCGATGTTTCCGATCTCCCTCAGGAGAGTGCCTGCACTTGGGTAAGACAGTCGGCCGTCCGCGTGAAGCGACACTGCAGCCCGCGGTAAGACGCCGCTCTCTAATCCGAATTCGTCTACTCGATATATTGCCTCAGTCAGATGTGGCGCCACGCGATCAGCTCGCGTCCAGAGGACTTTCCAGCCCCCCTCGTCAATCAGCCACGTCTCGCTCACTTCGAGCCCCAGCGACTTCCCGTAGCCTCGAATCTTCGCGAAGTCGCGATCCTTGCAGGCGTCGACAAACTCATCGCCGCTGTTCTGTACAAAGTTAGAGACGACTCCGATCACTTCGTTGTCGTCGCCCATCAGGTTCCCCGCCAGGGCTAACCCTTGCTTCAGCAATCCCCACGCGAACGACGCCGCAGGGGTGTCTAGGTCTTTGTCTTCGCAGCCAGCGCTCAAGAGCAGCAGCACAGCAACGCAGACAAGCAGCCACTTCCGCATATCCAGCCTCCTTACTCGGCTAAGATCACTTCGGGTAGAGTGCGGCGCGACTTACCCTTGAGCACTTCGATTGTCGCGCCGATAACCCACTCGTCATAAGATTCCCCCGCCCCCACGCTGTGAAGGTCAGGGCAGCACAGGTTCGCAGAGTAGATCGTCTCGTTCTGGATGTCCGCTGAGTCGATCCCGAACTGGCGCAGCACGACAGGCTTCCCGTCGCGCGCCCAGACTTCGACCATTCCGAATGTCCCTGGGGGTAGCTCCCCCTCGAACGTCACAAACAGAAAGCCCGTTGCGAACGATTGCTGTTTGATGGGTAGCTCAGGGTCGATGTCGCAGTGAGTGAGCACATCGCACGGCGCCAGCAGTACGGGGCGGAGACTGCTCTCAGTCACCGAGCCCAGGGCTTGAGTGTTGACAGCACGAGCAATGGCAACGTACACGATGCCTGCGAGCAGCAGCACGAGCAGCCAGAGCGTGATCGTCTTCGTCAAGCTGACGCGCCCCTTGCTTGTCTTTTGAAGCGAGTCAGCGAGCTTGGCGGTCTCTGCTACGACCTGATCGAAGTGCGCGGAGCCCTCAGTACTCATACGAAAAACCCCTTCACTATCATGAAGACGACCCCAGCCAGCTGAACCATCACAAAGCGGAGCAACCAGCGGTGCTCTTCTCTCTGGGTGTCGAGCGAACGGGCGAGCCCCTTGACCATTTCCAGCACTCGCAGATACCCGCCCTTCAGCTCGCCGACTTGCTTAGCAGTGTCTTTCGTTGTGTCAGAGAGTTCCCCGAGGCGCGCTGCTAGAGTCCCATGGACGAAATCACAATGCTGCTGGCTCACGTTCGCTAAGCTGTCCATCGCTTGCTCACTCCCTAGTACCTTACCACAAGTTCAAACGGCTAGGTAATCCACTGCGTCGCCTTGATCCATTCGATGCGCACTGTGTACTCCCAATCTGTCTGCGGATCCCCGCCGGGATCTTCTACGTCTTCGCCGACGAACACCAACCCGATGCGCAACGCTTCTTCAGCGCCAATGCTCCACGCGCTCACGTCCACGTCGGCGTCGATGATCGCCCAGGCTCCGTTGCTTGTCTCGCCCTGAATGTCAGCGCTGACTGTGGAGTTGTCTTCCCCGTTGCTCTCTGTCACGTAGAACTTGATGCTGTCCCAGTAAGTACCGCTTGGAGCTGCCCCCTGCGCTGTCACCCCCTCGACATAGACCAGCGCTCGCAGAGTGAGCTTGTCTGCGCTGTTGTAGTCGATCTGCCCTCCGGTAGCCAACTGACACTGCGCCCAGATCGCGGGCCCCTGCGCTCGACTAGCCATCCACGTCCACTCGCCGTAGCCCGCGTCCTGCTCCATGGTGGTGAAGTCAAAATCGTACTTGCGCGCCCCCGTAGCTTCGCAAGCGAGAAGCTGCTGCTGAGCGTCTTCCCACGTTTCGTTCTCGGTGTCGGCTAGGTGCTGTCCCTTGAGAATGTGGTCGGACTGGATGCTCAAGTCTATCTCGTTGCTGCTAGAGTCCTTAGCGTAGACGCGGCTCGTCAGAGTAGCGTCTGCGTACACCCGCAGGCGGTTTGCGTCGGGATCCGTCATGGGAGAGATCGCGTGAGCCGTCTCTAGGTCAATGTAATTCTCAGCCAAGATGCAGCGCTCAGCTGCGAAACTGTAGTCATCGTTTCCATTCCCTCCCTCGCCGTACACCCCGTCCTCGTTGGTCGATACTCCCGACACGCCGTAGTCGTTCGTTGAAGTCCCGTACACCCCATCCGCCCCGGTGCTTGAGAAGAAGCCCCCTGCCGCTGAGTCAGCATCTCCCCTCACGGCGACTCCGCTCCCCCCCTGCGTATTCGCCTGCACCCCCACCCCAGCGTCGCTCATAACCACGTCGATCCCGTTGTCGCTTCCCGCCGAGCTAAGATAGATGCCCGACCCGCCACCATCTTGAATGATCTGCATGACATCCTGATCGTCAGTTGCCGCGTCGTTTTTGAAGTAGGCCACGGGACTGTCACTGTGAATGCTCGCCTTGTTGCGATGCACCTTGAGCGTGTATTCAGTATCCTTGTTGCCGAACACTTCAAGCATGGCGGCGGGGGTCGTGTTCCCGATAGCTAGTTGCTTGTTCGTATCATCGAAGACGAGTTCAACCGTCTCTGTATGCTTCCACTCGCTGTTGCCGTGATCCCAGTAGAGCATCTGTCCAGCTGCCGTTCCGTCTTCTGGCTTGATTGTTGCTGCCCACGTCAAGTTCCCCGAGCCGTCTGTCTGCAGGAATTCGTCAGCGTCCCCATCGTCAACAGGCCAGACAAACGTGAAATCGCTGCTCATGTCGGCTGCGGTCAGTTTGAACCAGTCTCCGTCAACGTCGAACCACTTGCACGAGCCCGCGGTGTCTGAGTCTCCCAGCTCTAAGTTCCCCTGTCCAATCACCACGGGGTCGCCCTGGATGCGCAGCTCAGCAGCTCGCGCTGTGCAGTACAGGCAAGAAAACCAGAGCAGAACGAGCGCCGCTATGAAAAACCAGTTGATTCTCATGATTATGCCTCCACAGTGTAGAAGGTAGCCCGCAGGTCGCACGCGGCGCCCAGGCTCTTCGTGTGAACATTCAGACGCAAGCTCCCGCTGTTTACGTCAGCGCCGAGCCCGTCGTCGTCGTCAAGGCAGTACCCCGTGTTCAGGTAGCTGCGCATCCACCCGACGACTGAGGCGTTCGTTCCGTCAGTGAAGACGAGCGCGTAGCCCCCTTCACGGGAGTGAGTACCCCCGTTGTTCGTGTGGGCGTGGTAGATAATGAAGATTGCGATTGTCTCAGCGACAGCGCCGAGCGTGATGTTCGTCGTGCTGTTATCTGCGCAGCTCTCGGCGATGTAGCTGAAGCCTGAAGCGCTTCCCCCGCTGGATCCCGGCTGTGTGTCTCCGTAAGTTGTCCCCGTCGCCCTCACGAGTGCCGCGGGGGGATCAACGTGTCCCGACTCGCCTTTGATCATCGCCAGAATCTCAGCTGCTTCTAGCTCTGGCCTCTTGATCTTGGGATCTTCGGTCATGCGATGCTCGCTGCGTCAGTATCCATCACGGTATAAGTGACCACGGTGCCCGCTTTAGCCGTGGCTCGAATCCCCCATCCTCGCGACACTCCCGTGTAGTCAGCAGCCCCGCTTCCGTCTTCATCGGTCTCGACAGTCTTCCCCAAGGCGGGAAGAGCGGTCAGCGCTCCCTGCCGCGTGTAAGTGACTCGCTTGTACAGAATCAGCGAATTGGTGAGATAGGTACGAGCCAGTGAAATCGCGCCCTCGTCGCTCGCAGCGCCGATCTTCACGTACTTCACACGGGGACTCCCCGCCGCTCCGTCAGCGTTCACCCCGCCTCTCAGTTTGGTATGAGCAGCCACGTCGTAGACAAACAGTGGATCGTTCTCAGTCGAGGCGCTGGTCTGGACAAACTGGTACTTCGTGATGTTGCCTCGAACGATCAATCTGTGGCAGGTAGCCCAGTACTTATGCCCATCCTCGACAGGCCCCGCCATGTACTCCCAGACTAAGCGGATCGCATTGATCTCGCGCACAATGAAGGCGTCGATTTCCAGCTTGACAGTCTCTCCGTCTCGCTCAGCGATGCCCTCGATGCGCCCCAACACGTACCATGTACCCGATGATTCGATGCTGGCCTGATCGGTCGCGTCGAAGTCGTTGCACCCGTCAATGCGCATCACGTAAGTCTCGTTCTCGTTGGCTCGCGAACGGTCGGCATTCGACCGATAGGCGTTGATCTCAGCAATGATCTCGTCAGCCCTGATCGTGGGGGGAGTGTTCCCCGATCCGAACCAATGCCAGCTGTAAATGAACTCCCCGCCCGGGTCGTGACTGATCTCAGCTCGCAGGTTCGTATCAAGCCGGCCGTCAACCAGCACGTCAAAGCCCCAGTCGGGGTCTTGCCCATCGGGATTCTCAAGGGTCGTGCTCGTTCCTCCCCAGCTTTTCCCTTCGGCTGTCGTCTTGCGCCAGACTTCAGGAGCAGCGCCTGCGCCTGCATAGTCAACGTGGTCAGAGTACATCTGCTGCACTAGGTTCGGGTTTTGATCATTGGTGTACTCAACGATCACGCCGCTGTACGCGTCTTTCAGGCTGCGCTCTTGCTGAATGCGATGGGCTTTCGTCATGGTCACGTCCGCAGCTCCCGCATTCTCGACCAGCTCAAGGCGGAACTTGTCTGTCTCGTGGTCGTACCAGAACTGATACTCGTCGGCCAGGTTCAACGCCTTGATCAGCTCTTGAATGGCTCCCCACGCATACTTCGACTTCTTCGTAGGATCGTAGTCGTAGCGCGTGATCCCGACAGCTGAGGCGCTGAAGTTGCAGTCGCCTGCAGCGAATCCCGCTCCCCCGTAGGTGTCAGGCGCAGTCACCAGCGCCTCTACCACGTCCTCGATGGTAATGACCGTGCTGCCCCCGTCAAGCGATTGGTCTGAGTCGTAGACATAGTAGTTGCCGTAGAAGTCGTCGCTCCCCGCCTCTCCGTTGTACGCGAAGCAGCCGTAGACATGCTGAGTGCTGTACTCTTCTCCTTCTCGGATAGCAACGCCCGGGGCTCCCCCCCCCGTGTCTTTGTAGACGTTCGGAGGCTCGGGGCCGATGATCTTCGCCGTCTTCTGGTAGAAGGTATCCCCGTTGTCGATGTCGTCAGCCGTGGTGTCGAGAGCTGCGCGCTCTTTCACGCTGACCTTGTAGCGACCGCCGGCGCCCGTGTTGTCGTAGCCCTCGTAGTAGAACCACTCCCCCGTGTTGTTGTTCTTGAGCCAGCCCTGGGGGGCGAACTTCTTGTCCGTTGTCGTGAAGAGCAGATCGAACGGAGCAGCTGTCGCAGCCGTGATGGTGCCGCCCCCCGCATCACCATAAGCTGTATCTGTCTGACAATCAGCGTCCTGAATGTAACACTTCGCTCCCTCGGCGTCTTCGGGATCAGGCCAGAGAGTGCTTCCAATGAAGGTGCCGAACTCGTCGCTCTTCTTCAGCGGCAGATACGGAGTGCTGGCTCCCACGTTGAAAGTAGACGTTCTCAGCGTCCACGTCATTTCCCCGTTTGCGTCAGGGCAGAGAGCGTTGAGCAGCACGCCGTCCTTGCCCTCGCCAACGAGCTTCAGCATCCGCACCCCGCCTTGCTGGTACTGCACGGGGTCTTCTGTCAGGTAGCCGCGAAAGACGTTCAGCCCGTCTAGTTGCAGCAGAAACGTGCCGTTGAGCTGAGTCGGGTTATTCGTGTCGTCGGTCTCGAGGCTGTACTTACTGATAACGTCGTGAGCGATTGAGAAGCCGCAGTTAGAGACAGTCCCGAACTGAAAGTTGGCTTGCACTCCCGTCACCTGCACGGTCGCGCTCAGCCCAGTGCGCCCACCACTGTAGTTGTACTCCGGATTGTTGAAGGTGGCTATCCACGTCACGCTACGATCTCCGTGCAGTCTTCAATGTGCATAGCTAGTGCCCAGTTGCGAGGCATCATCTTGTAGGGAGAGCTAAGCTCAGGCGAGATGTGCACGATTCTTCCCGTTGCATTCTTCCAGATCGCGTTGACTGTCGGATCCACGGGCGAGTCGAGCGCTAAGTCCTCGAAGTAAATCTCCCTGCGGTGTCGACGCCAGTACCAGAGGCGCCACACGTTCGGGTATCCCTTTCCGTCTTCGTGAATGAGCGTCTTAGCCCATCCCCCTAAGTTCAGCCCCGTGATCCCCGTGTAAGCCAGATCGAGTTTGATCAGGTTACTGTTCACGTCAGCAGCCATGCCCACTGGTAGCTCGGCGTACTGCACCTTCACCGGCTCGCGCAGCGTCATGTTGTGCAGGAAGTTGTAGAACGTACCGGTTCCAGCGTGCGAAGCGATGCTCGCCCTGATCCAGTACGCTTCCTGACTGTCTACAGTGTTCTCCCCCCAAGCGCTCAGCCCGGGCGGGTCTTCCCAGATCACCATGCCGTCGTTGAGGAACGCTTGGCTTCCATCGTAGAGAGGATTGTCGCCGTCGAAAGCTACCCAGCCTGCAGCTCCGTCACTGTACTCCCAAGTGATCGCTCCAATGCTAGGGGCTGACGCGATGCGAATGCCCATGCTCTCGAACTTGCTCGCGCTTCCCCAGTACATAACGTGGGTGTCAGCTCCCCACAGGTTCGCCGTGGTTCCATCGTAGGCGTGCACTTCAGCATCGTAGTCGTCGAAGTCCACAGCGTTGTCACGCCGGCAGAACTCAGGGTAACCTGTACCAATCTCAGTGAGTCGCGCTCGCCCTGGGTTAGTTGCCACGATGCACTCTCCTTACGCTGCTGACGCAGCTCCCGCCAGACGAGCTTGCCGCTGCAAGTCTAACGCCGCGTCTGCGCTCCCCTCACCAGCTCCGCTGCGCAGAATATCGACCTTGCTGGCATTCAACAGCTCTGTGAGCAGGCGCTGGGTGTTCACGTCCTGAGTGTACAGCGGATTCGTGATTGAGTCGCCGCGGGTACGTCCCCTGTCGCTGCTTCCCCCACCACCGAAGAGACCGCCCAGCCCGCTGATAAGACCACCGAAGATTCCCCCGACGAACCCTCCAAACGGGCCCATGTTACCAAGCAAGCCCTGCACCGCGTTTCCTACGCTGCTCGCTAAGGCCTCTCCCACGCTGCTCCAATCGTGAGAAATGATCGCCTCTCCGATGTTCTTCCCCAGCGAAGCCGTGAACAGACTCGCGATGCCCATAGCGCGCTGATTGATGTTGTCCTTAACTCCCTCGTCGAGAGCCTTCTCAGGGCTTGCTCCGTCTAAGCCTCCTAGGTCTGTATCTCTGTCGGTGTCCCCGACTTCTACTTGGCGTCAACCCTGCGGGCCGCACAGGTTCGCGACCCCCGGCACGATCATCCCCGTGAACTGCTCCCCTGGCCCGACTTCCCACCCAAGGTCGGGATTCATCACTTTGTTGAACGCTTCCATGCTGCGATCAACGGTGCCTCGAATTCGCGACTGATCGGCCACGTCCCCCGAAAGCCAGCCTGCGGGATCTGTGCGCTGTAGCTCTCTCACAACATCGGCTGCGTGCTCAAACGCCTGATTGATCTGGTCGCGCAGAGTAGTCGCGACTCCCGCGATCTGATTAGCTAGCCCAGCTATCGCCTTCCCCGCCTCAATCGCAGCGGTCTGAATCGAATCAGCGAGCACCCAGCCCATGTGCTCAAAGTGCCCACCAGCCTCTTGATCCAGCGTGCGAATCTCGTCTAGCAGATTCGTCGCCATGCCAGAGGTACGGGTCTCAATCTTGCCAGCGTACTCGTCTGTGATTCTGAGCAGCCCCTTCCATGTGTCAGGCCAGATCGACCCTGAGTAGACCTGCCGGTCGAACCAGTTGAAGGGATTCAACCACTTCGTCGCCCAGGCCTTTATGTTGCTGAGGATGTTTCCGCCCCACGTAGTGACCGTATCCCAGAGCCCAGACCAGAACCCAGACCAGTTTTCCTTGATGGCCTGAATGCCGATAGTGAACCTCTCGCGAATCCCGTTCCACAGCGCTTGAGCTTCCTCGGTGATTTGAGTGTGCCACTCAACGAACCCCTGCCAGATCCCCTTCAGCCAGCCCCAGATTCCAGTTGCGATGTCTCCCCACACTCGCTTGATATAGTGCCAGTCGGGAGTCAGAGCGTCGCGCATCGCGTCTCCGACCTCTCCCCAGCTGTAGCCCTGTAGCTTGGTGAAAAGTGCTCCAAGTGCTAACCCGATCCCGACTGCCAGGGCGGGAATAGCAACCCCCACTCCCTTGAGCCAACCGAGCGCAGCTGCCACGCCCCGCAGTCCTTTCGACAGCGCTCCGAGTATGTAGACCACGGGGCCGAAAGCAGCAAGAGCGGCGACGAGTTTGATCAGGACGTTGAGGGAGCCCGGGGGTAGCTCGCTAATAGCCAGGGCAAGGCTAGTCAGCCCCTTAGCCAGATCTGTGATCGAGTCAGTCAGCCCTGCTTCTCCCACTGAAATGCTGAGTTCATCCCAAGCAGCCTTGAGGCGCAACATCGCTCCCGGCAACCCCACCATCTGCTCTTCTGCTACTTCAGCAGCGCGCCCCATTGACTCGATGTTTTCATTCGTTCTCTGCGCCATCTTTTCTGACCCAGCGTCAAGCATCACTCCCCATCCGCCGCTGGCTCGCGTTCCGAATATGGCTGCTATCTTCTCAAGGCGCTCCATCCCCGTCAGGTCGCTCATTCCCTCTTCCAGCTGAGCGATTATGCTCGCCATGCCGACGAAATTGCCCTCTGCGTCTTTGATCGTCAAGCCCAGCTCGTCAATAGCCGCCTGCGCGTCTTTCGGCGGGTCTACGAGCTGCAGGAAGCCCATTCGCAGCGCGGTTCCTGCTTGAGACGCCTGAATTCCCGCGTCTCCCATGATTCCAACAGCTGCAGCCAACTCTTCAACGCTCACTCCCAACATCGCAGCCTGCGGAGCTGCGTATTTCATGGTGTCGCCCAGCATCTCTAGGTTCACGTTGCTGCTAGTGAATGTCTGGGCGAGCACGTCTCCGAGATGCCCCATCTCTTCGACTTCTATTCCCATAGCCTTCATGATGTTAGTTGCGATGTCAGCTGTGCGGGCAATGTCCATCGTGCCCGCGGCAGCTAGATTCAGCACGTCGGGAGTGACTTCCCAGATTTGGTTGACCGAAAGCCCCGTCTGCGCTAAGAAAGCCATCGCGTCAGCGGTCTGAACGGCTGTGTAGCGAGATACTTTCGCGACTTCGCGGGCTCGATCCCGCAGTCTCTCATACTCACTCCCGGTAGCCTGTGCGAGCGCTTTGACCTTCAGCATCCCCTTATCGAAGTCGTGGGCTGTCTTCGTCATAGCAGCTCCGACTGCTACGATGGGAAGCGTCACGTTGCGCGTCATTGTCTTACCGAGAGCCATCGACCGCTGCTCGAACTTCCGCATTCCTGCGTCGAGAGCTTTGCCGAATCCCGCTGCTTTCTTAGCCGCGGCGTCGAGAGCGGGGCCGAGATTGTCCTTGACCTGAAGAAGGACTTCAAGGATTTGCTGCTGTACGGTGCCCGCGCCTACCATGTGTCTTGCGTGCCGCCTTCTGTTTCGCTTCCTCTAGTTGTTCCTTCTCGTGCTGGTGCACGATCCCCAGCATGACCGCCATCATGTCTGTGTACCAGACAGGCCAGTCAATGACTTGATCCCATCCAAAGCCCTTCTCGAAGAACCGAAAGAGCCTGCCGGCCAGTCTCCCGACCGGCTGCACATCGCGCCATGGGCAATGATCAGCATACTCTCTCACCAGCTCGTCGCCAACTCGCTTCTCGCCTATGACGAGCAGCCCCTGCGTACATCCTAGGGGGCACTTGCTGTCGTCGGTGAGTCGGCAGTCTCCGCACTTGTCTCCGATGCTGACGGCGAGCTTAGCGTAAAATCCACCGCTTCAGTGTCGTCAGGGGTAAGTCCCGACGCCTCTGACACAGCCAGGGCGATCTCGTTGCGCAGCGCTCCCGGAAGCCGGTCTACCGTCTTCGTGGTGAGCACTCGATAGCGCTTATCTCCGATCCTGAGCTTACCGAAAGTCAGAGCGTAGTCGGCGCCCTCTCGCTCTGGATCTGGAAGTCCCTCTAGCTCGACAAGCCCGATGCGCACCAGCCCCCAGTTGAGAGCAACAGGCTCGGTCGTGTTCTCTTCGCGGTCAGCAGCTTGTCCCAGCACGTACATCTGCTCGCGCTGGTTGAGCGCCTTCACCTTGAACCGAATGCTCGACTGAAACCCGAAACACTCGCCCAGGTGACGCTGAATCGGGAAGCTCAGCGATTCAAAGACCACGCAGAAAGCGCGCCCGATATTGCGCTGCAGCCCCTTGCTCTCTTCCTCTCCCTCTGACTCGCCCTCTTTCAGGGCGTCGACCACTTGCTGAGGATCATCAGAAACGAAGAGGGGGGCGAAGTGCTCAGGCGTCAGCTCGACCTTGCCAATCTTCCACTCGCACTCGTCTAGGTGCTTCTTCAGATCGGCAAGGAACTGCTTGAATCCAGTCGACGCCAGATTCCAGAGGAACACGGGAACGTCGGCGCAGGCGTCGTGCCAAGCCTCCGTTACAGTCGTGGGTAGTGCTTCAAACTTCATGTGCTTCAGTCTCCTTCGGGTTATGTGTAGACGATGGCGAGCTGGTTGTCTCCGCTCGCCTTGCTCTCTTGGCACTGAATCTGGAAGTTGTGCTTCCCCTCAGACTCGCCAAAGTCAATCATGTCGCGAATGTAGCCGTCCAGCGTGACCGTGCAGATGTTTCCTGCTGAGCTGCCGATCACGATGCTGAAGGGAATCTTCGTCTCGCTGGTGAGCGTGTTGATCCAGTTGTACGTCGCCACGTTCTGCGCGCGGATGAGGAACTGAAACCAGATGCTCATGTCTACCACGTCGGGGTTGACGACGCCCAGCGAGTCCTGTACCTCTTCATCGGGGCTCGTGAGCGTGTTCTCGACGTGCAGCTCGGCGTGCTTGAGAACAACCGTGTTCCCCGCGACGGTGGTGTACGCAAGTCCCTTGGCGACGACAGGAGTGCTCTTCGTCTCAAGAGACGCGCCGCTGCTCCCGCTTGTTGGCTCAGCGTAAGTCCCTGCGAAGTCCCAGTGCAGAATCACCGGCGCGTTGGGAATGAACTCAGCCCAGAATGACCCCACTGCATTGTTGCAGGAGACCATGTAGGCGTTACCCTTGTACACGTCGATGTCAACAGCTGTCGTCGCGAACGTCGCGCTCTGGGCATAGGTGACTGACGTGCTGGGATCCACTGTCTCGCTCAAGCCGCACCCTTGAAAGAGCGTTCCCTCAGGTGGGGGTGTTCCCGCGGCTCCCGAGCCGGCAAGTTCAGTGTCGAATCGTGCGAACGAGTACAGGGCTCCCACTCGAGGAATGTCGCGGTCGCCTTCTGGTGTCTGCGCCAAGTGGTCGTAGAAGTTGGCCTGGGGCGCACATTCCACATTCTCGGCGCGATGCTTCTTGGAGTTGTACTCGATGATGTCTAGCGCCCTGATCAGGTCACTCATTCTTCAGCTCCCTTAAAGCAGCGCGACGCTTGGAGGCCCCCATGCGCATCCACGTCGCGATGCCGATTTTGTCAATGACTCGCTCGGCTTGCTTCAGAGTGAAAGGGCGTGGTATCGTCCCGATGTCGCTCCGCTCGTACTTCTTCTTCCGAGCGCGCGGTTCAGGGGTAGGGGTGGGCTCAGCCAGAGGAGCAGAAGCAGGCTCTTTGACACGCTCTTCTGCGGGGGGTTGAAGCCGCGTCTCGCGATCTTCGCAACGAGCGTCCATACTAGCTCTCCTGTCGGTATTCTACCTGAATGACTCGCCCTCGGAACTTGAGATTCGCTGTCTCAGGCCAAGCAAAGGGCGTTCCACCAGACAACACGAATATATTAACACAGGTCGGATCGCCATTACCATCCGCAAGCCCGTCCTCTGCTGCCTGCTCGATCTCTTTAATGTACGCATCCTGCAAATCGCGTGCCGTGTCCTCATCGTCTTCGTGATAGAAGGTCATGATCCCGAGCCGCAGATGGATCGCTCGCCCTGGCGAGACCTCTCGATCAATCTCGTCGTCGCCCTCGACTATGCAGCAGGCGGGGAAGTCGGTTTCGCTCAGTTGGCTGATCGACTTCTCCCCGTCGAAGACGCGAGCTGCGCTGAGCTCGCTGACGTTCGCAGCCAGATAGGTCTTCAGCTGGGCAATTATCGCTTTGCGCGTCTGGTCTGCCATTAGGTCTTGAAGCTGACGAGCTTCTTCATCTCCCCTAGGATCTGTGTCATTTCGGCCTCGACCGGTGTTCTGAGGAAGTAGCGCGGCGTGATGTATCGCGTTCCGTACTCAAGGAACCTAGCGTAAGGCGCTCCCGCAGAGACCCCGACCGTGATGCGGCTGGGAGCTGACAGCGTGCGCTTCCACGCCCTGATTGACCCGATCAGGAATCCCGTGCGCACCTTCAGCACAGACGGATAGAAGGCGAGCACCGCGGTCTGCAGGCGCACAGGGAGCGAGGCAGCGTAGCGGTTCACGTTGTCGCGGGTCTGCTGCTTGGCGCCCAGAATCACGTTGCTCAGCGCCTTGCTCAAGTCCTTAGCTTTGACCCTCAGTCGTCTCGGCACTAGAACCCCTTGCGGCTGTACCTGCGCAGAATGTTGTTGACCTGTGGGCTGTAGTCTTTCTTGAAGCGCTCTATCAGGATCGTCTGCTCGCCCACGTTGATCCCGCTCTTGCCCATGCGCCCTTCGCTCGCTCGTCCCTCCAACCACTTCAGAGCAGCGATCATCGCGACAGCCCACTCAAGGTCGTTCGGCACGCCAAAGCTCGTAGTGATCGCGTCAGTGTCCCAGTTGGTTGTGTCATAGCCGGCCGTGTACGTGATCTTGATGCCGTTGACCGTATCGCCCCAGTTGCTGTACGTGGCGTTGTCGATCTGGTCGATTGCAGGGTAGTACAAGCCCTTCTCGTCAAGAATCGTCACGTAAGCCGTGCTCTCGCTGGTGTAGGCATCCCCATCCCAGATAGACACGGAGCTGAGTGTTGTCACTGGCCACTGAAGAGGGAACAAAACGCGGGTGCCCCGTCCCGTGTGCAGTTCGTCAGTGATCGCGGCTGAGATCAGCTGTCGGTCGCAGAATGACTCGACCTCTGTGCTCGCCGCTTCGATCAGCAGCTTCAGGTCGTTGTCGTAAGCGCTGCCTGAAATCTTGAGGAAGCTGTTTGAGGCAACAACCGACAAGCGTGCTAATCCAGCCATGGTCTCATTATACCGCTACTGATACCAGCGATCAATCTCAGCCGAGTCAACGAGCGGCACGCCGATCTCGTCGCTGATGCGCGAAAGTGTCACTACAGTAACGCCTAGCTCCCGCGCTCTGTCAATGAGCTTGCGCAGCCAAGGCCGCTTGTGCTTCCACGGATCAATGTCTGACTCCCAAACTCGCGAGCCGTCTGCGTTAAAATCGCCTTCCATGTCGATGCCGTTGAGCACGATGGTTCTGCATCGGAAGCGCTGCGCCTCGAAGATGCGATAGAGCAGCGCGATTGACACTCCTGCAGCCGTGCCTCCCTCATCCAAGGTGCGCTGCCCTGGCTGAAGGATCCCCTGACTTCCCATGTGGTGTCCCCGCATCGTGTAGCGAGCCTTCTCTGTGTCCATGTAGACTTGTCGATCCAGCGCGACGACGTGCTGCTTGTCGCGTCTCATAAGCGCCGGCACACCGCTGTTGAGCCCCGCTTCCCACACGTCGGGAGCAACGTAGGGAACGGCTGCGCAGGTGCACACCCACAGATCCGCGCTGATCGGATACTTGATCGCGCCGTTGACCGCGATGGTGAAGCAGTGCTCTGGAATGTGCTTCAGCTCTGACTGCCCACGCGGCCCGCAGCCCACGACGAAGCTCGGCTCGGTGACGTGGAACTCGTGCAAGCAGTCGAAGACGTGCTCTTTCACTCTGGGGCTCCCAGCTGTTCTACGTCGCCATCGCTTCCCTCTGGGAGAGTCTTGTAAACGGTCATAATCCGCTCAGTCTCCCCGCACAGCGGACACTTGTACACGCTCTCGGCATACCCGCAGAAAGCGCTGTCGGTTCCCCTGTGGCCACAGATAAGACACTCTTTCATGGCTGCTCTACTCCCCTCCCTGTTTTCGGGCGTAGACCTCCATCATGTTCCCTGGCCACGCAAACGGTAAGTCGGCCAGATTCAACGCTCGCAGCAAAAACCGCCACGAGTCTCGAAGTGGAAAAGCATAGGGGGTGCCCTTGTAGGGGTACTCGGCCCCCACAACTTCAAACCCGATGTGGGTCAGGCAGGTCTTCAGCATCTCAGCGGAGAACACCACGTAGTTGTAGCGGGAGTCTAGGGCTGGTAGCTCTTGAAACAGTCGATAGGGTAGACTTCCCGCATTAGGTGTTGCCAAGATCGCGAGCACGCCCCCGTGCTTGAGCCAACTGAAACAGCTGTGCAGCATTTCGAGCGGGCGCGACAAGTGCTGTAGCGAGCCGCGCATGATGATCAGGTCGAACTGAGCGGGACGGTCGAGCCAGTGAAAGCGGATCCCACGGCTGTTAGCGTATGAGCGGGCGAAGTCGCTGATCTCAATGCCGTGGCGCTTCCACCTCTTGAAGTACCTGTTCAAGAACGTGCCCAGCCCGCATCCCACGTCGAGCACGCTCTCCCAGCTTGGGAGTATGTATTGCTTCAAGCGCCCGAACTCCGCGTGCTGCATCGCTGCTCGCTTTTCATCGTCCAGATACGCCTCGAAGTACCGCTCGTCGTAGAGCGCTTGCGGATTGACTGCCCCGCTAGGGACGATACGGGCGCGCATGTACCCCTCCCGAGTCTGCGAGCTGCTGAAAGAAGGCAAACGCCTCTGTCATTCCCATGTACGGCTGTCGGTGAGCAAGGTCGATCACTGACAACCGGCCGTTGACGTGCTCAATCAGGTCGAGCTTCGCTCTGAAGAGCGAAGAATTCTCAGCCTCGTCTGTCCACACCCCGTGCTTTGACAAGTGCAGCAGCCCAGGATGAACGGGGACAGGCACCCAGTTGCGGTGCAGGGTCTCAATCAACTTCAGCAGCGCCTCGATTGATTGGTACATCGCTCCCTCGTGCACGCGGTCGGCTGAATCAGCAGAAGTGTGGTACTCAGGATAGGGATGCTCGCCCCTTCCCCACCAGAGCGCCCTGTTGACCGCGACACAGGGAATCTCGACCCCCGGCGCGTTGAGCACCTTCTCGTCGTTGAGCACTCCCTCTCCGTAGTCGCCTACGAAAGAGAAGAGGGTGTCTATAGCACGATCAATGAGGGCGTTCCCCCCGCGAGAGCGCACTGCGACCATGTTCTGCTGCAGCCCGAGCATGTCGGGGCAGATCCCCATTCTCGCGTTAGCGACGACGTGCGGGTGGCGACTCAAGTAAGCAATCATTCCGATGGTCTCAGGGCTCCACAGAAAGCGCATCGTGTAGTGACGTTTCGCTTCAGGCCACTGAGCGACTGCTCGCGCCAGCTCGATCAGCGCTGCGCACCCTGTCGCGTTGTCTTCAGCCTGATAGGGGTGACACAGATGCGCGATCACCAGAATCTCGGCTTCGCTGCGTCCGGGAATGACCACCTGGCCGACCTTCAGCTCCCCCATGCTCAAAGTAGAGTCAATCTCTATTTCGACCCGCTCGTAGGCTTCAAACTCAGCGCGCCGGCGCTCTTCGCAGCAAAAGCTCCACCCGCTGTCGTAGTAGTGGTAGTGGAAAGGAATTGCGTCGGGACAGGCTTCGCTTGTGTGCAGATGATTCTCGATGAACTGAGTAGTCGGCAGCGTCGTGCTCACGGGGCTTGAGTAGCTAGCAACAGACAAGCCGTGGTTCTTCCGTGAGTCGATGAGAATGTGCTTGCTCTCACCTCTGTCATGCTGCTTGACGCCCCACACCTGTCCGCGCTTCAGCTCCCACTGCTGGGGAACGCGCCAGTCCCACACTTCGCGCCCAGAGGGGATTGTCCAGATGTCGAAAGGCAGCTCGTCAGCTACAGCTGTCCTGAACTGCTCTTGCAGATAGAGCAGCGCCTGATCGTATCCATTGCTCACCAGATCGCGGCGCAGCGTGCACAGCTTCTCGATGATCGGCATTGGGTTCATTGGCAGGGGCTGACTCATAACTGCCTCATCTTAATCGACGTGGGGCCGTAGTGCGCAAAGCTGATGCGCTTCGACAGACGCCCGATGAGGATGTTCGCGAACTTCGTCTTGGGGCCGAAGGGTTTGAACGGCTCGTCATTCGGGGCCTCGCGCACATCGTACCAGTGCACGTACCAGTTGAAGTAGTCCATGCCCACACAGTGAATCACCTTGACCTGCTCGAAGCTCGCAGCCAGCTCTATCGCCCTGCAGGCAACACCCCCTGGGCTCGTCAGGTTCCACGGCTTGAAATCGTCGTCGTGCCGCGGTACGTTGTGCGGGAACGTGTAGTAGTCGTAAGGGTAGCCCCCAGCGTTCGCTGCCAGCATGTCGCTGATCAAGTGGTGGCGCCCGCGCAGGTGATCCCAGATGATCGGGAACTTCCACGCGTTCGGATTCATTATGAACATCACGTCAGGCAGCACGAGCCCCCCTGCGCTGTTGACAGCAATGACTGTGTACTGAGACGTGTCGATGTCGTGCACTCGCCACGCTGACGGGCCCCCGCCCACGATCAGCACTTTCTCGCGAATC
>Ga0180435_10002344_pt1 | contig 19416 bp, 19 predicted proteins | sample SS_ome_3_FD_132467 | JGI IMG/M metagenome (GOLD analysis project Ga0180435, IMG submission 132467) | Hypersaline lake sediment archaeal communities from the Salton Sea, California, USA - SS_3_S_1 metaG | ecosystem: Environmental > Aquatic > Non-marine Saline and Alkaline > Hypersaline >...
CGCCCAGTTCTTCCTGGGTAGCACCAATCCCACGGTGCAGCGTGTCGCCGAGGGCGCCGTCGATTTCTTTGGCGGCTCGAATCCGTGGTACGCGCCGGTTTACTTCCTGGCCGTGGTGGGTTTCACCTACTTCTATACTTTCGTGATGGTGGAACAACAGAATCTGTCAGAGATGCTGCAGAAGCAGGGCGGCTTCATCCCCGGTGTCCGTCCCGGACGCCGGACCGAGGAACACATCCTGGGCATCTACAAGCGTATCACGTTGGTTGGCGCGCTCTTCTTGGGCTTCGTCGCCGTGATGCCCTACCTGGTGGGTCTCTTCATGACGTCGCGGCAGATGCTCATTCAGAGCTCTGGTCTGCTGATCGTCGTGGGGACTGTGATGGATACAATGCGGCAGCTGGAGTCCCAGTTGCTCATGCGAAACTACGAAGGCTTCCTCAGCTAGGAAGCCGGGGCCGGCGTCATTCAGTCGTCTGCGCTGGCCCGAGCCCCTCGGGGACGGTCTCGTAGTGTGGTATAATGTAAGACTGCCTTGGCCGGTAGGTAACGGCTGAGTCAGGCGAGCTGAGAAGGCACAGGGCCGGCACGGTCGGGCCTGCGGAGAGAAAGGGAGCTATGAGATGAAGGTATCACCTTCAGTCAAGAAGCGATGCCCCAAGTGCAAGATCGTCCGTCGTCGCGGCGTGGTGCGCGTGATTTGTGAGAATCCCAAGCACAAGCAGCGCCAGGGCTAGGTCCAGCTAGAGCGAAGTCCAGAGGAGGATAGCAGAGTATGGTTCGTATAGCAGGAGTTGACCTGCCACGAAACAAGCGCATCGAGGTCGGTCTGACTTACATCTACGGCATCGGTCGTAGGACGAGTCAGGGCATCCTGGCGTCGGCCGGCGTCGATCCCACGAAGCGTGACACCGATCTGACCGAGAGCGAGGTCAGTGCAATCCGTGACGTCATCGAGCGGAGCGTGATGGTCGAGGGTGACCTTCGGCGCGAGGTTCAGATGAACATCAAGCGGCTGATTGAGATTGGTTCCTACCGTGGACTGCGACATCGCCGGAGTCTGCCGGTGCGAGGACAGCGGACGCGGACCAACGCGCGCACCAAGCGTGGCCCCAAGAAGACCGTGGCCGGTCGTGGGCGGCGCCGGGGCTCGAAGAAGAAGTAGTGGGATACGCGGCTGCGTAGCAGGTATCAGGAGAAGCTATGGCTAAACGACAGGTACGACCGACACAAAGAGGAACACGAGCACGACGTGTGCGGCGCAACGTGCCCCGCGGGTGCTTCCATATCAAGACGTCCTTCAACAACACGATCATCACCGTCACCGACACTGAGGGCAACGTCCTGCGTTGGCTGACCCCCGGTTCGGTGGGCTTCAACGGAACGCGCAAGAGCACACCGTTTGCGGCGCGGGTCGCTGCGGAGCGGTTGGCGCAGGATGCGTTCAACAACGATGGCATGCGAGAGGTGGATGTTTTTGTGCGTGGGGCGGGCCCCGGCCGCGAGGCATCGCTGCGAGCGATCGCCGCCGCCGGGCTGCGCGTGCGTTCCATCGTCGATGCAACCCCAATTCCGCACAACGGGTGCCGGCCTCCCAAGCGGCGGCGCATCTAGGCAAGGGTAACAGGAGAGAGCATGGCAAGATATACTGGACCAGTTTGCAAGCTTTGCCGCCGCGAGGGGATCAAGCTGTATCTCAAGGGCGAGAAGTGCTTCACGGACAAGTGCGCGATGGAGCGACGTGCGTACCCGCCTGGACAACACGGCAAGCAAGCGAGTTTTCGGCGACGCAGATCCTCGGATTACACGCTGCAGTTGCGCGCCAAGCAGCAGGCCCGCCGTATCTACGGCGTTCTGGAGCGTCAGTTCCGGCGCTATCTGCACATCGCGGAGGCACGTGACGGACTGACCGGCGAGAACCTGGTTATTGTGCTTGAACAGCGGCTGGACAACGTGGTCTACCGGCTGGGCTTTGCAGACTCCCGTGCACAGGCGCGGCAGCTGGTTCAGCACGGGCACTTCGCGGTGAATGGTCGCAAGACTGACATCCCCTCCTACCTGGTCAAGGTTGCGGACGTGGTGGCTGTCAAGGCTGAGAGCCGGAAGAATCACTACTTCCGCGACCGCCGCGATCTCCTGGGAAAGCGAGAAGTCCCGGCGTGGCTGAGCATGAATGCGGATGATCTCACTGGACGAGTCCTGGCTCTGCCGGCACGACAGGAGATCGACGTACCGGTGCAAGAGCAGCTCATCGTGGAGTTCTACTCGCGCTAGCGCTTCGCGCCCTGTAGGTGCGTTGCGCTGTCCTCTGCGGGGGCGCGAGGTGCCGGTTGGGCGTGCAGGCTAGATTAGACAGGAGGCAACGTGCTAGCTGCGCCAGTTCTGCCAAAGGTGGAAGTAGACGTAAACGCTGACCAGTACGGTCGATATATCATCGGCCCGCTGGAGAGCGGTTACGGTGTGACGTTGGGCAACTCCCTGCGGCGAGTCCTGCTCTCCTCCCTGGAGGGAGCGGCCATCACGGCTGTGCGAGTCACGGACATCCCGCATGAGTTCACGACCATTGCCGGCGTCCGTGAGGATATGATTCAGATCATCCTCCGGCTCAAGCAGGTCCGGCTTTTAATGGAGGGTGAGGGTCCTCAGTATATGACCCTGCGCATCGAGGGTGAGGGCGTTGTGACCGGTGGTGACATCATCGCCCCACCGGAGATCGAGATTCTCAATCCGGACATCTATCTCTTCACTGTGGATGATGAGGATCTGCATCTGGACTTTGAGTTCACGGTGGACAAGGGCCGCGGTTATATGCCGGCCGAGGACCAGGGGCGGATGCCCATTGGCGTGTTGCCTGTGGACGCTATCTTCAGCCCGGTCCGTCGTGCGAACTTCCGCATCGACCAGGCGCGTGTGGGTCAGCTGACCAACTATGACCGCCTGATCATGGAGGTCTGGAGTGACGGTCGTATAGAGCCGCTGGACGCCCTGAAGGAGTCCGCGCGGGTTCTTGTGACTCACCTTCGCCTGATCGCGGGCGCCGAGCTCGATGAGGAGATCGAACCCGACGCGGAGGCCGAGGAGGATGAGATTCCGCACCAGGCCTACGCTACACCGATCGAGGATCTCGGGCTTGGGGTGCGCGTTTACAATGCGCTCAAGCGCACCGGGATCTCCAATGTCGGTGAGGTCCTGGAGATGCTTAAGCGAGGATCGGACGCGCTTCTGGCCATCCGCAACTTCGGTGAGAAGTCTCTCACGGAGTTGGTGTTACAGCTTGAGACCAAGGGATTCTGGTCTGAAGAAGACGCGTCCGCCAGCGACGAGGCATCGGCGGATGTGTTGCCCACGGACGATGAGACGCCAGCTCTCTGAGATCGTTGTCATTGTCCTGACGATTTGGAGGTAGAGGTATGCGACATCGCGTCGCGGGTAAGAAACTAAACCGTTCCTCAGCGCAGCGAACTGCTTTGCGCCGGAATATGGTGACACAGCTGCTGCAGCACGAGCGGATTCGGACCACACGTGCCAAGGCTCAGGCCATCAAAGGCCAGGCAGAGAAGATCATCACGTTGGCCAAGCGTGGCCTGGCAGCCGGCGAGGAAGAGCCGGCCAAGACGCTGCACGCACGTCGCCTGGCAGCGGCGCGGCTTAACGATCCCAAGATCGTGCAGAAGCTGTTCGATGAGATCGCACCGCGCTATATGGACCGGCCCGGCGGCTACACACGCATGCTCAAGCTGGGTATGCGCAAGGGCGATGCGGCTGAGATGGTCGTCTTGGAGCTGGTCGAGGAAGCTTAACAGCGCCGGCGCGTGCGCGTAAGGGCGGTCATCGTATATGATGGCACTGGCTATGGGGGATTCCAGATTCAGAGCAATGCCCCCACAGTCCAGGGTGAGCTGGAGCGAGCGCTCGCCGGGTTGACCGGAGAGGACGTACGCATCGTTGCCGCGGGTCGGACCGACGCCGGTGTTCACGCCGAAGGACAGACGATCGCGTTCGAGACAGGGTGGCGACACTCTCTGGATGAGTTGCAGCGCGGGATGAATGCGCTGCTCCCGGAGCAGATCGCGGTCTCGGAGTTGACGCAGGCAGAGGCAGAGTTTCACCCTCGCTACGACGCGAGGAGTCGGCGGTATCGGTACACGATCTACCGGGGTTTGGTGCGCCATCCGTTCCATGAGCGGTACAGCGTGCACATCCCGGGGCCCCTGGACCTAGGGGCGATGGCACGGGCGGCACAGAGTCTGGTAGGCAGTCATGACTTCCTGGCATTTGGGTCGCCGCCGCAGGGCAGCAACTCGGTCCGTGAGGTCATACGAGCCGAGTGGTCAGAGGACGAGCCGTGGCTGGTCTTTGATATCGAGGCCAACGCCTTTCTGTACCGTATGGTACGGATGCTGGTAGGGACGCTGCTCAGGGTGGGGCGACGACGTCTGACCCCCGAGGAGTTCGAGGAGATCCTGAAGGGACGGGACCGGCGAAGGGCGGGTCCCGCAGCAGAGGCAAAAGGGCTGTCTCTGACGCGCGTGATCTATTGATAGGGAGTAGTGAACAAGTGAAGAACGTAAGAATGTACAAGACTTATGTCGCCAAGCCGGGCGACGTGGAGCGTGCGTGGTACGTCGTGGACGCCACGGACCAGACGCTGGGACGACTTGCGACCCGGATCGCGACCGTCCTCCGCGGCAAGCACAAGGCCCAGTACACGCCCCACGAGGACGTGGGTGACTTCGTGGTCGTCGTCAATGCCGAGAAGATCAAGGTTACCGGCAACAAGCTGGACCAGAAGATGTACTATCGGCACACGGGCTACCCCGGTGGCATTCGTGAGATTTCGCTGCGTCGCCAGCTCGAGCTGCACCCCAATCGCGTGATCGAGCACGCTGTCAAGGGGATGTTGCCGCACGGGCCGTTGGGACGCCGCCAGTTAAAGAAGCTGAGGGTGTACGTGGGGCCGGAACACCCCCACGCTGCCCAACAGCCGAAGCCGTTTGAGTTCTAGGCTTAAGGAGTGAGCATGTATTATCAAGGTTTGGGACGACGCAAGACCTCTACGGCGCGCGTGCGACTGCACCCCAGCGGCACGGGCCAGTTCATCATCAATGGGAAGCCCTACCAGGAGTACTTCCGACGTGAGGCCGATTGGCTCGACGTGATGGCCCCCTTTGTGGCCACTGAGTTGGGTGGACAGTTCGACGTGACCGTCTTGGTCAAGGGTGGCGGCATCACCGGTCAGGCCGGTGCAATCAAGATGGGCGTGGCGCGGGCGCTTCTACAGGTGAACCCGGAGTTCCGCCCGGTGCTCCGCCGGGGTGGCTTGCTCACGCGAGACCCCCGTATGAAGGAGCGCAAGAAGCCAGGCCTCAAGCGGGCCCGGAAGGCGACGCAGTACACCAAGCGTTAGTCTGCAACAAGTCGACTACAGAGGTAGGCAGCGGGTTCACCACTGCCTACCTCTTTCTTTGTGCCCCGCCGTCAGGGGTCTACCGCCGGCACAGCTGGGGAGAGACACACGTGTCACAGATCACGATCGTTGGGTTGGGACCCGGGGACGCTCAGGATATCACGCGACGCGCGTGGAAGGTGCTCGAGGATGCCGGTGAGGTCTGGCTGCGCACGCTTCACCACCCCCTCGTGGCCCATCTGCCGCCCGGGACCCAGGTGCACGCCTTTGACGATCTCTACGAGCGTGCTGAGAGCTTCAGCCAGGTCTATGAGAGTATCGCCGAGGAGGTACTCGTCCTGGGCCGTCGCGAGGCCGGCGTGGTCTACGCCGTGCCGGGACACCCGCTGGTGGGCGAATCAACCGTGACGCACCTGCTGGCACGGGCCCGGCACGAGGATCTGCCGGTGCGCATCGTCGATGGTCTCAGCTTTGTGGAGCCTGCACTCTCGGCTCTGGAGATCGACGCGCTGGACGGTCTCCAGATCGTCGATGCATTGGACTTGGTCGCCGTGAATCATCCGCCGATGAACCCCGACCAACCGGCACTGGTCGCCCAGGTGTACAGCCGTGCGGTGGCCTCGGAGCTCAAGCTGGTGTTGATGAATCAGTATGGCGACGAGCATCCCACGGCTCTCATCGACGGTGCGGGGACAGCGGCGGAACGGGTCTTGCATCTCCCACTCTACCAGATCGATCGACACGACGTGACCCCGCTGACCACGCTCTACGTCGCGCCCGTGGCGGGTGTCGGCAGCTTCGAAGGGTTTCAGGAGACGATTGCCAAGTTGCGCTCCCCCGACGGCTGCCCCTGGGACCGCGAACAGACGCACCAGACGCTGCGCACCAACCTGCTGGAGGAATGCTACGAGGTCCTTGAGGCGATCGATGCCGATTCGCCCGAGGCGCTTCGCGAGGAGCTAGGCGACCTGCTTCTCCAGGTGGTTCTACACGCGCAGATCGCGGTCGAGGACGGTGAGTTCCGGATGACGGGCGTCATCGCCGGTATCGACGCAAAGCTCAAGCGCCGTCACCCGCACGTTTGGGCAGGCGTGGATGTCGACGGCGTCGACGATGTCGTCGTGAATTGGGAGGCCATCAAGAAGACGGAGCGTGAAGCCAATGGGGCGGCGGAGCGCTCGATGCTCGATGGTATCCCCGGCGCGCTGCCTTCACTTGCCCAGGCGGCTGCCTATTGCGATCGCGCGGCCCGTGTCGGCTTTGATCGCGTGGGCGGCGACGGTGTATGGGGCGACCTGCCCGCCGATGTGCGAGAGGGCCTTGCCGGTGTCCTCGCTGTGCTTGGCGACCGGGCGGCTGCGGGCTCCCTGGGCGATGTGCTGCTGGCCATCGCCGATTGGTCGCGACGACAGGAGATCGATCCGGAGAGTGCGTTGCGCGAGGCCAACCGACGGTTCGCCGGCCGGTTTGCCCAGCTGGAGCGGGCCGCGCGTGACCGCGGCGTGACCCTGAAGGCGCTGTCGCCAGATGAGGTGACGGCGCTGTGGGCAAGCGACGTCGCCGGCTAGGTCTCCCCGGCAGATAGAAGAGCCCCCAGCGCGACCACGCGCTGGGGGCTCTTCTTTGGGTCTTGGTCTGTGTCAGGCGGCCGGCTGGCTCAGATAGGGTTGGAGCTCCCGCAGCAGGCGAGCCCGGGGCTGGTTGCCGACCATGCGATTCACCTCGTCGCCGTCCTTGAACAGGATCATGGTTGGGATATTCATCACGCCGAACCTGGGCGCAAGACTGCACTTGTCGACATCGAGCTTCACGATCTTGAGCTGGCCTTCGAGCTCAGCCGCCAGTTTCTCGAGCAGCGGAGAGAGCCGGCGGCAAGGCGGGCACCAATCGGCATAGAAATCGACCAGGACGGGTACCCCGCTTCCGTTCACCACGTCATCGAAAGTATTGTCGTCGACGAACTGCAGACTGCTCATGTCCCTACATTCTCCTCTATTGTGAGTCAACTTTCTGATTATCCCATAGCGGTATGCCCTGTCAAGCATCCCCGACACGCGTCGGTTGAAGTCCTTGCCCACCATGCTATAATGGACTCAGGCAGGTGATCCAGACTAGCTGCTACCTGGACATCACTCCATCTGAACGAGTGGATCTACCCGCTATAGATCAGATCATTCGGTGCATGATGTGAGTCTCGATCCAGGGGTGTGGGCGCTGCCGGCGAACCTATGACAGAAGAACCGTGTAGCACGAACGAGAGTTCGTCAGATACGGAGACGAGCGCGGACGTTGAGCCGCTGTTTGACATTGCGTCGGACAGCGTGCCTGTGTCGCCACTGGCGTTAGGGTCGGTGGTCGCTCGGATCCCACAGAGAGTATTGGCCGGACTAACAGCGACGGCTTGGCGATGGGGTGGTGATCGCCGGTCCGTCGCTTCCTTCGTTGGTCGGTGGAGTGCCCACCTGGCCATCGTGACGCTGGCGCTGCTGGTGGGTCTTGTCGGCCGGCTGGCGATGGCGCCGATGGATGTGGCCGGTTCCTCAGAGGTCGCCGATGTCGCGGAGCCGCGCACCCTCTCGCTGCCGGCCGCAGCGGAGCCCATGGCCACGCCCACTGAGTACGGTCTTCTGGGCGATGCAGCCTTTGAGCTACAGCCCCCCAAGGCCGTCGTGCGCCAGGCCAACCCCCTCACCACCATACCTGAGCGTGTGCGCCTCAATGTGATCACCTACACGGTCCAAACGGGCGACAACATCTACTGGATCGCCGAGAGGTTTGGGCTCTCCCCTTACACCGTCGTCTGGGCCAATATGGAGACCCTTCAGGGCTCCCCGTGGTTGATCCAGCAGGGCCTGACGCTCATGATCCCCCCGGTGGATGGCGCGTACCATGTGGTCATGGACCTCGAGACGCCGAGCTCCATCGCCGAGGACTATGAGGTCTCGGTAGACGCCCTCTACAATATGTGGAACGACGTCCAGCCAGGGCAGCCGCTGGCGAATGGCACGCTGCTGGTCATCCCCGATGGCATAGGCCCGGACTTCGAATGGGAGCCGCCACCGCCGGAGCCCAGCGCACCCTCGGTCGGGTTGGCTTCCGGCAGTTGGGGATACTGCGGCGATACGGCGGTCTCCGGCTACGGGGCCAATGGTTGGTTCATCCTGCCCACAGGTTCATACGGCGTCTCGGGATGGGTCTTCGGAGACCCGTCCAATCCGGGCCACATCGGCCTCGACTATCGATGCAGCCTCGGTGACCCCATCGTGGCCTCTGACGCCGGCGTCGTGGTGTGGGCCGGCTGGAACGGGGGCTATGGCAATCTCGTTCGCGTGCGCCATGGCAATGGCTACGAGACCTACTATGCGCACTTCAGTGCCTACGGCGTGGGCTGTGGCGACCCTGTATCTCAGGGACAGATACTTGGCTACTGCGGCAGTACCGGCTGGTCAACAGGTCCGCACCTCCACTACGAGATTCGCCTCAACGGGGTGCCGCAGAACCCACGGCTTTTCGAGCCATGAGTGACACTGTCCTGGACGGCATGGAGGCCTCCCAATCTCTCGAGTGGCGTACCTCGCCTGCTGTCCGGCTTGTGGCCGACGCAGCTGCCCTTGTCTGGCGTTGGAGCGGCGACCTAGAGGGGCAGCGCCCCACCATCGGACGTCTGACGGCGCACATAGGTGTGGTGCTGGTCGTCGTCGTCCTGATCGCCATCGGTAGCTTCAAGCTGGCCACGCCGTCCGGTATCGCCGGGTTGGCGGATCGTACGTTGCTCGACGGCCTCGCGCAGGAGGTGGACGCGGCCCCGGCGGCGGACGCTGCCATGGAACGTCCCTACTACCGCGTGGCCGCGCAGGCCCGTATCGCGCGTCAGGCGGACATCCACACCGCCATCCCCGAACGTCCTCGCCTCGAGATCGAGGTCTACACCGTGGGCGCGGGGGACACCGCCGAGAAGATCGCCGAGCACTTTGGTCTTCTGCCCACAACCCTTATGTGGTCCAACCCCGAGATGGAGAAGGTCCCTGACCTCCTTCGGATCGGCCAGGAGCTGGTCATCCTGCCCTTGGACGGTGTGTACCACACCATCGGTATGAGCGACACTCTGGCGTCCATTGCCCAGGCCTACAAGGCCGATGTCGATGCCATCGTCAACTGCGAGTTCAACACGCTGCCTGAGGGTGGCGAGCTGCCGGTGGGGGGGCAACTGATCGTCCCCGGTGGTACCAAGCCCTACACCGCGCGCAATGTGACAGCCTACAGCGGTCCCGTCGTCGACGCTGAGGACGCGGTCGGCGTCTTCCGGTGGCCGGCCTCCGGCTACCTGACGCAGGGATACTGGTACGGGCACCGCGCTATCGACATCGGCGCCGCGGTTGGCGCTGCCATCAAGACCTCGGACAACGGTTTCGTCAGCTTCGCCGGATGGACCGACATCGGCTATGGCTACCTGGTCGTCGTCGACCATCGCAACGGGTACGAGACCTACTACGCTCACTTGAGCAATATCTTCGTCCGCGAGGGCGAGGTCGTGGTCGCCGGTGAGACCATCGGCGCCATGGGCAGCACAGGCAACTCCACAGGCCCACATCTGCACTACGAGATTCGCTTCAACGGCTATCCGACCAACCCGCTGATCTACCTGCCATAGCGGGCAGCGCGAGCTGTTCAGCAAGCGTCGTAGCCCCATGCCTTCCGAGCTGTCCACACCAGCACGCCGGACCCATGCTGCAGGCCGGAAGGACACCTTCTTGCCTGCCATCTCGAGGTCCCCCGAGGGACATAGTCCTCGCACGCAAACACCCGACAATGCGGCAGCGTTCCCGTGTGACCACGTTCATCCAACGAGGAGGACCCAGTACACCTGCCCGCCTGCGATTGCCGGGCTCCAGCTTGGCTCTGCTGACTGACGAGGAGGAACCCCAATGCATCTGACCATCGAAGAAGCCCGCGCGCTCTACACGGGTACCGACAGCGTCCACGACTTCGACCACATCCTCCGCGTCCTAGCCCTCGCCGAGCGCATCGCTCGAGCCGAGGGCGCCGACCTGGCCATCGTCCAGGCTGCCGCGCTCCTGCACGACTGGGGCCGGCCCGACGCGCCGGTACTCGGGCGTGACCACGCCGACGTGGCCGCCGAGCGAACCGCCGAGCTCCTCGCTTCTCGGTATCTTCCCGCTGACCACATTGAGTCCATCGTGCACGCCATAGCTGCACACCGCTTCAGGTCCGACCCCGCCCCTCAGACCCTGGAGGCCCAGGTTATTTTCGACGCCGACAAGCTCGACGCAATCGGCGCGATCGGCGTTGCGCGCGCCTTCGCCTATTGCGGCGGTCATGGACAGCGCCTCTGGGCACCACGCGATGTTGTCGATCTGGTGCATTGGCAGACCCATGGCGACGATCCATCTGTCCACACCGCGGTCCATGAGTTCGTCGTCAAGCTCTCCCGTATCAAGGGGAGGCTCTACACCGCCGAGGGGCGCCGCATTGCGGAGGACCGTCACACCTACATGGCCGCCTTCTTTGATCGTCTCGACGCCGAGGTCCTCGGCGTGCGCTAGCTGCCTCTGCCTGTCACCGTGAGAGGCGGGTCGCGAGATCCGCCGGGCTACGCGAGCGAGGGCGGGATCTAGCGATCCCGTGTCACGCAGGTGCACCCAACGCAACACCGCCCCCGGTTGTCTGGGGGCGGTGTCTGTAGGCCGTCTCAGTCGCGCGTCCGCAGATGCGGATACAACAACACGTCGCGGATCGAGTGCTGATCCGTCAGCAGCATCGCCAGTCGGTCAATCCCCACGCCGAACCCACCGCACGGCGGCATGCCGTACTTCATCGCCTGCAGATAGTCATCGTCCATCGGCTGTGCCTCCTCGTCGCCGGCCTCGGCGGCACGCCCCTGCTGAAGGAACCGTACCTCCTGCTCGAAGGGGTCGTTCAGTTCGGTGAACGCGTTGCCCATCTCCAGCCCCCCCAAGAAGCACTCGAAGCGCTCCACGTGCGTGGCGTCGTCTGGCTTCTGCTTCGCCAGCGGCGAAATCTCGATGGGGTAGTCGTGGACGAAGGTTGGCTGCACCATCCCAGGCTCGACTTCACCCAGGAGATTGTCGACCAGGTGCCCCCACGTCGCATCGCCGGCGGCGTCATACCCGCGGTCACGCATCTCCTCGCGCAGTGCGTTGGCGTCGGCATAGGCCACATAGTCGATCCCGGTGCCCTGCCGGATGATCTCGCGCAGGCTGATCCGTCGCCAAGGCGGCGCCAGCTCGATCTCCTGACCCTTGTACGTCACCTTGGTCGTGCCCAGTACTTCTTGAGCGATGTAGGCGAACATCGTCTCCACCGTCTCCATCACCCCGTAGAGATCGGTGTAGGCGCAGTAGAATTCCATCTGCGTGAACTCGGGGTTGTGCTTGTACGACACACCCTCGTTGCGGAAGTCGCGACCGATTTCATAGACCCGGTCGTACATCCCCACCAGCAGTCGCTTAAGGCCGAGCTCAAATGAGATTCTCAGGAAGAGGTCCTGCTTGAGCTGGTTGTGGTACGTCGTAAACGGACGGGCAGATGCGCCTCCGTAGATCTGTTGCAGGATCGGGGTCTCGACCTCCAGATACCCGTGATCGTCGAGCCAACGGCGCATCGCGGTGATGATCCGCGACCTCGTGCGGAAGATCTCGCGGACCTGCGGATTCACGGCAAGATCGGCATATCGCTGCCGATATCGCTCCTCCACATCTGTGAAGGCGCTGTAGCGGGTCACATTGCCGTCCTCATCCTCCGCTTCCTTGGTGATAGGCAACGGCGTGATCGCCTTAGCCAGCATTCGCACGGATGTCGTCTGGACGCTCACCTCGCCGCTTCGCGTGCGCACCATCGGCCCCTTGGCCTCGACGAAGTCGCCCAGGTCGGTGGTGCGGCGAAACAGATCGTAGGCTTCGTCGCCCAGCTCATTCCGTCGTATGAAGAGCTGCACGCGCCCGCTCTCGTCCGCGATGTGCGCAAACGAGAGCTTGCCCATCACGCGCATGCTCACCAGCCGGCCCGCGACGGTGACCTCAATCTGCGGCTGCTCGCCCGACGCCACGTCGGCGCCCTCGGCGGCTCCGAAGGCGGCCACGGCCTCCGCCGTCGTGTGGGTTCGGTAGGATCGCCTGGGATAGGGATCTCCGCCCGCCTCGCGGAGGCGTTCGAGCTTCTCTACTCGCTGTTGCTCGAGTGCATTCAGATCCATTGGCTTACCTGGGTAACCGGTGATGGGGCACGATCGACGTGATCGGCAACGATCAACGTGATCTACACAACTTACGTGATCGACACAATCTTGAAGACGATATCGCCGGCGGGGGCCTTGACAACAGCCTCCTCACCCACACGCTTGCCGATCAGGGCTCGCCCCAAGGGTGACTCATTCGAGATTCGTCCCTTCGCCGGGTCGGCCTCAGCCGATCCCACGACCAGGTACTCCTCATCGGATTCCTCTCCGTCCTCACGGACAAGCACCGTGTCCCCGATCCCGACGGTGCCGTCGTTGCCGTCGCCTTTGGAGATGATTTCGGCCTTGCGAAGCAGCTCCTCGATCTCGAGAATGCGCCCTTCGAGGAATGCCTGCTCTCGGCGTGCCTCCTCGAGCTCCGCGTTTTCGATGAGTTCACCCTCACTTAGTGCATCGTGTAACCTGGCCGCCACCTCGTGGCGCCGGACGGTGGTCAGGTGCCCCAGCTCCTCTTCGAGAGCCTGGAACCCCTCTGGGGTTAGATAGACTACGCGACCGCTCATCAGCTGTTCCCTCCGGAACCTGGTCAGGAATCCAGGTCAAGGCATAGAAAAAAGAGAACCCGAGAGCCGCGGGGCTCACAGGTTGACGGTCCAATCATAGCACAAGGTGGCAGTTTGTAAAGCGTTCAACCTGGTGGTACACAGCAAGGCCGTGTGCCGACGAAGTCGTGACTGGCTATGCCGCGCCGTCCACCGGCAGCGCGAAGGAAAAGCAGCTTCCCTCGCCGACCGTGCTTTCCACCCACATTCGCCCGCGGTGTGCCTCCACAATCTGCCGCGCCACCACCAATCCCAGACCCGTTCCGGGTGCCTTCCCGTCGCTACCTCGAAGGCGCTGGAACTTGCGAAACAGGTAGGGCAGCTCGTCCTGGGGAATCCCCGGACCTGTGTCCTGAACCGACACCACCAGCTCGCCCGCCTGTACCTTAGCATCGACCGCGACTGTGTCGCCGGGCTTCGCGTACTTGATCGCATTACTCAGCAAGTTGAGGAGTACCTGGTGCAGCCGGTCTCGATCTCCGGTGATTGTAGGGAGGGACGCCGCCGGCAATACGTGGATCGCCAGGCCGCGCTGTGTCGCCGTAGACGCGAGCACCTCGACCGCGTGGCTCATCAGATCGGTCACCTCGACCGGTTCCCTGCCCATCGTGACGCGTCCAGACTCCAGCCGCGCCAGGTCCAGGAAGCCTGTCGCCAGGCTGCTCACGCGTTCGGTCTCCGTCCGGATCGTCCTCACCGCTCGCTCGCGGACGGCGGCATCCAGGTCTGGGCGCCCAAGCAGGTCTGTGTACGAGAGGATGGCGGTCAGCGGCGTACGTATCTCGTGAACTACCTCGGCCACCCAGTCGCTCTGCTGGAAGAAGCGGGCGTTCTGCACGGCCACCGCGGCAACGCTCGCCAGCGTCATCATCGTGCGCTGATCTTGTTCAGTGAAGATGTGCCGGTTCGTGGTGGTGACGGACTCGAGGACGCCGACGACCTGCTCGTTGTACAGCATGGGGGCTGCGATGATCGACCGTGTGGCGTTGACTCCTTCAACGTCGAAGATGCGCGGGTCGTCGAGTGCGTTCTCTACGATCGCCATCTCACGGTGGTCGACGACCCACCCGGCGAGGCTCCTGTCCAATGGCACCGCAGTGTTACTCAGCGTGGCTGACTCAGGCCCTGTAGCCGTCGCAAACCTCAACGTCTCGCTGTCCTCCATCAGGAGGATAGAGGCGCCGTCGGCGTTCGTCAGCTCCGCGGTTGACTCCACGATCCGCTGGAGGAGGGGGCGCATCTCGTGCGTCGAGTTGAGCCACCCGCTGATGGAAAGCAGGCGCTCGAGTGTGTCGATAGTCTGCTCAAGGGACGCGACTCTGTCGTCGAGGGCCTGTTGAGTGGGGGGTAGCATCAGGTGGACATCGGGGAGGGTGCCTCAGCCGGCGACGATGGACTGGACCACACGACGGATTTGCTGCGTGACCAAGCCGTGCGGCTGCATTTCGACGATGCTGCGACCATTCTGCACGCTCTGCTGGGCCACATCGAGCGCGGGCGGGATGCCTGCAACCATCTCGCGGTGTAGGGTCTGCTCGATCATGCTTCGGCTCATTGAGCCCAAGGCCGGCGCGCGATGGATCAGGACGATGCGCACGCTCTGGCTATCGATGCCCAGTCGGTCGAGCGCGTCGATCGTCCGCTGTGCCAGATCTATACCGATCCGGTTGGGCTCAACGGTCATCAAGATAGTCTCACACAGGTTCAGCGTCTCCCGGTAGGGCTCTCCCAAGTCACGCGGTAGGTCCAGCAGTACATAGTCGCGCGCATCGCTGAGATACCTCAAGATCGTGCGCACGCGCTGCCGGTCCAAGGATACGCCTGTCCCGCTGGGGTGTGCCGACGAGAGGAGTAGATCGAGTCCCGAGTCGTGCGTCACCAGGTGGTCGCGCAGCGTCTCTTGAGTGATGTAGGAGAGGGGCTGTTGCATCAGGGCCAGGAGGCCGTCGCTCTCCTCCACGCCCAGCTGTAGGCCCATTGTGCCGCCCCCCTGCTGCAACTCCACCAGGACGGCTGAGTAGTCGCTGTACATGCGGCGCAGCTCGATGGCCGAGTTGAGCGCCAGCATGGTCGTCCCCAGACCACCTTTTGTCGGCAGGAACCCCACGACGTGACCTGCCTCAAGGTCTTCCGATGCTGAGGACGAGCTCGCCAGAAGCGACTCGATGCGCGAGGCCAACTCCTTGGGTCGAACCGGCTTTGTCATGAAGTCATCGGCGCCGGCTTGGAAGCCGGCGATCCTGTCATTCACGCCGCTCTTGGCAGTGAACATCAGGATGGGGATCGCATCCGTGGCCGGGTGACCGCGCAGTCGGGTCGCTACCTCGTAGCCGTCGATGTCCGGCATCATCAGGTCCAGCACGATCAGGCTGGGCTGCGTCTCGATGGCCTTCTGGATTGCCTGTTGACCGTTGGCCGCCGCAAGGATCTGGTAGCCTTGACGTTCCAGCATCAGGCCTATGAGGCGCAGGGCTTCCACATCGTCGTCGACGACCAGGATTCTCTTCGTGGCCATCTCGGCACGCTCGCTTTCCTAAGCTGATGAGGTCACGTCAACTCGATTATATACCGAGCTGGGCTTGTCATCAACTACCTGCACGGATAGTTGCCTATGGTGATACCCCGGGCACGAGTTGTGTCAGGACAATCCCCACCACGGCCAGGACGGCGATGCCGATCACGCCGTAGCGCGTGGTCTTCTGCAGGGCCTCGCTTTCCCCGCCCCCCAGTCCGACCGTGCTGCATCCTACGATGATCTTGGCGGGCGCGAAGATCGACCCCACGGCCGCACCGGCATTGTGCAGTGCCAGCACCAGAGGCACGTGCAGCCCCAACGTCTGTGCCACCTGAAGCTGGAACGCGCCCAGCAGCACGTTGCTGTTGGTGTTGCTGCCGGTCATGAAGGCGCCGAGTGCGCCGATCCACGGCGAGATCAGTGGGAAGAGGCGTCCTGCCAGCGCCGCCATTGAGGTAGCCAGTTCCGAGACCATCCCGCCCACCTGCATCGTCGTGGCCATAGCCATCATGGCCAGGATGCCCAGCGTCGACTTCGTCCCGCTCTTCAACACGCCCTTCCGGATTCGCTCCCCGCTACCCTGCGGCAGGTTGCCGCTGCGTCTTGCCAGTAGCAGGGCGATGATGGCCGCGTAGACCAACTGCGCGCCCGGGTGGCCCAGGATCGAGATGCCCTTGGTCCTCGTCGCCGCGATCTGGGTGCCGTCTCGCAGGGTCAGTGCCGGCACCTGCACCGCGACGACCAACCGATTCAGCATCGCGTTGAGGAGGGGAATGAAGTTCACCGCGAAGATGACGACGACTAGCAGGGCGTAGGGGAGCAGACGCAGGATCGCCTTCCGATCGACCACGGGTTCAGCCTGCCCTTCTCCGGACCTGCGCCGCCGGACGATCGCCCAGACCGTGCCCACGACGATGCCCGCCAGTGCGCCGAGCATGGCGGCTATATTGGGGATGCCCGCGTAGACCGCGGCCGCCTGTGTCAAGGTCATGGCCGCCGCCATTGTCAGCATCGGCCCCAGTTCTTCGCGCAGCTTCTTCCTGCCTGCGGCCAGCCGGAGGATGATAGCTCCTACCGTGAAACACACGATACTGAGCATCAGCGCCATCCAGGGACCGATCACCGCGCCGTCCAGTCCCGTGGTCGAGGTCAGTGCCTCGTATGAGGCCCCCAGCGACCCGAAGGAGATGGCCCAGCTATGGCCCAGCGAGGCCATCACGACTGCGTCCAGCGCAGGGAAGCCCATGGAGACCAGGATGGGCGCCACGACGGCGACCGGGACGCCGAACCCGCCGACGCCCTGCAGGAACGACGTGAATGCCCACGCCAGCAGCAGAACCTGCAGCACGCGTCCGGGAGCGAGTTTCTGCAGCATGTCGCTCATCGCGCTCAGCGTGCCGTCAGCCTCGGTGACCCGGAAGAAGAGCAGGGCCCCCCAGATGATATAGAGGACGTAGCCCGCGCGGAACAGACCCTGAATCTGTGCCCAGAAGAGCGCCTCTGGTCCCACGCCAAAGCGCAGGAGGGCGATGACCAGCGAGGTCAGCCAGCCGGCGGCGCCGGCCTTCGAGCCGCTCCAGCGGAGGCCTACCATCAAGGCCAGCACGACGATGAGGGGGATTGCTGCTAGGAGTGTGTCCATGGTGACCTACCTCGATCCTTGGTGCCGGTGGTCCCGGCACAACGAAATCGAGGAGACACCGACACGCCTGTGTCGAAGCCTCCCCGATGGCGGTTCCCTTGAGTGTAGTCCGGCAGGTCAGTTCTCTCCGTAGAGCTGACCCTTGAGCATCATGAGCTCTCGCTTGAACTGGTCATCCTGCGCCACGCGCGCGCGGACGCGTTCGTAGCCGTAAAGGACCGTTGTGTGATCGCGTCCGCCCAGCTCGGCGCCGATCTGCGGCAGGGAGGCATCGGTCTCCTCGCGCATTAGGTACATCGCGATCTGGCGAGGCTGCGCGATCCGTCGCGTACGGCGGGCGCTGCGCAGCTCTTCGGGTGACACGTTGTAGAAGGAGCTGACCGTCTTCACGATGTCCTCTGAGCAGATTTCCGGGCGGTTTGGCAGCAGGTCCGCCAGTGCCTTCTCGGCCACGTTCTTGTTCAGCGGCAGGTTCGTCAGCTGGCTCATCGCGATCACGCGGTTGAGCGCGCCTTCCAGCTCGCGGATGTTGCTCTCGATGTTCGTGGCGATGTAACTCAATAGATCGTTCGGGACATCGATCTCCAGAGCCTCGGCCTTGGTCTGCAGGATCGCCATGCGTGTCTCGTAGTCCGGGGGCTGGATGTCGACGATGAGACCCCACTCGAAACGGGAACGCAGACGCTCTTCGAGCGTCACCATCGCCTTCGGCACCCGGTCGCTGCTGAGCACGATCTGACGACCGTTGTCCCGCAGTGCGTTGAATGTGTGGAAGAATTCCTCCTGCGTGCTCTCCTTGCCGGCGATGAACTGGATGTCATCGACCAGGAGCACATCGGCGGTGCGGTACTTCTCGCGGAACTGCTCAGTCGTGTGCGTGCGGATCGACTCGATCAAGCCGTTGGTGAAGGTCTCTGAGGTCACGTAGATGACCTGCATTCCCTTTTGATGGCACAGGTGCCCGATGGCGTGCAGCAGGTGGGTCTTGCCCAACCCGACCCCACCGTGGATGAAGAGTGGGTTGTAGACCTGGGCGGGAGATTCGGCGACCGCCTGCGAGGCTGCCTGTGCGAGGCGGTTGCTGGGTCCGACGACAAAGGAACCAAAGCGGTAGTCGGCGTTGAGGCCGGGATCGCGGGGAAGTCGCGGTGGCATTGATTCCTCTTCCTGGAATAGCGCCGGCACGTCTTCTCCGGTGCGTCGGCTCTCCCACACGACGAACCGCGCTTCGACATTGTGGTCGGTGAGTCGCGATAGGGTTCGGTGGATCACGGGGTACAGCCGGTTCTCCAACCATTCTACCGCGTAGCCGTTCTTGACGCCAACCACCAACGTGTCTTCGTTCTCGATGCCGATAGCGTGCGTGTCACGAAGCCAGGTGTCGAAGGTGGCGCGGGCCATCTTCAGCTCAAGTTCACCCAGCGTGGCCTGCCATAGTCTCTGAGGGTTAGCGGATGCCATGCACACTCTCTTGTGGCGCAATGATAGTCGGACGTATAGGTGCTGCAGACCAAAGTGCGGCCCACTCGGTGGCTGCTCAGACGATGCGAGACAGACCTGGGTGCATCCCGGGGCGGTGCCGTTCCTGGCTACCCATCCTGGCTGGAAGGAGCTTCCTAGTGCTTGGGTGACGCCAGTTCCCGGTCACCATACGTATTCTACATCAAAGCTCGGAGCCGCGCAATACACCTGCCGGTTTCCAACCTTAAATCCAGACCAACTTTAATCTTGCGACTGTGCCTGTGGAATGCAAAGTGGTTGGGTACTAGATGTGCCGTCTTGGGTGTCCCTGACCCCTGCATATGCCGTCGCCGCTGTGGAAATCTCTGTGGATAACTGTGAATCGTCTGTTAACAGACGACATTTCATTGTGTGGGAGCCGCCGACAGACTCCAGTGGCTAGCGACGACCTTCGCGCCACTGCGTCTGCAGCGTCTCGATCCGCCGCACCATGGTCATCCACTCCTCCACCGGCAGCACCAGTCCGGTCTCTTTGGGGTGAAACAAGAAGGGATGGAGCCACAACTTCATCCA
>Ga0180435_10002347_pt1 | contig 19410 bp, 16 predicted proteins | sample SS_ome_3_FD_132467 | JGI IMG/M metagenome (GOLD analysis project Ga0180435, IMG submission 132467) | Hypersaline lake sediment archaeal communities from the Salton Sea, California, USA - SS_3_S_1 metaG | ecosystem: Environmental > Aquatic > Non-marine Saline and Alkaline > Hypersaline >...
GGCAAAGAACTCAACAGCCCCAACGATATCGTGGTCAAATCCGATGGCATGATCTATTTCACGGACCCCAATTCCGGCCGGGGGCCGAAGTTCGGTGTCCAGCGGAATCAGGAGCTCGATTTCCAAGGCGTATACCGGCTCGATCCCGCGACCCGGGAACTCAGCCTGTTGGTGGAAGATTTTGCAAAGCCCAACGGGCTCTGCTTCTCCCTAGACGAGACGACCCTGTTCATCAACGATACCGACCGCCAGCACATCCGCGCCTTCGATGTGGCCCCGGGCGGTACCCTGGTAAACGGGCGCCTGTGGGCCGAACTGCAGGGCGCTGAAGTGGGCGTGGCCGACGGCATGAAGGTGGATACGGCCGGCAGGCTGTTCTGCACCGGTCCGGGCGGCGTGCACGTCTACGATCCGGAGGCCAAATTGCTGGGCCGTATCCGGGTGCCCCAGCAGGCCGCCAATTTCACCTGGGGCGATCCCGATATGCAAAGCATGTTCATCACCGCCTCGGCAACCCTGTATCGCATCAGGGTCAAAGTGCCCGGCAAGGAGCTGTTTTGATCCTGTGGGAGTTTGGTGAGAGACCCACAATTTAAGTTCATCATTGGAGAAGAGTACGAATTGATTCCCCTCCCCTGGCCTAGAGGGGCTAGGGGAGGGGGAAACAAGATCGTATCGAATTGTCTTGCAAGCAATGATCACCCCCACCCTGATCCTCCCCCTTCAAGGAGGAGGGGATTGCGTGGCATCAATAAACGAAGACCAAAGTAAAGACTCAGAAGTAATGAAAGGAGAATATCATGACTGAAAGAAAATCCGTATTGTGGGAAGAAAACCCCGCACCCGTAGTTGTCGATTATGCCAGGAACGTATGCGATGTAGCCATCCTGCCCATCGGCGCCATTGAACAGCACGGACCCCACTGCCCCCTGCTTTCCGATGCCGGCAACGCCATGGGCATTGCCAAGCTGGTGGGCGAGAAAAGCGGGGCCATGGTGCTGCCCTGTCCCATGTACGGCTCCCATCCCTATCACCACTGGGGCGTGCCGGGAACCATCCCGTTGAAGTTCGAGACCCACATCGAGATGCTGTGCGATATCATCCGCGGGGCGTCCGTGGCCGGCTACAACAAATTCATTATCCTCTCGGCCCATGGCCAGGTTTCCTCCACCATCGTGGCCGTGCACAAACTGGGCATCGAGGGCCACTTTGTTCTCTCCCTGCACTGGTACGACTTCCTGCGGGACAACAAGGATGTGCTCGACGATTACATGTGGCATGCGGATGAGGCCGAAACAAGTGTGGCCCTCTACCTCTATCCCGAACTGGTGGATATGAGCCTGGCCGCGCCCGGAAGCGGGGAGGGACTCATCGATGCCAAATGGAAAATCGCACCGGGCGCTGTGCCCAAACCGGGCCAGATGTACCATTTTGAGGGTACCTTCGCCCGTCCGGAAAAGTACGAGATCGCCGAAGGCGGCAACGGCTGCGTGGGCGATCCCACCAAGGCCACCGTTGAAAAAGGCGAAAAACTGGTCACCCGGGCCGTGGATCACATCTGCGAGCTGGTGGCCGAAATCCGGGAGCGCTACCCGGTGGGTGTGAAACCGCAGACCGCCTAATGTCCATAATTTCGCCTACTGTGTTTCTGCTTGGGTATTACACGAGAATGAAGAAACACAGAAATTGAAGCAGTAATTCCTAAACATAATGGGAAAACTTCCGGCGAAAACATCCCTTGTTTCCGCCGGAAGCAGAACCACGAAGAGAGTAATTGATAAAATGAAACTCAAAGATAAAGTAGCCATTGTTACCGGCGCCACCAAGGGCATCGGCCTGGCCATCGCCGAAGAGTATGCCCGGGAAGGCGCCAGGGTAGTCCTGACCGGCCGCAGTGAGGATCTCGGCCAGAGCGCGGCCCAGGCCCTTGTCGATGAGGGCCATGAGGCCATGTTCGTCCAGTGCGATGTGAGCCAGAAGGACCAGGTGCAGAATCTGGTGGACAAAACCGTGGAGCGCTTCGGCCGCCTGGACATCATGGTTTCCAATGCCGGCATCAATGCCAAGGCGGAGTTTTTGGATGTCACCGAGGAGGATTGGGACCGGGTCATCGCCGTGAACCTGAAGGGCGTGTTTCTCTGCGGCCAGACCGCCGCCAAACAGATGGTCAGGCAGGGCGAGGGTGGTGCCATCATCAACATGTCGTCGGTCATGGCGGTGCTGGGCCTGAAAAACCAAGTGGCCTATACCGCCAGCAAGGGCGGCATCAACCAGCTGACCAAGGTCATGGGCCTGGGACTCATCGAATACGGGATCCGCGTCAACGGCATCGGTCCGGGGGCGGTGAATACGGAACTGATGAAACGGGTCGGCCACAATAAAGAGATGATGGACACCATTCTGAAACGGACCCCCATCGGCCGGGTGGCCGAGTGCAGCGAGGTTGGCCGGGTGGCGGTTTTCCTGGCTTCGGACGACGCTTCCTTCATGGTGGGCCAGACCGTCTATCCGGACGGGGGCCGTATGATTCAGTCCTTTGATCGTCCATTAACATAAATTAAGAAGTCATAGCGAGGTTGAGATGAATCCTCCCAAAATAGGCCTGATGACCTTCGGCGACGCCCGGGATCACGAATGGGCCAAGCTATTCCAGGGGCTCACCGAGCCCCGTCATCAAAAAGCCGTGGACTACTTTAAGCAGCAGCCCGTGGAACTGGTTTGCTTTGATGACGCGGCCCGCAAGATGGATGAGATCGATGGCCAGGCCAATGAACTGCGGGCGGCCGGCGTGGAAGCCCTGGTGGCCCATGTGCCCTGCTGGGTATCGCCCAATATGGTCCTGCGGGGTGTCCAGCGCGTCAACCTGCCCACCATCCTCCTGTCCAACAAGGAACCCGGAACCCATGGCTCCGTGGGACTTTTCGGCGCGGCCGGGGCCCTGGATCAGATTGGATTCGCCCACCATCGTGTCCGGGAGAATTTCACGGGTGAAGATCCCCAGGCCATTGCCGACAAAGCCTTGCCCTTTCTCCGGGCGGCCTCGGCCGTCGCCCGGCTGCGGGGACGCAACTTCGGGATGTTCGGCGGCCGCAGTCTGGGTATCGACACCGGTACCTTCGATCCCATGCAGTGGCGCAGCCTGTTCGGTGTGGATGCCGAGCACATCGACCAGCTGGAGATCATCCGGCGGGCCGAGGAGATCCCGGAAGAGACCACCCGCAAAACCATGGACTGGCTCACCGAGCACATCGGCAAGATCGGCTGGGATGACAAAGGATTGGTCCCGGAGAAACTGGCCCACCAGGTGCGCTGCTACCTGGCCACCAAACAGATTATCAAGGAGCAAAACCTCGATTTCGTGGCCGTCAAGTGCATGCCCGATCTGACCAACCACTATGTCCCGCAATGCCTGTCCGCGGCACTGCTTCCCGGCCCCTACGATGCCGACGGGAAGAAGGATACCACGGTTATGGCCTGCGAAGCGGACGCCGATGCGGCCCTGACTTCGGAAATCATGAAACTGGTATCCGGCGGACTGCCCACCATGTTCGCCGATGTCTCCTACATCCACGACGACTCCAACACCTTTTACCTGCCCAATTGCGGCGGTATGTGCACCTGGTTTGCGGCGCGCAGCAACAGTCCGGCTGAAAACCTAAAGCGGGTTAACATCATGCCGGCCATCCGTCCCGGCGGCGGCGGAACCACCTATCTGACCTGTGCCCCCGGTCCCCTGACCGTAGGCCGTCTGTACCGCAAGGCCGGGAAGTATACCCTGGCGATATTTCAGGGCGAGGCCATTGAGCTGCCCAAGGAAGAGTACGACGCTTTTGTGGCCGCCCGGGGCGCCCACCAGCTGCCCACGGCCTTTGTGAAGACCGACGTGGACATCGAGGCCTTTGTCAAGGAGTTTGCCTCCAACCACATTTGCGCCGTACCGGGTGTGTGGGTCAAGGAGATGGAGCATGTCTGCAGCCTGCTGGGGATCCGGGTGGTGGTGTTCTGAAAGCTGATTATGGAAATGTAGAATAGAACGCCCTTCTCCTGGCGGAAGGGGTTGGGGGAGGGGGAAATTACCTGGTTTCCCGGACCGCCCACCCCAGCCCTCATTGAACCAAGGAGATGGTAGTTATGAAGATCTCTGCAGACAACCTAACATAGTACTTGAACGGAAACCCTTGCTTCCCTCCCCCTTGACGGGGGAGGGGGTGAAGGATTCCAAACAATTAGATCCCCCTCCCCCAACCCCTCCCACCAGGGGAGGGGAGTTAGTGTAACGAATAACATTATTTAAGGAAGTATAATCAATGATACACGTAAAAACCAAAATCGAACGGCCGTCGCCGGATATCATCGCGAAGTTCAGTAAACTGGCGGTGGCAACCGTATACGAAGCCTCCGGACGGGCAGGGGATGTGAACTGCGCCCTTAAGCCCATCCGGCGGGGATGCAAAGTTTGCGGCCCGGCCTTTACCGTCCAGTGCCACCCTAAAGACAATTTGATGCTGCACAAAGCACTGGAAAAAGCATCCCCCGGGGATGTGATCGTTGCCGTGGTGGGCGGCCACTATGAGGCCGGCTACTGGGGCGATCTGATGACCACCTCCGCCATTGCCCGTAAAATCGGGGGATTGGCCATCGACGGCTGCATCCGTGACTCAGAAGAGATCGCCGCCAGCGGCTGGCCGGTCTTCTGCCGCGGGTTCTGCATCACCGGCACCGTCAAAAACACTTTGGGCCGGGTCAATCACCCCATCATTTTCGGCGGCACTCTGGTCAATCCCGGCGATCTCATCCTGGGCGACGACGACGGCATGGTGATTGTGGAGCGCGGCCGGGTGGATGAGGTCTACGCCAAATCCGTGGAACGGGTCGAAAAAGAGGTTGACAAAGCCGAGCAGCTCAAAGGCGGCATCAGCAGTGTCGAATTCAATAAACTGGACAAAAAGTTCGCGGCCCTGGGCCTGGTTGAGGAATAGGACAAAATGAAACTAACTTACGATACACTGTTTGACGCCGTGGTGACCATTCTGACCGGTAACGGGGTCCGGGAGGACGCCGCGCGGGTCATGGCGGAAAGCCTGGTACGGGCCAACGCCCGGGGCATTCACAGCCACGGAGTCAAATACCTGAAAATGATCACCGCACGCATCAAGGCGGGGATGATGGAAATTTCCCAACAGCCCGCTGTCATCCAGGCATCCCGGGGGATCTCGCTAGTGGACGGCAAAAACGGTCCGGGCCAGGTTGCCGCCAACCTGGCCATGGAGCAGACCCTGGAGCGCGCGGCCGAGTACGGCATCGCCATGACCTTGGTGCGCAATACCAACAACATCGGTTTTCTCTCCTTCTATTCCATGATGGCGGCCTCCCGGGACATGATCGGTATCTGCGCCTGCAATGCAGCCTCCTCCATCAGCCTGTGGGGGGGCATGGAGCCGGTTCTGGGCTCCAATCCCATCTCCCTGGCCTTTCCCACGGATGGTGAATTGCCCCTGGTCATGGACTTGTCGGTGAGCAATGTGGCCCGGGGTAAAATCCGCGAAGCCGATCGTCTGGGAAATAAGATTCCACCCACCTGGGCCTTCGGCCCCGACGGGCAACCCACCGAGGATCCGGCCGAGGCCCTTAAAGGTGTCCTCATGCCCATCGGCGGTCCCAAAGGGGTAGCCCTGGCCATCGCCGTGGATATCCTGGCGGGCGTTCTTTCCGGATCGAAGTACAGCCGGGATGTGAAGACCTTCCATAAACTCACCGGTGAAACCGGTGTGGGGGCCTTCTTTATCGCCATCGATCCCAAGGAGTTTATTGCACCTTCCCTGCTGAAGACGCTGCTAAGCGAGTACATGGGCAACATCAAAAACATCGAAAAGGCGGAGAACGTAGACCAGCTCTATCTGCCGGGAGAGATTGAGAACGGCAAGGAGGCAGCCAGCCGGGAGGCCGGCATTGACCTGGATGCGGGAACCGTGGAGATGATGAACGAATTTTTGGCCGAGGCCGGGAGTGATGTGCGGCTCGGCTAGCCAAATGCGGAGCAACGACCTTTGTCTCCCTCCCCCTTGACGCTGAGCCTGGTACACACTTGAGACAGAGGATTGTAATTATTCTATAATTCAAGTGTGTTATGATTGGATTCCCGCCTACGCGGGAATGACGAGTAGGCAATACGGACCGTCATCCCCGCGCAGGCGGGGATCCATAAACGGCACCTGGAGTGGGTAAACTCAAAACCCCCTGTGTCAAGTGTGTGACATGATCAGCGCCAGGGGAGGGGAGTTTGATTAAAACAATATCTATCAATAATTTTAATGCAGTAATTTTCAGTTACCAAGAAGGAAAAAAATCATGAGCAACAACACCGTAATGATAACCGGCGGTTCGGGATTCATCGGCGTCTACCTGATGAAGGCGTTGATGGACGCAGGCGATAAAGTGATCAATTATGACCTGGCACCCCCTAGTCCGGTTCTGCAAAGATTTCTGGATGACTCCGTGCAGGGCGACAACCTGGTGTACCAGCGGGCCAGCATTCTGGACCTGCCGGACGTTATCGCCACGGTCAAAGACCAGCAGGTGGACAGGATTGTCCACATGGCGGCCTTTTTCGATCCGGCCGAGTCCAACCGCCGGCCCTATTTCACCTACCAGGCCAATGTCATGGGCACCATCAATATTTTCGAAGCCGCCCGGCTGCTGGATGTGCAGCGGGTCATTAACATTTCCAGCATCGGCGTCTATCCCATCAAACAGTACGAGCCCATGGATGAAAAGCACCCCATGTTCATTGCCGGCGCCGGCCATGGCAGCCACTACGGCTCCTCCAAGGCCGCCACGGAACTCATTGGCCAGGCTTACTGCAACAACAATGGTGTCAGCTACGCGTCGGTGCGTTTTTCAGGGGTTTACGGCTGGGGCATGCGCTACTCCATGTTCATCAAGGACATGATCGAAAATGCCCTGGCCGGAAAACCCACCGAATTCGCCACCGGCGGTGATCTCACCCGGGACTACACCTATGTCAAAGACTCGGTCCAGGGTGTGGTGCGGGCCCTTAATGCCCGTGATGAAGAGCTGGCCAGCAGGACCTACCTGACCACCAGCGGTGCGCTCTATTCCGGCACGCAGATCGCCGGGATCGTGAAAGATCTCATTCCGGGTGCAGAAATCAGCATTGGCGCGGAACTCAGTGAATTCGAGAAGAAGGATATGGCCAAACGGGGCACCATCGATATCTCCCTGGCTAAAAAAGAACTGGGCTATGAACCACAGTACTCCATTGAAGACGGCATCCAGGAGTACATCGAGACCCTTAAGAAGTATGCCTGACAATTGGCCGGCTGTTGATTGGCGGGTTGCGGAGCAGCATGATCTACTACCTGGTAATGATCGGCATCGGCGTATTTTCCATTTATTTTTATTTTCCGGTCGGCGACCATTTGCTGGGGACTGTATTACCCCAAATGGCTGACCTATCGGGTTTGAACTTATTTTTCCGCGAACCCTGAAGGAGTTTCTTCATGGAATACGATGCATCAAAAAACCTGGAGCGTATTGAGCAGGCCATTGCCCTGGAAGTGCCGGACCAGGTGCCGGTATTTCTGCATACCACCGGCCCCTTTATGGCCGGTCATGCCGATATCGATCTTTACGACTACTTCCACAAGCCGGAGCTGATGTACAAGGCCCAGAACTACATGTACCAGCGCTTCAGCGGGTTGTCCCAATACATGCCCGATCTGGGCTCGGCCCCGGAAGCCGCCGGAATGGGCACCCACATTACCTTTACCGATGACGGTGTTCCCTGGGTCGATGAGTGCGTGGAGAGCGAAGCGGACTTGGAAAAATTGACCGTTTCTGATGTGGAAAATGCCGGTTATATGACCCGTATGCTGCATAACTATCGCTACATGCGCAATCGCGTGGATTTCGATGTCCCGGTCTACTTCTATTCGGTGATGTCGCCCTGGGCCAACGCGGCCCTGCTGCGCGGGGTCAGCAACCTGATGACCGATATCATCGCCAATCCCAAGTTTGTCCACAAGCTCGTGCAAAGATGCACAGAATTGGAAATCCAGTGGTTGAAAACCATGGAGCGGGAAGTGCCGCCCAAGTACTTCAACCGGATTCTGCTCAACGACGATATAGCCTCATTCGTCAGCCTGGAACAGTTCCGGGAGTTCATCCTGCCCGCCTACCAGGAAGTCTACAGCGCATTCCCCAACTGCCAGCGCTGGTATCACAACGACGGCAACGCCACGGCCATCCTGGAAGGCATTGCCGAAGCCGGTATCCAGTGTTTTCATTTTGGCTACCAGGTGGATCCGGTGCATATCAAAGAGACCATCGGTGACCGGGTTTGCCTTATGGGCAGCATCCCCCCGCTGCAGGTCCTGCGGGAAGGAACACCGGAGGATGTGGACACCGCCGTCAAATCCCTCATCAACCTCATCGGCAGGGATGGCGGCCTCATTGTTTCCGCCGGCGGCTACATCTCCGAAGGAACGCCCCTGGCCAACCTGGAGGCCATGATCCGGGCCTGTGAGAAGTATGGCCAACGGGACCAGCTGGGCAGCGTCGTCGCCGATCCCTGGCCGCAATCGTACAAAATTAAAGAGCCCCCAATGAAAGATAGCACTGAAACTGCTGCAACGGCATCCGCAGGGGCCAAAGAGGGTGACGATCTCTCGCCCAATCTCAAACGCCTGCAGACAGCCCTCATCAAAGGAGATTTCGGTGCGGTCAAAGGGTGCGTGACCCATGCTGTGGCAGAGGATGTGGAGCCGCGCTGGATGCTTCAGGATGTGATGATCCCGGCCCTGGAAGAGGTGGGGCGGCGCTTTTCGGCCGGCAAGATTTTTATTCCGGAAATGCTCATGAGCGCCAAGGCCATGCAGGAGGGCCTGGAAATTATCAATCCCATCCTGGCCGGCTCTGCGGATGTCCAAAGCTCCGGCGTGTTTGCCATCGGTACGGTCAAGGGCGACCTGCACGATATCGGCAAGAACATCGTGATCACCATGATGCAGGGCGCCGGTTTCGATGTCATTGATCTGGGCGTGGACGTCCCGGCGGAGAAGTTCATCGAAGCCGTGGAAAACGGTGCCCAGATCATCGGCATGTCGGCCATTTTGACCACCACCCTGAAGGAGATGGGTGCGGTTATCCGCTTGCTGGAGGAGAAGGGTCTGCGCGATAAGGTAAAAGTTCTTGTCGGCGGCGCATCGGTGACCGAGCAGTTTGCCAGCGACATTGGCGCGGATGCCTATTGCGATGATGCCGGGGAAGGGGTGTTTCAGTCCAAGGGTTTTATGGAGCAAAAGGTTTAGGCCACCTAAGATAGAAAACTCCCCTCTTCTGGTGCTGGTCTTTACCCACACTTGACACAGGGGGTTTTGGTCCCATGAGGAGTTTACGTACTCTATGCGCAGCTTATGGATCCCCGCCTGCGCGGGGATGACGGTCCGTATTGTACATACGTCATTCCCGCGGAGCCTGCCCCGGTGTGCAGTTGGGCCGGGGGCAGGAATCCAGTCATAACACACTTGAATTATGGAATAATTACGGCCCTCTGTCTCAAGTGTGGGCCAGGTTCAGCTTCTTGCGGGAGGGGGTGGGGGAAGGAATTGCTTTCGGTAAATCACACCTTCTCCTGCCTTCCCCAGCAGGTGAAAGCGTGAAGGATGTTTGTCGAGAACAAATTGAAAATTTAAGGATATATTAGCCAATAGAATCATCAAGGAGAATAACAATGGCGTGTGACAAGATGTATATCAACGGTGAAATGGTGGAAGGGCAGGGCGCTGAATTCAGTGTGACCAACCCCGCCACGGGCAAAGTCATTCAAACCCTGCGGGCAGTCGATGAATCCCAGACCGAGGCAGCTTTGCAGGCGGCCAAAGCGGCGGAGAAAACCTGGGGCGCTACCAGCATCAACGAACGCCTGGGCTGGATGGCCAAGCTGTGCGATGCCCTCAATGCCAACCGGGAAGAGTTGGTGGATATCATCGCCCAGGAGGGCAAGAGCTATTCCGAGGCTAACGGCCAGCTCAACTCTCTGCTGGATTACATGAAGTACTACGGGGAAGAGGTCAAGCGGGTTTACGACACCGGCATCCCCGAATACGGCGCGACCCGGGGCACGAGCTACCACACGGTGATTCGCCGGCCCCTAGGGGTGGTGGTGGGCCACCTGCCCTGGAACAGTCCCGTCAGCCTCCTGGGCGTGAAGCTCGCCCCGGCCATGGCCTCCGGCTGTCCCTGCGTGCTGAAGCCCAGCACCAGCACCCCCCTGGCCTCCATGCGCCTGGCGGAGATCGCCTGCGAAATCGGTCTGCCCGCCGGTGTGTTCAACCTGGTCTGCGGTCCGGCCTCCATCATCGGCAAATATCTCAATTCCAGCAAGATCCCCCAGATGGTCACCATGGTGGGTTCCTCGGAAGCCGGTGTGCAGGTCATGCAGCAGGCGGCCACCTCCATCAAGGCCTTCTCTTTTGAACTGGGTGGTAATGCGCCCTGCATCATTATGCCCGACGCCGATCTGGATGAAATCATCCCCTGGATGACCAACCGCAAGGTCTTTTTCACCGGCCAGGGCTGCGCCAACGTCAACCGCATCTATATTCATGAAAGCCTCCATGACGAATTTGTCAGCCGCCTGACCGAATCAGTCAAGAAGGTGGAGATCGGCTGGGGCAAGGAGACCCCCAATGCCATGGGCGCGCTGATCAATGTCCGCAACCGCGACAACATGCTGGCCCTCATTGAAAAGACCGTGGAACAGGGTGCCACCATGACCTATGGCGGTGAACCCGCGGATTTGCCGGACGATCTGAAGGCCGGCGCCTTTATCCTGCCCACGGTTCTGGACGGCTGCACCGACGATATGGATATCGCCGATCTGGAAATCTTCGGCCCTGTGTTTCCGGTTTACACCTTCACGGATCTGGATGACGTCATCGCCCGGGCCAACAACACCAAGTACGGACTCTCCTCCTACTTGATGACCCACGACTACCGCGTGATGACCAAGTGCATCGAGGAGTTGGAGTTCGGCGAAGTGGATGTCAACATGCCCGGTCTGGGACCCAATCTGCCCCATGTGGGCATCAAGGAGAGCGGCGTGGGCTGCGACCGTTCCCTCTGGTCTCTGAGCGAGTACTTCTCGATTCGGCGGATTTCCATCAAACCCTAGCACCATCGGGGTAATAATAATCTTTCGAATTGACCTCATTAATAGCCAACGCCATTCCCCCTCCTCTTGCGGGAGGGGAAAAGAGCCACCATGAGTATTATCCGCTTAGATCACTTCAATATCCGCGCCCCCCAAAAGGTCATTGACGAAGTCGTCGTTTTCTACAAAAATCTTCTTGACTTAGTTCCGGGGCCGCGCCCTGATTTCGGCATCGACGGTGATTGGCTCTACGACGGAGACCACCCCATGGTCCACCTGGCCGTGGACGAGGCGGCCATCCCTCCTGCTGATAACCAATATCTCAATCACATTGCCTTTCAATGCCGGGGCATGGACCGGTATATCCAGCGGCTTAACGCCATGAATGTGCCCTTTGAGGACATTTATGTTTCCGAACTGGATTTAACCCAGCTCTTTTTTTACGATCCGGCGGGAATTTTTATAGAACTCGATTTTCATCATGAAAAAGTCTGATAGAACGAGAAAGTGAGTCTGCCAGCCATGAACGCTAACCATGATCAAAACAAAGCGATCATTAACAAACTCCAAAAAATCCTCTACGATATTGAACCTGCGGCCCTGTCCGGCCAACTCCAGGAGTTCTTCACTCCTGACGCTGAAATCCATCTGGCCTACCCCTTTCACAATATCGACGGCCCCCAGGACTTATACCAACGGGTGTTTGGCCCCCTGATCACCGCTCTCCCCGATCTGGAGCGGCGGAATTTCATCCTCATGGCCGGTCCGTCGGTCAATGCGAGCAATTGGGTGGGCTGCGCCGGCCACTATGTCGGTGTGTTCGAAAAACCGTGGCTCGACATCCCCCCCACTTTTCATCCGGTGGCCATGCGCTACCACGAGTTCTTCCGCGTGGAAGATGGAAAAATCGTGGAGATGCAGGCCCTCTGGGATATCCCCCAGTTGATGATGCAGGCCCGGGCCTGGCCTCTCTCCCCGAGCCTGGGGGTGGAGTGGATGGTCCCCGCGCCGGCTCCCCAGAACGGGATCCTGAGCGGACCCCGCAATGACGAGGAATCCGTCGCCAGCCAGAAGCTGGTGGGAGATATGCTCAGCGGTCTCCAGAAACACGCCGAAGGAGGGCCGGAGGCCATGAATCTTACGGCTTACTGGCATCCCAAGATGACCTGGTACGGTCCCGCCGGCATCGGCACCAACCGCCGCATCTCAGGCTTCCGCAACTGGCACCAGATCCCCTTTCTCAAGGGCATGCCCGATAGAGGCATGTATCCGGACGCCGCCCATTACTTTTTCGCCGATGGACCCTTTGTGGGCTTCACCGCCTGGCCGGGCATGCGCTGCACCATAAGCGACGACGGCTGGCTGGGCATCGCCCCGGTAAACCAGGAAATCAGCATGCTCAGCCTCGATTTCTGGCGCTGCGAAAACGGTTTGATCCGGGAGAACTGGGTGCTGGTGGACTTGCTGGACGTATACAACCAGATCGGCGTGGATGTGTTCAACCGCATGCGTGAATATACCGTCGCGCGGCAGGCTAAACGCCCCCTAATTTAGTACTGAAACAACCGCTCCGATAGGTTGTAACCCATGAATCAGGAAAGACATTCCGGACATCCAGCGCCAAATGGGTGTTGATTTATATACGGATTCAAAGCTAAATACGCGCTTGGGTATATAGTCCATATAAAAAGGAGCAATTTATCATGATTATCATCGGAGAACTGATCAACGCCAGCCGCAAGGCGATCAAAGCGGCCATTGAATCCGGGGATGCCGACAGCATTCAAAAGGTCGCCAAGGACCAGGCTTCCGCCGGGGCGGATTACATTGACGTCAATGCCGGTATTTTTGTTGGCAAGGAACCTGAATATCTCAAATGGCTGGTGGAGAATGTCCAGCAGGTCACGGACCAGCCCTGTGCCATCGACAGCCCGGATCCTCTGGCCATCGAGGCGGCGCTTGCCGTGCATCAGGGAACGCCCATGATCAATTCCATCAGCCTGGAGAAGGAACGCTACGACAAACTGCTGCCCATTGTTGCCGGCACGGATATCAAGATCATCGCCCTGTGCATGAGCGACGAGGGCATGCCCCAGACCGTGGACGACCGCATGAAGATCGCCGACAAACTGGTCAACGGTCTACTGCAGAATAACGTGCCCATCGAAAACATCTATGTGGATCCCCTGGTGCAGCCGGTTTCCGTGAACAACAACTTCGGTGTGGAATTCATCAATGCCATCGAGCAGATCAGAAGTACATTTCCGGGCGTGCACACGGCCTGCGGACTGAGCAATATCAGCTACGGCCTGCCGGCCCGCAAACTGATGAACCAGATATTCATGACCATGGCTATCGCCAAGGGCCTGGACGGAGCCATTATCAATCCCCTGGATGAACGCATGATGGCCAATATCATCACCGCCGAAGCCCTGGCCGGCAGGGATGATTATTGCATGAAATACCTGACGGCCTTCAGGGAAAAGCGCTTGCCAGAATAACACTGTTAAGAATTGAGGGGCAATCCGCGTTCAAGGTTTAGCAGCCAGGTTCTTTAGTTTGCTGAAATATTCTTTTAGCGTCTGTTTCCCATGATTTCATTTTTGGTGTATAGCCAGGTGCCTCCGCAGCACATTTCTCAATTCATCGAAAAACTGATCGCGAACAACCTGCAAATGAATAGCTTCTGAAGCCTCAAGGGTCGCTTCGTCTTTTTCCTGGTAGTCCGCCGGCTCGACCTGCAGCACATATGAATTGGGGAACTGTTTCCAGAACCAATCTGCCGATCCGAATTGGATGCATGCAGAATCTATTTCAGGGATTTCGGCAAGGGATTCACGCAGCGCCCGTCCAGGACGGCTGTTCTCAATGCACAGCGCGACATAAGCAATTCTGTATCTGACAGGCCCTGCGAATCCTTCGGCGATCGGTTCCAGGGTGTGCAGGCCCTGGCCGGGGCGGCATACGAAGTGTCCGCAACAACTTTGCAGTGGAAAGCAGTGCGCAAGTTCGGCAAGGGCAGCAACGATGTCCACAATGGGTTTGTCAATGGATTTTAAATCCAGTGCCGTGATTGTATCCAGACGATCTTGAAGATAGCCTGGATTGAATACAAACGGCTTTTCCCTGGTAAAAGTTTCCATCATTTAAAACCCTTTTGTTCCCGTTAAAACAGTGTGTTAGGTGCCGATCAGTCCCTTGGTCACCCGCCGGTTTCTCGAGTACCGCGCTATTTATCAAACAGTATCCAATGCCGTTCAGTATGAATGGGTGGTTACCTTATACCGAACTGATGTGCAACAGAACACTAAGAAATAGCAGTGTTCACTCTATTAGAGCGATTGGCAGAATAACGTTCCGCTTAAGATGGGCGATTCATTCGACGTCATTCCCGCGAAGACGGGAATCCAGGCATGGCAACAAAGAGCCCCAGACCCAACCGGAACGTATTAATAATGGCAACAGCTATAGGTATCGGAATGTATTTATTCAAACCACAATAATCACAAGGCAATGTCTTGGGGGTACGGCTCCTGGGCAATACCGGGGCTGCCGGCAACCGTATCGGGCGGGTTTGTGATGGATGATATGGATTTATGCCAGAAGTGGGCGCCGGGAAAACCAGGTCGGTATTCCCGGCCCCTGTTGACTGAGATCAGCCGGCTTGAACGGTAATTTTGCGGGGGGTGGCCTTGGCCACCTTGGGCAGTGTCAGCCGGAGCACGCCATCGGTGAGCTGGGCTTCGATTTTTTCCTGATCGATGATTTCAGATAGGTTGAACTGGCGATAGTAATGACCGCTCTGGTACTCCGTCAGCAGCGCTTCCTCTCCGGTGATATCTTCGGGTTCCACGCTTGCGCTGAGGGTCAGGGTATCGTCCCTGAGATCAATCTTCAGCGCCTCCGCCTCCACACCCGGTATGTCGGCCAGCAGGATCAGTTCGTTTTCATTTTCAAAAATATCCACATCCGGGGTAAATACCACCCCGGGGCGGGTGGCTTCGGCGGTAGACGCCACTTCCTGTTTTTCCTTGACTTGCAGTTCCTGGTTTCCTGGGGTTGTCATGATTGTATTCTCCTTTTGCCCTAAAGCACCATGTCTATCGGATTTAGGAAACGTTGATCTGGCGGGGTTTAACCGCCTCGGCCTTGGGAACGACGATTTTCAACAGTCCATGTTTTAAATTGGCCGTGGCTTTATCAGGCTCGATATCGCCGGGCAGACTGATCATCCGTGAAAATTTGCCGGCATCCCGCTCCCGGCGATGGTATTTGATATCTTCGCCTTCCGCCGCAATCTTGCGCTCACCGGACAGGGAGATGGTTTTGGCATCCACCTGGATATCCAGGGCATTGCTGCCAACTCCGGGCAGTTCGGCTCGCAGGTAGTAATTATCCATGTCTTCAGAGAGGTTGACCAGCGGAAATACCCCCGCTGTGCGGGAGTGAACACGCTCCCCGGTAACCCCTTCCCAAAGCCGGTCCATCTGTCTGCGTATTTGCTCTAAATCGGCAAACGGTTGGTTGGCACGCCAACTGGGCAATCCAAACATTCTGCGGTAAATCATGGTGAATTCTCCTTGGTTACGGTTTTATTGAAATAGCCGAGTGAATGATTTTGTAATAAAGATAATTGCGGAATATATGCTGTCAATAATCGAATAATAAAAATTTCATACATTATTAAAAATAATAACAGCATAATAGTAATGATTGGGCGGGATTAACTTTCAAACACTGAATATGGTTATGATTTGCGGAATTGGGGGATAAATGTAATTGAAAGGACCGGAAGCCGGCACCTTGGCCGCATAAGCATCAGGCCAGCAGATAAACACCGGTAATCATAATTGAATACCATGGTGATTTTTAACTATAATTTTTATGCGGCGCTGTGGTAACCAATCCCAGACCGCCAGAACAGGCTGCTCTCAAACTGGAGAACTGACCCATGTCCACTCATTTCGGCACCCACCGTCCCGTATTAATGAGCACCCGCTGGATGATCACCGCGGATCATCCCCTGGCCGTGCAGGCCGGCGCAAGTGTCCTGGAGGCAGGCGGCAACGCCGTTGACGCTGCCATTGCCGCCAACCTGGTCATGACCACGGTCCGGCCCCACATGTGCGGGATTGGCGGCGACCTGTTCATGCTGATCCACATGGCCGGGAGCGGAGCCTTCGAAGCCCTCAACGCTTCGGGCCGCTCACCGGCCCGGGCATCCCTGGCAGCCTATCGGGAACTGGGCTACACCACCATGCCCGCCACCGGCATCCACACCTGCACCGTGCCGGGCGCCATTGCCGGTTGGCAGGCCGCACTGGAGCGGCATGGCTCCCTGGGCCTGGATACCTTGCTGGGCAGGGCGCTGCCCTATGCCGAACATGGATTCCCGGTCTATGCTGAACTGGTTGGCGCCATTGAGGAACGCAAGTCCATCCTGAGGGCTGCCGCGGCAACCCGTGAGATCTTCCTGCCTGGAGGTAATCCGCCCCGGGTGGGTCAGCTGATGGTTCAGCCCGGACTGGGCCAATCCTACCGGCTGCTGATGGAAGAGGGACCCGATGCGTTTTACCGAGGACCATTGGGGGAAGCCTTGGTGGCCTTTTCAGACGCTGCCGGAGGATTTTTCAGTGAAGCCGACCTGGCGGCCCACAGAGTGGATTGGCAAACACCCATTACCACCGATTACCGGGGCTGCACCATCGCCACCCAGCCCCCCAACTCCCAGGGCATAGCCCTTTTAATGCAGGCTAATCTCCTGGAGCACCAGGACATTGCCGGTTTGGGTATAGACTCGGCCGAGTTGATCCATCTGATGGTGGAAGGTAAAAAAATAGCCTTTGCCGACCGGGACGCCTATGTGTGTGATCCCGTTTTCCAGCCGGTGCCGGTGGAGGACATGCTCGCCAAGGAAACTGCCCGGACACGTGCCGGCCGCATTGAACTCCGGCAGGCCGCCAGCGCCTTTCCGCCCAGGGATTTCACCCGCGCCGGCAACGACACCGTCTACCTCACCGTAGTGGACGCCGAGGGCAATGCCGTGGCCTTGATCCAGTCCTTGTATGAGGCCTTTGGCTCCTGTGCCCTGGTGCCGCAAACCGGCATGGTCCTTCAGAACAGGGGATGCGGCTTTTCCTTTGACGCGGATCATCCCAACGTCCTGGCCCCCAACAAAAGGCCTTACCATACCCTGCACCCGGCTATGATTCTTCGCGCTGGGCGGCCCTATATCATTCTGGGAAGTCCGGGGGCCGACGGTCAGACCCAGACCAACATGCAGTTGGCCGTGGACATGCTGGATTACGCTGCCGATCCCCAGCAGGCCTGTGAGGCCCCGCGCTGGCGATCCAATCCGGACGGCAGCCTGATGATTGAGGACCGTTATCCCGAAAGGACCCTTGACAGGCTTAAAACCATGGGACACCAGATCGAGGTGCTGGAGGGCTACGCGGCGGTCATGGGTTCCGCCCAGGCCATCCGGATCGACAGGGAAAACGGTGTGCTTCAGGCCGGCGCCGACCCCCGCCGGCAAGCCTACGCCCTGGGGCAGTAGCCGGCCCGGATCCTTATATGGCGATCCCGCCGGTAATCAACTGCCCGGCCCTTTTCATTTCGCCGTAATACATCAGTATTTTGGAGATTTTTAGGATACTATGATGGAACGTCGCTAATCAGCGGCGCGGCTTTTTGTGTCGGCTGAATTAGCTTTGCCTGTATACTATTCATCAATATTTATATAACAGCGCCCTTCCTTAAAAACCATTGTTGGAGATGCCATTGACATGATGTTTTCATAAGGGTTTTCTCTGATTAAAGCCATGTCCGCTAATTTTCCTTCGGTGATACTGCCCAATTGATCGTCTGTTTTCAGTATCTCCATATTGCCTAACGTGACCATACGAACAATTTCTTTTGGTGAGTAACCATATCGTAGAAAAGATTCAAATTCGATTTCAAATGCTCCGGCAAAGCAGGTTCCGGTACCGCCATCTGTACCAACACCAACTTTTGTTCCAGATTTCCTAAAATTTCTAAAACTTTCTGGAGCGTAAACTCCAAAACCATGACAGCGCTTAGGATGAACAGTACCAACGCCCGGCATTTTTCTATCTTCAATTTTAGCCTGGATAAAATCGTAAAAACCAAAGTAAGACTGACGCAACTGGGGAATCGTTGCCGTTTCCATATTGGGTTTAACATACTTCTTGAGCATTTCTCTGAAAAATTTATATTCTTGATGTTCAGGAAATCCTTTTGAACCGCAGTCCATCGCAAGATAGCTACCTACACCCAAGGTGGGAATGATAGCAACGTTGTAATCAACCATCAGTGCAGCATCTTCAATAGAATAGGATTCATCCACCGTCATGTGCGCAATGGAATCCACCTTACCGCGAATCGCTTTTCGGGCACCCCTGATGAACATGGCATGGCTTTCGACAATTTTTTCATAGTCATTAGCTAAGGTTCGAATATATTCAACCTGTTTATCGGTAAACATGTTGTAAGCAGTATCCTCTTTGCCGCCGTATAACGGCTTTTCTTCTAAATATATTTTTATAGAGTGAGCACCCCAGCCTACGACCTCTTCAATATGACGTTTGATATGTTCCAAGCTATTTGGTAAATCGATTATTTTCCCGCCAAAGATCATTTCAGCCATCTTGTTGGCGAAAGGGTTGATATCCCACATTCCTCCAGGAGGCGTCATTACGGTATAACTCGGCAAGATTCGGGGACCGAGAAGTCTGTTGTTGTCAATGTCCTCCTTGAGACTATGGACGATATCATATGCTCCACAGCTATCTCTCACTGTCGTGCAACCTTTTGAAAGGGCATACTCACAATTTTTAAATCGCTGTGCATCGAAATAGTGAAGTCCTGACATTTTCATTTTATATTCGCTAATCAAGCTGAGATGACAGTGCAAGTCCGACATTCCAGGAATTAAAAAATATTCCTCTGCATCAATAACTTTTTCTATTTCTGGTCTCTTCGACAATGCCTCAACATCATGCTTCTTAAGACATTTCCCAAACTCAGGGCCATCAATAAGAATGGCCTTTTCATCATAAATTTTTCCATTGTCAACATCAACAATGTTAACATTATTGAAAACCCATTTGCTGGTGGGTGACAGCTTCCAGTCAGCAAATTTCTGGCGGTCATATTTGTAATCTGAAATATTACCGGCACTAATATTTCCTATGAATTGTCCCTATTTAGCCATTCCA